>Ga0315280_10001945_pt1 | contig 34354 bp, 17 predicted proteins | sample YL17G06_40_MG_FD_203697 | JGI IMG/M metagenome (GOLD analysis project Ga0315280, IMG submission 203697) | Sediment microbial communities from Yellowstone Lake, YNP, Wyoming, USA - YL17G06_40 | ecosystem: Environmental > Aquatic > Freshwater > Lake > Sediment | place: USA: Wyoming | collected...
AGGCTCAAGACAAGGTCGTTGTCCTGCGCGACGTCATGGTGCCGATGCGCGACGGAGTCAAGCTGGCCACCGACGTCTACCTGCCTGCCGACGCCGCCCGGCCGTCCGGCACGGTGAAGCTGCCGGCTATCCTCACGCGGACCCCTTACGACAAGGGCGGCAACCGAAGCCTCGGGCTCTACTATGCCGCCCGGGGCTATGCCTTCGTCGCTCAGGACACGCGGGGACGCTACAAGTCCGAAGGGGTCTGGCACTGGATGACCGACGACGGCCCGGACGGCTACGACGCCGCGCAGTGGCTCATCCGCCAGGCGTGGTCCAACGGCCGCTTCGGGATGATCGGCACTTCGTACGTCGGCGGCACGCAGCACGCCATGGCGATGGCCAAGGCCCCCGGGCTCTCCACGGTAATCCCGGTGGACGCCGTCTGCAACATGGGCTACCAGGGAATGCGCAACGCCGGGGCGTTCGAGCTGCGTTTCTGGAACTGGATTCACGCGATCGGGGCCCCCAAGGGGAGCCGCCAGGTCCGCGACCCGGGCACGGCGGCCATCCTTTCCGAATTGATGAAGAACCGCCGGGCGTATCTCGCGCGCCTCCCGCTCCGCCGCGGCACCACGCCGCTCAAGCATGCGCCGGAATACGAGGATTGGCTGGTCGAGGCCATGCGGCACGGGGCCAACGACGATTTTTGGAAGCAGAACAACATTCTCGACTATCCCGACCTCTACAAGGACATCCCCGTTTACCTGGTCGGCGGATGGTACGACTCCTGGGCCGGGAACACCACGGCCAGCTACATGACCTTGAGCAAGAGGCTCAAGAGCCCGGTGTATCTCATCATGGGCCCCTGGATTCACGGCGCCCAAGGCAACTCCGCCCACGGCCAGGTGGACTTCGGCCCGGAGGCCGGCATTGCCGATCCCTTGGCCTGGCGTCTGGCGTGGTACGACCGCTGGCTCAAGGGAATCGACAACGCGGTGGGCAAGGCCGCTCCCTTTTCCACGAGGGTGCGGCTCTTCGTGATGGGCACCGGCGACGGACACAAGACGCCCCAAGGCCGCCTCTTCCATGGCGGCTCTTGGCGCGATGAGCGCGAGTGGCCGCTGGCCCGAACGCGGTACACGGAGTTCTATCTCCGGCCCGGCGGCGGGCTTTCCACCCAAGAGCCCGGCGAAGAAAGCGCGTCGACCAGCTTTCAGTTCGATCCGCGCAATCCCGTCCCGACCATCGGCGGCAACATCTCCTCGGGCGACGGAATTCTGCTTCAGGGGGCGTGGGACCAGCGGGGCGGAAAGCACGTCTGGAACGCCCAGGAGCCGATCCCGCTTTCCGCGCGCAACGACGTCCTGGTCTTTCAAACGGACCCGCTCGTCGAGGACCTGGAGGTCACCGGCGAGATCGTGGTCAAACTCTGGGCCTCGTCCAGCGCGGCGGACACCGATTTCACCGCCAAGCTGATCGACGTTTATCCGGCCAGCCGCGATTTCCCCGGCGGCTTTGACCTGAACATCGGCGAGGGAATCTTCCGGGCCCGCTTCCGCGACTCCCTCAAGACGGAGAAGCTGATGGAGCCCGGCAAGGTCTATCCGCTGGCCATCAAGCTCTATCCCACGTCCAACGTTTTCAAGAAGGGGCATCGCGTCCGGGTCGACGTCTCCAGCAGCAGCTTCCCGCGATTCGACGTCAACCCGAACACTGGGGAGCCGCTGGGCGACCATCGCCGCTTGGCGACGGCCGTCAACACCGTGTACCACGACCGCGGGCGTCCCTCGCACATCCTGCTGCCGATGATCCCGGCCGCAAAGGCGCAGTAGACGGTGTGTCGAATGGAAAGGGAGGTGCTTTCGATGGGCAAGCGGGTGCGTCGAGGGATGTTCGTGATTCTGGGCGTCTTGTGGCTCGGGAGCGCGGCGGGCGCCCAGCCGGAGAAGGGCCCGGCCGGGGCGGCCGGATGTGTGCCCGGCGAGCTGAGGAGCTACTCGACGATTCACTCGATTGGCATCGAGTGGGACATCGAGGGCGATGCAAACCACAATGCGGTCTGTCCGGTTCAGTATCGGGCCCAAGGGGCCGGGGCGTGGAAGCAGGCCTTGCCGCTGATGCGCGTGGACTACTTCGGCTGGTACGCCGAGACCAAGGCCGACCGGGCCTACAACATGCTCGCCGGAAGCATCCTGTTCCTGGAGCCGGACACCACCTACGAGGTCAAACTGGAACTGGCGGACGCGGACGGCGGCAAGGCGACCAAGACCCTTTCCATCCCTACCCGGCCGATCCCGTCGCTGCCGAGCGATGGGAAGACCTTGCACGTCGTGCCGGGCTCAGACCGCGGGAATGACTCGGCGGGTGGGGACGGGTCGGAGGGGAATCCCTTCAAGGGACTGAAGGCCGCACAGGCGGCGGCGGGGCCCGGCGACGTCGTGCTCCTGCACGCCGGCAAGTACGGCGAGTTCACCTTCGACAAGGCCGGCGTGCCTGGCCGCTACCTGGCCTGGAAGGCCGCGGGCGGCGGCGAGGCCGCCTTCGAGCACGTGGAAATCCCCGCCAGCCACGTGTGGCTCGAAGGGCTCGCAATTGCGCGCACCGGCAAGAGCAGCAATGGCCTGGTCGGCAGGGGTGACGCGGCGGACGTAGTCGTCAGCCGCTGCCGCTTTACGGGCTTCCACTATTCGATCCTCCTGAGCAAGGGCTCGCGGGACTGGTACACTGCCGACAACGTGATCACCGGCGACAACGACCCGGCCTCAAGCAACATCAGCGGCGAGGGGATCGAACTGAACCACTCCAGCGGCCACGCGGTGGCCTACAACTCGATCTCGCGCACCGCCGACGGCGTCTCGTATCCCCACCGCAACTGCGACATCTACGGAAACGACATCTTCGACGTGTCCGACGACGGCCTGGAGCCGGACTACGGCTACGCCAACAACCGCATGTGGCAAAACCGCCTGACCAACTGCCACAACGCCGCCCTGAGCTTCCAGCCCATGTACTGCGGCCCGTGGTACTTCGTCCGCAACCAGATCGTGGGCGCGGGAGAGGTCTTCAAGTTCCGCGTCCAGGACCGCTTCGTCCTGGCGAACAACACGTTCGTGAGATGGGGACATACGGCGTCCTACATGCACCACGTCCTGACGAGCCTTTCCCGGAACAACCTCTACATCTCTGCGGGCGTCCGGGAGGGGAGGGAGCCGGGCCCGCTCTGGATCGCCATCTACTACAAGGACAGCGGGAAGTACGTCCTGCCGCCGAGCTACGCGGCCGGCTGGATGACCGACGTGGACTACGACGGCTTCGACTGGGGCGAGGCGAAGCAGCCCTTCGCGTGGGAGGGCGGGAGGCAGCGGTTCGCCGACCTGCCCTCCTTTGCCGCAGCGCTCGGGATCGAGAAGCACGGCGTCCGCGTGCGCAAGGAGGAACTCTTCGAGAAGTACGCCGTTCCCGGCCGCCCCGCGCGCGTGGAGCCGTTCAACTTGACGCTCAAGGCGGGCTCAAACGCCATCGACGCCGGGGCCCGGCTGGCGAACATCGTCGAGGATTTCACCGGCAAGGCGCCCGACCTCGGGGCGCACGAATTCGGCAAGCCGCTGCCCCAGTATGGGCCGCGCGAGGCAAGACCGTAGGCAGAATCCGGCAAAGGGCCCGATGCCAATACTAAGTGACCGGCTAACGCCCGTCCGAGTCGGGCGGCTGGTCCGCATCCAGAAAGACGCCTCTGCAAAGGTAGGCGCCGGGTCCCTGCGGCAAGGTGAATCGGTCTCCCGTGCCGAGCGTGTGATTGGAGACCACTGCGCCCGTCAACGGGTTGAAAACCTGAAACCGCATCGGGCGCCGCGCCTGGAGGATCACGCCGCCGCGCAGGATCCCCATGGGGAAGCAAACAAACTCCTTCCCCTTGACGCTGCCGATGTTGCGGACGCATCCGTCACTCGGTCGGCTCACGTCCGGCCAGTATCGGTTGGACTGGTTGTTGCAGAAGACCGTCAGCGGCGCCGCGGGTCCGATTCCGTCGTTGCGCGCCCAACTGGCTGCGTCCGGCGGCAGGATCCGGCGGATGAACTGGTAAGCGTGGATGCCGGCGCTATTCTCGAAACGGTCTTCGCCTCCCGCCGGCGGGCAACAACGAACGTACCCGTACACGCCCGCGCGTGAGTGATAAACATACGCCGGCAGGTTCGACAGGTAGGCGAACACGGCCGCTGCACAGAGTTTGATGGGGTCGCTTTCCGAACCGACCGAGGAGCCCGGGCCAATGGGCTCGTTGCTGCTCACCGGCGGCACGCCCGGCAGATTCCCTGCCCGATAAGGGTCGCGCACCGGCAGCCAGCCGCCTTCTACAGTCCGGGTGTCGCGGCTGAAATGGACGCTGGCCAGATCGGCGGCGCTGCCGCGGTAGAGCGAGACGATGCCCTGGTCGCTCGTATCGTCGTTCGACGTGATGGCTACCAGCACGCTGGTACGATCGGCGAGGTACTGCGTGAACCTGTGCAAGTCCGCAATGCCTTGGGCGCCCGGAAAGCCGTTTTGCCATGCCTCGTTCGCCACTTCCAAGTGCAGGATGTGTTGCTCACGCCCCGCGATGTTTGCCAGGATGCCGTCCAGATGTGCTTGCCGAGCTGCTTGGGCCGGCATCACGTGCTGTGCATCGGCGAAGATGGTCACCTCGACGCGGAGCCCGTGCTGGGCGGCCAGGTCGAGCAGGTCACGAAACCGCTGCCAGTAGTCCGGCCAGGCTTCCACCACACGCCCGGCACGATTGCTGAATCTCACCGGCGCAATCTCGAGGCCATCCCAACTCACCATGCTGAGGACGCGGACGTAATTGAAGCCCTTCGAGGCGAGAAGAGCCAGGTTGCTCTTCAAGGGATCGCGGTCATACTTCGCGTGACGCAAGGCTTGGAAGTACGACGCGCCCAGCCCGAGCAGCGGCCCGTTGTCGTCCCAAAGTGATTTGCCCTTCAATCGCGCGAGGCCCGCGCCCTTCGTCAGGTCCCACACCTTGACGTTGCTGAAAACTGCGCCGACCGGCGCACCTGCGGCCGGGTCGCGGCGCGGACTCGCGGCGATCCGGACGCTATGGCCTGCCGGTTTCCAGGGGCCCGGCACGGACGTGGTAAGCAGAAGCACGTCGTTGCGGTAGATCTTGAGCGCCGATTTGCCCGCGCCATCTGGTCCCCACTCCTCCCGGAAGTGGTAGGTCGTGTTCGGGTCCCACGAGAGCGCCGACGTGTCCGGTTCCTCGTGGTTGGGCCGGATTTGCCAGAGGATTTCCATCGCATCCACCTTCGCATCGAGAGCGCCGATCTTGCGGATGAAATGTTTGAAGGGGTTCTCGCGGTAGCCGCCGCTGTACTGGGCGTCGGCGCTCCCGACGGTGTGGTCGTACATGTGGAAGAGTTCGCTTTTGTCTTCCGTGCCCGCACGACGCTCCTGGGGCTTCAGCCCGCGGACGTCGAATTCCGCTGCGCCTTTCGTGACGGTCGGCACGTGCCAGTAGATCGCGTCGTTCTTGCCGGTGGCCTGCCACCCGCCGGCCACGAAACGGCCTCCGAAGCGCGTGCCGGTCGTCGAGCCCTGAAGCGGGTCATGCAGCACCACCGCGCTGGGGCCGGCCTGGGGCGCAGCCAGCGTGCAGGCCAACATGCCGCAGAAAATGGCGGCCGTTCTGCGGAACCGCTGCAACCTCGTCCGCCAAGTTGCCACCCTGCCGGAAAGCAACATGAGCATTGAATTCTGCACAGTGCACCTCGAGGCAAATGTAGTAAGCTAATGGGCAACGGCTGCAGTCACGCGTAGCGCGATGTCCTCCGAATAGGCCGGCGACCCGACGCTTCGGCTCCCGCCGGCGTGGCGAAAGGTCTCGGCCTTCTCGATCCGACCGGTTTTCGTATTCACCCATTCGGCTCGGTAGGTCCCTGCCGGGAGTTCCAGCGCGAGTTCCGCCCGGGTTCCACCGTTGACGTAGATCGCATTTGCCTTGCCCGGTTCCGCCAGAGCGCGCACCGTGGGTTTGGCCGCTGGGATCGACTTGCCGGCCTCGAGCGCCGTGATTCGGCTGCTTTTGACCGTGGTGGTGTCCGGCGTCATCCGGACGAAGTTGAATACTTCCATGAAGTGCTTGAGGATCGCGAGCTGTCGACGCAGCTCGGGCCCGCCGCCGCCCGGCGTGCCCGGCGGCAGAGGCACGGCCGTGCCGTCCTCGCGCTGGGGCGTGAAGGAGAAATCCAGATGGTCATAGACACCGCCGCCGGCCAGGATGAAATCCCAGCCTTCCGTGCGGTACTTGCGGTCGCTGCGATCGGCGCCGCCGGTTTCGTCGAACGCCACGACTCGACTGAAGCGATAGTTGAGCCGAACGGCGTCTGGCTTGGCGGCATGGAAGTTGAGCACGGAAACCCGCAGGTTGAGGTCCGCCACGGCAGCGGAGGAGGGAGGGAAGCCCTGGCCGATGAGATGCCGCACCGGGAGCGCGGCTTCGGTGCGCACGATGGTGTCGATCATCTGGTCGGTCCAGGCATGGGTCAGGCCCCCGCGTTCATAGGGTTCGTTGCAGATCTCGTAGTAGAGATTGTCGAAGCTGTTCAGTTCGGTGACCAGTTTTCGCACAACCGCCCGGTGGGCCGCGAGCAACTGCTTGTCCTTGGCGCTATAGACTTCGTACGGCCCCACGGCACCGATGCCCTGGATGTTGTTGCGCGCGTTCATGGGGCTTGCGTTCCACACCTTCTCATCGTACATGGTGCAGAACAGGACCAGCTCCACCACGACGCCTCGCTGGCCGGCCTGGGCTATGAAGTCCTTGAGCCGCCGGAAGTACGCCTCGTCCCATCGGGTGAGATCAAACTTGTTTCCGCCGTCTGAGGCCCCCGGCACGGAACCGCGCGGCCAGGGATTAACATAGCGGCCCGGACCCGGCGCAAGGGGATTGCCGGTGATGTTGAACGAACCGGCAACTTCCCGGTAGGTGCCGGAGAACGTGCGGGTCAGGTTGAACCGGTGGGCCTTCAATTCTTCGAGGTACCGCAGGTAGTCGAAATCAAGATTGATCACGGCCCCGTAATGCTCGCCGGAGGTGATCAGGACCGTCGGCTTGCGGCGCCAGAGGAAGTAGTGGGGATTGGCGGGGTGCAATTGGATAGGGACAAGCTTCGGCCCGGCAACCGGCCGGGGCTGCTCGTCGGCCACGACGTACGAAGCGGAAACGCATAGCGGCCCGGCAATCGCCAATATCAGCCAAAACGGCAGTAGTCTCTCCATGCGAATCCTCTCATCGGGGACCGACGAGCACCAGGGCACCGCGCTTGGCAGGGATGGTGAGCCGAGCGCCGTCGCTGGTTGCTTCGAGGCTCTCGGCCTTCCAGGCCGGGCGGAACTGCACCGCGGCGCCCTTGGTGGACAGTCGCAACTCGGCGCGGCGATCGCGGTCGGTGAAGTTCGCGACGAGCAGGAGCATCGAGTCCCGTTTCTTCCAGAGGCTGACGCGGAGTTGCGGGTCGGAGCAGGCGACGACGTCTTGTTTCCAGAACGGAACGAACTCCGCCCCGCTCATGCCGAAGGCCCGCTGAACATCCCAGACCTCCTCGACCACGCGGGGGTTGATTCCGCCGATCCACATTGGCACGCCGTACGCCAGGGCGGCGGCCAGACAGGATTCGCTCGGCCCTCGGTCCCGCGGCGTCTGCTCGCTCGTGAAGCGGCCCATCTGTGGCAGGAGGAACGTGGCCACGCCCGTGGTCGGCGAGTGAAACTCGGTGCGCCATACGCGGTCGGGGATCTCATCCATGTAGAACGAGGGCTTGCCGACGACCGCGCTGGAGAACTGCTCGCCCGGGCACCAACCGTCATTGAAGGCGTTGAAGAGCGAGTACCATCGGCTGTGCTGGTGGGAGAAGTAGACCTTGCCGGCGTCGTGGCACGCCTCATAGATCCGCCGCGACAGGCCGCGGTGGGCGTAGAGCGGGCAACTGCGGCCGGTCTGGCCGAAGGCGTCGGTGTAGCCACAGCCGTGGGCGGCGTTGTCGCAGGGGATGGCACCGTCGATGTCGGTGTAGATCCCGCCGCCCCAATCGTTGCGGACGTTCCGGCGGACGCACCACGCCAGGAAATCGGCAAAACTGCTGGCCGGGCAGACCGGGACCATGCTGTACGGCGCGCCGTCGGGCACCCGCTTGTAGCCCGAGAAGGTGTCGCCGTAGGGCTGGTTCCACTGGCGGGCGAAGAAGGCGTACTCGGGCGAGATGTTGGCCGTGCATTGGGTGCACGTATAGGAGAGAACCTCTTGCCCTTTGGCCCGCCAGCCGTCGATCAGGCGACGCTGCTGCGCGGGGTCGTGGGCAATCAACCGTCCGTTCAGGTAGGATATCTGCTGGCCCCAGCCGTAGACGAAGAGATTGCTGCCGCCGATCGGCGCGCCCGAGCCGAACCGCCATTCGTAAAGCCGCAACGAGAGGGGCCGGACCGGCGTCGGCTCGAAGCCGATCGTGTAGCTGAGCGGCTTCTCGACGCGGACCGCTTGGCTGATGATCTTCAGACGCACCACCACGGCCTCTCCCTCGCGGCGGAGGGTCATTGTCGGCTCGCCTTTGGCCCGTCGCCAGTTGGCGGCCGATTCCATGAACCACGAAAGCCCGCGTTCCTCGCTGCCGAGCCACGCATAGGGGAGAAACCCAAGTTCGTCGAGCGAACTGCCGTCCCAAGGTCGGCACGTGGGATTGCGGTAGTACGTCGCGGCCTCGGCTCGCAGCGGGATTTCCAGCACCAGCGATGACAACTCCGCCCCGGCCGACGGCGGCGTCAGCGTGAGGTCCGCGCGCAACAGGCCGTCAAACTCCATGAGCGTCGTGTACGTTGCCGTAAAACGCCCCAGCTTGCCGGTCCCCGACATCGTGATCCGGTGCGGCTCCTCTTCGTTCACGCGAGACGTCTCCCAGACGGCCGGATCGCCGCTTGCCAGGCGGATCGGACCGGCAAGCAAGGGCTTGCCCCGGGCCGTGATCTGCTCGGGAAAAGGACCGTTCAAGGTCACCTCCCCGTTCCAATAGTGGATCGCAGAATCGCGACGGACAAGGGGCGTCCAGGGCGAGGGCACCCGCGTAGCCCGCCAGTCTTTTTGCGGCGGGAGCCAGAGGGTGGACGGCTTGGTGAGTGTTGCCCGGCCGCGGAGGCTCGTTTCGCCGGCGGTCAGTTCGCCCTCGGCCAGATAATCGCCGTCGCTCCAGCCGGGCAGCTTGGCCGTGAATCGGCCTTGCCCGATGGGCCCCGAGTACGAGAATTGCCCGGCGCCGCGCGGATCGCGGACCTTGAGCGAGAGCGTGGCCCCGCTTGCGACCCGTGCCCTCCAGTCGGCGTCGAGGTGGGCCGGGCGCACGTCGAGTGCGATCGCCTTCGTGTCGTAGTCGGGCGTCATTTCGAGGACTAACGCGGGAGTCGGCCGCGCGGCCCCGGCCGGGGCGTCCACGGCGTAAAGGTCGAGGATTTCGTCATCCGCCAGCGCGCGGCCGAAGATCCGCACTTCGTCGCAGACGGTCTGTTCCGCCGGGTCGCCCCACTCCTTGTTCTTCCAGAAGTCGATCGGGCAGATGTAGATCGTGCCTGCCTCGCGTTTCGGAAGCGGCGAGGCGACGAGTCCTTCGCCCACGCGCCGGCCGTTGGCATAAAGCCGTAGGGACCTGGCGTCCCAGGTGGTGGCGAGGTGAGTCCACTGGCCTTTCCGCAACAGATCGACCGGGGCCCCTGCCCGCAACATGGCCTCCGCGGGAGTCTCGGCACCGACGTGGATGTAGTTGAACACCGCCTCGTCGCCGATCGGATACAAGTACACGAGCATCGTGTACTGCGGGCCGGCCGTGACGACCAGCGTGTGGCGGAACTTCTTGCTGCGTCCTTCCCAGTTCAAGGGCTTCACCCAACAGGAGAAGGTCCCTTGACTCGTATCAAGGTTATCGGCCAACGCGTAGGCATACTGCTGGCCGGGCTGGAGGACCAACCCTTTCCCCCTCACTCCCTCAGTGAACCGGAAGTCCTTGACCGCCGTCTGCGACTGCGGACGTCGCTGGCCGGCGGCGAAGTCGGCGGTGACCGTCTGCCTATCGAACGACAGGCGGAACAACAATCCCGGTGGCTCGGCACAATCGGCAGAACGGGCAAGACAGCAGAGAACAAGAATCGAGAGAATGCTGCGTACAGCCATGGTGGAAGCTCGCGAGTCTGCTCTCGGTGGGGCAACCGTCGGTGGGAAATGCGGCCCAGGTGGCGGCATGCTGTGGCGTGGCATGGCCGCCGCTGAGCCGACATCGGGGCCATCGTACCCGCGCCGCGGGCGCGTGTCCAGCGTGTTTGAGTGACGTTCCCTTTCGCCGATGGGGGGCAGGCGATCACTCCCGTACTACTACGTCATCCCTGAATCCCTGAACGCCCGCTGTTTCCGCCAACTCCGGGCTCGTACACTGGGAGCGTGAGTTCAGGCTTGGGGATCCAAGACAGAAGGAGGCTCTCATGCGGCGTTCCACGATAGGCGGGGCATTGGCCCTTTTCCTATTTGTTGCTTCAACGGCTCTTGCAGAAGCTCCTTACCCACCCAGCCTTGTCCTTGCCGACGTTTCTTTGGACTGGTCGACCCACAGGCGATACGCCGTCGGCAGCGACAACTGGCAACTGACTTGGGCGGACGACGACCACCAGTACGGCGCGTGGGGCGACGGCGGGGGCTTCGGAGGCGACAACTCGGTTGGTCGCGTCGGTCTGGGTTTCGGCCGCATCGAGGGCACATGGGACAACTACAAGGGCTACAATGTGTGGGGCGGCAAGGACGCTGAGAACCCCGCGCAATTCACCGGCAAGAGTTGGGGAACGATCTGCGTCAGCGGAGTGCTTTACTCTTGGGTTGTCCCCGACAGGCCGGAGCCGGGCGGCCCCCGCGATCACTACCGCTACGTTGAACTGGTCAAGTCCACGGACCACGCCGCGCACTGGACCAAGGCGGATTGGCGGTGGAAGCGCGAGGACAACCTGATCGTTCCCACTTTCCTGGTCTGCGGCGAGGACAATGCAGGGGCCCGAGACGACTACGTCTATTCGTACTTCATCCGTCCGCAAGACACGACGGTCACGCAGGCCCAATTCGGCCTGGCGGTACACAAGCCCGGCGCCCTCTTTTTGGCCCGCGTCCCCAAGGACAAGGTGTTCGCCGGTCCCGACGCCTACGAGTGGTTCAGAGGCATCAGCGGCGGCAAACCGACGTGGGGTTCGCTCGCGGCCAAGAGGCCGGTGTTCGAGAACCGCGAAGGGACGGGATGGTGTGTGAGCGCCTGCTACCATCCGGGCCTCCGACGGTACTTCCTGGCGACGGAGCACGGCGTCTCGCACTCCAGCGTGATGTCGCTCTTCGATGCACCAGAGCCGTGGGGGCCGTGGACGACCGTGAAGTACTGGACCGCGAACGATCGATTCGGCGAGAGCCGGCCGCAGCCGTCAGCCGTACCGGGCGGTGCAGCGCGCATCATCCCCGGCAAGGAGTGGCGAGCGGTAGAGATGACGAGCCCCTGGCCGCGGAAGGGGAGCGCGCTGGACATGAGCCGCTTCGTGGGGGATGTCCCCGCGGGAACCCATGGGCGGGTGATCCGCACGCCCGATGGGCACGTCGCGTTCGAGCGGCGGCCGGGCGAGCGCGTGCTCTTCTTCGGGTGCTCGATATCGCCGGAGCTCGCCTTCGGCAGGCAAACCCTCGCCACGAAGGCCCAGATCGAGACCTGCGCCGAGCATATCCGCCTGCAGGGCTACAACCTCGTCCGCCCGCACTTCCTGGACCACGCCCTGACGCGCGACGTGAAGGACGACCTGGAGTTCAACCCCGATGTCCTCGATCGCTTCGACTACTTCGTAAAATGTCTGAAGGATCGCGGCATCTATCTCTACCTGGACGCGATGACGTCGTGGAAAGGATACACCAAGGTGCCCGCCTGGACGCCCGCAGCAGGCGCCGTCGACCTCAAGAGCCGCATGTACGCCGACCCCGCCGCCCGGGAACACTGGGAGGCGGGAGTGCGCAAGCTCCTCGGGCACCGCAACTCCTACACCGGCTCGCGCCTGGTGGACGATCCCATTGTCGCGGTGCTCCTCTGCTTCAACGAGCAGGAGATCAATGGTTGGAGCGCGATCCCCACGATCCTCGAGCGCCCGTGGCGAGAATACCTCCAGCGGAAGTACGCCACGATCGAGGCACTCAAGACGGCGTGGCGCGACGACAGGGGCCGGCCGCTCGCGGACGCGGCGTCGGTCGATGCCGTCCCGCTCTTCACGCGCACCAGCCTCTGGGAGAAGAACTCGCGTGGCCTGGACGCCGAATCGTTCATCACCGAGATCGAGTCCGGCATCGTGCAGTGGTACACCGGGCGGCTGCGCGACATGGGCCATGCGGGGCTTATCTCCCACTTCGACTACCTGAAGAACCTGCGCCACGCCGTGCCGCGCAATCTCACGGACGTGGTTTCCATGCACGGCTACCAAGACCACCCCACCAATTTCATTTCTCCCGGCAGCAAGCTGTTGCAGACCAGCTCGCTCGCCGACTCGGTCAAATGGTTCCGAGGCATGGCCTCGACGCGGCTGAGCGACCGGCCCTTCTTCATCACCGAGTACGGCCACGTCTTCTGGAATCGCTACCGCTATGAGGAGGGACTGGCCGTCGGCGGGTACAGCGCCCTACAGGACTACGACGGCCTGATGGCGCACGCCGAGCCCGTGCTGGTCGCGCCCGGCGCGATCAGGCCGTTCGGGGTGGGCAGGGATCCGGTCGGGCGAGCCTCGCAGGTGGTCTCCGGCTTCCTCTTCGCCCGGCGCGACGTGACGCCCGCCCGGCGCCACGTGAACCTGGAGATCCGTCCCGAGGAATTGTTCACGCCGGCCGCCGTGCATGACGTCGTCAGCGGCGAGCAGAGCGGTCTGTCGCTGGTGACCGGCTTCGGCGTCTCCTATACGGGCAACAAGCCTCCGTCGGGCATCCAGCCCCGCCGCGCTGACGCTGCATTGCGGATTGGTGGCGGCCGGCAGGTGCTCGCGGGCGGCGCCGACTCGTCCCTGGTGGATCGCCCGGGCGGTGCCTTCAGCGCCATGGAGTTTCTCAAAGGACTCAAGGCGAGGAAGATCCTGCCCGCCGACAACCGCACGGACGCCGCCCGCGGCCTCTACGAGAGCGAGAACGGACAGATCCTGCTCGACGCCCGCGCTCGCCGCATGACGGTGCGCACGCCGCGCCTGGAGGGAGTGAGCTTCGAGCATCTGACTGAGCCGCTCTCCTTGGGGGCGCTGACGGTGGTCTCGTCAACGGTTCCGGCCTGCGTCGCCGCCATCGCGCTCGACGATGCCAGGCTCTCCGAGAGCAAGCGTGTGCTCCTCGTTTATGCGACCGACGCGCTCAACAGCGGCATGACCTTCGACGACGCAGGGCGACAGGTCTTGCGGCAACTCGGCAACGCGCCGGTGCTCATGCGGACCGGTGCCCTGGAGGTCCGGCTGACCGCCGAGAACGCCATCGCGAAGGCGTGGGCGCTCGGTCTGGATGGTACACGGAAGGCGGCGCTGCCGGTCCGCGTCCGCCAAGGCAGTCTCCATATCGCCATCGACACGGCAACGCTGCCCGACGGCCCGACGCCGTTTTTCGAGATTGCCGGGGACTGAGGGGAGAACAGTGAGGAACGTCAGGGCCCGCCAAGCTGCACGTCCACGGCAGTGGCCACGGTAAAGGGCACCGCGTCGGCCTTGCCGCGCAATTCCAACAGGAAGGGCAGGAGCCGGCGGGGTAAGTCGGTGGGAAGAGAAAGCCTGGCTTCCAGGCTCGCGCGCTGACCTTTGGGCAGATCGCGGATCGCGGGGCTGAGAGCGGCATTCTCCGCCACTTCGCGCCATGGAGAGAGCACCCGGCACTGAAGATCCGTAAGCGCGGTTTGGCCCGCGGCCAGCTTCCAGGCCGTCGCGATGGCTCCGCCCTGCCGCGGGCCGGCGACAACCCTGGGGGCCTCGCTGTCCAGTCCCAAGAGCGCCACCGGCACAAGCGACGCCTGGGTCCGCAGGCAAAACAGCACCTTTGCCAGGTCCACCGGGGAATTGGTTCTCAAGTCAGTCTGAAGGCTCGCCGCCAATCGCTGGAGTTCCTCGCTGAGTGCCAAGGCATGATGCTCCTCCGCCTCGGCGCCTTTGCGGGCGACGTCCAGCGCTTTGGTCCACGCGGCCCGGCTGCTGTCGTTCATCTCGCCGCAGAACAACCGCTGGAGCTTCTCCAAGGTCGCCGTGGCCGTGCGGAAACCGTGCTGCGCGGCCTGCCTGCACGTGCCGACCCAAAGGGCCCGGGAGCCGTCAGCCTCGATTGACAACCGATAGCCTCCCTTGGTAAAGGCGGTCAACCGCGGCGTGCCGGGAAGGATGTCCAGCATCACGAGCTCGAGCTGTTCGCCGGCGGGGCAGCCCAGGGCCCGCCAATCCGGCGCCAGCACGGTCTCGACCGCCTTGTCGGAATAGTTGCGCAGCGTGAAGTGCAGTTCGCCCTGCGCGTAGGTGCCGTATCGTTCGACGATCACGCCTTCCGTGGCCGTGGCATAGGGCACGGGTTCCCAGCCGGTCCGCGAAAGGTCCTCGATCGCCGGTACGTACTGCCGGTACAGCGCCCGGTGCGGCTTGAGGTCGCCGGTGGCCCCCTGCACGCAGGCCACGGCTGGAAAGATTGCACAGGCCAGGCCGTGTCGGAAGTGGGCCTGCACGTTGGCCGGGTCCTTGTCGCCGTAGCCGCCCCGCTGGTCCCAGGCGTGCCAGTAGCGCCAAATCTTCCGATAGTTCACCGCGCGCAGGAACCGGTCCACCCGCGCCGGATGCTGCGGGTCCCAACTCCCTTCGGTCATCGGCACGTTCACGTAGGGCATGGTGAAGAACTGCTCGTAGCCGTTGGCGTTGCCGTAGGTGACGATCTGGTACTTCTCGGTGACAGGCCACCACGCCTTCTGATGAAAGTCCCAGACGGTGTTGGGGATCGCCGGCTGCAGGTTGTCCCGGCCGAAGGTGAGCGGGACGAGCGTGGTGGCGAAGTGTTCGCGGCGGTAGTCGACGGCATGGGCGTTGGCCATGTAGCCCTCGATGGCGTCGGCGGTGAAGGCCGCGTCCCAGGGCCGCCGGTCGGGCGTCTTGGCGTACTCTTCCGCCTTGCGCCGCGACTGCTCGGCCAGGAAGGAGGAAACGCCCGGGTCTTCGTTGACGCGGAAGTTCAAGCCCCAGCCGGGCTTGTCGGTATGGTTGTAGCCTTCGTGCGGCTGCCAGTAGCGGGTGTCGCCGATGTAGCGGATCTCGCCCTTGGGACCGAGCACGAGCTTCTGGAGCGTCTCGGCGGTGGGCGTGTAGCCGCGGGGCCGGGTCTTCTCGGCCTCGACCATGCCCCGCAGCAGGCCGAACACCGTGGCATCGGTCGGCAGCGTTCGATCCGGCGAGGGCACCTGGTGGAAGTCGTAGCAGCCGTGCAGGTGCCAAAGGAACTTGTATCCTTCGCCGAAGTCGCTGGCGTCCTCCAGCCGGTCCTTCGAGGAGATCAGCAACTGGTGCCTGGCAGGTTCGTAGCGCTCCATGTTGGCATAGTTCAGGTAGCCCTCGAACGCCGGCCGCTTCCGAAAGCTCTCCGGGAACAGCCGGTAATAGCACTGCATGGCGGAGCGCATGCCCCAGGCCGGATCGTGCCCATAGAGGACAAAGGAAAACGGCGCGCGGCTGGGGTGGTTGCCGGCATCCTTGGCCAGCCCGCAGTAGAAGGTCAGCGCGGTCTCGGGCCGCCGCCGGGCACCAACCGCAGGTTGGTCGTGCTGGAGCACGAATACCCGCGGTCCCTGGGAGAGCGGCAGCGCGAGGCTCAGCCCGGCGGCAGGCCGAAACGCACAGCGACCGCGCGGTCCCGGCCGGTGGCATCCTTCAGCACGCCGTCCACACGCAGGCACTCCGTATCGGCACGCAGACTGGCTTGCAGCTCCAACCCGCGCTGGGGCAACGACGCGGTAATCGCCGCGATGTTGCCGGAGACGGTCGTGCGGCCCTCGACCGGCTCGTAAACGCCCTCGTTCACTTCCTCGATGAAATAATCATCCAGCCGGAGCGTGCCCGTGGAGCGGTAGATATCGGCCCGCAGCGACAGCCGCGTGGTCTTGGGCTCCGTGGTGATCTCCCAGCTCACCGGCAACCAGGCGCCATCTTGCCTGGGAATGTCTCCACCGACCTGGCCCTGCTTGCCTGTGAGCTTGTTCTGGTCGTCGCGCTCCGAGCAATATGCCCCGCAGACGCCGACCTTCTCACGGCGGATCCATATCCCCACGCGGTAGCGCGTGCGGGGCTTTACGGGCACAACGACTTCCAAGTTGGACGAGGCCGGCTCGGGCCAGCTCGCGTTCCAGTGGACCCACGCCGCCTTGTAGTGCGTCAAGGGAATCGGATCGTACGAGTGGATGTCGGCCGCGACGCCGAGGCCCAGCAACTCCGTGATCGGCGTGCGGGCCCAGTTGCGGCCGTCGACGATGATGAGCCGGTCGGGGTCCTTGGCGCGGACCGCCTTGACGAGCTGCTCCGTCACCCGGCGGAAATCCTCCGGCTTCACCTTGTCGTCCGGTTCGTTGAACAAGTTGAAGCTCAGCCGGCTGTTGGGCACGCCCTTGTACCGCTCAGCGAACACGGACCACTGGTATGCGCACAACTCGGCCGGCTCACGCTCGGTCCAGAGGTTCGTCCGCTCGGGCGGGACGATCTGACCGAAGCCGGGGGCGATGTGGAAGTCGAGCAACAGGTGGATGCCGTGCTGCTTTCCCTGCTCGACAGCCCGGTCGATCTGCTTCAGAACCGGCTCCTTGAGACGCTTCGGGTCGTCCGGATCGGTCCAGTCGTGGTAGTTCAGCGCGAGCCGCAGGAAGTTGAATCCCAACTCGGCGACGTCGGCGAAGTCGCGCTCGTCGAACAACTGTCTGCGTCCGCCTCGGTAGGCGACGGGCAGGTTGAAGCCCCGCCAGTACGGCAGCTTCCGCGGCGTGGCATCGGGCAACTCGGGACGCTTCTGGTCCGCTCCGAGTGTCCGGGCGGCCGCACCGGCCAGACCGGCCGACGCCAACGCCATCGAGAGCACATCGCGACGGTTCATGACCTTGATTCCTCAATGCAAACCGTGAGGGCTAGAATCCTCGCACACCCCTGACTCGCCCTTCTCTTCAGTGTAGCCGGTATCCGTAGGATGTCCAGATACCTTGCTTTCTCGCCCGCGCCGAATTGCTGCGACTGGCGCCCGGGCCCGCGGATCCGCGGTCCGGCACCTGCGGCGCCCCAGGGCATAGGCAGCAAGCGGCGCAAGCCTGCGTACTCGGGATCGCGCAGCGGTCGATGTGACCGACGCGCGCCTGATACAGCTTTGAGTGGCAACGATGTTCACATTCCGCCGCCCCGACTGCAACGTAACCCCCCAAGTTCGGCAGCCCCTTCAAGACCCCACCGTAGAAGACATCGAACAGTGCTTCGCGCCGTTCCGCGTCGAAAGCAGTCGGCACCTGGTTGGGACCAGGCAGTTCTTCAGGCTCTTACCGTCTGATGTTTGCTCACGAATGCCGGATCGATGTCCACGCCTAAGCCCGCGCCCGTTGGGACTTTGATTCTGCCATCCACCACTTTGAGCGGCGACGTTCTGCAATCAAACTTCACGTTGCTGCCAAGGCCTTTGAACTCGTGATGGGGTGCCGCATTGGGAAGGACGGAAACAAAGTGCATCATATAAAGGAATCCCAGTCCGCCGCCCGACATGTGGGGTGTGCAACTCTTTCCGAACGCGGCGGCCATGCGCGCGACTTGCATGGAGCGAATCACCCCGCCGAAATAATAGTTATCCGGCTGCACAACCTGCACCGCATCGTTGGCGATGAGCCAACGAAAGCCGTGCAGGCTGTACTCTTGTTCGCCGAGGGCGATTGGCAGGGAGAGCGCATCGGCGACCTGCTTGGTTTCCTCATGCCAGTCGAACATCACCGGCTCTTCGAAGAACCCATACCGGTATTCCTCGAGCAGCCGGCCGACGCGGATCGCTTCCTCGACCGAATAGAACCCATTCGCATCTGCATACAAGGCCATCTGATCGCCAAAGGTCTTTCGGACGAGGGGAATCATCCTTTCGGTTCGTCCTTTCGGGCCGACGGCATGGATATCGGTGGTCATGAACATGAGCCCGCCGACTTTGATCTTGACGGCGTTGGCATTGAACTCGGCGACATCCCGTTTGATCAGGTCCAAGGATTCCTCGACGGACTTTTCACGGTATTCAGTCGCCTGGTAGACCGCGACCTCCCGGTGATGGATATCCCCAATCAACTGGCCCATGGACTTGTTGACGATGCGTCCCAGCATGTCGAGGATCGCAAACTCGATCGTGGCCAACGGCGTGCCAATGGAAATACCGTTGTACCTGAAATTGAAGCCATAGACAAAAACCTTTTCCAGAAGCAAGTCTAGGTCCCGCGCATCTTTGCCGATGAAGAACGGTTTGAGTTTAAGGAGGAAGATCGGATACAGGGCGTCGAGCCCGCTATGGCCCACGGAAATGCCTTCCGCACCGTCGCGAGAACGCACCCGACACAGAAAACTGTTCCTATACCGAAGCAATTCAAGGGTTTCGATGATAACCGGGGAGGCAAACAACTCCCGCTTCAGCACCGGCTGGCTCAGGATTTCATCCAGCTTAGCATAGCGAGGGTTCTGAGTTCTCGAGCCCGAGCGAGGAACATCGGCGCCAAGATCCGGAAGCGGCAGAGCGGCCGCCATACTGCCGAGAAGACTGGTTTCGAGGAAGCCACGGCGACTGGTTTTCATAAAGTGCTCTTTCATCAGAACAGAGGATTGGGTGCGATCTGCCCCAACTCATGTACCAGGTGGCGTGAGAGTTGCCGCGAACACCGCCGGGGACCATGTACACCAGGGTCGAACGTGTCCGGCGATGATTGTACTCGTTCCGCCACCCATTGGACAACTCCCGCACCTCCTGGAGGGCCGCAACGACCCCTGCATTGAGGTATGTTTCAAGCCGGCTCGAATGCCGTTCTGGCCGAGATCTTCGGCTCAGTCTGATTCCGAAAAGGGGTATGACTTCTCAGCACGCCGAGTAGCGTGTCATCAATACGTGGTATTTCGAGAATCCAAAGACACGGTCGGGATTACGAGACGATGTGGAAGCTGGCCACGACGAGGTTATACGTGCCCTGTTTGCCACCCGGCTGATCTCCATCTGGGGGCGTGCGTGGCCAGAACCAGACATTTCCACCGGATTGGCAAGTGGGCCGGTCCGGGCGTCTGTACTCCGCATGGGGCACGGCTGGCTATCGCCAGACCAGCCCGTTCGCCGGTAGCTGGATTACATTCCCATCCAGCTTCACTTCCACCGGCTCATCGCGAAAGTTGTACAACACCTTTGCGTCGCCAAGCATGTAGAAGGCCACTCTGGACGGCGCGGTGAGGCTGGTTTTCAGAGGTTCGAGCAGCTCACGACGGAGGGAGTCGGTCAGGGGTTGGGCGATGTAGGGCAGGCCGAGCTTCAGCGGCGGGAACAGTTTCTCGGATCTCTCGCTCGGCCAATCGGCTGCGGAGAATGCACGCACATTCGCGACCAGAATCCGCCCACGGCCGTTCTTGCACATGGTGAGCAGCGGAATCTGCTTGCCATCGGCCGGGATCGAAACGCGAGTCTCCGCGCGCGTGACGGCCAGGCTGAGGTCCACTTCCATGCCACCCGCCACGCCGGGCCGCGCTTGCGGCGACACGGTGACGCCAGCCATGTTTGCCGCCTGTCCGTCGATGCGCCGGAGCAGGGCCGGAGTCAGCACTCGCGTAGCGCCCCGTGCCAGTTCGCGATTCATCGAGGCGAGCAGGTCGTGATCCGCCGCGGCTTGCGAACCGAGGAAAATGACAGGCCAGCCGGAGGGGAATTTGGCGACGGGGACTACGGGCAGGCCCACCATGGGCAGGTACTCCATCAGGTAGAGATTCTCCTCGCCGTCGCTGCCCGGCGGCTTATAGTACGCAATGCCGGAGGCTGGGCGGCCGCGGACCTTCTCCGCCAGTTCGAAGAGTTTGGGGAGTGCGGCTTCGAGTAGCGGGTAGCCGGGGTGTCCCCGTTTCAGACTCGCGAGGTTGAACAGGGTCAGTTCGCGGGCTCCGGCGAGCACGCTTTGATAGGCCTGGTCGAGGAAGTTCTGTGCGGTGCAATCGCCAGTGTCGAACCAGGCGCCGCCGGTCTTGGAACCGGCCACCGAGGCCAGCCAGCGGAGGTTGACGTAGCCTTCCGTAGGCTGGACGTAACCGCTGTTTCGGGTTTCCGGGTTGCGGGTCTCGGTGCCCACCCAGATGCGGTCCGAGGCTGCCGTCATGCCCACCGGCTCATAGCCGTACTCTTGGAAACGATCGTACCACTGCGGGATCTTGATAATGAGGCGGAAGCAGGGCCGGACCGCGCGGGCCGGCTTCAACATCATCGGTTCGATGAGACGCACCAGCAGCTCGAGTCGGGATGCGACTGTGCCCTCGTCAAAGCAATAGAAGTCATCGACGATCATCTCGTCGAACACGGCCGCATCGTCGCTGAAGACGCGCGCCACGTCCTGCTGGGTTTTCTCCGCTCGATAGTCCAGCCAGGGTTGGCGTCCGCTGACGTGGACACCGAACGTCTTGCCGGGCAATGGGCCGATGCCTCCGGAGGCTTCGATGCCCTTGGATACGAGGTCACCGCGAACCGCGCGGAGCAGGTCGACAGCAACGTACACATCGCCGCGATTGCCCTCGACGTAGATCTTCGAAACGTGGAATCGCTTCAGCAAGGTGACAACTTCCTGCCGGGCCTTGGGGGTGTTCAAGTAGCGGTTCACGTCACCAGCAGTGGCATAGACGGAAATCTTGAGCGGTTCATCGGCCGAGAGGGCGGCGGAACTGAGCAGCGCCATCAGCCCCACGGCAACGTAACAGTGGATTTGCATTGTCATGGCCAAAGAATGGAACTGAGGGCCCGGGAAACAATAAGTTGGGCAATTTTATTGAAGGAAACGCGGCCAGAGAAAGGCGGTTGCGCAGAAGCGAGTGGTCAGCCGGGGCCGCGTTTCCTTCAATAAGGATTGGGAAAGTCGCAACTCTCCAGTGGCTGCAGCAATGGGAAAGCAAGGACCGCTGCGCGGCCTTGCTTTCCCATATTTGCCCAACTTATTGTTTCCCGGGCCCTGAGAAGGATTCTGATCGTACCCAGACCGCGCGATTGCGTGGATCATCACCTCCGACTCCTCTTCCGCATGATCGGCGCAAGAAACTTCGCTGTCTCGTCGCCGATGACGCGATAGCCGGCGAGATTCGGGTGGCGGTCGCTGAACCAGCCTTCGAGGTTGCCGAAATGGGCGTCCAGGCGGTTGTCGAGGACCTCGACCATCGCGGCCCCGCCTGTTCCCTTGCTCACATAAGGCTTGGCGAGTTCGCGAAGCTTCTCCGGAATCTTCGCCAGCGGGAAACGGCGGTAGTTGAGCATGTTCGGCCCTTTGGCCTGCTCCGCGGCGTAACGCGGGTAAACGTCGAAGCAAGGAAGCTTCTCCTCAACGGCGACCTGGCGAATGAGGTCGTTGATGCGCTTCGCCCGAGGTGCATCGGCTTTGAGATCGGCGGTCATGGGAATGACAGTCATGGGGATGAGCATGGCAGCAGGATGGTCTTTACGCAGCCGCGCGATGAGTTCGTGAAAGTCCTTGGGAAACGTGGCGTCGAAGTCCTTGATCCTCGCGACGTCGTTGAGGCCATAGCGGATGAAGATGTAGTCGAGGCCAGGCAACTTGGCCACCGATTTGTCGTATCGCCCGGAATCCAGCAGGCGACGAATGAATTCGCCGCTGAGGCCCAGGTTGATGACGCTGGTGGGCGGCAAGTCTCCCTCGCCTGCCAGCAGGACGCGGATCACGTCCTCCAATTGTGCCTCCTTGGGCGCGAGCTTGCGCGGGATGCTGGCCTCGGTGGTGCTGTCGCCGAGGAGCAGGATCTGAATCTTGCCGTCGTGCTCGGCACGCGAGGCAGCGGGCATCGAAAGCGTCAACGCCAGGAGAGACAGTGCGGCGATCGTTTTCTTCATGGGTGGATCACCTTGTAGATGTCGTGGGTTCCTCCGACCCCGAAAACCAGGGCGTCCGTCCAAACGGCTCAAACACGCAGAATTGGTTCGTATGTCTGGAATCGGTTGTTATTTATATTGCGCGGCAGTCTGCACGTCGCTGGCTAGGTCCTGCCCGTTCACCTTGCCCGCGAGCTTGCCGTCGGCCTGGAACCGCACTTCCCAGCGATCGCCGATGTCCACGCCGGCCGGCGCGACAAACCGGACTTCGGTCGGCTGTGTGGCCTGCTCGTCGGTGATCTCGAAGACGTGTAGGAAGAGCGTGCGTGAGCCGTCGCCCGGGTCGCCCACTTCCAGCCGCCAGGGGCAGATTGGCGGTCTATTGCGGCCGGGGGCGGTATGGTTGTATTGGGCGGTCTTCTCCAGCGGGTGGCCCCAGGCATCCTGGCCCTCGCCGCCGCGCTTGACGATCTCCGCGCCGGCCGGCAGGAGCGTGCGCAGGAACATGCGAGACCGGCCGGTCGAGAGAATCTTCTCCGCGCCGCGGTCGCCATCGGCCTGTGGAAGGCTTAGCCACGTGGTGAGGGTATCCCGGATGGTCGGCTCGGTGGGCAGATGCAGGAAGAAGTGCCGCCGGAACTCCCGCCGCGTGGCTTCCACGCGGTCGAAGACCACGAAGAACTCCTTTTCGCCTCGCAGGTAAAGGAACTGCCGTGTGACCTCGCGGGCCTTGGCCGAATTGTACCCGGCCGTGATGTCGGCGGCGGCGTAGGTGTAGCGCGCATTGTTCTCGAAGGCCGTCAGGCGGCCGCGCTGGCGAGGCAGGTTGCCCTCGTAAACGTGCCGTACAAGGCCGCCGTCGTTCTCGTTGTTCCTGTTGCGGCGAAACTGCTCCTTGGGATCATAGATGGTGACGATGTTGAAGATCAGCGAACCGCCGGCGTAGTAATCGGTGTCGTTGTGCCCCTGGCCGCCCTGGCGCGACACGAGCGCCCCTCGCTTGCAGATGAGGAAGTGGCCCTCATCGTCACGGGAATGGCCCGCGTATTGCGGCCCGCACCCAAAGAACGCCCAGGTGGCATTGGGGTCGTTCCAGGCGCTCCGCATGTACACGTGGCCGGCCCCGGCAAAACAATAGGCAAGCGGCAGGCCCCAAGGGGGCGTGACCGGGATCGACGGGTCATAGCAGGCCACTCGCTGCCATCGCGCTGCGCGCCACTGGCTTCCGCGGTCGGAGAACCACTGCGAAAGCCCTTCATGGAGCATCGGGGCCGCGGCGGCGAAACCCGCGGGCCGGGCCCCGTTGCCATCGTCAATCCACGCGGTGCGGTCGTCGTGGGGCATCATGGTGTAAGCCACCCAGCGCGGCTCTTCCACGGGATAGCCCCACGGCTTGACCCGCTCGAGGAGATCCTGTCCGGTGGCGCTTCGCCACGCCTGAAAGGCGTAAGGGATGACCGACACCGGCCCATACTCACCGTGGCCGTAAGACTCCGACCAGACCCCGCCCATGCGGTTGAACGCCGGGATGCACTCGGCGGGGATGCGGGTGTTCCAGGAGTCCAGGAAGCTCCCGGCGTCGTCTTCGTACTTCGTGGCCGCGCCTCGGATCGCCAGGGCGACCATGAGTTTAGGGGCAATAGCGTCGCGCGCGTTCATCACGTTGAAGTGGACTGGACCCCACGTCAGGTTGTATTCCCAGTGACCTGCTTTAAGCAGGATTCTGGGTTCGCCCGTGTAGTACCGCAGCCAGCCGCCCAGGGCTTCGCCGAAGCTTGTGCGCTGTTGGGGGCTGAGAGCGTCGTATATCCAGTCGTAGGCGATGGCATGATAGCCGAAAGTGCTGCCCTTGGGATTTGAGATGATCGCCCCGTTTCCCCATTGCCTGATGATCAAGTCGGCGTACTGGCGATTCTCACGGCCGTGCTCGCGTTCGACGAGGTAGACCAAGCCGCAGCAAAGGATGTCCTCGGGAATGCGCCAAGCGTTGGCGATGCCTTCCACGGTGCCGCGTTTGACGGCGGCGTCGGCCTGTTGCTTGACCAGCCGGTAATCCTCGGCCAGCGAACCGTCGCAACGCTTGGCCGTCTCCTTGACGTCGGAGATGAAGATGCGCGGGTGGATGGACTTGATCCGGTAGGCTTCCTGGGCGAGCCCCACTTGGGCTACTACATCGCACAGAAGGGCGGCACACAGAAGCGCAGTCAAACGGCGGATTAGCCCGCCGATGTCAACCGACGGGCGGCAAAGGTGTATAGGCTCACCGCTACTTGTCCGGCCGGTATCTCTGATGGCGACAGAATCGCGTGGGATGGGTCTCACCTCTACTTCCTCCCTCCCCTGTTTCCTTCCTCCGACGGGACCGAGTCTAACCAGGGAGACTTGGTGAATCAAGGGGCGCAGGAGGGGACAAAAGAGGTATCAGGAACCGTTGTTCTCCTTGTATCGAGGGCGACCGCGAGGACGAAAGGCGGCTTCCAGCCCGAAACGTGCCGCGACCTCATCCATCACATTCCGGTACGGCCGGCTGCCGAGGCCCTCATTCTAGTGACGCCGAACGCCGTGTCACAATACGTTCCTTTTGAATCCTTCACGGGGGCTTTGCTGCCATGCGACCTCGCCGCCGTTCCAGATTGCTCGGAGGTACCATTTGATGGGACTGTTGGCAGGGTTCTGAGAAAGGGGTCGTTTGTTGGAACGCCAAGACGCCGGTTGAGTCGCCTTTCTCACTTGGGACTTGTCCCAAAACCCGCTTCTGGGTGGGCCACGACCGCTGCCCCTACTGGGTTCTGGATGAGTTCTTAGCACCGAGAAGCTTGACGATGGCGGCCTTCAGCACCGGCTCGAAGCCTGGGCCGACAGCGGTGTCGGTGGGCTCGTAGCCGCCTTCCTCAAAGGCCTTGTCCGTACAAATGTAGCCCGGCCCCAGGTCGGTGTAGGCGGCCACGGCCACGAAGTCGCCCGGCGATGAACGCTGGGCGAACAGTTGATGGTCTACGAGGCATTCGCCGGGCAGGTCGAGGATGTGCACACGACCGATCTGCAAGCCGCTCAGCGCCAGCGGCCGGTCAATGCGATTGGCGAAGGCCACGAGCATCGCCCCAAATTCCAGGCGGCCACCGGCGTCCACTTTCGGGTCGGCCATGCGTGCGCAGTTCTCGGCGACCGTGCGCCCGGGACCGGCATACAACGGCAACCTCACCTCGATGCTCCGCCATTGGATCGAGTCGGCGGCGGCGAAACGCGTCGCAGCGATCGCCGTCTCCATGCCCGCAACGAGCCGCTGGGCAAAGGCCGCTCGGGTGGCTGGCGTGCCGTCGTTGTACTTGCCAACCAGGATGTCGCCCGCGCAGCCCGTGAAGTAGACTTGAAACACCCCCTCCTTCTTCTCCAATTCTTCCCGCGCCATGCCGGGAGAATCGTAGGTCACTCTCGGATCGTGGTAGAAGCTTTGCGGATGGGAAGCGTAGTAGTGCAACCGCGCCAGCGGCTTATCGCTCTGGGCCAGGGTGATCGTCTTCAGCATCGGATCGATCAGCCCCTCCGGTTCGTTCCTCAAGGGAAGATCCTTACCCGTGACGAGGCTCCAGCGGGGTCGGCGGACCTTTCCGTCCTTGTCGATGAGCCGCCACGTGGAGGCCACGCGCTCCACCTTGCCCTCGCCGGCGCCGATGCGATCGAACGGTTGCAGCCGGCCGAGCGACTCTTTGACCGCCGCCCCAAGTCGGTCGGCCATCGCCTCGAAGAACCTCAGGTCGGGACAGGGCGGCGGGTCGCTGGTCTGCAAGAGCAACCTGTACGCGTCGTTATCGGCCAGCGGTGCGGTGTGCTGGTGGACCGTGTGCACCGCTACCCGTGCCGGATCGGCTCGGGCGCTTTCGGCCACCTTCCGCCGGAACAGGTCGTACGTCGAATTGCAGAGGGCGCACCAGTCGATGGCGCATAAGACATACCGTCGTGCGCGGTCGTCGAGCACAATGCCCTTGGCCAGCAGGGGGTGCTCGATCTTCTCCAGTGGTTTGAAAGTCGGCGGGTAAGCCAGGAATCCCAGCGGCGGCGTCACGTCGCAACGGAACGTGGCCACGCGGAGTTCCGCCCCCTCCGTACAGGGAAGCGGCGACCAAGTCCAGACCGCAACCATCGCGGCCGCCCAAACCAACCGGCCAAGAATGCGACGCACTCGACAACGCAGAAGAGAATAGCGCGATTCCAGTCGCATGGTAGTTGCTCCTTCGTTCAAAGACGGCGCACAACGAGACGTTTTTATGGTTAAGGGGCAGCCTTTCAAGGATCGGCCCCGTGCTGGAAACGGCAGCCGGCCGGGATGGCGTCGTAGCTCTGATTCGGGCGGCTCGGGTCAAACGGCGGCCAACTCAGTTTACCGAACCACTCCGGCTTCTTCGAGCGGAAGAGGCTCTTAGGCAGCGTCTCCGCGCCCAGGGACTCGCAGAGCGGTACGCCCGCATCCTTGGCGTTCCAGTTTCCCTTGCGAAGGGTCGAGTGCGCCAGGTCGCGGTCCAGCTCCTGGAAACCGCCGCGGCCCGGTTTCGAGCCGATGGGGTCCTTCCAGGGCGGTGCGTATCCGCGGAACCCGCCGTTACCCATGTTCGGCAGGCCGAGGTTGTAGATGTATCGCCGAGCGTAGCTGGTCCCCTGATCCCCGTTGTCGTACACGTAGGCCAATCCCGTCCTGCCAAGGATGTTTCCCACTACCGAGATGTTCCGGGAGAAGCGATTCAGACTGATACATCTGCCGAATTGGTCCGTCTTCGGCTCGGAGGTATCGCACGTGGCATGGAACCAGTTGCGGAAGACGGTAATCTCCGAAGCACTTCCGTGGTATCCGTCGCACTGAAACACCGAGGCGATGTTCCCCTCGTACAGATCATACGCGTTGTGCGCGCCGTGGTTGCAGTCGATCGAACATCCCATGATGCCGAAAGTGTAGTTGTTCTCGCAAAAGTTATAGGCGAAGACGTTGCCGCTTGAGCCGTGATTCACCTCGATGTGAGGGAACGCCTTGTAGACGATGTTATCTTCGACAAGGCACGCCGAGGACTTCTCCACAAGCAGTCCGGCCCCGTTAGGGCCCGTATGATTCAATTCGTCCAGCCAGCAGTGGCGCACTTCGCAGTTCAGGCAATCGTACAAGAAGATGTGGTAGGCCCGGGCAAAGCGGCACTTGACGTTCTTGACCCAGGACCCGTAGCACTGCTCAAGCCAGATGGCGTACGCACCGGTTGTCTGCTTGCAGTCGATGGTCATGTCCTCGATGCCTGTGAAATTGCCCTGCGCTCGCGCGGCGTTCACGCGCGCCGGCAATTTGCCCCCGCCGTAGTCGCCGTACAGCGGAGGGAAGATTGCCAGCGTAGTGTCGTCCTTGCCAGTGACCCGGGTCATCTGCCCGCGCAAGTTGGGAAACCCCAAGACACTCACGACCGGCAGGGTCGGATCGTTCGCCACCGAGATGCGGACGATGTGTCCGACAGGGAATGCGGAGGTGTCGGGAACCGCGATGCGGGTGCTGCCTTTGGACAGCCCCGCCGTGATCGTGTTGCCGCCTTTCGGCCAGTTCCATTGATAATCGCTGTTGGCGCCGACATAGGCGAAGCCCGATTTGCCCACACAGCGGACGAGTGTCTTGGAGCCTGCACCGCGGATCGTGATTCCGCTTTTGCGCAGGCTCAGGCCCGAGGCGAGCTCATAGCTTCCCGCCGGAAGATACACCACGTCGCCCTTCGATGCCGCGTCCACGGCGGCCTGAATCGCCTTCTGTGCGTCGGTTGCTCCGGCGTTGTCGGCATGGTAGGGCGACTTCGTCACGTCGATCAGATGCGTGCGGTCCGTGGGGATCCCGCCGGGCACGCCTACGGTGACCCCCGGCGTCCAATCCACCTTGCGCTCGCCAGGAATGACCTCGCCAGCCGTGCCGCCGGAACTGCACGAAACCCACAGAGCCAACAGTCCGCTAGCGGTGACGTGTCGTGGCAGAGTCGCAATCTTCATAGCGCACGCATCAGCGACGGACACGGTTCAGAATGAGCTATGTCCCGGAGACGTAGCGTATCACGCCGGGAGTTTCGTCTCAAGAGGTGCGCCCCGGCCATGGTATCCGGCACACTCCCGATAAGACAGGCTCATTGCCCATGGCAAGCCTTGCGGCGGTTCGCCTGCGCCGCTACCCTGGGTACGACCACTGTGACGCTGTACCGGAAGGGTCTGGAGAACACGGCCCAAGTCGTGGACCGCGAAGGCGCTAAAGGCGCCGACTTGACGCTTTTGACGGAGACATGGCTGGGCGAGTCCGTTCTTACGAGGCTCGATGACCCTGCCCTGGCGACGATGGCCGCGTTAGCCAAGAAACACCGCATGTACCTTGTCTCGCCCATTCACCGCCGGGACGGGGACAAGGTCTACAACTCGGCCCTGTTGTTCGATCGCGAAGGCAAGCTGGCCGGCATGTACAACAAAGTCTATCCGGTCATGCCCTTTCCGCCGGGGCTGGGCGGCGAGTTCAAGGGCGTCGACCTCATTCCGGGCGACGACGCGGTGGTCTTTGAGACCGACTTTGGCCGAATCGGCATGGCGATTTGCTTTGACGCCCAGTTTCCTGAGGTCTGGCAACGGCTGGAAGACCAGGGCGCTAAGTTAGTGCTGTTTTCCAGCGCCTATTCGGCCGGCCGGTCCTTAGATGCCTACGCGACCCTGCATCATTACTACATCGTCTCGTCCATCTGGACCGGCGAATGCCAAGCGTTTGACATGACGGGCGAAAGGCTGTTGGACGAGTCCAAGGGTGTAAGTCGGATTACGCTCGACTTCGGCAGGCGCATTTTTCACAACGACGTCGCCGCTCGCTATAACGCGTATTATTATCCCAGATACGAGAAACTGCGGAAAGAGAACCCCGGCATCGTCGTCGACAAGCGATGTGATCGCGAGGACTGGCACGTCTTGCGTCCGACACAGCCGGGCGTCGACGTGTCCGCGCTGGCCAAGAAGTATGGGGTCCCCGAACTCCCCGAGTTCATCAACGATCAGCGCCGCCGCGCCGACGACGTGCGCGGAAGTCACTTCAAGCCGGCCCGGCCATAGCGACCCTCATCGAGGGAGCGTGGGTGCGTGACGAGGAACTAACAATGACTGATTATCAACACCCCAGGACGGCATTCCACGGCGGCCGTACGGCCGGCCGATCGGCTTGGTTGCTGCCGGCGATTCTGTTTGTGGTTCGATCCGCGCCGGTCATCGCAGCGACGTTCGAGAAGGAAACTGCGACGCAGCATCGCCCCACCGCCGAAGTAGCTACGTATCAGGCGCCCGCGCGCGTGACGCCCTCGCCCGATTACCGTGTGCAGGCCGCCGGGCACGAGGTGTTTGTACACGGCACGCCCGCGTTCTCGCTGGCGGCCTTCGCGTTCTCCGGCGAGGCGGAAGTAGCGGTCACCGTGCAATCGCCGATTCGGAAGGTAGTGATTCGTCCAACGGTGCTGGCCGTCGCGCCGCTCGTGGAAGGCGGTGTAATCCGCTTTCGGCTCGGCCGCCCGTGCCACCTGAGCATCGAAGTCAACGACGACCTGAAGCGGCCCCTGTTTCTTTTCGCCGATCCGCCGGAGACCGACGTGCCGCAGCCCGGCGACGCCAACGTGCGCTACTTCGCCGGCGGCAAGGTCCACGAGGTCGGCGAGATCCGGTTGCACGACCGCGAGACGCTTTATCTGGCCGGCGGTGCAGTGGTGCGCGGGGTGGTTCGCGGCGAAGGCATCGCCGGCGCGCGGGTGTTGGGACGTGGCATCCTCGACGCCACCGAGCGCACGACCAAGGCGCAGATGGTCGCCCTGACGAATTGCAGGAACGTCGAGTTTAACGGGCCAATCATCCTTGGCAGCTACGGCTGGACGCTGGTGCCCAAGCAATGCGAGGACATCCGCTTCGTCAACCTGAAGGTATTGAGCTGGCGTGACAACGACGACGGCCTCGACGTCGTCAGCTCGCGCCGCGTGTCCGTAGACAACTGTTTCTTTCGCACGAAGGACGATTGCATCGCAGTCAAGGCGCAGGGCGGACGCAGCTTCGGCTATGAGATCGCGGGTGACGTGAGTACCGGCCAGGCCGCCGCCGCGCCGGCCGACCGCTTTGACGTGCGGGATTTGCAGGTGCGCAACTCGGTGTTATGGAATGCCGAGTGGGGAAGTGCGCTCGAGATCGGCTACGAACTGCGCGCGGCGCGGGTTCACGACATCCGCTTCGAGGATTGCGACATCATCCGCGCGCAGCGTGGCGCAGCGATTAGCATCCACAATGGTGATTACGCCACGGTCGAAAACGTGCGTTTCGAGAACATCCGGGTGGAAGACGCGACAGGCAAACTGGTGGACCTACACCTCGGTTTGTCCATCTACAGTGCCGATTGCCCGCGTGAGTTCAGCCGCAGCAACCCGCAGCGCAAGTCGCCGCCGGGAGGCGGCCCGTGGCTGCGGCTCTCCGCCGAACAGCTTGCCGCGTACGCCAAGGGCCGCGGGCAGATCCGCCATATCCACTTTAGGAACATCGCGGTCAGCGCCGCGCAGATGCCGCCTTCGGTCATCTACGGCTACGGCGCGGGCCATGAAGTAAGCGGAGTCACCTTTGAAAACGTGACCTACCGTGGCCGGGCGCTGCGTGACGCCGCCGCGGCCCAACTCACCCTTGAGCATGCCACCGACGTGCGGTTTGTAAAGTGAACAGACTGCCCGGCAGAGGTCGCTTCCCTCACCGGGACAATCGGCTGGGCTTCGGAAACCCTTTGTGACACTCGGGCATGATTGCCATAGACCGCCGAAAAAGTGAGCCGAGTGTCCCAGGAATCTAACGTATCTTCGTTTTGCGCGGCCCCGAGTGAGGCTGCCCGTCGCGTCGACGACTCGACTGCTGCAACGCCACTCCGCGGGTGGAGGAACGCCCGGCCTGACGGTGCCGGCTTTTGCCCAAGGCGCGTCGGCGTGTCGCTACCGACGCGCCCGAGCACTCGCTCCACCGCGGAGACGAATCACCCTTCGGCCGGTGGGTGCAGCCTGCCGTCGGGAGCGTATTATTCGCGCCCCATTTCATGAGTTCTCGGGACTTTGATCAAGAGAGGGCAAGCTAACGCTCGGCAGGCACGAGAAGCGAAACGACCGGCCTCGGCCTGCCACGTCTACAAGACGATACAAGAACGCCAGGGATGTGGGCATGTGGAACTCGCCGGTCGTTCGGTCGCCGTCCCGTTCGTGGGAGCAGTGTCGTCCGCTCTGGCGATTTCGGAACTACTCCGACGACTGATGGGCGCCACGCAGTTCGACCGAATCCGGCTTCAACTGACATCGCCCGGTGAGCCATCAACATCAACCAGTGGCGCTAACGGCAGACGCCTTCGTGCATCTTTTCAGACTGCCGCGGCAGCGCACATGGCAGGCGCGTAGAGCGAAGCCTTGAGTATCCGGCCGGCCTCCTCTGGGCCCTTCACGACGGAGTGAGAGTAGATTGTGTTCAACCCCCGCTTAAGCGGAGGCAGCGATTTGCAGACGACTCGGCGCTACGGGAAGAACACAACAAACAGTGCGATGTCTTCAGAATCCCGTCAAACCGCCGAAATCCGGCGCGCGCGGCCGGCATCGCCAACCACCCGCGATGGCCCCGGAGGGGTATGCGTTTGTGGCGACGCCCCCCCGATCCGTATCCCGGCGTTCCCCGCAATGGCTGTCGCGGTCCGCCGTGCCTCTGAAAGCCGGCCCCGCTCGCTGGACCTGGACTATGAGACCGGCGCCAGGCTAAGCTGGTGGCATTTCGTAGATCATCCGGAATGCAGATCCGACGAAACGGGAGTCCTCCCATGCGTGCCTTACTGGTCTTCATCGCGCCGATGCTGCTGACGGCGGAGCCGCAGGCGCCGGCTCTGCGTGAGCAGTTCTTCAAGCTCTGCGATGCCGTTGTTCCGATTCTTGACGACACCGGTCGCCGCGTCCCCTTCTACCAGGATTCGTATGCCATTCGCGCCTTGGCCGTGGCCTACGACCTCAGCGGCAAGCGGCAGTACCTCGACGTCTGCCGCCGCTGGTCCGCGCGGATGGTGGAACACCAGGCCAGCATGATGCCTCAGGCTGCGTACTACATGAACTACGGGCGCAAGCCCGGCGAGCCCAAGGGGGAATGGTACGTGGGCGACAGCTCAAGCATCGCCCTCGCCGTGCTGGCGACGGGCATCCGCTGTCCAGACGCTCGCGAAAGGGCCCGCCTGCTGGACTCGGTCACGACGTACGCCCGGTTGGTCATGGATAAGTACGTGATGCCTTGCGGAGGGATTACCGACGGTCTGTGGTCGCGGTTCGACGGCGAGTGGTGGTGCTCCACGGGGATTTTGGCTCGCTGGCCTTCGTGCTGTACGATCAGACAGGCGACCCAGCCTACCTGAAGGTGGGCCTACGGGCCATCGACTGGTTGAACCGGCAGCGGTTCGAGAACGCTGAGCACATTGACTACCAAGAGGCCGCTCCCGCCGTGCTGATGTACGTCTTCGAGGCGTATTCCGCCGGGATGCCGCACCTCCAGCGCGACCCGATCCGGTGGCCGGCCTCGCAACGCGAACTCCAGCGGGCGTTGAGCTGGATGGCCGCGCATCAGCCGGGCCGCAATGCCAAGTCCACCTGGAAGTACGACAGCCAACGGGGCGGCAAACTGGGCGGCCTGCCGTTTCACATGTACGTCTGGTCGCGATTCCTGCCCCAAGGGGTGGCCATTGCTTCCGCCGCCGACAACGACCTGGCGCACGCCGGCAAGGCCCTGGAGGGCGGCCCGTCCAAGCTGTTCCAACTGGGCGCCTTTGCGATGATGTCCTATGCCGAGCGGCTCAGCCCGGGCTGCCTCTATCGGACCGACCCGTCCAAGGTTCCCTCCAAGGCCCAGCCGCCCCGCGAAATGGCGTGGAAGGCGGGCCTGGCGACGGCCAAGATCACGCCGTCGCGGCCGATGCGGATGTCTGGGTACGCCGCGTGCAAGAAACCCTCCGAGGGGGGCACCCAGGACCTCTTCGCCAAGGCCCTCGTGCTGGAAGATAGGTCGGGCAACCGCGTTGCCATCGTCACGCTGGACCCGATTGGCGTGCGGACGACCTTGCGCGATAGCATCGAGAAACATGTCGCCGAGAAGTACAACCTGGCGCCGCAACGGCTGCTGCTGGCCGCGTCGCACACGCACTGCGGCCCGGAGTACGAGGAGCACAACGGGTCTGACGATGAGGCCCGGATGCACCACAAGTTCCTCGACGAGACCGTAGTACGAATCGTCGGCGAAGCTCTGAAGGGCTTAGTCCCCGCCGAGCTTTCCTACGGGCACGCGCGGGCCGGCTTTGCCATGAATCGTCGCCGCAACTATCAGCTTCCCAAGGACGACGTCAACGCCGCCAAGGCCCCGAACCCGGACGGGCCGGTCGATCACGACGTTCCGGTGCTGTCGGTGGCCGACGCCGCCGGCCGGATCCGCGCCCTGTTGTTCGACTACGCCTGTCACAACACGACGCTCGGCTTCTACGAGTTCTGCGGCGACTACGCCGGGTACGCCCAGCAGTATCTCCAGGAGGATCGCCCGGGCGTAACGGCTATGTTCGTTGCCGGCTGCGGCGCCGATCAGAATCCCTATCCCCGCCGGACCCTGGAGCTGGCCCAACAGCACGGCCGCTCGCTTGCCACGGCGGTCGAGGCCGCCCTGTTTGCTGATCCGCGCCGCTTGCGCGGTCCGTTGGTCTGTGTCATGGAGAAGGTCCGCCTCGTGAAGAGCCCGGAGCGGCCGCCGTTAGCGTATCCCATCCAAGTGATTCGCCTGGGTTCCGACGTCACGGTGGTGGCCCTGGCCAGCGAGGTGGTGGTGGACTATTCGTTGCGGCTGAAGCGCCAACTCGCCAAGCCGCCGGCCACGGTTTGGGTGGCCGGATACTGTAACGGCTACTTCGGCTACATCCCCAGCGACCGGGTCCTGGAAGAGGGGGGCTACGAAGCCGATGGTTGGAAGACGCCGATCGAGGAGATGATCGTCGCCAAGGCCCTGGAACTAGACCTTGAACAAGCGTGATTCTTCAGGGTGCAATTCAAGAAAGTGAAACCCTCCGGTGTTTTCCGGCGTCTGAAGGGTATTGAATATTCCCGAAGACCCGAGACACGGAGGATTTCGAGTGAAAGCAAGTATACAACGGTGGCTGGCGCAATCCAAGCGACGGATTCAGCG
>Ga0315280_10001946_pt1 | contig 34344 bp, 29 predicted proteins | sample YL17G06_40_MG_FD_203697 | JGI IMG/M metagenome (GOLD analysis project Ga0315280, IMG submission 203697) | Sediment microbial communities from Yellowstone Lake, YNP, Wyoming, USA - YL17G06_40 | ecosystem: Environmental > Aquatic > Freshwater > Lake > Sediment | place: USA: Wyoming | collected...
CTTGCAAGTGGGGTCGGAGGTTACGGTAGAATTGCCCGCTGACGACCGCCCGCGGCGCATGCGGGTGGTTTGGAGCGGGGAAGTCGAGAGCTTTTACGACGGGATGATTGGTCTGGAATTCGTAGACGCGAACGATTCCTGGAATCTCGAAAGTCTGCGCATCCGCTGGGGAGCGCGCAACTATTAGCCGGCGCGAACGGCGCTTCGCGACAGAGCCGATCGAGTCGGCTGCCGGGCGGGGGCTCCGCGATGTCAGAGCAATCGGGTGTCACGGCTCAACAGGAAAAGCGAAGTACGGAACGTCTGTTGCTCAGCATTCCGATTCGGGTACTGGGGTTCGAATCGACGTCCGGTGAGTTCGTTGAGGATACGCGCACCAGCGTCGTCAATCGCACAGGGGCGCGGATCGCGTTAAAGCACCGCATCGCCGTCAACGACACCGTCCGCGTGATCAACCTGGAGAATTACAGCGAGGCGGATTTCCGCGTGGTGGCGCCGACCGCCTGGTCCGGGCAGGACATCCACGAATGGGGCATCGAATGTCTGGAGCCGGGCCGCAACATCTGGGGCATTGAGTTCGGGGCACCTCTCACCGGCCAGGGAGGAGCGCTGATTCAGTGCCAGGGCTGCCGCAAAGAGACCTTCTTCGCTCTCACCCCCATGGAAGTGGAGGTGTTGGAATCGACCGGCGTCCTGCAGCGGCAATGCGGCGACTGCAACCGGCTCACTAACTGGATGCACTCCGACGTCACGCGGCAACCGAAAGAACTTCCCCCGACCGCCGCCGTCGCTCCTCCGCCGAAGCCCGCGGAAACGGGCAAGCCGGCTGAACAGCGGCAAAACAAGCGAATCGGGATGAAGTTGCCGATTCTGGTTCGCGGGCCCTACGGTCAGGAGGAGGTTTCTAAGACCGAGAACGTTTCGAAGGGCGGCCTCGCCATCTCGCTCGCCATGGAGTTGAATGTGGGCGAGGTCGTGCGGGTGCTTTACCCGTACTCGCCCGGCGGCCAGAACATCGAGCAGAAGGCTGAAATCCGCCGGCGTGCATCTTACTCGTTCGGCGGGCGGCGCCTTTACGGCCTACGGCTTGTCGCCTGATTCCTTCTCTCTCCTCCGCCCCGTCCCTCGCGTTGACATCCCACCTCGCCTCAAGGACGCTAAGATTGTTACGGGCTAAACGGCTCTTCTCGCTCTTCAAGTTAAACGGATGCGGCCGACATTGACACGACGCGACTTCCTGGGTGCCGCCTTGCTTGCGGTTCCTCCCTGGGGACTTTCTCTCGCCCCGGCGCACGCCGCTCGTCGCTCGCTGCCTTTCAAGCTGGGCGTGATCACCGATGAAATCTCCGAGAACCTCGAGGAGGCGCTCGACTTCCTCTCTGCGCAATCCCTCGGCTATTGCGAAGTGCGCGAGATGTGGAACAAGAACATCATGAACCTCTCGATGCGAGAACTCGAGCGCGCCAAGCAGGCGATCCAGAAGCGTCGCCTGCGCGTGAGCGACATCGCTTCGCCGCTCTTCAAATACAACTTACCGGAGATGCCAGCGCGACAGGACGAGAAGCGCGATACCTTCCGAGCCATGTTCACCGACCAAGACACCGAGGACTTATTGCGCCGCGCGGCCGAACTGGCGCATTTCTTCGCGACCAAGCTCATTCGCATCTTCAGCTACTGGCGGGTGGACGAGCCCGAGAAGGCTTACGCTCACATCCGCGACCGGCTTGCCAAGGCCGCAGGCGTCGCCGCGAAGAACCGAGTCATCCTCGTGCTGGAGAACGAGCACACGTGCAACGTGGGAACGGGAAAGGAACTCGGCCGGATCGTCGGTGAGATCAACTCGCCGCATCTGCGCGGCGTGTGGGATCCTGCGAACGCCTCCTTGCTTGGAGAGGTGCCGTTCCCGGATGGTTATCAGGCTGTGCGTGGGCTGTTCGCCCACATGCACGTCAAGGATGTGAAGAAAGACCGTGCCACCGGGAAATTCATCTGGGCTCCGGTGGGCCGCGGCATGATTGATTTCCGCGGCCAGTTCAAAGCGCTGCGCGAGGACAAATACCGGGGGACGATGTCGCTCGAAACCCACTACCTGCGCGCCGACGGCAACAAGGTGGAAAGCACCCGCGAGTCCCTGGCAGGATTGCTCGAGCTCCTCCGCGAAGTCGCCTGAGCGCGCGGCCAAGGCGCGAGGCTCAAGCCCGTGCCAGTTCGAGCGCACGCTCGGCGGCGGCGCGGCCCGTGCGCACGCAGTCGGAAATCCCGATCCCCGAATAGGCGTTTCCCGCCAGGAACAAGCCCGGGAGCTTTTCCAACTCCGCTTCAATCGCTCGGACGCGCCCGGCGTGGCCAACCACATATTGCGCCATCGACGACGGCCAGCGATGAACCCGATAGAACAGCGGCGCAGCGTTGAAGTTGAGAATGGCCTGGAGTTCCCGCCGAACGAGAGCGACCACCTCCTCATCGCTTAGGCTCAGGACCTCGGGGTCCGCCGATCCTCCCAGAAAACAACGCACGAGCGCCTTCTCTTCAGGGGCGCGATAGTTGAACTTCCCGTGCACAAAGGTGCAGGCCATCAGCCGGGGATTCTCTTTGCGCGGCGACAGGAATCCGAATCCCGAAGGCAACTTCTCGCGCGTCCCTCGTTCGTAAGCGAGTGAGACCGTCATGGATGAACTGTAGGGAATTTCTCCGAGCCGCGTCGCCAGGGAAGAACTGAGGGGAGAGAGAAGCTTCGCGCACTCGTGCGCGGGCATGGCGAGCACGATAGCTTCGGCCTCGTGGCTCGACCCCTTCTCGAAACGAATTCGGTACGCTTTGCCGGGACTTGGAGGGAGCTCGAGAGACGATGCTCGGGCCCCCAATTGCACTTGCGAGTTCTCCAGCCTTTGAGCGAGTGCCGACACCATCTGGTCGAGGCCACCTTTGAGGGTCATGAAGAGGGGCAGCGGCGGATGACGCGCTGAGTCACCGGATTTGCGAGCCTCTTTCGCGGCCCGGAGTCGCTCTCGCCGGGCCCGGAGTGTGGCGCGGGTCAGGCTGCCGTACTGGCGTTCCATTTCCCAGAAGCGAGGCAGCACCGACTGAATACTCAATTGACGACAGTCACCGCCGTAAACTCCGGCCAGAAGTGGGTCCACGATGTTGTCGACCATCGCCTCGCCAAAATGCCTTTGGACGAATGAGGCGACCGACTCGTCATCGGGTGGTTTCGAATCCGCAGACGGCGGGGAAACAAACCATTCAGCGGCAAGGGCAAGCTTGCTGCGGAGCGGGAGAAGGGGCGTCGCGACCATCGGCCACAACCGTGTGGGGACCAGCAACAGCAAGCCGTCTGGCAAAGGAACCAGGCGCCCGCGGTGAAGGATGTACGTGCGCCGCTCACTGTCGTTCGATCCCAAGAGTTGATCGCCCAGGCCGAGTTCTCGGCAGAGCGCGGCGGCCTCGGGTTTCTCCGCCAGAAAGCTGTCCGGGCCGCCCTCGATGACGAACCCTTCCACGCGCTCGGTGCGGATGACTCCACCCAGGCGGGCTTGGCTTTCGAACAGCGCTTCTTCGATCGGCGCGCCGTGGCCGTGCGCGCGCGCCAGCGTGTACGCTGCGGAAAGACCGGCGATGCCGCCCCCGACGACGGCGATGCGGAATGGTTTTCGTTCCGAGTGGGTCAAGGCAAGCTCTGTGGAAGAGCGCTACGCGTCACGGGCTGCTCAATCCGTTGTGAAACAATAGCCGCAAGCGCCCGGATAAACAGCGGGCTGTCGTTCAGCGATTCCGAGCGGTGAACCGTCACGCCTTTTGATTCTCCGTAGTGGCGGAACAGCACGTCAACGTCGTAGAGAATCTCCACGTGATCGCACACGAAACCCACGGGCGCGAGCAGCACATGAGGTTGGCCCGCGCTGGCGAGTTCGTCGATCAGAGATTCAACCCTCGGCCCGATCCAAGGCTCGGCCGTCATGCCCTGACTCTGAAAGGCGAGACGATAGCCGGCAAGGCCCAAGGCTTCGGCCACGAGCCGCGCGGTCTCGCGGACCTGCTGCGCGTAAGGGTCCCCGTCCGCAATAGTTTTCTCCGGGACGCTGTGGGCGGTGAAGACGACCGGCACCGGCCCCCCCGCCTCCGTCTCGACGCGCGCGATCGCCGTCGCGACCTTCTCGCGAAATGCCTCTACGAGCAGCGGATGGTCGTGCCAGCTTTCAATGAAATTGAGCTGGAGGCCCGGCGCGTGTTTTTCCACGGCGTCGAACAGGTACTTCCGGTGAAGACCGATGCTGGTTCGAGAATTCTGCGGGGCAAGGCACAGCACGACCACACGGCCAACTCCGTCGTCACTCAGTTGCCGGACGGCGTCGGCAATGTAAGGTTTCCAATTCCGCATACCGACATAGACAGGATGCACGAGCAGCCGCGCGAGACCCTCAGCTTGCAGCGTCGATAGGCGCAGAAGCGGCGAGCCACCGCCGATCAGGCTGTAACGGTGGATGATTTCCTGGACCACCGCGTCCGGCAGCTTCCGGCCGCCGCGCACATTGAGGAGAAATTCCGGGATATCCTCGAGCCGGTCCGGGGCGCCGTGAGCGAGCAGCAGCACTCCCCAGCGAGGGTCGTCGGAATTCCTCTGAGTGTTCAGGGTCATACCATCCGCCTACCGGCGACTGCTTATCTCGTGCACCATTTCGACCAGCGCGGTGACGTTTTCGACCGGCGTGTCCGGCAGAATGCCGTGGCCGAGATTGAAGACGTGGCCGGGCCGCCCGCCCGCCTGGTGCAGAATCCGCTCGACGCGCCCCCGGATGTAGGGAAGATCGGCGTAGAGGACGATGGGGTCGAGATTACCCTGGATGCCCACGTTTGGCCCCAGTCGCGCCCACGCCTCATCCAGTTCGATGCGCGAGTCCACGCCGATGATGTCGCCTCCCGCGTCGCGCATGAGTTCAAGCAGCATGGCGTTGCCCGTGCCGAAATGGATGAGGGGTGTGCCGGGAGTGATCTGCTGCATCATCAGGCGGGTGTAAGGAAGCACGAACTCCTGATAATCCCTTGGGCCGAGGCACCCCACCCAGGAATCGAAAATCTGCACGGCCTGCACGCCCGCCGCGATCTGGCCGTTGACGTATTTCGCGAGATTGCGCGCCAGGTGCTCCATCAGGGCGCGCCATGCGCCCGGGTCGCGGTACATCAGCGTTTTGGTGTGCCGGTAGTTCTTGGAACCGCCGCCTTCGATGAGGTAGGAAGCCAGCGTGAAGGGCGCGCCCGCAAAGCCAATGAGGGGCGTGCGGGGATTCAGGTCGGCGCGCGTCCGGCGGATGGCATCGTACACATAGGCGAGCGAGTCCTCGGGCTCGACTTCTCGCAGGCGGCCGACGTCGGTGGGCTGCTGCAGCCGGGGTTTGATGACCGGCCCTTCGCCCTTGTCGTATTCGAGTTGGTAGCCGAGCGGCTCGACGATCAGCAACAGGTCCGCGAAGATGATGGCCGCGTCCACGCCCAGGCGCTCCGCGGCGGTGACCGTGACTTCCGAGGCGAGTTGCGGATTCTTACAGAGTTCGAGGAACGGCACGCGCGCACGCAGGTCGCGGTATTCGCGCATGTATCGCCCCGCTTGGCGCATCAGCCAGATGGGTGTGGCATCCACGGGTTCCAAGCGGCAAGCCTTCATGAAGCGCGAAACGTTCCAGAGCGCCTGCTTCGACTCGACTGCGGCAGGCGCCTTGGTCGAAAACCTCAGGGTCCCATCCGGCTTATCTTCTGACTTCTGACTCCTGACTTCTGCCTCCTGCCTTCTGATTCCTGCCTTCTGTTTCAGCAGTTCCACCGCGCGGTTCGCCGCCTCGTGAACCAGCGCGCCCATGCGGGGATGCTCGGGTTCGAGATCGACGGCGACGCCGTTTGCCACCAGCGCCTCGCTGCACGTTGGTCCGACCGAGCAGACGACGCAACATTGGAGTGCCTTGAGCAGCTTGTCCTTGGAACCATTCTCAGCAGCGACCTGCACAAGGTGATACACCTGTGTGGCGTTCGTGAAAAGCGCGACGCGTGCGGTGCCGGCGATGATGGAGTCCAGAGCGTGGCGCAGCGGACCGAGGTCTTCGGGCAGCGCCCAGCGGTAGACCGGCACGCGCAGGACATCCGCGCCGCGCTCGCTTAGCTCATGCATAAAGGCTTCGTTTGGGATGCCGTATTCCTGCACGGCTACGCGGCTGCCCTCGAGCGTGAAGCCACGCGGGCTTTCGTCGAGCTCCTCGAGGATTTCGCGCCAAGTATTGGGCTCCGGAATCGTGATGGTGATGGGGATTTTGTATTCCTGCAGCACCTTCGCCGGCTTCGGCCCGCGCGCCACGACGGTCAGGCGCGCCAGGGCGTGAACGATCTCATCCCGCGCGTACCGGGTTTCGAGCACCTCGAGCAGCGTTCGCGCACCCCCGCCCGTCATGAAGATGACGCCGTCGAGTTTGCCAGCGAGTAGCTTCTCAGCGAATTCAAAAGCGGCCGGGTTGTTTTCCAGGGGAATCTCGCGTACCGACGGGGCCAGCAGCGGCACACCGCCCAGGTTGGCGATCAGCGTGCCCATTTCCCGCGCGCGGCGGCTCTCAAATGCCGCCACGGTGAGATTTCCGAAGGTTGGCACGGTGGTGGGAGAGGTCCCCATGATTCAATTTCCTCGGTGAATGTGCCGTCCGATGCGAGTTGGCGACCGCGCAGTTCCTCCCCGCGCGGGCCCGAACTTGCTGGGCCTGCTCGGGGAGCTATCCGCCTTGCCGTCTGGACTGCCGCCGCACAGAAAAGCCGGTCGCAAAGCACAAAGCCTTCCGTCGATACGGAGGAAGTCCGCCGTCGCGGTCATTCCTTGTCCAGTATAACTCATAAACACGGGCCGCCAGGCTGGAGCACTTTGTGGACTCTGCACGCGTTTGCAAATCGGCGGGCGCCGTGTATATTAGCGCTCTCCGAACTGCGGCCCATCGTGCGGAGAAAAGGTTTGAAGCACAAACCGTCGGTCAAGGTGCGATTCGCCGCTCGTACGGCTACTCGCTCGTCGGCATCGCATTCCTGATTGTCGCGATTACGGTGATTTCCAGCGGCGGCGGGACGCAGTAGCAAGTTGACCCGGAATGCGGGTGGGGCGATGGCGATGTTCGCGTGCAGGTTGGTTTGACGCGCCGTGAGTCTTGGCCCGCAAGAGCACTCGGCGTAGTTCCCCAACGCCGCGCGCGGGTCCATTCCGGGGCATGAGCAGGAACGAGGCTCTAACCGGCGCAAAAGCAGCGGCCGAAATGCAAAACCAATCTGTCAGCAGCGTGGCCGGCACATCTAACAATTGTCAGCACAGGTCACGCGGTAGCTCTCAAAAAAGCTTGACAAGAAGTCGCTTGAGCCTGTACGGTTGGGCCAATGCACGCGTCGTCGAGCCAACGATGCCGTGGGCAAGATACGTTGATCCTTGGTGGCCCCTCTTTCTCAAGACATCCAACTTAATATCAGTAGGTTAGGAGGAGGGATATACACATGGCTAGGTTCACTTACTATGAGGTCTTAGGTATCTCGCGTGGATCTTCCGACGCGCAAATCAAGCGGGCTTTTCGTGAACTGGCCAGGAAATACCACCCGGACATGACCCCGGGAGTTGAGGGGACCAGGTTCAGGGCAATCGTTGAGGCCTATCGAGTTTTGTCAAACCCCCAAAAGCGCCGAAAGTACGACCGCGAGATCGCGAAAACTGCGGCGCATTTCACAATGCAGTAACAGGATCAAGACCGATCTCTTCCCACGTCCGCGCCATGTCGCTGGTAGGATTCCCGGTTCCACCAATCGAGAATCAGCCGACAAGATGTTCCGCCGATAAATGAGGGTGGCCTCGTATCGCTCTGCGGCCCCGGCCGTTTTTCCCCGAAGCTGTTGAGAGGGCAGTTGCAAAACTCCTCCCATCCAGCCTAGCATCGGGGCCTTACCTTCGGGTCGAATTCAGGAGGGAGCTTGTTGGAAACGTTCACGCTTGAAGGGACGACGGCTTTGGTGACGGGCGGCGCGACGGGCATCGGCCGCGCGGCTGCCGTCGCACTCGCCGAGGCCGGCGCGGACGTCGCAGTGCTCGGGCACTCACACGATCCCACGGAAACTTGTCGCGCCGTCGAGGCGCTTGGCCGCCGCGCGCTGAGCTTTCAGGGTGATTTGAGCGTCGCGGAGTTTCGCAATCATCTGGTGTCAGAAGTTCTTCGCCAGTGGGGGCGCATCGATGTCCTTGTGAACAATGCTGGCACAATTGCCCGTGCTCCCGCGGTGAATTTCTCGGAGGCAGACTGGGACCGGGTGATTGAACTGAACCTCACCACGCTGTTCCGCATGTGCCAGCGCGTGGGGCGGGTGATGATCGAGCAGAAGCACGGCAAGATCATCAACGTGGCATCGCTGTTGAGCTTCTCGGGAGGCATCACTGTGCCAGCCTATGCGGCCAGCAAAGGCGGCGTGGCGCAGGTGACCAAGGCGCTGGCCAATGAGTGGGCGAAGTTCGGCGTCAACGTCAACGCCATCGCGCCGGGTTACATCCTCACGAGGCTGACCCGTGCCCTCTACGAGGACCCCATCCGCTCCCGGCAGATCAACGATCGAATCCCCGCCGGCCGTTGGGGAAGCCCCGACGATCTGAAGGGAGCCATCGTTTTTCTGGCCTCGCGGGCTTCCGACTATGTCCACGGTCATGTGCTGGTCGTAGATGGCGGCTGGATGGCCAGGTAATTGTCGATTGTCGATTGACGATTGTTGATGGATGTCGCCCCCAAGGGGGGAAAGAGGTTGCGGGTAATGCAAGCTGGAGTCTATTGGGGCAAGGAAAGCATCCGGGTCCAGGAATGGCCGAGGCCGGGCCCGGGCGCGGGTGAGGTGCTCGTGCGGGTTCGCTACGCGGGCATTTGTGGAACGGACATGCTGATTCGCAGCGGCAAGCATCCGCGGGTCGTTCCGCCGCGTGTCTTGGGCCACGAAATCTTCGGCGCCGTCGTTGAGGCATGCCCGCCAGCCGACGCGGTCTGGAAGCGGGGCGCACGCGTGGCGGTCTATCCGCTGATTTCCTGCGGGCAGTGCGCACCGTGTCGCGAGGGCGCGAGCCACGTCTGCGAGAAGCTGGGACTGATCGGCATTGACGTGGATGGCGGCATCGCCGAATACGTCAAGGCGCTGCCCGATCAACTCTTCGCGATCCCCGACTCGGTAAGTGATGAACAGGCGGCGCTGATTGAGCCGCTTTCGGTGGCTGTGCATGTGGTTCGCACCTCCGGCTTCCGGCCCGGTGACACCGCGCTGGTGACGGGCGCGGGTCCAATCGGAAATCTCATCGCGCAGGTACTGAGGGCATCAGGGGCGCGGGCTGTCATCGTTTCTGAGGTCAAGGGCTTTCGGCGGGAGTTCGTGAAGCGCATGGGCTTTGCAACGGTCGATCCCAGCCGCGACGATCTGCGCGACGCCTTGCGCGATGCGACTGGCGAACGATGGGTTGACCGGGTTTACGAAGCGACCGGAGCGCCGGGGGTTTACCGCGACGCCGTTCAGGCCTGCAGAGTACGAGGAGAGATTACTTTTGTGGGCTTGCCCAAGACACCCCCGGAAGTTGACGTTCTGAGCCTGGTCTTCAAGGAAATTCGCACCACCGGCGCGCGCGTCTACGAGCGGCGGGATTACCAAGTGGCGATCGCGCTGCTCGAGCGCGGCGCGGTGGACGTCGAGCCACTCATCACCGACCAGCTTCCGCTGGAAGACGTCGAACGGGGCTTCCAGAAGATGCAGGAAGCGGAGACGAGCCTCAAGATACTCTTCGCTCCTTGAATCGTTTCCCCCACTCCAGGCTGCAAACGGGATTTCAGGGCGCACGGGGCGGGGTTCACGGACAACAGGATGACGAACTCAGGTTCGCGTTCGCCGGTCTACGCGGCGCTCACCGCGGCCACTTTCTTTTGGGGAGTCGGCTTCGCGGTGGCGCGCTTCGCGCTGCGCTCGGTGACGCCGCTGCAGTTGCTTGCCGGACAGAGCTTGGCTGCGGCGCTGGCGCAAATCGTTTGGACCTTCGCGCGCCGCCGCGTGGCTTCACGCTGCCTGCCCATCAAGCTTTTCGGCCTGGTCGCCTTGCTGGGACTACTGGGTCAGAACATTCTAAACGGGCTCACGTTCTTCGGACTCGCGAGAACCACGGCCACCAATGCCGCGCTGATTTACGGGTTCTCACCGGTCATGATCGCGTTGCTGGCTGCGTGGTTGCTGCGTGAGCCGCTCAGGGGTCGCGCGGCAATGGGTGCGCTGGTGGGATTGGCCGGCGTCGCGCTGATCATCACGCAGGGTCATGCGGAAGCAGTTCGCCTGCGCGGCATGATGGCCGGAAATCTCCTCGTGTTCGCCGGCGCCACCTACTGGTCTGCTTATTCGGTCGCCACGCGGAGCATCACCCGGCGGGTCTCTGCGGAGACCTATACGTTTTACCTCCTCGTGCTCGGGGCCATCGCGCCGGTCTCCTGGGTGTGGATGACAGAAAGGCGGTTCCCATTGGCTGGCCTGGAATGGCCGACCCTGCTAGCCGTGTGCTTCTTCGGCGTCTCCACAGGAACGCTGAGCATGAACTTCTGGAACTGGGGCCTCGCCAGGATCGAAGCGAACCGCGTCGGCGTATTCTCCTACCTCGAGCCGGTGTTCGCGGCGGCCGTGGCGATCACCTTCCTCGGTGAGCGCCCCACGATGGCGACGGCCCTGGGGGCCGCACTTGTTTTCGCGGGAGTCTTCCTGAGCGCGAAAACTCGGGCAAAAGGGTTGGCTGAGTAGAGCCCGAGATGCGCCCACGCCGCGGTCAGCGTTGAAAACGCCATGGCGTTGGAATATAGTGAGCCGCCAGGCGGTTGTGTCCACCGGGTTTTCCCTGCGAACTCCCTTTGGATGGGAACGGTGGGCCAATCGCGTCGCGGGGAGTGCGAGTCAAGATACCTTCTGCCTGCCCGGCAGCGGAACGCAATCACACCTATCGCCGCAACGAAACCTCGCGGGAGGAGTCATCGTGTTCCCACCTCAAATGCCCTTCATCCGATCCGGTCGCGTGCTGGGACCTCTGTTGACGGTGCTGGCTCTTGTCCTGAGTTGCTCTCTGCCCCAACCGGGGCCCCCCGGCGTCACCTACGAATTCGACAGCGCCAAGGACATGTTCAAGCGCGGCCAGTTCGACCGCGCTCTGGAGTTCTGCGATGGTCCCGCGACCGCCTCGCCGCCCAACGCCTTCACGGAGCGGGCGCAGGTCCTGCAGGTCGTCATCTACAGCGGTCAGATGAAGGCCTACTTAGAGCTCGCGGACTCCTACCAGAAAGGTGCGGACGCCACCAAAAACCCACGCTTCACGAGAGCCTACACGAACCTGCGTCAAGACAATCTCCAGGCCGGGTCGCGGCTCGCCCTGGGGCTCGGTGAGGTGGCTCACCGAATTACGGAAGCGGGCGCCATCCCGAAGGAAGTGACGCTTGACGCCCCTTATCCGACCACCGAGGGTCCCACGACGCTGCCGCTACTGGCCCAGATGGAGGAGGGTGGCTGGCTTGAGCCCGCGGAGCAAGAAGCCGTTGCCCGCGACGCCCGGCTCAGGGGCATCGATGACGCGCTGGCGGGGATCATCGGTGGTGACCGGTCGAAGGCGCGCGCCGAGTTGACGGCTGGGCCCGTCAAACTGGACGGCGCGAGCTTTGCTCTCTACTTGGGGCGGCAGCTTCTGGCGGGAGCGAGTTATTTCGACCGCAAGCACCTGCGCGACTCCACGAAGCTGCGCACTCTGTGCGGAGAAGCCGACGAGGTCGCCAAGCTGGCTCTGGCGGCTCTGAAGGAGAATCCCAACAAGGATAAGGAAAAGGCGGTCAAGAAGCTGCAGGACGACATCAAGACGGCGCTCAAGAGACTCTAGCGCATCGCGTACGAAGCGCCACCCAGGCCGACCTCGGAGAGGCGGGGTCGGCCGATTTCTTTCCTGGTCGATCAAGGCGGCAGTCGGCGCAAGGAGGTGCGGGCTTTGGCAGCGCAGAAAGCGAACTCTCCACTCCGGACTCTGCCCGGAATTCGCGTGGGTCACGCCAGCGACTTCCGGGGTCTGACGGGTTGCACCGTGATCTTATGCGAGGGCGGGGGCGTCTGCGGTGTCGATATTCGTGGTTCCGCTGCCGGCACGCGGGATCTGGCGCCGTGCCTGCCCGGACATCTGGTCGAGCGCGTGCACGCTCTGTTTCTGACCGGTGGAAGCGCCTTTGGATTGGACGCAGCCGGCGGTGTGATGCAGTTTCTGGAATCGCGCGGGATCGGCTTCTCCGCCGGGAAGGTGCGCGTTCCGATTGTCCCTGCGGCGGTCATATTCGATCTCAATCTTGGCTCCTCCAAAGCCCGGCCCGATCCCGCGATGGCCCGGCGAGCCTGCCGCAGCGCCCGGCAGCACGTCGCAGAAGGCTCGGTGGGTGTGGGCACCGGGGCAACCGTCGGAAAGCTCCTGGGAGTGGATCACGCCACCAAGGGAGGCGTCGGATTCGCGAGCCTGACCCTCTTGGGCGGAGTCCTCGTGCAGGCCCTGGCTGTGGTGAATGCGTTTGGCGACGTCGTCGAGCCCTCAACGGGCAAGGTGCTTGCCGGCGCTCGCCGAGCGCAGAATTCCAGTCAATTTGTGGACACAGCCGAGCGAATGCTCAAGGGAGACGTTCGCAGGGTCTTCGGAGCAACGAACACGACAGTGGTGGCCGTGATGACCAATGTGGTGCTCGACAAACTGCAGGCGACCAAGGTCGCCCAGATGGCCCAGGACGGCCTCGCGCGTGCGATCCGCCCCGTGCACACGCAATTCGATGGGGACCTTGTGTTCGCCTTGAGTGTGGGCCACAAGCGCGCCGACCTCAACGCGCTGGGAACCGCCGCCGCAGAAGTGACGGCCCGGGCGATTGTTCGTGGGGTCCTTACGGCTCGGGGCTTGGGAGGCGTTCCGGCGTGCCGTGAGCTTGGTGGCCTGAGTCGGAAGTGAGGAGTCGGAAATCCCGTCCTCGGATTTTCACCCTCGGCTTCAGACTTCTGACTCCTGACTTCTGTCTCCCGATTGCTTAACTAGTGGCTCGACTGCAAGGGTGTCTCTGCAGGAGCGGGGGGCGGAGCGGTCTCTGGACCACCGGGCGTGCCGTGTGGGCTCATCCCCATGCCGCTCGTGGAGGAGCTCGATTCCACCTTCCAGCGGCCTTCCGCACGCCGCAATTTGTAGTTTACCCCGACCACAAGGTTGGGAGACTGCTTGCTTCGGAACTTTACCTGGGCATCGGCCGTGTCTCCCGAGAATTTCACCTCCTGAACCTCGAGTTCCATATTGGCCATCATCAGGTTTGAGCGCTGCTTGAGGTGAGCCTCGATCGCTTCCCGGATTGCGGCCTTCGATGCCACTTCCCCTTTGCTGCACATGACAGTCAGACACGCAACGGCGACGATGGCGATCAAGATTGCACGCATGAAGTCCCCCGTGAACAGGGTCAACGGTATCCCAACGTCTGCGGAGATGTCAAAGAGCGGCCCGTTAGCTCTCGGTTCTCGAGGCCGTGAAACTACTGAATCAAGGCGCGTCGATTCAACGCCGTAAATGTTGACATCCATGCGCGCGCCGCCTAAGATGAATTGCCTTCCAGGGCTCCCTTTTCCATGATTGGCCAGACGATTTCGCACTATCGTGTGCTTGAAAAGCTTGGTAGTGGTGGCATGGGAGTCGTCTACCGCGCCGAGGACACCAAGCTCGGGCATCATGTGGCGCTCAAGTTCCTGCCGGAGGAGTATTCGCAGGACCGTCAGGCCACCGAGCGATTCCAGCGCGAGGCTCGCGCAGCCTCCTCCTTAAATCACCCCAACATCTGCACCATTCACGATATCGACGAGCACGAAGGGCGACACTTCATCACCATGGAGCTGCTCGAGGGTGAAACCCTCAAGCATCTCCTGGCCGAGAAGCGTCCGGGGATTGAACAGATTCTGGACCTGGCGATCCAGATCGCCGACGCCCTCGATGCGGCCCACTCGAAGGGCATCGTCCACCGCGACATCAAGCCGGCCAACATATTCCTGACCGCGCGAAGCCAGGCGAAGGTCCTTGATTTCGGCTTGGCCAAGCTGTCACCGCAGCGGCAACGCGTGGCGGAAGTGGCGGGCGCTTCCCGCACCGCCACGGCCGTTGATCATCTCACCAGCCCCGCCCCGGCACGGCGCTGGGGACGGTCGCCTACATGTCGCCCGAGCAGGCCCTGGGAAGGGATGTGGATGCGCGCACCGATCTCTTCAGCTTCGGCGTGGTCCTCTATGAGATGGCGACCGGGCGGCAGGCTTTCGCCGGCGATACGTCTGCGGCCATCTTCGACGCTATTCTCAACCGCGCGACAGTCTCCCCGCTTCGCTTGAATCCCGACCTCCCCGCCGAGATGGAACGCATTATTAGCAAAGCTTTGGAGAAAAATCGCGAGCTTCGCTATCAAAGCAGCGCTGAGCTCCTATCCGATCTCAAGCGACTCAAGCGCGACTACGACTCCGGCCGGACGGCGGCCCCGCGCGAGGAGGCGCGCGCGGTGGAGCCGGAGGCCCAGGCTGAAAAATCCGTTGCCGTGCTTTACTTCGAAAACCTGAGCGGCGCGAAGGAGGACGAGTACTTCCGCGACGGCATCACGGAAGACATCATCATCGACCTCTCGAACATCGAAGGGCTGAGCGCCTTTCCCCGGTCTGCGGTGCTCGCCTTCCGCGACAAGCCCATCACCGCGCGGCAGGTCGGGCAGCAACTGGGCGCGGCCTACGTGCTGGAAGGCGGACGGCACGCGACACCGTAGCCTTTACGGAAAAGATCAACGAGGCCACGCAAGGCCAATTCCAGATCACCACGGACGGCTTCAAGCCCTACGTTGACGCGGTTCAATACAGCCTTGGAACACGTGTTGATTTCGCCCAACTGGTGAAGGTATACGCAGCTTCCCGCGACGGAGAACAGAGGTACTCACCAGCCGAAGTCGTTGACGCCGTATCAGTGCCCAGGTGGGGACAACCAGACCCCCAGCGGATTTGCACGTCACACGTTGAGAGGCAGAATTTAACTCTGAGAATGCAGATTCGCAGGCTAACGAGGTTGACGAATGGATTTAGCAAAAAGTGGGAGAATCTGAAAGCAGCTTTGGCCCTTCACTTCGCGTGGTACAAGTTCGTGGGGATTCACAGCAGCTTGAGAGTTACACCGGCGACGGAAGCGGGGATCTCCGACCACGTGTGGACTGTTACAGAACTGATTTCTTGGTGGTTGTAAATAAAGGCCTTGAAATGTGAACATCTAATGGGTAAAATAAAGCAAAGATGCAGATGCGATTCAACCAGGCCAAAGCAACCCAAGCTGCGGCTCGGCTTCTGCGGCTCCGTGGCGGCAGGATGAGCTACATAAAGCTCATTAAGCTACTCTACTTTGCTGACCGCGAGGCGCTTCTCCTGTGGGGTAGGCCGATCACCACGGACGTATACGTTTCGATGGACAACGGTCCTGTGGTGAGCCAGATATACAATCTTATACGAGAAGAAGACAAGCCTGGATCAAGGGGGGCTTGGAGGCAATACATTTCCCAGTCGAAGGACTTTGATGTTGAGCTGCTTTCAGAAAATCCACCGTGTGATGAGTTGTCCCGGGCCGAGGAGAATCTTCTCGATAAGATTTTTGAAAAGTATGGTCATCTTAACCGCTGGGACCTTGTAAAACTATCTCACGATCTCCCAGAATGGCAAGACCCTCATGGTAGCGCCTTTCCAATTGAGTATAGCGACATTCTCCGGGCGGAAAAAAAGACCATTGCAGAAATCTTTGCTTTAGAACAAGAGTTGCATAGCTTAGCCGCCGCTCAAGATTTGGTTTCCCCTATCTAGACTAATGAGATGCGGCGATACACTTCTAATTCCCGCGCCAAATTCGCACGTTCCCTCACACCTCTGGATTATTATTACAGAACCGCACCCCGAAAATCATCTCTGCGTCATAGTCAACGTTACAACGCTTCGAAATAATCAGGACCAGACAGTTGTCCTAAGAAGTGGAGAGCATCCATTCATCCGACATGACTCTGTAATATTTTATCAGGACGCCATGATAGTTGATTCTAGAAAGTTGGACGCTGACCTTGCGGCTGGTGCTGCGCTTCAAAAGGAATGCTGCTCTAAGGAGCTTCTGAAACTAGCACAAGAGGGAGTCCTGTCTTCTCCCCATAGTTCCAACAAGGTAATCAAGTTCTGCAAGGAGGCCTGGTCGTGATCCTAATATCTACGACTCAGCAACACAGATTTAGGACACCACCAGACTCTGCTTTCCATTGACTTAAGACGGATGGCAGCCTAAGATTACGTATTTCTCAGACAATCCTTTCTCATGATCGGGAAATCGGTCTCCCACTATCGCATCCTTGACAGGCTCGGCGGCGGGGGGATGGGTGTGGTGTACAAGGCCGAGGACACTCGCCTGGGCCGTCCGGTCGCCCTGAAGTTTCTGCCGGACGATCTGACCCATGAGCGTCAGGCGCTCGAACGCTTCCAGCGCGAAGCCCGTGCGGCCTCGGCGCTGAACCATCCGAGCATCTGCACGATTTACGATATTGACGAGTCTGCCGGGCGACCCTTCATCGCTATGGAACTGCTGGAAGGTCAGACCCTGAAGCACCGGATCGAGGGCAAAGCCTTCCGTGTGGACGAGCTTCTCGAGGTGGCAATCCAGATCGCCGAAGGGCTCGCGGCCGCGCACTCCAAAGGGATTGTCCACCGGGATATCAAGCCGGCAAACGTCTTCATGACGCAGCGCGGCCAGGCGAAGATTCTGGACTTTGGTTTGGCCAAGCTGGCGCCGCGCGGGCAGCGCGTGGCGGAGGCGGTGGGGGTCACGGCGGCGACCGTCGATGAGCACTTGACCAGTCCGGGCGCGGCCCTGGGCACAGTGGCGTACATGTCTCCCGAGCAGGCGCGTGGAGATGAGCTCGACGCGCGGAGCGACCTGTTCAGTTTCGGCGTGGTCCTTTACGAAATGGCCACGGGCCGGCAGGCTTTCTCCGGCAGCACCTCGGCGATCGTCTTTGACGCCATCCTCAACCGCGCCCCCACCCCCGTCCTGAGACTCAATCCGGCCCTGCCCTCGGAACTAGATCGGATCATCGGCAAGGCGCTGGAGAAAGACCCGGACCTGCGTTACCAGAGCGCCTCGGAACTTCTCTCCGACCTGAAGCGCTTGAAGCGTGATACCGACTCCGGCCGGGAATCTGCCGCGCGCAGCGAGCGCACGCTCGAACCGGCCGCTGCGCCACGTGCGGAGAAATCCGTAGCCGTCCTCTACTTTGAGAATCTCAGCGCCTCCAAGGAAGACGAATACTTTCGCGATGGGATGACCGAAGACATCATCACCGAACTCTCCAAGATCAGCCAGCTTCGCGTTTTCCCCCGCGCCGAAATGCTGGCCTACCGCGACAAGCCGGTCACCGCCGCGCAAGTCGGCCAGGAAGTGGGTGCAGCCTATGTGCTGGGCGGAAGCCTGCGGCGGGCCGGCAATCGCCTGCGCATCACCGCGCAGTTGGTCGAGACGCGGGCGCGGCACTCCGTCTGGGCCGAACGCTACGACCGTCAGATGGAGGACGTCTTCGCCATCCAGGACGAGATCGCGCAGAGCATCGCCCGCGCGCTCGAAGTAGCGCTGAGCGACCAGGAAAAGCAGGCCATCGCCAAGGCTCCCACCACCAACGTTGAGGCCTACGACTTCTATTTGCGCGGCCGGCAGTTCTTCCACCAATTCCGCCGCAAGGGTTTTGAGTTTGCGCAGCAAATGTTCGAGCGCGCCATCGAAATCGACCCCACCTACGCGCGCGCTTACGCCGGTATCGCAGACTGCTGCTCGTTCCTCTACACTTACTGGCACGCCAGCACGAACACGTTGGAGCAGGCCGACGCGGCCAGCCGCAAAGCGCTGGAGCTCGACCCAGATTCGGCGGAGGCGCATGCTTCGCGCGGGCTCGCGCTCTCGCTGCGCAAACTCTACGACGACGCAGCCGGAGAATTCGAGGCGGCCATCCGCCTCGATCCCAAGCTCTTCGAAGGTTATTACTTCTACGCCCGCGCCCGGTTCGCGCAAGGGAAGATGGAAGAAGCTGCGCAGCTCTATGAGCAGGCCTGCCGGGTCAACCCCGACGACTACCAGGCGCCGTCCTTGCTAGCGATGACCTATGCGGGAATGGGAAGGAAGGCGGATTCTGTGGCCGCCCGCGACCGGTCCTTGCAGATTATCGAGCGGCATCTGCAATTGCACCCGGACGATGCGCGGGCTCTCTACCTGGGGGCGGGTGGCCTCACTCAGATTGGCGAGCGTCAGAAGGCTCTCGAGTGGACTCGCCGCGCCCTGGCCATCGAGCCCGACGATCCCGGAGTGCTCTACAATGTGGCTTGCGACTACTCACTCCTGGGCAGACCCGAAGAGGCCATCGAGTGCCTGGAGAAAGCCATCGCCAACGGCTTCGGCTTTAAGCAGTGGATCGAGCACGACTCGGACCTTGACCCCATCCGCACCCATCCCCGCTTCCAAAGCCTGCTGAAAAAACTTTAGGCGGACTAACCTTTCCTGCGTGTGACCAGGGACGTGATTGCCGGCTGGAGTTCCAAGATGAGCTGCACTGCGCCGATGGTTTCGCGCTCGCGGAAGAACTGGCCGAAGGGGGTCTGGCCGCGATAGAACCATCCCGCCAGCCGCGCCACCGGTTCCGCTCGCCGGTTCGTTAACAGCACGCCGGGCTGAAGAGTCGTGTTCACATGCCAGCCGACCTCCTGCCTCGTTTCAAAATCTTCTGCCAGGTAGAACCGCGCGCGAGCCCGGGTGAGCGACTTCGGAAACCATTCGCTGCCGGCCTCGAAGCTCATGCGGCCCAGGGCCGGTCGTGTGCGCAGAATTACGCCCGGCCCGGCGTAAACGCGCCAGTGACCGGCCCTTCCGTACGCGACGAGCGCCTGCAGGACTTCGCGGCTGTAACTGAAGTTCGGAGCAGGTTGCGCGGAGGCAAAGTCGACGCCGCGATGCGACTCATGTGGAAGAGTTCCACTCGGGTCGACCAGTTGCCTCGGTGGTAGCTGAATGGAACTCCCACGCGGAAGTCCACCGCCTTGAGCAGGAGTTGCGTCTCGCGGACCTTGAGCCGCGAGACAATCCCGGGTTTCAGACCGATCTCCCACGAGGACTTTTTCCCCTCTGACCTGTAGAACCCGAACGGTTGAGCCAAGCCGAAATCGATCTGGCCGTCTCCGGCATAGCGCAGCATACTCGCAGGCTCTGTAGGGCTTGCGAGCGGAGCCTGGAAGATCTCTTTCGTTGCGGCTCGTTCGCGCCGCGGCGATTGGAGACTGGCCGTTTGCGCGTCCAGTTGCTGCGAAAGGGTTGCCAGACCAAGAATCAGCATCGCTACGCGAACTCGAGTGCTCATCGTTGACCTCCGAATGTCTTCGTTTTCAACCCCGGCAGGCCATTCACGATACTGCAAAAAGTGGTCTGACAGCTTGCACATTGAGGGGGGCTGGAAATGAATCTCGGCTAAGGCCCGGCGCGACAGGAGCAACACGACCCTATAATGGCGGCATGCCCTGCGGCATCATTGCCGATGATCTGACGGGCAGTGGCGACGTCGCGGGGCGCCTGACCCGCCGGGGCTATTGCGCCGTCTGATGAGTAAGAATCGCGCGGATTCCGAAAACATGAAGCGTGCGGTCCTGCTCGCCGGCCAGATGACCGGCCGTCGACGCTTCGCCGAACCCGGCTCCGATTCCCTCAAGAAGACGTCCTAATCTGCCGAAACCTCATCGGGGGCGTTCGAGGGCGAGGCCTGTTCGGAACGGGAGAGGTGAGGTTCGCCCTCAGGACTTATGCGGGATTCCGGGCTTCCATCCAAGTCGCGTCTCAGCCAGGCGGGCGAGCCATTCAGCCCGGCAGCCGGGATTTCAGACCAGGCGCTCGACGCGGCCTTGAAGGTGCTGAGCACACAACAGGCGCTGCTCGTGGAGGTGAATGCAGCGCTTGCGGCGGCGGTGGATGCGGAAGAGGTCCTCAGCCAGATCCTCGCGTTGCTCATCGACCGGACGCGACTCATCAACGCTGCGATTTTCCTGCTCGACCCCGCGAAGGGCGAACTCCGCTGCGTAGCGCAGGCCGGGTATCCCGGCATGGAGTGCTTCCGTGCCCTCTTGACGGGGGGGCCCGGCCTCATAGCCTGGGTTGCCCGGTCGGGTGAAGGCGTGTACGCAGCGGATGTCACTAAGGATCCCCGCTATCTCAGCGGCGATCCGCGGGCGAGATCGGAATATGCCGTCCCCCTCGTAGTTGGCTCGACCTGCCTCGGTGTGCTCGACATCGAGTCGGACCAGGTGGAGGGCATCCGTGCGGTCACGCGGAAGCTCATCGACCAGTTCGCGGGCCAGGCGGCAATGGCCATCGAGCGCAGCGAGCTCTACAAGAAACTTCGCAGCTCGGAGCAGCGCTTCCGGTCGGTCTTCGAGCAGAGTCCTTTGGGCGTGGCGCTTTGTGACCTTGAGGGAAGGTTCTTCGAAATCAACACGACATTGGCGCAGACCCTTGGATACGAGCCTGGCGAACTCCGGGGGAAGCACTTTCTCGACATCACTCATCCGGAAGACCGTCCCCGAAGCTTGGAGATTACGGGACGGGTGCTGCAGGGCACGGCCGACCGCGTGACAATCGAAAAGTGCTGCGTCCACAAGTCCGGGGCGACCGTGTGGTGCAACACCACGGTCTCCCTGATCCGGGGCTCTGTGGGTAAGCCCTCCTACCTCCTCGTGATTCTCCAGGACATTGCGGAACGGCGGCGGGCCGAGCAGGAGCGGGCGCGGCTGCACGAACAACTTTTCCAGGCCCAAAAGATGGAGGTGCTCGGGACCCTCGCCGGGGGCGTCGCCCACGACTTTAACAACCTGCTGGGCGTCATCCTGGGTTACGTTTCTCTGGTCAGGACTCGCCTGCCGCGTGAAGATCCCATGCAGGAAACGGTGGCGATGATGGAGCAGTCGGCCAGTCGCGCCGCCGAACTGACCCATCAGTTGCTCCAGTTTTCTCGGCAGGAAAAGCCGCTGCTAAGGCCGCTCGAAATCGACAAAGTCCTGGGCGGGGTGCTCAAGATCGTAACGGAAACTTTCGACCGCCGCATCCGGATCGAGGCGAAGCTGCCCCCCGAGTTGCCCTGGGTCAACGGAGATCCCGGGCAACTGGAGCTTGCCATTCTGAACCTCTGCATCAACGCTCGCGACGCGATGCCGGAGGGAGGGACGCTGGCCCTGGAGGCTTCCGTGGTGAGCCTTGCGCCGGAGCACCTTCCGGCCGATGCCCAGGGACGACCCGGTGAATACGTGCGCATCGTCATTCGGGACAGCGGGGTGGGAATGGAGCCGCGTGTCCTGCAGCGGGTTTTCGAGCCCTTCTTCACCACCAAGGAGCCCGGTAAAGGTTCGGGCCTGGGTCTTTCGATGGCCTACGGAATTGTGAGCCGGCACGGCGGCTTCATCGGCGTGCGCAGCCAGGTCGGACGCGGCTCCGAATTCACCCTCCATCTCCCCGTCGCCTCTCAGCCTGCGGAGTCCGCGCGCGAGGTGATTCCATTGGCGGCGGAGCACGGGAGCGGGACGGTGCTCGTGGTGGAGGATGAACCGCTGATGCTCTCCTTCGCCGCGGATGCGGTCCGTGAGCTCGGATACGCAGTTGTCACCGCGGAAGATGGAGCGCGCGCCCGCGAGATATGCTCCGCGCGCTCCAGTGAAATCGACGTCATTCTCCTCGATATGATTATGCCCGGCGACGGCTGGGTCGAGACATTACACGGGCTTCAAGCGCTCAGCCCACGAGCCAGGATCATCCTGACCTCCGGGTACAGCGGCGCGCGTGAGGCGCGACGGGCGCTCGAGGAGGGAGCCGCGGCCTTCATTGGGAAGCCGTACACGATTGACGACCTCGCCCGCATCCTGAAGGTCGTTCGCTCGAGCGGCCGGGGGGAGGCCGCCGCCAGCGACCCTTCGCGTCGGGTCTCCTGAAGCCGAACGTGTCCCCCGATTCCCTCTGCGTAGGCCTGCCTCGAGAGGCCCGGCGCAATCATCCCCGCCAGGCGGAGCATTCTCTTGACGACTGTGCGAAACTGTTGTCCGATGTAGTGTTCGACCGAGACGCGCTGCGGTCCCGTGGCGGCCGTCGGAAAAAACAGCCCGGCTCCGGCTCGGATCAGGGGAAGGGGGGAGGCGCGGCATCCCGTCCTGCTCGAGGAGGTCCAAAGCATGAAGATTCTGGTCGCACAAGAAGATGAGCAATCGCGAGCCGCCCTCGAGAGCACGCTCGCCAAGTTAGGGCACGAGGTCCTCGCCGCGCGGGACGGCCTGGAAGCCCTCCATGAGCTGCGCGAGGCTGGAGCACCAAGACTTGCCATCCTCGACCGCAAGCTGGTCGCATTGGACGGGCTCGCCGTGTGTCGAGAGGTGAGGAAGAATACCGCGTTGCCCTACACGTACCTCCTGGTGACTTGTGCCAAGGGGCAAGACCAGGAGTGGGCGGAAGCGATGAAGGCCGGCGCGGACGATATCCTGATCAAGCCATTCACCGCAGGCGAGCTGGCGGTCCGGTTACACCTCGGCCAGAGGATTCTAGAAGTGCAGGAGGGGCTCCAGAAAGCGCAGGCCGCCATCGGCTACCAGACGACCCACGATCCCCTGACGGGCTTGGCCAACCGGCCGGCTATTCTCGACACGCTCCACCGGGAGCTAGCCCGCGCGGGCCGCGAGGGAACTCGGATGGCCCTGATCCTCGCCGAAGTCGACCGGTTCAAGCAGATCAACGAGACTTACGGTCTCGCGGCGGGCGATGCGGTGCTCCGGGAGACAGCACGGAAGATTCGCTGCATCATTCGCCCCTACGATTCTGTGGGGCGCTACGGCGGGGAGGAGTTCCTGGTGATCGTCCCCGGCAGTGACGTGCCGAGCGCCCGCAGCCAAGCGGAGCGTATGCGCACGGCGGTGAGCGGGCAGGGTATGGACCTCTCCGAGTGGGGAAAGTTCACCACCGGGAAAGTGGACAAGGTGCACGTAACCCTCAGCGTGGGCATCGCCGCGGGAGAAAAGGTCAAGCAGTCGGAGCCGTTCCTGCGCGCCGCCGAGGCGGCCCTCGCGCGCGCCAAGCAGGCAGGCTCCAATCGGATTGAGATGGCCGCGGAGACGGACCTGCAGTAGGGGCCCGTCACTCCACGGCGATGTGCGTCTCGGTCCGTTCCACGCCCTCGAGCTTCTGGATATTGTCCATTACCAGCTGGTTGAGTCTCTTTTCGTCGGGCGTCTCCACGTACGCAAAGACATCCGGCAGGCCCCAGCAGGCATCGGCGTGGCGAACGCCGTCCATCTGGCTCACGGCATTGACGATGTCGCGCACTTTCCCGGGTCGCACATTGATCAGGACATAGGCTCGCATGGTTGGCCCTCCCGGCAGGATGTGGGCGGGGGCAACGCACCGCAGGAAAGGAGTCCGGCGGTTGCGCGCCTCCACCCGCCTGCCTCAGCGGAATTCTCGCCTCTCGGAATCGCCTAAATTCTAACACCAGGCCGACGGCAATGCGCGGTCCCTGCGCCCGCTCCCTGGTCGCGGCCAAACAAATCTTATCCCCCCCATAAACCGAATTGATTGGTTACGCAGAGCGTGCATTTTTATAATCCTGTTTGCATCTCAAGGGTTTCGGACATCACAAACCGACGGAGGGAAATGCCATGCGATGGCTGCTCATCCGGCTGCTCCTCGTGAGCGTGTTGATCCTCGGAGCGGCGGTTCCGAAGGGCTACGCAGTGTCTTCGGCTTCTCTTCACCCGGCGGCCGAGACGGCGCCGGCGGCACCGCAAGTCCAGGAGCAAATGTCGCAGCTCCAGGCACAAGCCGCGGAGGCGAAGAGCGCCGGGGACAATGCCTGGCTGCTGGTCAGTTCCGCGCTCGTCCTGATGATGACGGGTCCGGGTCTGGCACTCTTTTACGGCGGGCTGGTGCGCAAGAAAAACGTGCTCGCCACCATGATGCAGAGCTTCACGCTCATGGCGCTGGTGACAGTCCTCTGGGCGCTCTTCGGATACAGCCTGGCGTTTGGGCCGGGCAACCGCTTCATCGGCGGCTTGGACTTTGCCTTCTTGCGCGGGGTCGGCGCGGCGCCGGACGCGGACTACGCTGCCACCGTTCCCGCGCAGAGTTTCATGATGTTCCAGTTGATGTTTGCGATCATCACGCCGGCGCTGATCACCGGAGCCTTCGCGGAGCGGATGAAGTTCAGCGCCATGGTCGCGTTCATGGTCTTGTGGTCGGTCATCGTCTATGATCCGATGGCGCACATGGTTTGGGGCAAAGGCGGGTTGCTGAACGCGGCGGCGGGCGGAGCCTTTCCCACGCTGGATTTTGCCGGGGGGACTGTTGTCCACATCACTTCCGGCGTCTCGGCTTTGATGTGCGCTCTCTACCTCGGGAAGCGGCTTGGCTTTCCCAAAGAGCCGATGCCGCCGCACAGCGTAGTGCTTAGCTTTATCGGCGCTTGCCTGCTGTGGGTTGGCTGGTTTGGATTCAATGCCGGGAGCGCCCTGGGGGCGGGCAGCCTGGCGACGAGTGCCTTCGTCGCCACACACTTTGGTGCGGCCGCCGCAGCGGTAGGCTGGGCGGGAGCAGAATGGCTGCGAAACGGCAAGCCCAGCGTGCTCGGAGCGATCTCCGGCTCGGTCGCGGGCCTCGTAGCCATCACCCCGGCGTCGGGATTTGTCGGCCCCATGCCCGCTCTGGTCATCGGCCTGATCGCCGGCGTGGTGTGCTATCTCATGGTGGCGAAGGTCAAGAGCCTGTTCGGTTACGATGATTCGCTGGACGCCTTCGGCGTGCACGGCGCGGGAGGCTCGGTGGGTGCCCTGCTGACGGGCGTCTTCGCCTCGAGTGCCGTGAACGCCATCTTCAAGGACAGCCAGGGCAAGGTACTCGCGGTCGGCGTACTCGAAGGCAACGCGCACCAGATCTTGAACCAGTTTGTGGGGGTGCTCATCGCCTGGGCCCTGGCCATCGTGGGCACGCTAGCGATCCTGAAAGTTGTGGACGTGGTCATCGGCCTGCGTGTCCCCGACGAAGCGGAAGTCCAGGGCCTCGACCTCTCCCAGCACGGCGAGGAGGGATACAATCTGGAGGCTTAGGCTGTCTGGCGAGGCGGATCGGTCCGATCGACCCCTCGTCTCCGGAAGGAACGCCGCGGCGTTCTTCATCATCTCGAAATGGACAAAGGATGAGGTGCTATGACGAAACTGGAAGCGATCATTCAGCCTTCAAGGCTGGACTCCGTCAAGGAAGCGCTGCGGGAAATTGGCGTCACCGGCATGACGGTCTCCGAAGTGCGCGGCCATGGCCGGCAGAAAGGGCACACGGAAGTTTACCGGGGAAGCGAATACACGGTGGACCTGCTGCCCAAAATCAAGCTGGAAATGGTCCTGCCGGACGGCCGCGTCGACGCGGCGATCCAGAGCATTTTGAAGACGGCGAAGACCGGCAAGATCGGCGACGGGAAGATCTTCCTCACGAAAGTGGACGAAGCGATTCGCATCCGCAACGAGGAGCGAGGCGAAGCCGCGCTCTGAGAGCAGCGCGGCAGCCGGCCGGCGGTCGTCCGCGGGTGTGGCGTACCGGTCCGTGCGATATGACCTCTCAGTCTTCGCCCCTGTCGTCACTTTCGGGATTCTACGCGGCGGAATGGGCCGGAATTGGGCGGCAGTTTGCGAATTCCGGCGACGGACGTGCCGCCGTTGTCGCACGCTCAAGCTTGGTTGACGCAATCGTCGATCAGGTCTACCACCACCTCATCTCCCCCGAACGGAATGCTCCCCTGGATCTCTGCCTCATCGCCCTGGGCGGCTACGGGCGGCGCGAGCTCTTTCCCCACTCCGACATTGATCTATTGTTCCTTGTGGCCGACCGGCCGGCGGAGACGTCTCACCGCGAGGCCATCGCGGTCATGGTGCGGACGCTATGGGATGTCGGCTTGCGCGTCGGACAATCCACCCGGACAATCAGCGAATGCAGCCAGCTTCATCGCGACAATCTGGAGTTCAATATCGCCGCCCTCGACAGCCGCTACCTCGCGGGGAGTCCCGAGCTCTTCCGCCGCCTGCGCGATGACGCCATTCCTCACCTGGTCGGGCGCGATCGCCAGGATCTTGTCCGGAATCTCGCGGACATGACCGAGCAGCGTCACGCCAAATTTGGAAACACGGTTTTCCATCTCGAACCCAACCTCAAGGAGGCCCCGGGCGGCCTCCGTGATTACCACGTGGCTTGCTGGCTGACTCTGATCTCCGAAATCGAGAAGAAGGGACGCTCCGTGGCGCCCGAGGAGCACTGGCCGCCAGCTCTGCGGGCCGCGGCTGATGCGGCGTTTACGTTTCTGGCGGCGACGCGCTGCCTGCTGCACTATCGCTACGATCGCGACGACAACCTGTTGACCTACGAGCTGCAAGACGAGGCAGCGAGTTCCGGAATCGGATCTGAGCCCGGCCGGCCGCTTCCCACTGCAGACTGGATGCGGACATACTTCCGCCACGCGCGGTCGGTCTTCCAGTTGACGAACCGGTTTCTTGAGGAGGCCCTGCCGGCGACCTCGTCGCTTTATGGCCTCTTTCAGAAATGGCGCTCACGCCTCTCCAACGCCGATTTCTCGGTCCTGCGCGGACGGATCTTTCCCCGGCAGCCCTCGATTGTTGACGATCCGGCGCTGCTGCTCGGCCTTTTCGAACTCGTCGCCCGTCATGGCCTGGAACTGAGCCGGGAGGCGGAGCGCTGGGTCGAAGAATGTCTTCCCCGCGCGGGCGCGAAGGCCGCGGGGTTCCCCGGCTTGTGGCCAGCCTTCCGCCGGATTCTCAACCTCCCTCACGCCGTCGAGGCGCTGCGAACCATGCACCGGCTGGGCGTGCTTGTCGTCTTGTTCCCTGAATTCGCGGTGATTGATTGCCTAGTGATCCGCGACTATTACCACCGCTACACGGTGGACGAACACACCCTGACAACCCTTCAGAGCCTGCAAGCCCTCGGCGTCCTGCGGCGCGAGACGGGTTCGGGCCGACCCCGCCAAGAAGAGGGAGGATGGGAGCGGAAATTGGCGGAGATCTACTCCGAACTCGAGCAACCCGAACTGCTCTCGCTCTACTTGCTCCTCCACGATGTGGGCAAAGGAATGCCCGTGGAGAACCATCTCGCGGGGAGCCTCGACGCGGAGGCGACGGTCTCGAAGCGGTTGGGGCTCGGGGCAGGTGACCGCGAAACGGCTCGCTTCCTGATCGCAAACCACCTCGAGATGTCCGCGACCCTTCTGCGCCGCGATATCTTTGACTCGGATACCGTCCGGGCGTTCGCGGACAAGGTCGGGGCCACAGAACGCCTGAAGATGTTGACCCTGCTCACCTACGCCGATATCAAAGCGGTGAATCCCGAGGCCCTGACGCCCTGGAAAGCCGAGATGCTTTGGCGGCTCTATGCGCAGACCACGAACTACCTGACCCGGGGTCTTGATGAGGAGCGCGTGCACTTCGGCGCAGAAAACCTGGCGAAAGTTGATGAAGTCCGCCGTCTGGTTTCGACTTCGGCCAACGCAGGGGGCCTCGGTGCGTTCCTGGAGGGATTTCCAAAGCGCTACCTCGAAACCCACTCGCCGGAGGAGATCGCCGCGCATTTCGCCATGGCGTGCCAGCTTGTCTCTGCCCCGGTCCAAGTGGCGCTCCGCGCCCGAGAGCGCAATTTCGAGTTGACCGTCCTCACCGCTGACCGCCCATTCCTTTTCGCCTCGCTAACGGGAACGCTCGCGGCGTGGGGGATGAATATCCTGAAGGCCGATGCTTTCGCCAACCGGGCCGGCACGGTCCTGGATACGTTTCGTTTCGTGGACCTGCACCGGACACTCGAACTGAACCCCACCGAAGTCGATCGCTTCAAAACCAGCGTGATGGACGTCCTGACGGGGAAAGTCAACCTGGAGACGTTGATGAGCGGGCGAGTGAACGGCCAGGCGCTCGCGCGGCCCAAGGTTCCCATACCGACGCAGGTGCGGTTCGACGAAACGTCCTCAAGCCACAGCACGCTCCTCGAACTCATCACCCATGACCGCCCGGGGTTGCTCTATCAGGTCAGTTCGGTGCTGGCGAACCTGGAGTGCAATATCGAGGTCGCGCTCATCGACACCGAGGGCCTGAAGGTGATCGATGTGTTCTACCTCACGTCCCGGGGCAGCAAGTTGGATTCCGCGAAGCAGGACCAAGTCCAGGCGGCACTTCTCGGGAGGCTTTCCGGCGACCCCGCCTGACTCCATGCGGGATCCGGCTAGCTCGTCGGCTTGACGTCTTGCCCCTTCACCTCAAAAGCGCTGCGCGGGCGCTGCCTGACGATCTGCTCCAGCCCCCAGAGTTGGGCTTCCGAGCCGATGCCCCTAAGATGCTGAAAAGAAACCGCGTTGGTGCTCTGGCAACGCGGGCAAGGTGTCACGAGCCGGCCCATCACTTCCTGAGGCGGGCCGGTGTAGTAGAAGACAGATTTCGCAGAATCGTGCGCAGTCAACAGCAGGCAGTTGTCGCAGACAAACCAGATCTTCCTGAGAGCGTCTAGAATTCCCCTTCAAGAATCCCTGAGCCCGTTTTCTCAAGGTGGGCTGGGCTTGTCCACTTCCCTTGGGCGAGACTTCCAAGAAATCCTGGGAACTTTGGGCTGGGAGTTTTCGTTCTACAGGTTAGTAAGGAGGTTGCCCACCATGAAACGAAGTCTGCTCACCCTAACAGCAATTCTGCTCACCGCGACGTGGGCGTTGGCAACGGAGAATCGCTGGCTCCACGTCAAGGTCGAGGAGGGTGGAGAAAAGGCCGAAATCGTCCGCATCAACTTGCCGCTGTCCCTGGCGGAGAAGGTCTTGCCCGCCATTCACACGAAGGAACTTTGCAACGGCAAGGTTAAGGTATCTGAGGCCAAGTTCAATGACGTGGACCTCCGCGCCATCCTCGATGCCCTCCGCACCGCTCCCGAGAACGAGTTCATCACCGTGGAGAGCGCGCACGAGAACGTGCGCGTTGCCAAATCCGCGGGCAATCTGCTCGTGAAGGTGCAGCAAGGCAAGGAGAAGGGCGAAAGGGTAGATGTTTCGATCCCCTTTACCGTCGTCGATGCGCTTCTCTCGGGTGGTAAGGATGAACTGGATGCCCTCGCCGCGGTACGAGCGCTGGGCGCGATTGGCGACACCGTGCTGGTCACAGTGAATGACAAGAACAGCAAGGTCCGCATCTGGGTCGATTCCCGGAACACGATTGACTGAGGAGGTGTCCTATGCCGGCAGGTGCGGGAACAGTAGCGGGCGGCGCGAGCGCGCTCCTCCTCGGAGCAGCCTTGGCGGGTGGCGCCATCATCTACGACATGGGAGGCATCTGGATCTCCGTCCGAGCGAAGCAGCCGGGGGGAGACAACATCCGGCTGGTGCTCCCCGGGGCCGCCGCCCCCGTCGCATTGTGGCTCGCGCCCAAAAAGGATGTGCGCGAAGCTGCCAGAGAAGCGCGGCCATGGCTGCCCGCCATCAAAGCCGCCGCGGAGGAGTTGCGAAACTGTCCCGACGGGCCACTCGTGGAGGTCAGCAATCCGCACGAGAAGGTCCACATCGCCAAGCAGGGAGGTGCGCTGGTGATTGATGTGGATGACCCCAACGAGACGGTTCACGTGTCCGTCCCGCTGAAGATGGTCGGTGTTATCGCGGCGCAGCTCGAAGCAATGCCTGAGCCTGAGGCAGAGCGCGGAAAGGCCGCCTCGGAGTCTGAGGGTTCCTTCCTCTAGTCGTCCTCCGGGGCCGAATGGCGGCGGGGGAGGCGCGCACGCTCCGCATGACGTTCACGCCCCGGTTGCTTGCCCGTGACATCACGCCAGCGTCTTCCGGAATCTCCTCGAGGTCAGCCACAACGTCGCCACGCCCATCGCCGCCAGCGCAGCCATCTGGGGCCAGAGGATGGCGAGTCCCACACCCTTGAGGAAGACCCCTCGAATAATCATCAGGAAATATCGGAACGGATTGAGGTAGGTGAGCCACTGCACGGCTACCGGCATATTGGCGATGGGGAACATGAATCCCGAAAGCAGCACGGCAGGCATGAAGAAGAAGAAGGTGCTCATCATGGCCTGCTGCTGGGTCTGGCTGAGCGTCGAGATCAGAAGACCTATACCCAGCGTCGTCATCAGATAAAGCGCCGTGGCGAAGAGAAGCAGCGTGGGATTCCCCCGGATTGGCACGTCGAACCAGAGCACACCCACCAGGGTAACGAGGATCACATCGACAAAGCTGATCAGCGCGAAAGGCAGCGTCTTGCCGAGAATGAACTCCGCCGGCGTAATGGGCGTCACCATAATCTGTTCCATCGTGCCGATCTCTTTCTCGCGCACCACGGCCATGCTGGTGAGGAGCAGCGTGACGAGAGTGACGATCATCGCGACCACGCCGGGGACATAGAAGTTGCGGCTCTCGAGGTTTTCATTAAACCAGGCGCGCGTCTGGAGCTCCACGCCGCCGGGTTGCTGGATGTTGCCCATGAGACGGCGAAGCCGGGCATTTAAGAGCTCTTGCGAGTACTGACCGGTGATTCTGGTGGTGTAGCCGATCACGATCCCGGCGGTGTTCGAGTCCGTTCCGTCCACGATGACCTGAAGCCGTGCCGTTCGCCCGGCCCGCAGGTCGTCTTCAAACCCCTTATTCACGTGCAGCACAACGCGGACCCGGCCGCGGTCAACCAGCTCGCGGGCCCGGGCGTCGTCCGTCACATGCTCCACAACGTCGAAGTAGCCCGACTTCTCGAACCGGCTGGTCAATTCGCGGCTCGCCACGCTGTTATCGAGGTCATACACCGCCGTTGAGACGTGCCGGACGTCCGTGGTCACGGCATATCCGAACACCAGCAACTGGAGGACAGGGACGACGAAAACCACCGCCCTCATCCTCGGGTCACGGAGGACCTGGATAAATTCCTTGATGAGCATGTGCTTGATGCGTTCGAACACGGCTACACCAGCTTCTTCTTGAATTTCAGGTTGGCCAGGGCCACCATGCCCGCACCGAAGCCGGTCAACAGTACCGCTTCACCCGCCAGGATCTCCAGCCCGACGCCTTTCAGGTAAATGGCCTTGAGCAGGGTCACGAAGTATCTCGCCGGGACCACATAGGTGATCAGTTGGAGCGGCTTTGGCATATTGCCGATTGCAAACACAAAACCGGAGAGCAGAAGCGACGGAACGAACGTCATAACCATCGCCAACTGATTCGCCAGGAGTTGGTTTTTGGTCACAATGCTGATCAGGATGCCCAGCGACATGGCCCCTGCCAGGAAAATCGCCGCGAAGGCGAAGAGGAGGGCGGCGCTACCGCGCAAAGGAACTCGAAACACGAACTCACCCATCAGGACAGCCAGCAGGACGTCCACCAGGCCGATGGAGAAGTAAGGCAGGAGCTTCCCGAGAATCAGTTCCCGGCTTTTCACCGGTGTCGAGATGAGTTGTTCCATCGTGCCCCGTTCCCATTCTCGGGCCACCGTCAGCGACGTCAGCATGGCGGCGATCACCATCATGATCACAGCAATCAGCCCCGGGATGATGTAGTTTCTCGATTCCATGTCAGGGTTGAACCAGACGCGGGGTCGCAATTCCAGGGGCGGCTGCGGCACGCGGCGACCGATCCGTTGAATCTGCTGAACGGCCGCCCCCTGCGAATAGCTCAAAGTTGCTGCGTCGGCGTAGTTCGCCGCGAGGGTGGCGGTGTTCGGGTCACTGCCGTCCACGATCAACTGGACTGCGGCCGGCCGTCCGGACTCTACGTGGCCGGCGAAGTCCCTCGGAACGATAAGAGCCATGAGCGCCCGGCCGGAATCGATGGCGTGTTCCACCTCACGGTAGTTCCGCACATAGCCCCGCACCGAGAAGTAGCGACAGCCGCGGAAATGGCTGATGAACTCCCGGCTGGCCTGCGATTCGCTCTGGTCCCAAACGACCATCGGGACGTTGTCCACATCCAGGGTCAAAGCAAAACCGTAGAGCATCAGCAGCAGCATCGGAATGGCGATGGCCATCCCCAGGCTCCGCCGGTCACGAAAAACGTGAATGAATTCCTTGCGAGCGATGGCCCGCACGCGCTGCGGCTTAAGTTGCATCATTCCTCAACCTCCAGCGGAGGAAGGCGGGAGGGTCGCTGGGAGTTCTCTGGCATTCAGTCGCAGGAGCTCCCTTTCGACTTTCAACTTTCACCTTTTGACTCCCTTCCTCATTGCGCGAGTCGCCCGCCATCATCCCTTGACCGCCTCCTGGGGCTGCTCCGCCCGGTCGCGCGCCTCGATCAGGGAGACGAAGACGTCCTCGAGCGAAGGGGCAATCGGTTCCACACGCGGGGCGGCGTAGCCTTTTTCCGGGAGAACATGGCGAAGCAACGTGGCGGCGGCTTCACCGTCTTCGGCCACCACGTGCAAACCCTTCCCGAAGAGCGCCACTTCCTTGACTCCGGCAAGTTTCGCAATCTCTTCCATCGCGTCCTGGGGCCGCGCGCAGAGCACTTCCAGCACGTCGTCTCGCATGAATTCGGTCTTGAGCGCGGCCGGCGTCCCGAGCGCAACCAGTTCCCCGCGGTAAATCAGCCCGATGCGGTCGCAATACTCCGCCTCGTCCATGTAATGCGTGGTGACGAACACCGTCACTCCCCGGCCGGCGAGTTCGTAGATCAGGTCCCAGAACTGCCGTCGGCTGATGGGATCGACGCCCGACGTCGGTTCGTCGAGAAAAATCACCGGCGGCTCATGCAGAATTGCGCAGCCGAGCGCCAGCCGCTGCTTCCAGCCGCCGGAGAGGACGGAGGTCCGCGAATGCCGGTGCTCCCGGAGGCCTGCCATTTCGATCACCCATTCCTTGCGCGCCCGTTTCTTCTCCGCGGGGAGGCGGTAGATGCCGCTGTAGAAGTCGATGTTCTCTTCCACCGTCAGGTCTTCGTAGAGGGAGAATTTCTGGCTCATGTACCCGATGTGCGCCTTGATCTTCTCGGCCTCGGTGCGAACGTCGTAGCCCGCCACGGTTCCCGAACCGGAGGTGGGCGCGAGAATCCCGCAAAGCATCCGGATGGTTGTGGACTTCCCCGCGCCGTTCGGGCCGAGGAAGCCGAAAATCTCGCCCCTCTTCACCTCAAAGCTGATGCGGTTGACAGCCACAAAGCTCCCGAACCGCCGCCCCAAATCCCTTACCGTTACGGCCGGATCGTTTTCCGAGGTGCTCATATGCCATGCAGAGGCGGCTTTACGCCGCCATGTCTTTTTCTGGCGGGGTAAACCCGCCGCTACACTGGCCTCTCCCCCAGCACGGAAACGAAGACATCTTCCAGTGTCGGCTCGACCGGCCGGAGGCCGCTCAGTTCGATTCCAGAGCCGGCGAGAACCCCTCGAACTCGATCGCCCGCACTCTCCGCGTCTTCTGCGACCACGTGGACGCGGTCGCCGAACAACGCCACTGACCCGGCAGGAAGATTGGCTCGCAGCGCGGCTGTGGCACGGCGCGGTTCCGCCGTGCGGATTTCCAGGATGGTTCCCCGCATCAGCTGCTTCACTTCCTCGGGCGTGCCCACGGCGAGCAGTTTGCCGCGGTGCATCAGGCCGATGCGGCTGGCGCGCTCAGCCTCGTCAAGATACGCCGTGGAGACAAAGATGGTGACCTTCTCGCGCAGAAGCTGATAGAGGATGCGCCAGAAGTCGCGGCGCGAGGAGGGATCGACGCCATTCGTCGGCTCGTCGAGGAACAGGACTTTCGGTGTGTGGATCAACGCGCACGCCAGGCCCAGCTTTTGCTGCATCCCGCCGGAGAGGTTTCCCGCCAGGCGCTGCTTGAACGGCGTCAGGTTGCTAAAGGCGAGCAAGCGGTCGATCTTTTCCTGGCGGCCATGCCGGGGCACGCCATAAATGTCCGCGTAAAACTCGATGTTCTCGATTACCGTAAGGTCGGCGTAGAGACCGAAACGCTGGCTCATGTAGCCGATGTCTTCTTTGATTGCCTCCGCGTCCTTGACGATGTGATGGCCGGCCACCCAGGCGTCGCCGGAGGTGGGGTCCAGGATGGCGGTGAGCAGGCGCATGGTCGTGGTCTTGCCGGCGCCGTCCGGTCCCACCAGCGCGAAGATTTCGCCCTCTTCGACGTCGAGCGTGAGGCCGTCAACGGCGCGCAGGCTGCCGAAGCTCTTAGTCAGTCCCGTCACGCGAATGGCAGGCATC
>Ga0315280_10001947_pt1 | contig 34318 bp, 26 predicted proteins | sample YL17G06_40_MG_FD_203697 | JGI IMG/M metagenome (GOLD analysis project Ga0315280, IMG submission 203697) | Sediment microbial communities from Yellowstone Lake, YNP, Wyoming, USA - YL17G06_40 | ecosystem: Environmental > Aquatic > Freshwater > Lake > Sediment | place: USA: Wyoming | collected...
CGCTGTGCTTCCCGACCTCGCGCAGCACGGCGCGCTTCGCCATAATCGCCGCCATCTCCATCGTTCCTCCGATGCCGACCCCGACGATGATCGGCGGGCACGGGTTCGACCCCGCAGCCTTCACCAGCTCTACCACGAACTCCCTCACGCCTTCGACGCCGTCCGACGGCTTCAGCATCCGAACACCGCTCATATTCTCGCTCCCGCCGCCCTTTGGAGCGACGAGGATTCGAAGCTCGTCGCCCGGCACGATCTCGGTATGGATGATGGCAGGCGTGTTATCCCCAGTGTTAACGCGCTCGAGCGGATGCGCGACGATGGACTTGCGGAGATAGCCTTCAGCGTAGCCTCGGCGGACGCCCTCATTGATACCATCTACCAGGCTCCCGCCCGTAATGTGCACGTCCTGCCCCACGCGCGCGAAGATCACTGCAAAACCGGTGTCCTGGCAAATGGGGACGGATTCCTCGCGGGCAATCTGTGCGTTCTCGATAAGCTGGCCGAAGACATCCCTGCCTATCGGAGATTCCTCTCTGGCCAGCCCGTCTTCGAGCGCCTTTGCCACGTCCTCGGGCAGCTCGTAGTTGGCCGACATGCACACCTGAGCGACGGCATTCGTCACGGCCGATATGTGGATTTCCCTCAACCCTGCACTCCAGACCGGCGCGCTGGCCGGGAAAGCAAACTCAGCGGCAGCACTGCCGGGTTTGAACCTTACTTAAGCTCAACCATTCGGGAGAAATTATAACACCCGCGGCAGCATGAGTCAAAAGGACCGAATGTCACTCCATCGCCTTGCCATTGCCCGCCTCCGGCGTCCGCTCCAGTGCGCTCAGAATTGTCTCGATCTCTCGTTTGAGTCCCGGCTTCATAGTAGCACCGCCTCATCGAGAATGCGGTCGCGCAGATATGGGCTGACCCCTCCTTCGGTAACAACATCCACCTTGCAGCCCAAGAGATCCTCGAGATCCTGCCACAGGCCTACCAGATCGAGCAGCGTTCGGCCAGCCTCCATCTCAACGAGGAAATCCACGTCGCTTGCAGGCTTGGTTCGACTACGTGCGACTGAGCCGAAAACCCGCACGTTGCGCGCGCCGTGCACCTTGGCAACCCGCAGGATCTCCTCGCGTTTGGTCTCTAGTTCCTTCAGTCCTTTGATGTGTCGTCTCATCTATCCTCGATCCCCAGGCTCGTAACCGACATCGGCCACCTTGACGGGCACGCAGCGCTTGGCGGATTCGTAGGCAGCAATTGCGACGGCTGCCGCAGCGAGGCCGTCTTCCCCGGTCACCTCCACCGGCAGGTCGCGGGCGACCGAGTTCACAAACGACTTCACCAGCCCTAGATCGATATTGTCCCCCCAATGCTCCCAGGAACACTGCATCGTGCGGTCGGAGTAGAGGTCCATCTTCTGCGCGAACAGGTCCAGCGCAATGTACCCGTCGGAACCGACAATGAGCATCGTCACGTCTCCCCAAAACGGAAAGCTGGGCGGCCTCGACCAGCTCGGGTCGAGAGTTGCGAAGACGCCGTTGTCGAACCTGATGCTGAGGGTTGCGGTGTCATCGAAGTCCTTGTGCAGCATCAGGTTGCCGATCTCCGCGTAGACCTCGGCCGGCTCCGCGCCCATGACCCACCGCATGAGGTCGGCGACATGGACCGTGTGGTCCATCACAGCGCCCCCGCCCGCGAGCGAGAGATCGGTGAACCAGCCGCCGGGGCATGTGCCGTGGTTCGTGCCCCTGATGGCGAAGATCTTCCCGATCTGGCCGGCCCCGATCGCCTGCAAAGCCTGCGCCATCGCGGGGCTGAACCGGCAAGGGAAGGCAGTCTGAAGCTTCACGCCGTGTTTCTTGCACTCGGTGATCATCGTGCGCCCGTCCTCGATACTCGCCGCCAGCGGCTTCTCGCACATCACGTGCTTGCCCGCCTCCGCAGCCATCACCGTAAGCTCCTTGTGGCGGACGTTCTCGGAGCAGACGATCACCGCGTGGATGTCCTGCCGCAGGAGTTCCTCATAGCTTGCGAAGAACGACGTACCGAACCGCTTTGCCATATCCTGGCCGCGCTCTCTGTTGTCGTCGGCGATCCCGGCAAGCTCCGCTTCCGGAATCTGGTTCACGCACGCCGCGTAGCTGCCGGCGTGCATATGGGCAAAGCTCATCATGCCTATTCTGACGGGTTTTACTTTAGGTGCCATCCGAACCTCCCGTTAGAGCCGTACCGGCGCGCCGGTTCTTACGGATTCGAGCGCTGCGAGCGAGAGCGCGACCGCGGCAGCGGCTTCCTGCGGAGTCACCTCCGGCGTGCGGTCGGTCTCCAGACAGTCGATGAAGTGCTGAAGCTCCTTGTAGTAGGGGCTCGCCGCACTAGGGCTGGATGGAACGGGAACGGCCGGCCCCTGCTGCCCCCCCTCGGTCGGCTTGCGGCTTATGGTGAGCGATGCCGCCTCCGCATTCGAGTAGCTGATCAGCCCCTGGTCGCCTGCGACCTCGAAGGCCACCCGGAACGGTCCCGGCGTGGCCCACGAACCTTCGACGTGGCCGATCACGCCGCCTGCGAACCTTATGGTCACCAGGGCATAGTCGGTCTCCGGCACACCCTCGAAGGCCATCCCCATCGCGAAGACCCGCTCCGCCGGCCCGAAGGTCCAGAGCAGCCAATCGAAATCGTGGATAATCAGGTCCAGGATGACGCCGCCGCTCCACTCGAAGTTCCCGAACCAGTTGTTCCAGGCACGCGGGAAGCCGCCGCCGCGCGTGGTCCTGACGACCGCCGGAGACCCGACCGCGCCGGACTTGACCAGCTCATGCGCCCTACCGAACTCCGGGAACCATCTCAGCACCTGGGCCACGAAGAGCGTCACGCCGGCCCGCTCACAAGCTTCGATGGCCTCCGCACACTGCTCGAGCGTCCTGCAGAACGGCTTCTCAGTCACGACGTGCTTTCCGGCCGCGGCGGCCATCTTGATATAGTCGATGTGCCAGGGCGTCGGTGTGCAGACGTCCACGGCGTCGATGTCCTCCTCGCGGAGCATCTCCTCAGCATCTAAGTAGGCTCTGGCGTTGTGACGGGCGGCCAGAGACGCCGCCGCGTCGGGCCGGATATCCATCACAGCCACCAGCCCGGCGTCCTCTATCTGGGCATAGCAGTCGGCATGGTTCGCGCCCATGCCGCCCGCCCCAATCAGTGCTATTTTCTGCATAGCCTGCTCCTGTCAAGGATCGGTAACGAGAGTGTACCGCGAACCGGGCGTGGTTGTAAAGCACGGGCCGCGGCCCGTGCTGGGGCTCAAGCAAGAAGCTCGCGAACCTGTTCGAGGTCGGACGCCTTGTCCACGTCCGCGCCTATCTCCGGGTAGTGGCTCGTTATGCCCACCACCTTGCCTCCGAGCCGCTTGGACATCACCTTGGCAAGGAACGGGATGGGCAGGAGGGATGGGAAGAGCACCTGGGCGGCGACGAGCCTGAGCAAAGTGCCCGGGCCGATCATCCAGCCGAGCGCAATGGGATTCTTCCTTGCCTCGTAGGATCTCGAGATGCGTGCCTCGTTCCGCCTGATGAACGCTGGGCTGAGCACCATCATGTTGCCCCCGGTGAACATCCCTTCCTTAGTCCTCAGGTAAGTCCGCTTCATCTTCGGGTACTTCACGAGGCACGCATCTCTGGCGACGAACGGGTAGCACATCTCGCCTCCCGAGGCGATGGAGCGGCCGACGAAGTCGTCGATTGCTTCGGGGCTGATCAGCGGAATATCCGACGTGAGCACGAGTATCCGCTCGGCCTCCCCGCAGGCTTCGACACCGCGCATCAGGTTCTCGATGTAATGGCCCGAGGGTGGTATCACCTCGTCAAGCCCCTCTGCCGCGACATCCCCTACGGCGATGATCCGGCCTATCGATTCCGCGCGCCTCAGCGCATCGACGATCCACTGGATCATCGTTTTCGGCCCGATCCGGATCATCGCTCGGCTGAGTCTCTCATCGTCAGGCGACATCTCAGGCCCGGCGGCAGCGCCGGCAAGTATCAGCGCATCGATCGGCATCTCTACACAACCCCAGGGGAATCAAGGCATTCCACCCCCGCATCGGTGGCGGAAGGCTGCGATCGGGGCCTTCCGCCGAGTGTCTCCCTTCTCATCCGCACGCATCCGTGCTCAGCTCAGCGTTATGGCGACCGGCGTGGTGCTAACGACCGCCGCGAAAGGGTAGTCCACCGCCAGTGCTTCGGAAGCTCGGCCGGCCTCCTCCCGCCCGGGGAAGACGCCGAACACAGCGGCGCCGCTCCCGCACAGCAGCGCCCCCTCTGCTCCCAGCTCCAGCATCCTCCGTCTGATCTCGGCGATCTGTGGGAATGCTTCGATCACAACGTCTTCGAAGTCGTTGGACAGGTTCCCGATGACGCCCGTCCTGTCGCCTCTCGTTACCGCACTCACCACGGCCGCGGAATGCCGGGAACGCCGGCATCCGACCTCATCCAGCCGGCTGTACGCCCAGGCCGTGCTGATCCCGAAGTCCGGCTTGACTATGACAAGATCCATCCTCGGCGCGTCGGGCAGCTTCTCCACCACGTCGCCGCGCCCGCTTGCGAGCGCTGTGCCGCCCGCCAGGAAGTACGGCACATCCGAGCCTACCCGTCCTGCGATGGCTGCAAGCTGTCCTGCCGACAGGGGCGAGCCGAACAGTTCGTTCAGCGCAGCAAGCGCCCCCGCGGCGTCACTCGATCCGCCCCCGAGGCCGGACCGGGCCGGAATATGCTTCTCGACCACCACCGCAATGCCCGAGCCGCTTCCGGCAGCCTCCTTGAATAGCGCGCACGCCGCGTAGACGGTGTTCCCAGCCCCGGCGGGCACTTCGGGTGAGTCGGCAGCGACCTCGATGCCTCCGCCGGATACCTCCCGCACCCCCACTACGTCTGCCAGACTGACGGACTGCATCACGCTCCGCAGGTTGTGGTAGCCATCAGCCCGCCGTCCGAGAACCTCCAGTGTCAGGTTGACCTTCGCCCGGCAGATCGCCGTTATCTCGCGCATAAGCCATTCCCGGTCCGCTCTCCTGCCTGGTAAGATACCAGTCCGCGCAGAAAGGCGCAAGCGGCCGGAAACGACCGCAACCCAACCCGCCGCGCCCTAACCCCCGGCTTTGAGATTCGCCTCCTTGAGCGCAGCTTTACAGTCGGACAGGAGTTGGTCGAGCGCCTGTTCCTCCGCCGGATCGACCATCCCGGCGGCCTCCGCGGCTTCACGGTACATCTTGTAAGACTTGCGCCGTTCCAGCCTCTCGACCGCAGCCCGGAAGTGCGCTGCGGCATCTCGCCAGACCTGTGAGCGCATGTCCTCCAGCCCGAAATGGTAATGCGCCCAGGCGAAGTCGGGGTTTACAAGCTCCGGCACGCCCCTCAGCCGCTCGACGGGGCTTTTCTCCTCGTCCAGCATACGTCGGTACATCGCGTCAGCTTCCCGGCCCTGAAGCAGCCGGGCGGCTGATAGCATTGCTCGGGTCGAGTGCGGATCGAGATCGAGCGCAGCTCGGAACTCCCGCAAAGCCCCGCTCGTGTCACCGCGAGCGGCGAGTATCCTGCCGAGGACGATCCGGTCGCGTGCGCGCGTAGGCTCCAGCCGTGCGGCCCGGCGGACATCCGCCACCCCCTGCCGCCACTGGTCCTCGTCTTCCCCAGCCGTGTAAGCCTTCACCTGCCCCAGGTGCAGCCAGTGGTCCGCGTTCAGCGGGTCAAGCGAGATGGCCGATCGGTAAAGCTCGATAGCCGATTCTGGGTCCGACTCCATTGCGGCGACCTCGGCCTTAAGACCGGCGATAACGAAAAGCGACCAGAGGACAACCATGCCGAGCGCAAGCACGGTCAGAAAGCCGCGCAGGGCCGCGTGCGGGTTTACGGGCTTCGGATGAGGAGCGCAGGAGGCAACCAGTCCTGCGAGTATCCAGAAAGCGAAGCCGATGCCGGGGTTGTAGAGGTCCGAGTCGAGCAGGTTGCGTATGAGCGATCCGGCGACGGCGGCGAGCGCGCCGCAGGCCAGCAGGGCGACGCCGTTACGCTGGAGCAGCGGATGCTCCGTATCGTCATCTCGCCGCAGGCCCCGCAGCCCGGCGAGGATGAGAGCGCCGAGTGCCGCCGCGAGCGCCATCAGAGCCGGGATGCCAGCCTCGGCGGCGATCTGCATGTAACCGTCATGTGCGTTCCGTGTGTAACCGGCGACCATGTAGCGCGGGAACACCAGTTCGAACGTGCCGATGCCTGTGCCAAGAAGCGGATGGGAGCGGATTATCCTCGCCGTGCCGTGCCAGGTGGCAATCCGGTGCTGTAACGAGTGGGCCTGTTCGACCGCCGCCCTTCCTCCTGTCCTCGCGGCGGTCGGCACGAACGCGGTGGCAAGCGCAATCACAGCGATCGCGGCAGCGACCCCAAGCCAGGCCAACTGCCTTCTTCCGAGGCTCCTGGCCCAGACAGCCGAGGCCCCGAGGACCAGGAAGGCGGCCAATGCGGAGACGATGGCGAAGCGAGTGCCCGTGAGAAGCAGCGCCGCAAGTTCGAGTCCCCACGCAATGCCCGCTGCCCCCAGCAGCACCGGCGAACGGGCGGCAAGGAACACCGACAGCGTGACCGGGAGGACCAGCACGAGCCAACCGCCGAAGTAGCTCGGGTTCACGAACGTCGCGAAAACGCGCCAGCCCGCGCCCGAATCTCGGTACTCCCGCACCGCCAGAAGCCCAAGCACAAGCCCCGCGGCGGCGAGTGCGAACAGCGCCGCAGTAAACCACTTCCTGCCCCTGCCGACCGATGATGCCGTAAGTCCCGCCGCAGCGCATGCGGCGAAGTACATAGCCTGCTGGATTGTCGCATGCAGGCTTGCCGTGACCACGGCCGACAGCGCGAGCAGTCCCACAAAGATCGCAAGCGGCCCCAGACCGGCAGGCCGCGCGAACTGCCGGCTCCACAGAAGAGCAAGCGCGGCGATTAGAATGAGGACCGCGACCCCCGCCGTGCCCATAAGCTCCTCCTTGCCGCCAAGAAACGGGGCGAGGACGAGCGCGGCGATGATCAGCACTCCGGACGGGGCCTCGAACGTGCGGACAGCTTTTCTCATGGGTTGTCTTCTGCCTCTGATTCTAGTCCCGGCGTCGGCCGGTGTCAAACGGGTGTCGGGTGTTGGTGGGAAGGATCGAGGGTCGAGGCGGCGGTTTACTCCGCGCGCTGCTCTGGTATACTGCCAGTGCTTATCCTTGACTGCGGGAGGAGATCGGCATGCCTGAAGACCCTGTTTGCGGAGAACGGGTCCGCGAAGACACCCCCTACCGACTCGAACTCGAGAGCAAGACCTACTACTTCTGCGGCCAGGACTGCGCGGAACAGTTCCTTGAGAACTCGCAGGAGTACGTTTCATCCATCCAGGAATCCATGGGCGAGTGACGGCTTCCGCTGCAGTAGAAAACGCAGACCCTGGACGTTTAGCCTGCCTGCTACCTGGGTAGGAACGCTGTGCCTACGGGACGGTGCCGACCTGGCATGACAGCCGTCCTCTATTGCCCCGAGCAGGTGGCATCCTGACCGTGCCACCTGCTTCATTTTACGCACCCCAGTGCCCATCTGTCCCGGTGGAACTCTGGGAGGCCGCTTGCGGTAATCTCAGTGGGAGGCCGGCAGCAGACCGGTTCATCCCAGCCGCGTTGTCCCGCTTGTCTCGTTTAGATGTGCCTGAAACCGGCTAAATTACTAGTGTCGCGGTGTCGAGCGATACCATCGGTATTCCCGCGTCCTAGATTTCCTCTTGAAAGGGGGTGTGAGTGGTGACCCTTAGAGAACAGGCAATGGCGCTTATGGTCCGCAACAAGCTTGCGGAGGACACGCGGACCTGTGGGCAGCCCATTGACGTATACGTCGCTGACGGCGACATCTACCTGGTCGGCGCCGTCGATACAGAGCCGCAGCGTGCGGTGGCAGCCGAGCTAGTGCGCGGACTGTCGGGGGTCCGCCGCGTAGTAGATAACATTCGAGTCAGGCAGCCTCGCCCTGTCCCGGCGTAGCGACCAATCATGCACTCATCCGGCCGGGCGTCTAGCTTGTGCGCCCGGCCAATTGATGTACCGGTTCAGCCTCGCCGCCCCGTCTTGATCCAATCGCTCCAGAGCGCGTAGCGGATTGCTTGCACCGCCTGCGCCAGTATCTCCTCCGCTGGAAGCCCGGAGACGGCCGAATCCGCGGGGGTCACCGACAGTATCACCCCATCACGGGCGACAAGCTCACCTCTCGCCGGCCTCGTCTTGAGGTCCATCGGGTTCAGGCCGCCCTTAAGCAGCGAGTTGATGGCCGCCTTCGTCTTCTCGGCCCTGTCCCTGGAGGTCAGGCCGTCTGCATCGGCCATTGTGCAGACTAGCTTCCCGGCCAGCTTGACCGTCCAGAACTCCTTGTTGCCGATCCTGGTCGGCTCCACCTGGGCTGTTGCCAGATGCGCCGCTTCTCGCAGGTCGATCTCGACGCCCATGGCTGCGAGCTCCTCAGCGATCCGGACGGAGCGCTCTTCGCTCGGCGGATGTGTCTGGAAGATGCCGAGATTTCGCATCTCTCCGTGCTGTTCCTGATAGCTGTTCAGGCGGCCAAGAAACCGAAGGATTCCGCGCGGATCGAACCCGGCCTTCTGGGCATAGACGACGCTCGTTCTGTCGGCGTCGAACTCCGCTTCCCGGCCGTAACCGCTGAGCCGCGCCACGCCCACGGACTGCGCGCCATAGACCAGGTTCGCTAGGTCATCGCCTCGCAGCTTGCTCAGGCTGCCGGCGATGGCGATCAGGCCGACAACAAGGTCCATCTTCGACTGCTTCTTCTCGAGAGCCGCGAAGTGGTGGTGGGCGGCGTGGGCGACCTCGTGCGCTATCACGCCCGCGAGCTCGTCATCCGATTCGGTGAACTCTAGGAGGCCTCTATATATGTAGATGATGCCTCCAGGCAGCGAGAGGGCGTTGATATCGTCGCAGTCGAGAATCTTGAACTGATAGGAGAAGTCGGCAGGTTGGGACCAACCATAGGTCGCGCGCACCTCGTCACGCTTGGCAACCGCGGCAAGCGCCTGCCCGATGCGGCTGACTCGCGCGACGGTTGCTGAGTCCGTGACGAGCTTCGCGTCCCTTTCGACTTCCTTAGCGAGCTCGCGTCCTGTCCGTTCCTCCTTGGACTCGCCAGAACAGAAAGCCCCGGCAAGCAGCAGTAGAAGCGCCGCTCCGGCAAGAGGCGATCTCATCCTTACCATGAATCTCGGCCTCCATCCGCTTTGCAGCCACTTCGTATGCTCGACTACGCTCTACCCCCCAAGGCCCCAGGCCAAACCAGATGCGCCGGGCAGCGTGCGCCGGTGTCCAAGAGCGGGGCCGCAGCCGGCGTTGACGGTCGCCGCGTCCATGGACTCGTCACTCGATCCGGCGGAGTCAATGATGCCTTTTTGAACGCAGATGATGCATCCAGGTATTGCCGCTGCGCGGTTGACAACCTGCCATCCATGGGGTATCCTGTTTGTGTGCTTACTCGCTGCCAGACTGCCTGTCCGGGAGGGATGCCTGTGAAGCGTATACCTAGGCTCGGTCGGTGAGAGTCACAGCCCGCACGAGCTCCGTAAGTGTTCTACTCGAAGTACATTAACTTGAGGAAGGTACAGAACCGCTATGTGCAAGGGCAAACCGGCAGTAACAGGTATCGCTGCTGCGGCGGCAATACTCATTATCCCTGTCCGCCGCCGCAACCCCAGATTGGCTGTCTCAATCACAGGCTGTAGCGAATCTCCAGATGCAGCCCGACGGCGCTAAGGTGGAGCTTAGTGCCGTCTCCGTTGACAGGATGTGCGCCCGGCAAAGCCCGGCGTACCTGGTAGTTCGTGGCGAGTACCAGTCGCGGGCCGACCAGCGGAAGAACAGGATTGCCGTCTTGTCCCGGCCCCCGGTCGAGCTGACGCACGGACAGACGATCGGCCTTGACGGCGTTCTGGGTACGCTCCCGAACGGAGAACGGTGCATAGTAAACCCAACCATATATGCCTATCTCGATAGCAAAGGTAGAATGGTCAGCTGGGTACCTCACCCGATCTCCGCCTTTCTTTCGCCGCTCACGAAGCAAGCGCTCGCCATACCCGGTTCGCCCGTACCCCCGTCGGACCCCAGCCTTCCCGCCGACGGTACGGGTGTACCCCGCGAAGTTACGGCTGCCACGGATACAGAGTCGCGCTTTGCAACTGTGGCCTCGCTCATCGCCGCTGCCCCGCCCCTGTTCACCCCGTTGAGCTCGGCTGCAAGCCGGTCAGGGAGATTGGAAACGGCTTCATTGTGGTTGGCGACGACACAACCGGCGCAGCCTTCAAGGTCTATACGAACGCCACCGTCAAGCCTGGCGATAGGATTCTCACGCTGAGCGGTACAGTCCATACCGAGAACGGCGAGCGTGTGCTATATTCCGACAGCGGGCCGGACCCGTACTTCGACAGCCAAGGGCCTATCGGCCGGGTCCAGGCCGCGGGCGTCGGTACCGTGGCCTACGCGGCCACTCTGAGCGATGCGGCAACCACAGCGGCTGAACCTGGCGGAATGAGCACGCTCTCTATGATAAACCCGTCCACGCCCGACGGCAGTTGGGTGTATCTGACCGGGCAGGTGGTGACCTACGTCGGCCAGTACTGGTCCTATGACATTCCTGCCGGTGACGGGATCTATGTCTACAACGTCCAGGGGATCGACAGCACGCCGGGCATTCGTGTCTGGAACCCATGGTGGTATGGCCCAAGCGACGTCGGTTCCGTAGTCGATGTGATGGCTAAGGTGGACACAAAGGACGGCCAGAGACTGCTTGGAATCTGGAACCCCGACCAGTCCGATGCCATCGACCTCACCTCCTCCTCCCATTCTCTCGAGCCCAAGGTTCTGGCTGCGGGTTACCCCCTTCCAGGTGTCCTACCGGTCGGGATGAACAACCGTAACCTGGGCGGAAGCACTATGGGGAACAATCCGGGCGTCACGGGCGGCAGCGGCCTCTACGACATAGGAAGCGCGGTCAGGGTGTGGGGCGAAGTCCTTGAATCGGGGACCTACCAGTTCGACGAGTTCGGCTGGACCCAGCCGTACATGCGCATTGACGACGGTTCCAGCGTCCCGTCCGGCAACTCCGACCCTTGCTACGGCGGGCCGTACGGGGATACCGGCGTAACGGTCTTCGGGGGCAACACCTATGACTGGTACACTCCCGCCGATGTGGGAGACTACATAGCCGCCACCGGCGTGAACTCAATATGGAAACCGGACGGCTCGACCGACTCGTACCGGTGCGTGTGGATTCCGATGTACGGCAGCGTGCAAAAGGTGCAGTCGACCCCACAGTACACACGGCAGGTGGAGGAAACTGGGGGTATCACCGGGGCGGTGAAGCTCTATGACATGCCGGATGCCTCTGCAACTGTAAGGCTTTACTCAACGTGCGGAGGGTTGAGGACCCTAACGATAAGCCGCGGCGCCGATGGCTCCGGCAGCGCCTCCTTTAGCTGGACCGACGTTCCGAAGAAAGTGCGCATTACCGACAGTGGCGCCGGTTCGTGGTATGACTATCCGCAGTACATAATCTCCGCCGAGTGTGACGGCTTCAAGACCCGGACCTACACTCAGGTTGTGCCGGACACCCCGCGTAACCTGTACCTCACCAGACTCAGAAAGATATACCTGACCACGGACAACGCTACAATCGACTCCTGCCCCGGCCCTGCAAACTCCACGGTCGTCACTGCCGCCGTCCGCGACGCCGATCACGACCTGGCCGCCACGCCTCTGCCAGTCAGGTTCAGGACAGACAAGGGGTCGTTCGCAACCGGATCGATCCAGCACACAGCCAATGTACAGACCTCGAATGGCGCTGCAATCGCCACGCTGCACGGCGTTCCCGCTGAGTGGGGAACCGCCACAGTGGAAGCCACCGACGACAGCGCACCACTGACCGGTGACGACCCCGACGACGACCCCTACAGGTACGACTGGGAACAGTTGCACGACCACTACGGGCAGCCGGTAACCATCTACATAAACCCACCCCAGGTCAATGTAACACTGTCCGCAAGCCCAGCCGGTATTGCGCGCTGTGGGGGAGACTCGTCGGTTATCACGGCCCATGTTACCTACTGCACGGAGAGCGATGCGCCCGCAGGTACGGAGGTCTACTTCTCAACGGATCTTGGTGTCTTCACGGAAAGCACCTTCAGCTCTGCAATGGCTACTACGAATGCCAGTGGTATAGCCACCGTTCATCTCCGGGCGGATGACGACCATAGCTTTGGCACGGCAGCGATAAGTGCCCAAGCTACGTTATACGGCAGCACGGGTCATGCCGACCCAGCGGCGACCGTCACAATAGCCGAGCATGACCCGCTGGTCGCGGGATCGGCCAACCCGTCAGAGATCACGGGACCGGCCAGTCCGCTGATAACCTTTACGGCCGCCCGTCCGGACGGTTCGAACGCCGATCTCGCGCTTACCATACAGACAAGCGCGGGCTCGTTCGTTGGTAAGACCAATCCATTCACGGAGAATACCGGGCCCGACGGTAGAGTCGAGGTGAGCCTCCAGCTCAGCACCGCGCAGACCGCGAGGATCACTGCGACCTACGCCGACAACTGCGTCGGCTCTACGACCGTCTCCGCGTTCGTTATCTATCGTCAGCCCAGGTGGCAGACCGTCGGCGTCGGCTATTCCTCGCCCTTCGTTGATGATCTTATCGCTGGAGACGGCAAAGAGGTAGCCGTGATCAGCAAAGACGACGGGTTGGTACACCTGTGGAGGACAGATGGCACAGCAGTGACAGTCTCCAACGATATCATCGACCCTACGGGCAACAATACTCTGAGTGCGGCTGACATCGACGACCGAGGTGGTCTGGAGATCTGCGCTCCAGGCGGCGACAGTCAACAGGTGTTCGCGTTCGGGTACGACGCGACAGCCTCCGTGTTCAAACCACTCGCCGGGTGGCCGTCGCTTAGCCCGTTTGCGTTCGACAAGGCTGCCGCTGCACTCGGGGATGCGAACCTAGATGGTTCGTTAAAGGTGATTGCGCCCGATCTAAGCTGCGTGGTAACGTGCTGGAACGCCACCGGGGGTACGAACTTCGACTGGGGGCAGACTCCCGAAGAGGACCCCGTAAGGAGCCCCAAGTCCGCGCTGTGGAGACAGGTTACCGACAATCCGGAGGTAAGCATCAGCAATTCGAGTGTGGCACTAGGCGATATCAATCCATCACAGGATGTCTCGCACATACCGGACGCGGTGGTGGGCACGCTGGATACCATGCATAGCGGCAACGCAATGAACATCTGGGGATTCGCCGCCGACGAGTACCACAACTACTATCCCGGCTACAACCTTACCGCCGGCTGGGGTACCAACAACACAACCAAGTCCGTCCACTGCTCCCCCGCCGTCGGTGACCTGGACGGTGACTCCCACAATGATATAGCCGTCGGGGACGACAACGGTAAGCTGTGGGTCTGGTCAGGCCGGCCGGTATCTCCCGCGTGGACCTCCTACCCAACCGCGGACGCCCCGATATGCTCGTCAGCCGCTCTTGCGGACATTGACGGGAATGGGAGGCCAGAGGCTATCTTCGGTTCTGACGACGGCAGGGTCTATGCCCAACATCCCGACGGCACACCGGCTCCTGGTTGGGCCGGAGGCGTCCCGCTGCACGAGGGGAAACCGGTAAAAGCCTCGCCCGTCGTCGGGGACGTCCTCAACGTCGGCACAAACGAGCCGCAGGTTGTGGTCGGCTGCACAGACGGCAACGTGTATGTGCTCTGGAAGGATGCGGCGAACCATGCTGGAGGCGCTGTCGCCGCGATATGGACCTGCGCCCGCTCCACGGGCACGGAGGTTCTAGCCACGCCTACCATCTGCTCCCTCGACGGCTCACAGGTCAGCCTGATCGTGGGGAGCACCGACGGCATGTACAAGATCGGCTTGTATAATGCCAGCTTCCAGCCCGGCTCTCCAAGATGGCCGTGGCCCACGTTCCTTTACAACGCCGCCAGGACGAGCTGCAACGACAACACGACATATCCTGCGGCGTCTGTGTCGATAATCGGCAGGGTGAGGACGTCTGCTGGTGTCGGCGTTCCTGGCGCAAGTGTCAGTGTCGAGTATGAGTCCGGCGGTGTTCCTCGGGTTGCTGGACGCAGCGATCCGAGGGTGAACCCCGTCTACACAGCGGGAAACACGACCGCCGGCGACGAGATCAACGAGGGCGGGTTTGTGATCAACCAGCTTCCGACGCTCTCAGCTGGCGCTCGATACAAGCTGACCATCAACAAACCCGGGTACCCGAGTCGCTACGCTTATGTCACGCCTGCCGCCGGCAAAAACGTCATTGCGGATGTCGTGTACTAGCCGGCTTGGCACGACAATTGCCGGGATGGCAGAGAAGGTGCTTGGAACGCCTCCTCTGCCCAGAATATCACTAAAGGAGATGGCAACAAATGAGAACGGTCCTAATCATCCTCTGCCTGCTGCTTACGGTCGGCTGCTGCTACGCTTCGACGTACCGCTTTTCCCTCTACTACGAGGTCCGTGGTGCGGATCCTGATGTGGGAGGAGGAGGAGGGAAGATCATCTTCTCAAGCTCGGGGACGGACGGATACGACTGGGAGGCCGAATTGCCGCAGTATCCAGTGCCCCTTATTCACGCGGGCATCCGGAAGGTCAACGGCGTTCACGGCTGGGACGGCCCCACAGAGTTTTACATAGTGGATTATCGCGCGCCGTTGCTGGACGGGCAAAGGAAGACGGAGGATATCTTCATCTGGGCGGATACAGGAGCATACAGCCAAGACATACTCCTCTACCTGCATGGCCCCCCCTATCTTAGTCCGGGCGTAAGCTATCAGTTGTCGCTTGTCAATGTGCCGAACGGAGTGACGTACACCGGCCCGAAGGAATGGGGCCCAGACCACGGTACGATCACCCTGCCGTTCTACAGCACGGACGATCCTCTGACGGGCTACAGGTTCCTGGCTGAGGTTACGGCGATACCCGAACCATCTTCCATTCTGGCACTTGCCGGGGGGCTGGTTGGACTTGCGGGATTTGCGCTCAGGAGAAGGGCAAGGCGGTGCTCGGGTTCCTGACTCAGCGGTGAAGCAAAAGGGGCCGGGCTATGGTGTCCGGCCCTCCTCTCACCTCGAGCCGATTCCGTCCGCCGCTGACTACGTGAACGCTTTGCTCTACGTGAACGGAGCGATGGAAGATACGAGTTACGGAACGTACACCTTCCCGAAGTTGAAAGCGGCCACCTTGCAGTGAGCCTAACGGAACAGGAGGAACCATATTATGATGTCTAGGCTCTGGCTTATGTTGGTCACTCTCCCGATGACCGGCTTCGTCCTCCCCCTAAGCGCGTATGGCTGGGAGGTCAGGTACGATGCGAGCGACGGTGTGCTGCCTTCCTCGGCTTCGCCCCCCTGGAGCAGGATCGGGGGCAGCGGCGTGCAACCGACGGTAGCCGACGGAGTGTTGCACATTGACGACGCGTCGTCGACCGACTACGCCTTCTACGAGATAGAGCCGTGGGCCATCGAAGCCGGGGTGCCGGTGACTATGGAAGCCAGAATGCGGGTCGTCAGCGATTCGGATCCGCTGAACCGTCACTGGACGACGGTTATGTCGATACAAACACGAGATGCTTACACGCTCCTATCCATCCATCCGGACCACCTGCGCGCCTACGAGTACGGTTCGGGTGAACTCGCCTACGGCACTGACTTTGCCAGTTACCGCACAATACGTCTAGCACTCGATCCTAGCAACCGAGTGTACGCGTGGGTTGACGGACAACTAGCATTCTCCTTCAGCGTTCCTCACTCGGGCGGGCAGGGCGGAGTGCTGTTTGGCGCTGGTTCGACCGAGGGCATGTCCGACTCGTACTGGCAGTACGTGGCGTATAGCAAGCAGTTCCTGCCCATCCCCGAGCCATCTTCCCTTCTGCCACTTGCCGGCGGGCTGGTTGGACTTGCAGGATTCGCGCTCAGGCGAAGGACCAGGCCCGGCTCACCTTCCTGACTCAGTGGTGAGATGAGAGGGGCCGGCCTACCGTGTCCGGCCCCTCTCACCTCGGGCCGATTCCGTCTGCTGCTGACCCGCGCCAGGGTCGCCGAGTCCGTGACGAGCCTCGCGTCCCTTTCCACTTCCTCGGCGGGCTCGTCCGCTCAACCATCCGCCCAAGCGCCTCGTATCGCGTCAACTCCTTCTGGCTCATCCTGACCTCCCGTTCTTGTATGCGGACACTGTCCCGCGCGCGGTAGCCCGCTTGCTGCCGGCCTTGAAGCGTGTTCGCCGCCAGCTTGCCTCACACCAGGGGACATTTTCCCTTTGCAGTTAGAGGGGACATATTCGCCCTCCAACCCACCTGCGTTCAGAGCACTTGACTGCCGGGCAGGCGGGTGCTATCTTACCTTGACGGCGGTGCCGCTTCCGCTGCAGGAGGAAACTGATGGACGAGAAGGGCAGACAGTTCTACCAAGACTTCGACCACTACATAGCCTGGGCTATGGAGTCCTCGCCCGTAATGGCAACTGCTCTGGGCGCGCACGATTACGATGACCTGTTGGCCGATCACTCGCTTGCCGCAGAGGACGAGCGTTACCGTAGAAGCAGGGATTACCTGGCAAAGTTCGAGCGCGCGCTCGATGTGGACGACAAGGATGCGAGGGTGGATGCGGCTGTAGCGGTCTCGATGGTCCGGAGCGGCATAAGGGCCTATGAGAGGATCCAACACCGGTTCCGCATGCCGGACATGTACCTGGGCGAGTGCGTGTACGGCGCTTATGTGCTGCTTGCCAAGGAGTTCGCGCCACTTCCGGAGCGGGCACGCAATCTCGCGGCCCGGCTCGCCGCAGTGCCTGCCGTTCTCGATCAGGGGAAGCGCAACCTCGAGCGCCCGCCCCGGATCTGGACCGAGATAGCCATGGAGCATGCCCGAGGCGGCGTCGAGTTCTTCGAGAGAACCGTCCCGGCCGTTGCCCAGCAGGTTCCTGAGCAGGGAAGCGCCCTTCTGCAGTCGAGCGAGACGGCTGCCCGCGCCGTGAAAGACTACATCCGGTTCCTCGACGAAGACCTGCTGCCGCGCTCTGACGGTGACTTCGCCATCGGAGAGGATCTCTGGAACGAGATCGCCCGCGACGAGCACATGCTGGACGCCGATGCAGGCGAGATAGAGCGGACAGGCCATCGGCTGATCGATGAGACTCGTCAGGCTATGGCCGAGGTTGCGGGGCGCATAGCCCCTGGCAGAGATACGATGGAGGTCTTGGAGGACCTGAGTAAAGAGCACCCCGAGCCTAATGTTCTGCTTCATGCGTACCGTGAAGCCATGCTCGCATCGCGGCAGTTCGTGGTTGACCGGGATCTGGTGACAGTTCCCGACGGGGAGTGGCTGGCGATGCAGGACACGCCCGCGTTCGCCCGGGAAACCACGCCATACGCTGCCTACGTTAGCCCGGGGCCGTTCGAGAAGGAACAGCAGGGGATATTCTGGGTCACACCGGTCAATCCCAACCTGCCGGCCGATGAGCGTGAGACTAGGCTGCGCGGCCATCCGACAAGCAAGATAGCCGTCACGGCTGTGCACGAGGGCTATCCGGGCCATCATCTTCAGCTCGTGCTCGCGAACCACGCTGCCACCCTGCCGCGTAAGCTCGGAGACTCGACGCTCTTTGTGGAGGGATGGGCTTTCTACTGTGAGGAGATGATGGAGCAGCAGGGCTTCCTCACCGGCCTTGCCGGCAAGCTTGGCCGGCTCGCGGACCAGCTCTGGCGGGCTTGCAGGATCGTCATCGACGTCGGCCTGCACACGAAGGGCATGACGGTCGACCAGGGCGTGGACATGCTCGCCAAGTTGGCCGGGCTGGAGAGACCGCACGCCCGAGCCGAGGTCCGCCGCTATACCCAGTCCCCAACTCAGCCAATGTGCTATCTGATCGGCAAGCTCGAGCTGCTCAAGGTCGCCGATGAGTACCGAGCGAGGAAGGGACCGAGCTTCAGCCTCAAGTCCTTCCACGACGATCTCTTGTCCTTCGGTTCTCTGGCGCCCAAGCTGCTCAGGACAATGCTCTTCGTGAAGGAGTGACGCAATGTTCGCACTCAACTTCTACTCAGACCTCTACGCGAATATGCTTAAGAAGGGAAGGAAGACCGCGACTATCCGGCTCGGTGACAAGTCACCCAAATACCAAACCGGCCAGCTCGTATGGATAACGGTCGGCCGGCGGTTCGGGCCTCGCCAGAGGCTTTTTACGGCCGTGATCGACGAAGTGGTGGTCAAGCAGGTTGGCGAGCTCACTACGCGGGAAGTCGAGAAGGAGAACCCCGAGTTCCGACTGCCCGAAGAGGTCATGACCTTGCTTTCGAGGATATACGACCGGGTCGTTACGCCTCTTGATGCCGTGACGATCATCTCGTTCTCGCCGGTGCGCGAGGAGCCAAGGGCAGAGCTTGAGGACCTGTTCGAGAGGTGGCTCGTGTAGGCAAAAAGAAGCCCGTCGGTAAGTGGGGGGACCGACGGGCCGCATCGTTCCGACCGTTCGCCTCGTGGCTTACGGCCGCTTCAGAAAGGAGAAAAGAGTCGCAAGCGTTTAACTCTACCTGATAATACGCGGGAACCGGCGCCTGAGGTTCCCCAGTATGTTGACGCGGGCGCCCTAGTGTGGTATACTTTCGGTGTCATCCCCTCGGGCGGGATTCCGGTCTTCAGGCGCTGAACGGGTGCGGCGAGCACCTGTTTTTTGTTGCCGGACGTTGACCCGGAGGGGCAGGTCTTGATAGCATGGGAGAGGTCGGGCGAATGGCTCAGTTGGGAGAGCGCTTCCCTTACAAGGAAGAGGTCACAGGTTCGAGTCCTGTTTCGCCCACCACGTCTGTCTGTCAGAGGCTGGAGGTCGGAGGTTAGGCGAGCCGCCGGGAGAACGCGCGGCAAGCGCTCGGGCTTCCAACATCGGGTAACGGGGGCGTAGTTCAGTTGGTTTAGAACGCCGGCCTGTCACGTCGGAGGTCGCGGGTTCGAGTCCCGTCGTCCCCGCCAGATATCTAAGGGAGGAGGGTGAGCCGCAGGGGGCTTCGTCTGCCGGGGTGGCCGGGTGGCTAGAGGCCCCAGACTGTGGATGTGCTCCCCGTTGGGGTACGGAGGGTCAAGTCCTTCCCCCAGCGCCGGTCGTCCTCCCTTTCACCTGAGCAGGCGCGCCGAGGTAGCTCAGTTGGTAGAGCAGTGGACTGAAAATCCACGTGTCCGCAGTTCGATTCTGCGCCTCGGCACCACAATCTGCCGACGTAGCTCAGTTGGTAGAGCAGCGCATTCGTAATGCGCGGGTCGTGGGTTCGAGTCCCTCCGTCGGCTCCAGAGTTCGAGCGTGAAAAGGCCCCACGTCGGGGCCTTTTTGCTGTACTGGCCGGATCTTGGAACCAAAACCGCCGGGATGGGAGGGTAGTGCAAGGCAGAACGTGGGACAAGGCAGGGCTAAGCCCGCGCGCGGCGGAGCTCTAAGAGGGGCGCCCCGGCTGCGTTGGAGCCATCTCCCGCTTCGGAGAATAGGCCGGGAACGCGACATTGGTTTCCTGAGTGTAGTAGCTGTAGCCGCCTCCCTGGATGGCCACGTAGTAGCAGTATCTAGCTATGCCACCAGGGCGGGTTTCGAACCGCGTCTTACCGGTCTTGGGATCCTGAATCGGCACGCCGATGTTCGAGTCCGTCCTATCTGACGTGGAGCACCAGCACGGCTGTGTCAGCGGGGTCCGATGGCAGCGCCTGGTGGAGATGGAAGATTGACCATGGGTTCAGATTGCGTAGGCGTATGGGATGCCATCTGGGACTTCGCGAGTGACGGCATCGAGTTAACCGGGGAAGTGCTCCGTCATGCTCGACTCTGCGGGACTTGTTCGAACCAGGCTGACTGGCAGGAGATTTGCAGGTAGAATTACCAGGTTTTCTCATAGTTCCTCTGGGGAGGGATGCCGGTGTAGCAAGCGAGCACATCTGTGGTCTGATGCAACTGTTCCTACGTAAGTCGTTGGGAGACACGAAGATTCGAAAGGGGAAGATTGCGATGACGCAATCAATGAAAGCGGTGAGTGCAAGTATCGCAGTTGCCTGCCTGCTCTTCTTCAGTGTGGCGGCAGCACGTAGTCTGACGGTGGTGAAAGATGGCGATCCGAATACGATCGGCGGTGCGATAGCCAAGAGTGATGGTGAAACCGTGCGATTAACCGGCGAGTGGGTCGTCTGGAGGGGGCAAAGCGGGAAGTCCTTCGCAATCAAGGAGCCGTGGGAGAAGCTATCTCCCACATTGCATCCACGGCTCGTGGTAATAAGCACAGAGGCGCTTCGAGTTGACCCCTGGTGGGCCGTGGAGGTGCGAGGAATGCTCTGTACTCGAACGGGAACGGCCCCTGACGGAACAATAATCCAGCAGAGATCGATCATTGTCTCGCCGTCCGACGTGCTGGTCTACTGCGACCTCAAGGGCAGACCGTGTCCCGCTCCTCCGACAAAGGGAGTAGAGCTTGCCGGGATTATCAAACGACCACTGTCAGAGCTTGTGGAAAGTGCAAGCCTCTCCTCGGATTCCAACGTCTCAGCAATGTCAGGGGATTCGGGTGAGCTTCCTCCTCCGGGGGATTCCTCGCCTCCAGCCTCGCCGAATTATTTCTCAACAATCGCCGACCTCCTGGCCGCAAATCCACCGGACGGGACGGCTGTAGAACTGCAATGCAACCGGATAGTCTCTATCGGGACCGACCCGACGTACGGAAACTTCTTCGTGATGGGCGAAGATTCTGCCCCGGAAACTCTGAAGACCTATCTCTCCCGCACGGTCAGCACGACAGATCGTGTAAATCGCGTGAGCGGCCAGCTTTGGACGCAAGGGACTGACCGGGTGCTCTGCGTAGACGGCGGACCACATGATCCGATGGGATACATCGGGAGCGCACAGATAGTGACCAGCGGAACGATTGCATGGGCGAAGACGTTTCCTGATTGGACATCACTGCCGACGGACGGCAGGGCACATGCACTTGAGAATGAACCTGTGGTGTGGTGCGATGGCTCGTCTGTGTACGTTGAGGAGAATGACCGCAGTGCCGGTATCTTGATCGCCGCATCTCAGTTACCGCCGGACGGCTTTGCATATACAGCCAATATTGACGGGATGGTCAACACGGATTGGAACGGAGAGCGGTATATCAGCGCATCGCTCGATTACGTTCGTACGACATCCCCGCCAAAACCGCTGGGCATGAACAACCGAGCTATCGGAGGCTCGGATTTCAACGAGCACACACTCGGCGCGGGCAACCCCGGCCTGCACAATATCGGTTTGTTGCTGAAAGCCTGGGGTAAAGTGACCGCCGTCAATACGTCAGAAGGTTATTTCTATCTGGATGACGGCAGCGCGCGGTCTGACGGAACCACCGACCCCACGTCAGGGAACCCAAACGTCGGGGTGCGCGTCAAGTACACTGATACTTCGTTCCCGTCGGTGAATAGCTTCGTGGCGGTTACAGCCGCATGCGGGAAGGTGAACACATTGACTGGCAACATCCTGTGCCTAAAGGCATACAACGGAATGGATGTCGCCATGGCGTCTCCGCCGGCGCCCACAAACTTGACCGCATCTGCTTCCAACGCCAAGGTTGTGCTGACTTGGACGCCGGTCACTGCTGGCACGATAGTTGTATACCGCAGCACGTCGCAGCCGGGGCCATATTCGCCCATCGGTAACTCGTCCACGACGAGCTATACTGATACAGCCGTAACCAACGGAACAACCTATTGGTACAAGGTGGCAGCTACAAACTTTGGTTCCGAGGGGCCAAAGTCTGCCGAGGTGTCAGCCACACCGGACGCGTCTATGCCCATTACGACTATCACCAACGTCACTGTTGACCAGAATGGTCTTATGACCATAAACGTCATTGGCGCAGCCGGCACAGGAGGCACAAGTCCTGCTTTCTACTCCCTGATGATTGACGATCGGCCACTGTGGGAGTTCACTCCGACCGAGGCGTCCTCAATCGTCTACGACTCGACGCAGCTTCCCAACGGAACGCACGCTATCGAAGTTCGGGGTATAGGAACAGACAGCACGGGCAGCCTCGCCGTGGGCTTTGACCGGCGGACGGTGGCGATCAACAACTACATATCAGAGTTCCACGTTCCCGACGACATGGACGGACTCGACCCTGTGACCGCCAGGTTCAACGGCCAGACCAACTGGTCGCTCAGGATGGAGCAAGACAGCCAGGTGCTGTATTCAACCTCGGGTACCGGCGACTCCATGAGCGTCACCTGGGATGCAAGCCCCACATGGGGCGAGTTCCACGTGATACTCGACGCGGAGCCTGTATCTGGCGGAGGGCAAGCGGGAGCCATCTCCTTCGGGAGGGATGTGACGGCCACGAGAGCGTACATTTGGGCGAACACGCCTCCTGAGATATGGTCTGCTGTCTACGTCAAGGATATGGACGGTGCCCAGGAAGGGTTCTTTGAGGACGACTGGCACCAGGCTCAGCACGCCCTGTTTTGGAACATTGGGTATACTCTTGACGGCTACAGTTTCAAGGTCACGCAGCACACGGACTGGGATAACCAAATACTTGGCATGATCCTGACCGACTGGGATTTTCCGGCGGACGTGTTCTTCTTCCGAGGACATGGGCAGGCACCGGGGACAAGGCATGGAAATATATGGGCTGGGGTCCTGACTTGGGACTCAGGTCCCGGGTTCAAGTCCGGCCTTACTGCCTTCAATGACCAGATCATCCCTGGAACCCAGGACTTCAGCGCGATTGGCCCCTCGCTCGGCAACGACGCAAGGTGGGACCAGAACACCGGTAGGGTCCTGGTGTGGAACTGGACTCGGAGGCTGACATTTGTCTACCTTGGAGCCTGCTACAGCGGCAATGCTATACTGCCACTGGCGTTCGGAATCTCACGTATGAGAAATCCCAACTCCGATGCCGCATTCATCGGCTTTCCAGACGACATCATTAACGAGGACTTCCAGCGCTTCAACACAAGGTTCTGGGATTCCCTGGAAGAAGGTGCAACAGTGGCACGAGCAGCCACAAACGGCTATTGGGCGGCAAAGAAGAAGGTCCATTACGTGTTGTACGGCAACCCAAACTTGCGGCTCTGGTAGGCAAGACAATGCCGGGGTGGTCGCTTGACTGCCCCGGCATGGTGTGGAGGTACGTGGGATGAGGCGACGATTTATTGTCATCGGCATAATCACGGCAGTTGCGGTCTCTGTGGCTTATATCATAGGATTTCGCACAATCGCTGCAAGGGAGGACGTGTTGGATCGCGACTTCGTTGCTATGATACACCCCACCAAAACGCGATTGACGTTTGTTGTAGAGGTTAGGAAGGTCAGCGAATACACGCGAAAGCAGATTAGCGTCCGGCCAATCTACGTAGACCTAACTGTCGAGGACAGTTCCGGGCATGTCCTCACAGAGGGCATCGGCCTTCGTCGCTACATCGGGTCCGTCAGCGGCAACGCAGTCGGTTCACGGAAACGTCCTTCCGAGTCGGTGACTGTTATGGTAGGATTAGCAACGGATGAATTGAAACCCGGTCTGTATGAAGTTGAGCCTCGTGTGAGGATAATCGAGACCGGCGAGGACAGGTTGCGCGGGCCGTACGGTGACGGCGGATCGGTGGCCGTTCCATCTGGCAACTCCGTGAAGGTGGAAATCCGTTAGTAGTGCTGATGCTAAGGCTACGGCTAATCGTCATAGCTCTATTGGGTGTTGCTGCAGTTGCGGCTTCCGTTACCTATATGGTAAGAAAGCAACTGATGGATACCACACCTGCATTGGATCGCGACTTCGTTGCCATCATATACCCTACGAAGATGCCGTTGGTATATACTCTTGAAATTAGGAAGATCAACAAGCGTGCCGATAAACAGATCAGGCTCACCGCTGTCATGATGGATTTCATCCTAAGAGACAGCAGCGGCAAGATGTACGCTTCAGAAGATGGAGGCCACCCGAGATACGCAGAGCCGCTAAGTGGCGACGCATTCGACCTAAACCGCCGAGGCGCTTCCGATGTGAGAACAGGCAAGGTTCGATTGCGCACGGCCGGTCTGAAGCCAGGCATATACGAGATCAGGCCGCAGGTACGAATATGGGAGGTCGGCACTGATCGCGTAACCAACCCACCGGCTAACGGAAGCCCCTATGTCGCCATTCCTGCCGGAAACTCTGTGAAGGTTACAATCAGATAGTTTTCAGGCACACAGTTCCCCTGTTCCTAAGACCAGCGGCTCGCGGGGGATGTAGCGGCCGGTCCCGCGAGCCGCTTTTTTCTGCAACAATGCCACGGCCTGGGCTCGTACGCACTCGAAATCGGTAGCCAGCATAGGACAGTACTTCCCGGACAATGGAGACATGAAGCAACTGCGAGTGGGGTTCGTTGGATCAGGCTCGTACATAAAGGGCATGGGCTTCGACTCGGTCCAGGTCTATGACCAGACGAGGCCATGGTATCTGAGCTATGCTGACAGCATTGCACGGCCCCAGAAGACATTCCCCAGAGAGCCGGCGGTTGTTACCACCCATGGAACTCGTGTCTATTACTACACAGAGCTTAATATGTGGATAGATTTGACGGTGAGCCAATGAGACGCACATTTTCAGGTACCATAGTGATCGTTGCCGCCACGCTACTCAGCGCGGCGGCAACGACTTTGACCCCAGGCAGCCTTTCGCCGCCCGCGGTTATGGGCCGGCTTGCCTATATGCCGCATACCGTCCAGAAGGAGATTAGTGCCAACGGCGGGCAGTTCGACCTCGCCTATCTCAAGCTTCCGTCTGGCGAGGCGGTCAAGATACGCTTCGGCCACCCACGGCTTGGGCGTTACCTCGACACGCCAAAGTGGTCTCCGGACGGGAGCCGTATTCTGCTCGTTGGGCAACGGGCCGACGCGCCCACCCGGGGCAAGCAGGGCGAGGCTAAGTCGATCCCGTGGGTTCTGGACCTCAAGACCAACAATCTCCAGCCCGTGGCTCAACCGAGCGACCGCGATTGCCTGTCTGCGGACTGGCTCCCAGATGGGCGAAGGATTGTTCTCTGGACTCGCGTGGGCAAGAACTTGGAGGTTGCGGTCATGACCGGCGCGGGACCCGTCCTGAGAGGAGGAAACTCACGACTGATCGTCGTCAATCTGCGCTCCAAGCGAGAGAAAACGGTTTGGCGAAGCATATACCCTTACAGGTACGTGCGCTCTCCGGCTCGTAGCGAATTCCTGATTTGGGAGCGTGACTATCGTCTCGTCTCCGCAAACCGTCGGACAGCGTGGAAAATCAAGGGGTTTGGCATGCCAGACTGCATGGAGTTCTCTCCCGATGGCCGGAAGATCGCGATTTATGCGAATTACAAGCTCCACATCGTGGATCGCAACACCGGAACCAGGAGGACAATCTACACCAAGGGAAAAGGCAGCGCGCACGAACTCGCCTGGTCGCCCGACGGCCGTTGGATCGCCTTCCGCGAAGGTTGGGTCGAAGGATCATTCGATCCTCCCGCGCCGGACTTCCTTTGGGACGTACTCGCGGTGGATGTAGAGACCAGGAAGGTTCACGAGTTTCCAGACCGGGTCTATATGCAGGGCAAGTACGACTATACCCCAACTGTCCTGGGCTGGACAAAGGACAGCAAGAATCTGGCGTTGAGCGTTCCAGAGCCTACAGGCAGGCCGCATCCTGATGCGGTTCGTCAACATCTGGTCCTGTGTCCATTAACCGGTGGCAAGGGCATCCGGGTTGCAGACATCACGAGTCTCAGTGATGCCCTCGTTTGGCTGCCGAGGTGATAAGGCTGTAAGCCAATGAGATTAACACAGATAGTCGTCATAGCAATTGCCGCCACGATGCTTGCGAGTGTGGTGGCGGTGACTTCGGCCACTCGCGACGCTTCTGTATCGGCGGTCACTGGCCGCGTTGCCTACGTGCCGTGTTCGGCGAAGAAAGAGGCGGGCGTGGAGGGAGGGCAGTTCCAGTTGGTGTACCTGAAGCTCCCGTCGGGCCAGCCGGTCAACCTGCGCGTTGCCCACCCCCTGCTTGGCTCCGATATCAGCAGCTTTAAGTGGTCTCCCGACGCCAGTCGCCTTCTCTTCATCGCTAGACTTAAGAACCAGCTGTCGGGCGGCGGCGAGCAACTAGATATGTTCGTACCCTGGGTTCTGGACCTGAGAACAGGGACGGTATGGCCGATCTCTCAGCCGTCCAACCGCAATTGCTGGAGGGCTGACTGGCTGTCGGACGGGCGCAGGATCGTCCTCCAGGCTCTCGTCGGCCGGAATCCGGAGTTGGCCTGGTGGGGAGGACTCCCACAGGTACTGAAGGGGGGTGACACCCGCCTGATCCTCGTCGACCTCAGGTCGAAGCGGGAGAAAACGATCTGGCGAAGCAATTACCCGTACCATTACGAGTGTTCTCCAACTCGCGATGAGATACTGATCTACATGTTGGACGACACGTATCGACTGATGGCCACAGATCGCAGGGTTAGATGGAGAAGAAAGATAAGAGCGTCTGACATGCTCGACGCCATGGCGTTCTCTCCCGATGGCGGAAAGATCGCGGTCTATGTCGGGCACAAACTCCACATCGTAAGTCGTGGCACGGGAACCAGGCAAACGGTCTACACCTCCGTCGAGCGTGCGAGTGCGCGGGAACTTGCGTGGTCGGCTGATGGTCACTGGATCGCGTTCCGCGAGTATTGGAACGAGTCGAAGTCTATCGATCCTCCCATGCCGGACTTCGCGTGGGACGTGTTCGCCGTAAACGTCGAGACCAGGAAGGTTCATAGATTCCCCGACGAAGCCTACAGACAGGGCAAGTACAGCTACCGCCCAACCGTCCTGGGCTGGACGAAAGATGGCAATACCCTAGCGTTAAACGTTCCTGCAGATAATGGCAAGTGGCCTCCTGTCGTGGATCGCGACGTTCTTGTCCTCTGTCCCCTGGCCGGAGGCAAAGGCGTCCCCGTAGCAGACATCACGAGTGGCACTGGCGGCCTCGCTTGGCTGCCGCGGTAACCTGGTTGCGTGCAGACTTGGAAGCGGCTCGCGGGGTTTGTAGTGGTGGGTCCGCGAGCCGCCTTCTTCTGCAACAATGCCACGGCCTGGGCTCGTACGCACTCGAAATCGGCAGCCAGATTCCACACAACGTCCCCATCGACAACGGGTATCACCACTTCGATCTGCAGGGGAAGCTCGCCCGGCCCCAGCAAAGCGACGGCCTCGGCGCGGTTCGTGAAGCTGGTCACGAACTCGTTGACTGCCGCCCAGCGGGCGGGCTATAATAGGTTCTGGTGCTCCGGTTGGCAGGCAGTATGATAGGAGGCGGCTTTGTGCGAGAAGCTGGTTGGCGGACAGAAGCAGCGATACATCGACCGGCTTTTCGCTGGGATCGCGCCAAAGTATGACCTGCTGAACAGCGTCATCAGCCTGGGAAGGCATAAGGCGTGGCGGCGGGCGGCGGTCCGGATGTCTGGCCTCGCGGCGGGCAACCGGGCAGTTGACGTAGCAACAGGAACGGGCGATTTTGCCTTGGAGCTTGCCCGTGCCGTGGGCAGCACGGGAAGAGTGGTCGGGGTCGATTTCTGCGGCCCGATGCTCGATCTCGCCGCTCGAAAGCTGGCGCGTCGGCAGATTATCAGCCTCGTCAGAGCGAACGCCGAGCATCTGCCGTTTGCCGCCGATGCCTTCGACTGCGCGGCGATTGGCTTCGCGCTCAGAAACGTCTCGAGCGTGCCCGCGACGATTGCGGAGATGTCGCGAGTGGTAAAGCCAGGGGGAAGGGTAATATCCCTAGAAATCGTAGGCCCGCGCTCTCGGCTGCTCGTGCCGGTGTGGCGCCTCTACCTCTTCGGGCTGGTGCCGCGGCTTGCTCAGGCTTTCAGAGCAAGGCGCGAGCCTTATGATTACCTGCGGCATTCGGTGCAGGGATTCTGTTCACGAGAGGAGTTGGCCGGCATCTTCCGGGAGTGCGGCCTTGTGGATATACGCATCCGCGATCTGACCTTCGGCGTGGTTTGCATCCACATGGGAACCAAGAGATGAAGGCACAAGCTGTACACGCGCAAGAGACAGGCGGACCGGCCGACTGGCATCTGGCCATAACCGAGGAGCTGGAGAGCGTCGAAAAGCTCCTCCGCGAGATGGCTGGCTCGGAGGTCCAGGCTGTCCTGGAGATCTCGAAGCACCTGCTCTCGGCGGGCGGCAAGAGACTCAGGCCTGCACTCGTTATCCTCTCCTCGCAGGCTGTCTTGGGCACTGTTCCCCGCCAGAGGCTGTCGTCGATTGCAACAACGATGGAACTGATCCACATGGCCAGCCTGATGCATGACGACGTGATCGATCTTTCCGATTCGCGCCGCGGCCGAGTCACTGCCAACGCATTCTGGGGAAACAAGGTGTCCGTTCTGAGCGGCGACTGCATGCTTGCTAAGGCGTTCTCGCTGCTGGCCGGAGACGCCGACGGGCCGGTCATGCGTGTCATCTCCGATATGACTATCCGTATGAGCGAGAGCGAGGTGCTGCAGGCGCTCTGCGAGCGCGATGTCGAGCAGTGGCGAAACCACTACTGGCACATAATCCGGGACAAGACCGCCGGCTTCCTCTCAGCCTGCTGCCGGTGCGGGGCAATGCTGGCCGGGGCGTCTCCCGCGGTTGAGCGCGCTCTGGCCGACTACGGCATCCACCTCGGCATGGCGTTCCAGTTGACGGACGATCTGCTGGACATCGTCGGCGACCCCGCGACCACCGGAAAGCCCGTCGGCAGCGACCTGCGGGAAGGCAAGGTCACCCTTCCTGTGCTGCTTGCGCTCGATCGTATGCCGGAGGCAGAACGCGCCTCGACCTGCACTATGATCGAGACGGATGAGCTTTCTCCCGAGGAGATAGAGACGCTCTGCGAAGAGGTTCGGGCGACCGGCGCCCTGGATACCGCCCGGGACCACGCGAGCGCCTACGCCGAGCGAGCCGTTGCTGCCCTTGCGAAGCTGCCGCCGTCTCCCGCGCGAGGCAGCCTTGCCTCGCTTGCCTCGCAGCTCATCTACCGCGTCAGCTAGGGTGCAGGGGCTCCCGATCCCGACATTCCGCGTTCCCAGGTCTGACGGGTATGCGCTGAGATTATGATTGGGTGCATCCCAGGTTAATGACAGGAAGGGAGTTAGCTACGGATTAGCACGGATTTCACACAGATTAGCACGGATAACGGGAGAACCCCTCCCCACCAGGTATCCTTCTCCCTTTCCATCCGTGCCCATCCGTTATAATCTGTGTTAATCCGTGGCTGATTCTCTTCGTGGTTGTGCTATGCTGCCTTAATCCCGGGATGCACCGATTATGATTGCGCCCTCGCATAATCGTGTCGCGCACCCAGCCTGATCTTCAGCTTGCCTTAGCACGCTCAGGGTGGTAGAATTCAGTTGAGCAAGTCAGGTGGTCGCCCCGACCCAGGTTGGGGAGGAAAGTCCGGGCTCCAGAGGGCATGATGCTGGATAGCGTCCAGCGGGCGCGAGCCTAGGGAAAGTGCCACAGAAAAGAAAACGGCCCCCGCCCTCGGGCAGGGACCAGAGCTGAAACGGCGGTGTAAGAGACCACCGGCGGTGTGGTGACACACCGGCCTGGCAAACCCCATCAGGAGCAAGGCCGAATAGGAGAGGGTTGAAGCTGCCCGCCGACCTCTCGGGTAACGGCCGCTAGAGGGTCGGAGCAATCCGGCCTGCAAGACAGATGACCACCCGCGACAGAACCCGGCTTATCGACTTGCTCTCACGTTAGGAGCGGCGGGCGAGGATCGAGGAACGAGGAGCGAGCATGGGCCCCCGTTCCTCGATCCTACCCAGCTTGCCTCAGCCAGGCGGGAAGGCTATAATGGGGATGGGTCGGCGGAATGCGCCGCCCTTCGGTCGTCAGTTGACGGCCTCCGGGAGGGATCATAGTGAGGAGAGTTCTTGGACTAGCGGGCCTGGCTGTCGTTGCCTGTGCCGTAGTGCTGGCAGCGGCTTTCGTAAGTGGTTGCAGTAAGGATGAATCGTCGGGCGCCAGCGCATCGGCGGGCCAAACGGGAGCGACGGCGCCGGGCGGCGGGCTGGCGCCGCCGACGGGACCAGGCATGGGGCCAATGGGACCCGGTATGGCAGGAGGACCGCCACCATACGGCGCTCCGGGGACGCCTGGGATGCCGCCGGGACTGGGACCCCCAATGGCACCGGGAGCGCCGTCGATGCCGGGAGTCGGCCCGACACCAGGAACCGTGGCAAGAGCCCCTGCCGTGCCTGCCGGTCCCCGCGCACCCCGCAAAGGGGAGATAGCTTTCGCACAAATGCCGCTCAAGTCCCCGGTCAAGCACGTGGCGATCACGCAGCGCGGCCGGACTTTCGAGATTCTGCGCTTCAAGTATGCTGACTTTTCCGGCAAGGTGGCCGATTGCGAGATGCCTGCGGTTGAGGCGCGGGAGAAGCGGCTGCCGCCGGAGTGGATACAGACCTTCGACCTCTACAAGGTCGAGGCAGAAGCCACAACGACGAAGCAGACCAAGAAGACCATAGAGCGGCTGTATGATTTCCCGCTCGTGTCGCCGCCTCCGAGAAGTCAGCCCGCTGCGCCTCCCGGTTCGGGCTACCCGCAAGGCGGGTACATGCCCGGCGCTCCGGGCACTCTGATGCCGCCGGGTGGATATCCGGGTACGCCAGGACAAAGGCCGGGAGGATAGGGACAGCAAGCCAGCCCTCGCTGTCTGGCCTGCTGGTTGGGTCGGGTCTTTGAGCGGCCCGTGCCGGTCGCTTTCGGGAAAAGCTATACCGTGTCGATCTGAGGCGCTGTCGCCGGCTCCGCCGGCCGCTTCCGCGGCCGCCTGCCCTCCTGAACCTGGGCAATCATCCCGCCGACCATCATCCCGAGCAGCGCTGCCGCGAGCAATGTAAGCTTGGTGCGCGGCCGGAACCGCCGCTTCTCGGGCGTCGCAATGTCCAGAACCGTGAACCCCTCAGGTTCCTTAGCCTCTGCGACTTTGGCCTGGCTGAGCTCCATCACAAGAGACGTATAGATCATTTCTAAGGCCTTCTGCTCCCGGGCCAGGCGGACTAGCTCCATTTGGTCTTTTGCCAGCCTCGAAAGCTCACGCTCGACCCTCGACATCACATCCTTAAGGGCGCTCGATCGCGCTTGCGTGCCGCTCTTCTTGATCTCCAGCTCTGCCAGGCTGCCCACCAGAGTCTGGCGGACAGCGTTGAGCTGCAGAGTCTCGCTGGCGGTTATCCTTGCGACTTCGCCGTGGATCTTGTCGCGGACCTTGGCGATCTCCTGGTCAGCAGCCACAACGTCTGGGTGTTTCTCCGTCCTATCCTCGAGCAGTTGGGCCTTCCGGACCTCTGCCTGGGCCAGCTGCGATTTGAGCTCGATTACGACTGGGTTCTCCTGGATGACCGTGGCTGCGGACTGCACCTGCGGTTGGCCGGCAATGATGCTCTCGGCCTGCCGGATGCTCTGCTGCTGTTCGTTTAGCTCGGTTTCGGCCTCTATCTGCTTCGTGCGCAGGTCAACCACCTGCTCGAACAGCGGCCTGGCATCGTCCGGAAGCGGAACGGCAGGGCTCGCCTCACGGAATCGGCGAAGCGCTTCCTCAGCATCAGCCAGTTGGCGCCGCGTTTTCGCAACCTCGCCTTCGAGAAACACGCGGTGGCGACGGCCCGTGCTCATCGAGTGCTGCCGGTCGAACTCCTTCAGGCAGTCTACGTAGGTGTTGGTCAACCGAGCCGCGAGCACCGCCGTCCTCCGATCCACGCCGAGGCGCCCCAGCTCCCGCTCTACCCACGGAATCTTCCCGCTCTCTGCCCAGGTGCTGGGAGCATAGCAGCATATCTCCATGCCCCCGTCCTTGGTTATATCTATGTCTATCTGCTTCTGCAGCATCTCCGGCTCGATGTCCAGCCCCGAAAGCTGCAGACGGCCGATGACGCTCTGACTGATCGTCCGGCTCCTCAGAATCTCGCCATACATGCCAGGGCCGTTCATGACCGGCATACCCAGCTCTGCGATAGCGGGTAAGCCCTGCAGCCTCCCAAGCAATCCCGCCGCCCCCGACTGTTCCATCTGAGGAAACAGCAGCACCGCCTTTCCCCGGTACGTGTGCGGAACGAACTGGAGGACGACGAAGGCTGCAAGCGCCGCAGCGATCGCTGCTGCCGCGATCAGCCTCCGGCGTCTGATCATCGCTCTCAGGAAGTCCATAAGATCGATTTCGTCCATGGCCTTAGAACAGCGTGAGCAACCGCACAGTCGAGATGATCTGCGCTAGGTCGCGCCAGTCCGTAACCACCTTTTCGGGCACGTACACGACATCACCCGGCTGCAGGACAGGGTTGTCCCGCTCCTGCCCCTTGATGCTGCGGCCTATATCGGCTCTGACGATCTGGGATTTCTCCGGGTCGCCTCGGACGACGATGATGGACGTTTTGGCCCTGCCCGTGGGGCCGCCGGCGCCGGCCAGATAGTCTATCAGCCGCCGGTCGGGCTCGTAGGGCATCCCGCCCGGCCGCACCACCTGACCGAACACGTAGACTCTGTCCATCAATGCCGGCAGCACGACCGTGTCGCCGCTATCGAGCACCACATCGGCTGACTTGTCCTGGTAGGTCAGCACTCTGTCGAGGTCGAGCGGGATGACCTGGACCTTCCCGCCATTCCGCCTCTCGATCTTGGCGCGCTTCAGGTCGGCCTGTGGCGTGGTGCCGCCAGTCCGGACGATGACATCGCCCGCCGTCTCCCCCTTGGCAAGGCGGTACACGCCGGACTTGTTGAGAACCGTCCCGGCCACACGCTGATAGACCCCTTCTCCTTTGAACTCCCCGACCAGGCGGATCGTGGGCTGGTAGTCGGCGACGGAGGGGACGACGAGGTCGTCGCCTGGCCGCAGTTCCGGGTCGTCGGTTCCGGACAGGTCCACGTGAATCGCCTGCACCTCGCCGCCGGGGACCGGCCGTTCGATGATCGCGTGGGATCGCCCGGCCGTCGGCAGCAGGCCGAGCGACAGCTTGACGAGATCGCTGACGCGCACCGTCGATGCGGTCTGGCCTTGGGGAGGCACCATCTCGAACCTGCCCGGCCTACACACCTCGCCGGTGACTGTCACGCAGTCCACGGCGGCGGGAACGTAGATGTCGTCGCCGCTCTCCAGTATGGCATTCCCTTCGATGTCGCCTTGTGAGACGATGCCATATGCGTCTATGTTGCGCACCCGGCCATTCCGCCTGAGGTTGATGAGCCGGGTTGAGCCGGTGGGCAGTATCTGCGCTCTCAGCAGTGCCTCCAGCACAGTCGCGGTAGCGGCGAGCACCTGGGGTCCTGGGTTTGCCACCTGGCCGCTGACCGAGACCTTGATCGACCTGGGCCTCGAAACGCTCAGGTCAACCGTGAAGTTCCTGAAGTAGGCGGCGAGCTGGTTCGTGACCAGGCTCTGCAGCTCGGCTGCCGTTTTGCCCGCGGCCCGAACAGCGCCGATCAGGGGCAGATGAACCGTGGCGTCCGGCAGGACGGTGTAGGTATCGGGCGGGGCCGGTGGGGCGGTGAGCTGGTTTGTGGCGCTCTCGCCCCCGTAGTGCAGGTCAACTCTGCCCTTGACACGGATTGTGAGAACGTCGCCCGGGCCGATCCGGTAGTCGGAAAGAAGCCTGACGGAGGTCCAGTCCGACGGTCCCGTTAGCGCGGCTAGTGCGGCCTGGGAGCTCTGCGGGGTCTGGATCCTATCACCCAGCGGCTCGGCAGGCTTCTCCTCGGGCTCCGGCGCCGCGACGACGTACGGTACCGTATCCGTCTTCTGCGCGAGAGCGGGGGAGGCCGAGATGACGGTGAGGACAAGCAGGGCTAAGATCGACGCAGTTCGCAAGCTCGACTCCACCTCAGGCACGGATGGCCGCGCTTGCGGCGCACGGCCAGCGCGGCGATCACAGTATAGCACCCGCCTCTGCAGACGGTCAAGACGCTGGGCGAGGAGCGGGTGCGTCCCATATTCAGGGCAACCAGACTCTCTGAATCATGAAAGCGCGAAAGGTTAGGAAGACACGAAAGGGAAAGGGGAGATGTGTGGTGGCTTTCCAGGTGTCGACACCACAATTCAGTCCCCCCTTTTCGTGCTTTCCTGAGCTTCGTCGTTTCGTGATTAACCCTGTTCTCATAAACTTGGTATGCACCCGGGAGGAGCGAGGATCGAGGCGCGAGGGGCGAGGTGGTGGAC
>Ga0315280_10001948_pt1 | contig 34302 bp, 27 predicted proteins | sample YL17G06_40_MG_FD_203697 | JGI IMG/M metagenome (GOLD analysis project Ga0315280, IMG submission 203697) | Sediment microbial communities from Yellowstone Lake, YNP, Wyoming, USA - YL17G06_40 | ecosystem: Environmental > Aquatic > Freshwater > Lake > Sediment | place: USA: Wyoming | collected...
GCTTGACCAGTGCGGGGCCGTCGTTTTCCAGGGGCGTTGCCCCCGGCTATTTTCGCTCGTCCCTTCAGGACGCGGAAGGACGACTCTTTCCGCACAAATGGAATTCGGACATGCACCCTAGCCGAACTCGCACGAAACAATTGAGTTGAAGCCGGCGCGGCGGAGACTTAATCTGCATATTGCGGGTTCTGCCACAAGGCCCCATTCGCGTGCAATTCCATGGCGGAGAACAGCCCTTTCTCAATCCATGTTACCCCTGACTGGGAGGGGATGGTGCGGTGCATCCAGCGCCGAGGCCTCCCCGAGCGGGTTCACTTCATCGAATTGTTTCTTGATGCCGAAATCCAGCAGGTTATCTGCGAGCGGTATGGTCTCGACGAAGGGCTCCGCCGCGAGGCCCCCTACTATGACCTGGAACGGCAAGTCCGTTTGCAGAGATTTCTGGGATACGACTACGTGCGTTGCGGCCTTGACCCGATGGACATGCCTTTCCGAAGGGAGACGGTGGAAGACACAGCCGAACTCAAACGCAGCGCTGGCCGCAGTTTCATCAACGAGCACAAGGGACCGATCGCCAACTGGGAGGAATTCGAAGCCTATCCGTGGCCCGATCCGGAGAAAGCGACCACACGCGCGCTGGAATGGTACGAGGCAAACCTGCCTGATGACATGTGTGTCATCGGCAGCGGCGGCTTCGCTCATTTCGCGGAGTATCTGACATGGCTAATGGGCTACGAGACGCTCTGCGTGGCGCTCTACGAACAGCCGGAGCTGGTCCAGGCGATCAGCGACCGTCTGGTCGGTATGTATCGGATCGTGATCGGTCGGCTGCTCCAGTTTGATCGGGTCAAGATGATCTGGGGCAGCGACGACATGGGTTTCAAGACCGGCCCGATGATCGGTCCCGACCAACTCCGCCAATACGTTTTGCCGGGCCACCGTCTCATGGCCCGGATGTCGCACGAGGCTGGACGGCCTTACCTGCTTCATTCATGTGGCGATCTCACATCCATTATGGACGACCTGATCGCCGATGTGAAAATTGACGGCCGTCATTCTTACGAGGACGTCATCGAACCTGTGACTCTGGCCAAGAAGCGCTACGGCGACCGGATCGCGATCCTGGGGGGCATAGATGTGGATTTTCTCTGCCGAAAGGACGAAGGACAGATTCGCCGCCGGGTGCGCCAGACGCTCGAGGTCTGTATGGCCGGTGGCGGCTACTGTCTTGGCACGGGAAACAGCGTCGCCAACTACATACCCGTTGACCACTATCTCGTTATGTTGGACGAGGGAAGGAAGTTCCATGTGTAGATAGAAGTAGGTTCGCCAGGGAAATCTCAAAGAGCGCGCAGGAAGACGCGCCTTTCGAAAACCTGCGTCCTTTGGTTTGCAATATTCTGTGAACTGGCTCCGAAATCGGACGAGGAGGCTCTTCATGCGAAGATCGTTGATCGCCATCACAGGCTTACTTGTCCTTGGGAATTCTATAGGGGCCAAGGAAGTCCGCAGGGGGGACAGCGCACAGCTTTCGGAACCGTTCCACAGGGCATACACCGGAGACGATGCCACCGGCAATTATGTCATCGGCTTGTGGCAGTTCGACGGCGAGGGAAAGCTGCAAGACTCGTCCGGCAATGGCCACACACTGCAAGTCAAAGGAGCAAGATTCTCTGAAGAAGGCCGGTTCGGCGGAGCAATGGAATCGCTCCGGGGATGGCCAGAAAAGGACGAACCACATCAAGTTTTCGCAAAGAACAGTCCGAAGCTGACGCCAAAGGGCGCATTCACCATCGAGATGTGGATCAAAGCCAAGCCAGAGCTGGAAGGATACGGCGAGGCGTTTCTGCTCGACAAGAAATACGCCGACCCCACCGACTACCAGCTGACCCTCTCGGCGGCGAAGCGGCCAGGCGAGAGACACTTGCAGATGCGGCTCGGTTTCGGCGAGGACACAGTCGAGTACAACTCAGAGCCGTTCAAGTGCGAGTCGGGCACGTGGCACCACATCGCATTCACTTATGACGGCGGCGGGACGGGACGCTTTTTCGTGAATGGCATGGCGATGGGCAGTAGCACATACACCGGTCGAGCCAGCATCGCCGCCGGAAAGCAGAACCTTGTCATTGGCGATCGAGTGGGCAGCTACTATCACGGCTTCCCAGGATGCATTGATCAGGTGCGCATCTGCAACGGCGTGCTCGAGTTCCGTCCAGCCACTCTTGAACGGGTTTCGTTGCGCAAGGTGTTTGTTCGCATGGAAAAACCGGCTTCGATGACCTTCGCCGTGACCAACAGGCTTCGAACTCCACTTCGGGGAGCGACGGTGGATTTCACATTGAGCAGCATGCGTGGGCAAGAAGTCATGCTTCCGGAACTCCAGCCGGGTGCAAGGCACATTCTTGAATACAATCTCGATACGGGTCTGCGGCCCGACCACTACCGGCTGTCGGCAACGATCGAAATCCCCGGCGACAGACCCTTCAGCAATATCGAGGAGTTCAACGTGACCATCGTGCCGCGGCCGTTGCCGCACCGCATGCCGGTGGTGATGTGGGGCGCCGGGCTGGGCGAGGTGGACCGCCTCAAGGATTTGGGCTTCACGCACTGCATCGGAATCCGGGCGGACATGAGTAGGATCTGGGAGGCGGGCCAGCCGACGGAAGCGGTCAAACCGGAGGACGTTCCGAAAGCCATCGCGGACCTGGACTACGCTTTGTCCCAGGGAATTGGAGCCGTGGCCAGCCTCTCGCCGGGACGTTGGGCGCGGGACAAGAAGGAATTCCTCCGCGTCGCTCTCGGCGGCAAGCCATACCCAAAGGAGCACGACGTATGCGGACTTTTCCCTGAGCTCCGGAAGTTCTGTTACAACGTCGGTGCCTCCGTGGCGAAAACATATGGCAATCATCCGGCATGGCAGTCGGCGCTGGTTCACACCGAGGTGCGCGGCGAGTCGGAGCTGTGTTATCATGACCATGACAAGGAAGCGTTCAGAAAGTTCGCCGGGTTCGATATTCCCAAGGGACTGCTGAGCATGCGTGGAACTTCGCATCAGCGTATTGCTGGTTTTCCCGCTGATCGGGTGATTCCCGACGACTACCCCATGTACGTTTACTACAGGTGGTTCTGGAAAGAGGGCGACGGCTGGAATGCCTTGCACACAGCGGTGCACGACGGCGTGAAGTCGTCGGGGAGAAAGGACCTGTGGACCTTTCACGACCCGGCGGTGCGTGTCGCAAGTGCGTATGGCAGCGGCGGCAAAGTGGATGTGTTGTCCCACTGGACGTATTCATACCCCGATCCAATTCGCATCGGCCTGTGCGCTGACGAACTCCTGTGCATGGCGGCCGGAGCGTCGCGACCCGATCAGCAAGTCATGAAAATGACCCAAATCATCTGGTACCGCAACCAGACGGCACCCGAACCCGGCGAGACAGCGAAAATCCAGTTTGCTGACTTTGCCGACAAGGACGTGCGTCCGCGCGGAACCGGCAGCGTCGCTCCGTCCGGTCGTTACCAGGCAGGATGGGAACGAGCGATCCCAGAGGCGCGCTTCATCACCATTGCGCCGATGCATTTGCGCGAAGCCTTCTGGGCCAAGATTGCCCGCCCGATCAAGGGAATCATGTATCACGGCTGGCAGTCGTTGGTTGACGCTCCCAACAGCGCCGGCAGCTACCGATATACTCACCCCGAGACCAAGAACGAACTGCGTCGCTTGGTAAAGGTGGTCGTCGAGCCACTGGGGCCGACGCTCGTACAAATCGGCGATCGAAAAAGCGACGTGGCGTTCCTCGAGAGCTTCGCATCTCAGATGTTCGCTCGCCGAGGGACTTACGGATGGAACAGTGGCTGGGCGGGCGACGTGTACCTGATCCTGATGTACGCACAGTTGCAGCCCCAGGTCATCTATGAAGAGACAGTCCAACAGAAAGGACTCGACCAGTTCAACGTGTTGGTAATGGTGGACTGCGACGTACTGCCCCGATCCGTCGTCGAGAAGGTGAAAGCGTTCCAAAGTCGGGGCGGGATCATCATTGGCGATGCCGAGCTGTCCCCTGCGTTTCAGCCCGATATTCTGCTCAAACGTTTTGAGCGCCCGAAAAAAGCTGACGTGGCTCGCGCCCTGCTGATAGCGAGTGCCAAGAGCCTGCGTTCCGCGCTCGACCCGCGCTACCAGCGCCACGCCTGGTCCACGGACCCCGATGTTATCCCCCGCGAGCGCCAATACAATTCCACCGACTACCTTTTCGCCGTCAATGACCTTCGCGAGTTCGGCGACTATGTCGGTCACCACGGATTGGTCATGGAAAATGGCCTGTCGGTGTCCGCGCATCTTGTGGTTCGACGACAAAAAGTGCACGTGTACGACTTGGTTGCCCATCGAGAAGTCGAGGCGGGCAGCAACAAAGACACGACCGACATCGAAGCGCAGTTCGGTCCCTGCGATGGTAAGCTTTACATGATAACCGAGAGGGCCATCACAGGTGTCCACGTCGAAGCGCCAAAGACGGTGCGCCCAGGCGACTCCGTGACGATCCAGGCGACCGTCCTCGGTGCGGACGGTCAGCCGCTTGACGCCATTGTTCCCGTGCGGATGGATTTGCTTGACCCGCACGGCAGGCCCGCCGAGTTCAGCGGATTCTACGGCGCCAAAGATGGCCAGGTACAGATCACAGCCCACATCGCGGCGAATGATGCGCCGGGGCTGTGGCGTATTCATGCGGAGGAATTGGCATCCGGGAAAGTCGCAGATGCATACATGCGAGTGACCGGGAGATGAGGGGTTCGTCTGCTCGCGCCCTTGCTCTGACGTGGGTGGTCTCATCCGGCATAGGCGAACCGCCCATCGGAGCAGGCTCACTCGCAACCATTAGCCCCAATACTGTTCACTTAGGGAGAAATCTCGACGTCGCATGTCCGCGTCGGGCGGATTGCCCATGAATCACAGGCTGGAAGCCCGTGCCACCTTGCTTAAGTGAACAGCATTGGGGTCAGTCCTCGCGGCATCGTTGCGATTGCCGGGGGCCATAGCGATAGTCGGCTGCGCAGGAACCCTCGGTCGAGACCATGCATGGGCCAACCGGGTCTTCGGGCGTGCAAGGGCGGCCGAACAGTGGACATTCGGAGGGTTGGAGCCGGCCACGCAAGACGTCGCCGCAGAGACAACCCGGCGGCTCCAGCACTTCGCCCTCCTCGATGCCAAAACGCCTCGCTGCGTCGTAATCGTCCCACCCGTTGCGCAGCAAAAAGCCGCTTTCGGCGATGAGACCCAGACCGCGCCACCGGGCAGGGCCGGCCGCGAAGACCGACTCGATCATTTCCAGGGCACGACGGTTGCCTTCGCGTCGAACCCAAACGCCATAGAGGTTTTCGACCTCGGCTCTCTGTTCGGCTGCTTGGCGAACCAGCGCGACGATCGCGTCGAGAACCTCGGTCGGCTCAAATCCAGCCACAGCGCAGGGCAAGTGGTAGCGTTGCGCAAAGGGTTCGTAGGCACGCGAGCCGATGATCACGCTCACGTGACCCGGACAAATCACCCCATCGAGACGCAGATCGCCGGAGTCGAGCAAGGCTGTAAGCGCGGGGGGGACTCGTTTTCCGGCGGGCACAACTGTGAAATTGCCAATGCCGCGCCGGCGGGCTTCGATGAGCGCTGCGGCAATGGTTGGCTGGGTAGTCTCGAACCCAATGCCGATAAAAACCACCTGGCGCAATGGCAACGCTTCGGCCAGTGCGACCGCGTCATGCGGTGAATAGACAACACGCACATCGGCGCCTCGCGCGCGCTCGCGCTCAAGCGACGAGGTGCTGCCCGGCACTCTCACCATGTCGCCGAACGTGGCAATCGTGATGTCGGGCCGACGCGACAATTCAACAATCTGGTCCACCTGTCCTTGAGAAGTGACACAGACCGGGCAGCCGGGGCCACTGATCAGGCGGACGTTCCGAGGCAGAAGCGAATGAATTCCATGACGATGGATCGCCATGGTATGGGTGCCGCAGACCTCCATCAGCGTTAGCGGACGAGCCGCTTGTTTGGCCCAATGAGCCAAGGCCTCCCGGAGGCTCTGCATTTTGGCGGCGATACTCATTCGTGGTTTTCTTCGGCTCCAAAAACAGTTCGCTGGAGGGCGGCCACCTCGTATGCTTCCGCTTCGGTGATCACCTCGATGGCATAACCGGCGTGCACGAGGACGTACTGTCCGACCTGGGCATTCTCGACCAAAGTCAAGAGAACGGTTTTGCACCAACCGCCCAGCTCGATCACGCCCTCGTTGCCACGAACTTCAACGAGCTTTGCCGGAATTGCCAAACACATGACAGAAGTCTTCTCGCTCGGTGCTAAACGTTCAGCGTGAAAGGCGGTCTCACAAGAAACGCATCAACCATTGGTAGGTTTCCTCACGCAGCTCTTCGGGGAAGAAGATGAAGTAGTGAGGATAACGAATCGCAAGGCGCTCGGGGTGGCCCAGAAAGCTATAGAGGTTTTGGAGATGGCTTGCCACTTCTTCCAGCCCTTCGCGCGGAAAATATTCACTTCTCAGGGGGGTGCAAAGAAACAACGGCCGAGGCGCAATCAGGGCCACGATTTCGTGATACTCAAACGGTAGGTCGCTGGCCTGTTCGCCTTCGAAGAAGCCCAGGATCGGCAGCAGGCCTGTGCCGGAGCACCAGATCGAGCGGCCAGAGCCATTTTCGATCTGGCTTCGGAAAGAGGCACACGCGGACGAGGCGACGACGGCCCTGAGGCGCTCGTCGAGGACCGACGCGAACAGCGCCACGATGCCGCCGAGCAGGTGGCCCATGCAGCCGATCCGTCGCGCGTCCACCACTTCGAGCGACGAGAGATAATCCACGGCGCACGAGATTTCCCAGGCCATTCGGCCCAGCAGGGAACCATGTGGGTGAGCGCGATAGAAGTCCACAATCTCTTCGGTGGCGCGACGGGCTTCGTTGTGTCGTTCGCCGTATCCCGGCAGATCGAACGCCAGCGTCACGTAACCGCGCCGGGCCAGTTCGTCGGCGAAGGCCATGTCGTTGTGTTCAGCGTCCAGGCCAACCAATTCGCGCGACCCGGCCGCCGGATTGAACTGGTGGAGACAGATAACGGCGGGCCGCGGCAGGCGCGTCACCGCTGGAAGGCACAAATAGGCGGGCACCGACTCACTTTCGACTGTTTGCAGAATACGCTGATGGGTTCGCCCATTCGTGGACGACTGAAAAAGGAGTTGCGAACCGAGCTCGTTCTCGATTTGCAGGCGAATCTTGCGACGAACGTAGCCCTCGCACGCGGTCTCAAAGATCGTCTTTGCCGTCACCGACTTGGGTCCGGTCGGTTGTTCACCGAGCAACCACTGGACGTTTTCGTTCAACTGACGGCGCCGGGTTTGCCATTGATCATTCGTAGCGACAGTTCCCACGTGGTCGCCGTTGCGGATTTCGAGCAGAGCCGCCAGGCCGTGCTGCGAAGTGGAAGGATAGGGAGCCGGCGGCAGATGCTGCAAACTGCTGATCCCTGCAATCCGTTGCCATGTCGAGAAAAAGTCGAACGACTCCTCGCTGGCCAGAGGCAGCGCAAGTGGTTTTGAAGGTGTCAGAAACTCCGGTTCCATGATCTCTGAACCTCTACACGAGAGCAGTCACAAAAGCCTATCGCCCGACGGTCTCAGCGTAGAAAATGCCCCCAGGTCATGAGGGATCAAAGCGTGACAGGAATGACCTCCGTCTTGTAAGCCTCGACAATGTCGCCCTCCTTGATGTCTTGATAGTTCGCCAGCGCAATACCGCATTCGAGCCCATCAGCCACCCGCTCGACGTCCTCTTTGATCCGGCGCAGAGAGGCGACTTTCCCATCATATACGACCGTGCCGTCGCGGACCAGCCGAATCTGAGCATCGCGGCGCATTTCGCCTTCGCTGACGTAGCAGCCGGCCACAATACCCGTTTTGGCGATGCGAAATGTCTGGCGAACCTCCGCGCGTCCCAAGGGAATCTCCCGCCTTTCGGGCTCGAGGGCGGCTGTCATCGCCTTGCGTATGTCATCTATCAGCTCGTAGATGATCCGGTAAAGTCTAATTTCCACATGTTCGAGTTCTGCGAGACTTTCGGCGGCAAAATCGGGCCGCACGTTAAACCCGATTACGATCGCCTCCGAAGCTTTCGCCAAATTGACATCGGACTCGATAATGGGACCCACGGCAGCATGAAGAATCCGCAGCTTGATCTTTTCTGACGGCAATCGGCCCAGGGCCTGTGTGACCGCCTCGACGGAGCCTTGGACGTCGCCTTTCAGAATCAGGCGAAACTCCTTGATTTTGCCTTCTTCAATCAGACCGTGCAGGTTTTCGAGCGTTACTGTGCGCGGGGCGAGAGCTCCTCGCAGGCGTTGGCGGCGGCGGTCGTCGCGGATGGCCGCGATGTTGCGTGCCGACCTTTCGTCGGGCATGACCAGGAATCGCTCGCCGGCTTCGGGAGAGCCGCCCAAACCAAGAACCTCGGCCGGATGCGATGGACCCGCCTTTTCGACAAGCCGACCGCGTTCGTCATACATGGCACGTACCCGGCCGCTCTCTCGTCCGATGACAAAAATGTCGCCGATTCGCATGGTTCCTTTCTCGACGAGCAACGTGGCGATTGGGCCGCGTTGGGGGTCCATCCGCGCCTCAATGACCACACCTTCGGCGCGCCGGTTCGGGTCGGCTTTCAGTTCCAAGACTTCGGCTTGAATCGCAATCATCTCCAACAAGCGATCCACATTTTCACCTGTCTTGGCCGAGATTTCAACAAGAATCGTCTCGCCGCCCAATTCCTCGGCCACCAGATTGTAACGCATCAATTCCTGGCGAACTCTGTCGGGGTTCGCATCGGGCAAGTCCATCTTGTTGATGGCGACAATAATGGGAACCTGAGCGGCCTGGGCATGGGCAATTGCTTCCACCGTCTGCGGCATCACACCGTCGTCGGCCGCAACAACCAGAACGACAATATCCGTGACCGATGCCCCTCGGGCGCGCATGGCGGTGAAGGCTTCGTGCCCGGGTGTGTCGAGAAAGACCACTTCGCCCCGTGATGTGGAAACCCGATAGGCACCGATGTGTTGCGTGATTCCTCCGAACTCCGCCTCCACGACCCGCGACCGGCGGATATAGTCGAGAAGCGTTGTTTTGCCGTGGTCGACGTGCCCCATGATCGTTACCACAGGCGGGCGCAGAACCATTCGCTCGGAACGATCCTCCACCTCGTATCGGCGCAAGTCGTATTCATCGGTTTCGGGGATGGTTTCCACCTGAACGTCGAACTCGGGACCGAGCAATTCACAGGCTTCGGTTTCGAGAATCTCGTTGATGGTTCGGGGTTCACCCAAGGCGAGCAACTTTGCGATGACGTCACTGGCCGAGACGCCAATCTTTTCGGCAAACTGGCCGACCGTGACTTCGCCGCGGATTTGAACTACGCGTGGCTCCACCGGTTTGGCTATGGTGACAACCGGTCCCGCGGTTTCGCTCGATCTGGTGGGCGGGGTCACAACAAAGCTGGGCCGGATGCGCCGTGCCTGTTTGCGTGGTTCGGCAAGAACGCCGTCTGCTATCGGTGTATCTTCCACGTTTTCCTCAAACTGTTTGCCCTTGCGCTCCCTTTTCTTTTCTTTGGCACGGCGCCGTGCCCGCTCGGCGTATAATTTGCGCGGATCTTCGAGCTTCATCACTTCGATTTTTGGCAGCTCGATGATCTTCAGGGGTTTGGTTTCTTCGGGCTCGCGCTTCTTGGCTCGACGATGGAGAGGTTGACGTGGCGGTGCGGGAGGTGCAATCTCCGGATGCTCTGTTGGTGGGCGAGCCGCTGCCGCGGCGGCCGCCCGCTTGCGCTCTTCTTCTTCGCGTCGTTTTTGTTCTTCCTCTTCGCGCTTGCGACGTTCTTCTTCGCGTCGTTTTCGTTCCTCTTCTTCGCGTCGCTTGCGTTCTTCTTCCTCTCGTTTCTTTCGTTCTTCCTCTTCGCGCTTGCGACGTTCAGCCTCTTCTTTCTCCTTTCGGCCCACCTCCTCGATCTTGCGCTTCTCCATGCGCTCCATGATCTTGCGCACTTGCTTGTCTTCGAGCGACGAAGAAGCAGACTTGACCACGACCTTGATGCGCTTCAGTTCCGCAAGCAGATCTTTGCTTGCCACATTGAGACTTCTAGCTAACTCGTAAACTCTCATACCGAAGGTCCCACGGGCCGTTGGCCTGCTGCCCTACACTCCCTAAACAACGATTGTGCGCCGTTCAGACCTAGCCAAGTCAAGGGAAACTATCTCGGAAGCGGCAATGGACCTGGCCGACTTCCGGCCAAGTTGCTCCTAAGTCTGTTTCCCCCCTTGCTCGCGAGTTCCAAATCCCCTCGTGAAAATCGCTTCGGGGTTTGTCCTTGGAGGTAGCCTTTCTGAGCACGTCAAAGCGTCAACTCCAAACTTTCCACCTTTTCCAGATGCCAGGAATCGGCGCGACGGATTCATTACCGGAAGCGATTGCTCTATTCCGCCTTCTCGCTGGAACCTTGGTCTTTTTCGTTCGATTCGGGCTTTTCTGTCCTATCCTTTTCGTTATTTTGCAAACCTTTACCATCTTCGGCCGAGGCAGCAAGCGTCCCGCTGGAGCCTCTGGTCATCTCGGCCAAAGCCTCCAAGTATTCCTGGGCGCCCGAAACGATTTGGGCGGCTAGTTCGTCGCTCGATTGCAGCAGATGCGCGATCGTCATCGGTTCCGCACCCGCAAGCCGCTCGACCGAGTTATAGGTGGACTTGCGGATCGTCTCGCGGTGGGCATCTGTCAATTCGGTGATCTGGCGCAACAGGTCGTCGAGGTAGCGCCGGCGAAGTTCCTCGGCCGCCACCTCGGCTTCGGTCTCTTCTTCGCCGTGGAGATTGATTTTCCATCCCGACAGCCGCGCAGCCAAACGTGCATTTTGCCCGCGCTTTCCAATCGCCAACGACAAGTTGCCCCGGGCAACCAGGACATCCGCTTCACCCGTTTCGGGATGGACCTTGACCGACACGATCTTGGCGGGATTCAGGGCGCTGGTAATGAATGCGGCGGGATTGTTGTTGTGGGGGACAATGTCTATTTTTTCGTTTTCGAATTCGCGTACGATCATCTGAACGCGCGAGCCCTTCATGCCCACGCACGCGCCGACCGGATCTACGTCGGGATTCGTGCTCGTGACGGCGACCTTGGTGCGAACGCCTGGCTCGCGGGCAATGGTCACTATCTTGACGGTCCCGTCGGCCACCTCGGGCACTTCTTGCTCGAACAGCTTGATGACCAGTTCGGGATCGGTTCGAGACAGCCGGATGACCGGACCGCGCGCAGTTTTCTCGATCTCGGTGATCAGAACCTTAATCCGCTCGCCGATCCGGTAGTGGGAGCCATAGGGCTGTTGATTCAGCGGCAGAACGCCTTCCGCGCGGCCGATATTGACGACCGCATCGCGTCGCTCATAGCGCTGAACGATCCCGGTGACCACATGCCCGACACGCTCTTTGTATTCGGCGTAGATTTTTTCGCGCTCCGCATCGCGCAGCCGTTGCATCACGACCTGTCTGGCCGATTGGGCGGCGATCCGGCCAAAGGCACTCGGGTCAATAGCCACATCAATTTCTTCACCCGGTTGAACCTCGCGTTTCAATTTCCGGGCCGATTTCAGGTCAATCTCCAGCCGAGGATTTGTCACCGTCTCGACGATTGTCTTGGCCACCACAAGGTCCAGCTGACCGCTTGCCAGGTCGAGCGAGGCCCGGGCGTTCTTGAATTGCGAAAGATTCTTCTTGGATGCCGCCACCAACGCTTGCTCGATGGCTTCTTTGATCACATCCGGCTCGACATCCTTCTCTTTGCTCAGCTGGCGAATGAAATTGGTCAGGTTCAGTGGCATTCGTCTTTCTCCTTCCTGCGAGCCCGAAGCCGCCCACAGTCGGAACCATACTCCATAAAACAAAAGCGGGCGAATGCCCACTTTGGTCGAAGACAACTTGGATTATAGACTCGCCCGACTGGTGCGGCGCAAGAGTTTTTTCGCCAAAATCGGTCGCCCCGACAAAAAAGAAGCCCAATGCTCCCGGCCTTATCGCTTGGCCCTTTATGTCCTCAGCCCAAGCTCAGATCAAGGCGTGTCACCGAACGCGGGGCAAAAGTCACCCGCAAGCGATTGCCACTCAGGTCCAGCGGTGCGCTTTGAGGCACGACTTCCTTCGGATTCTCGAACGTGTTATGCGCACGGATGTCGCTATGCGTCAGGACCGTCTGGCGCGCCTCTCGAACCGACCCGCCCCGAAGCGAGATTTCAGCCTCAAAAGGTTCGTCCACGTGCGTGTGGACAATCGTCAGCGTCAGTGTTTTCTCGCGCACGGAAGCAGAGCCGGCAATCCGGAAGATTTCCTCATCCTTATCTTTGAACTTATAGCGGATTGAAGGCGCCTCCACGTTGAGCCGGATAGCCTCTCCGCCTTTGTGCGGCTGATACATATCATAGACGTGGAAGTTTGGCGTGGCGACAAATTTGTCCCCATCGGCCAGGAATAGTGAGTGCAGGCAGTTGATCATCTGGGCCACGTTCGACATGACAACCTTCTCGGCGTGGCGATGGAAGGTGTCCAGCGTCAAGGCGGCCACCATGGCCTCGCGGAGCGTGATCATCTGCTCGAACTGGTGGTCCTTGTTGATCTCGGTGCCTTTCGGATGCCAGCACCCCCACTCGTCCACGCACAGCTTGATCGCGTGCTTGGGATCAAATGTCGTCAAGGCATCCCATTGCTCGCGCACCAGCGTCTCCATGAAGTTGCCCTTGCGCAACATTTCATACCAACCATCGGCCCCGTATTGGAGAGCGTGGCCGGTTGTGCCGCAGTAGTAATGCGGTGACCAGCCATGAATGGGAGCGCGACCGCGCCGCGCACTCATATAGCGTTCGAAGAAACGCTGTGTCCAGTTGAGGTCGTTTCCATTGGGACCGCTGGCGATGAGGAAAAGAGACACTTTGTAACCGGGCAACCAGGTGGAAAACTGGCAATACTGGTCGCAATAGACTTCGGGAGCGAAATTGCCCCCACAGCCCCAACTCTCGTTGCCAACGCCCCAGAAGCGAACGCCGAACGGATCGCGGTCGCCGTTGGCGGCGCGTTCGGCGGCCAGCGAGGTCGAGTCGGCGGGCGCATTGCAGTACTCCACCCACTGCTGGAACTCCTCGGGTGTTCCCGTGCCGACATTGGCGGCGATGTAGGGTTCGGTCTTCACCAGCCGGCAAAAGCGAACGAACTCGTGCGTTCCGAAAAGGTTCGATTCTGTCACATCGCTCCAGCGCCCGTAACGTCGAGGGCGCTTCTTGATTGGGCCGATTCCATCCCGCCAATGGTAGCGATCGGCGAAGCAACCCCCCGGCCAGCGGACTACCGGCGGGCCGATGCGTTGGAGATGCTCGACCAAGGCGCGCCGGATGCCGCCGATGTTGGCCACCTTGGACTTCTGGCCCACCCATACGCCATCGTAAATGACGCCCCCGAGGTGTTCGATGAAATGGCCGTGGACATTTGGATTGATAGTGCCAATCGGCTCGTTGAGCAATACCTCGACGCGAGCGAGGCTCACTGGACGTTGGGCAATGGGCGGCTCGGGTGCGGCCCACAGTTGGCTGGCGGTCAGGGCGGTGGCCCCGCCACCAGCAAATCGAAGAAAATCGCGGCGCGATATAGGTGCAGACGAACTTCGTGCCATGACATCCCTCCGAGCGTGAGATAGGAAACACGAAACAATTCTGGTAGTCGTTCACGTCGTAACTGATGGAAAAACGTGGCATGTCCGCCTCGGGCGGATTGCCATGAAGATTCACGGCCAACAGCCTGCCAAACGCTATGAAGTTATCCATCAACATGGACGTGACAGAGTACCAGGCAGTTTCGTGCCCAGCACTATACCCACACTTCCCTTGCAGGCAAGAAGAAATCGTGGTATTCCCACTTCGGGGAGCTTGCGAAAAGGCGGTCTCTTCCGACCTGACGCAAAGATAATCCTTGTCAGGCGTCAGGGAGCTTTGTATGTGGGGAAACACAGCACGGAAGGAAAGCCGGACAATAGCACCATAGAACGATAAGGAGGAATCCGATGGGGAAGACGAGTGGGAAGCGAGCGCTTTTTGGGGTTGCAGTGCTGATCCTGGGTGGGTGGGCGATTTCGACATTCGCAGCCGCGCCTTCAACGGCCATTCAGGTCTCTGCCCCCGATCGAGACTACCGCGACTACCCAGTCACGGCTGTTGTCTCCGCGCCGGCGAGCGCGAAATCGGCCACGCTAACCGACGCCAAGAGCGGCCAGACCGTTGCCTGCCAGCTATGGCGTGACGGCGAGAAGGCAATGCTGACCTGGATCATTCCAGAGCTCGGGAAGGGTTCGTCGCTCGGCTTCAAGGTGGCGCTCAGCGACACCGCCCCTGGGCCAAGCGATGGTGTTGTCATCCGCCAGGGCAGCGATGCCGCCGAGATTCTAATCGGCGGGGCATTGTTCACGCGCTATGTAACCTCAGGCGTTTCCAAGCCTTATTGCTATCCCATTTTCGATGCGACGGGCACACCGGTCACGCGCGATTTCCCGATGAAAGAGATCGAAATGGAGGCCAAGCTCAAAGACCGTGACCATGCCCATCAGCGCTCGCTTTGGTTCACCCACGGCGACGTCAACGGCATGGATTTTTGGGGCGAGGGAGCAAAAGCGGGCAAGACGGTCCATCGCACTTTCGAGGCCATCGAAGGCGGACCTGTCATGGGAAGGCTCCGCGCGCTGACCGATTGGATCGCGCCGGGCGGTGAAAAGGTTTGCGAGGACCAGCGCGAAATCCGTTTCTACAAGGTGGCAAACGGACGCCTGTTCGATTGGGACATCACGGTGCGGGCAACCCAGGGGCCGGTCAAGTTCGGCGACACCAAGGAAGGTATGTTCGGTTTTCGCCTTGCTTCCACGATGAAGGTGGATGCCAAGAAGATTGATCCCAAGATTGGCGGGACGATCGTCAACTGCGATGGCCTCAAAGACGGCGACGCCTGGGGCAAACCGGCCAAGTGGGTGGATTACTGCGGGCCGGTCCAGGGCAAAACCGTCGGAATCGCCGTGCTCGATCACCCGAGCAGTTTCCGCTATCCCACGTACTGGCACGTTCGCACCTATGGGTTGTTTGCGGCTAATCCGTTTGGCATTCACGACTTTCCCGGCGGCAAAGGCAAGGACGGCAGCCACACGATTGCCAAGGACGATTCGATCACATTTCGCTATCGGGTGTTCATCCACAGCGGGACGACGGAGGAGGCCAAAGTCGCGGAGGTTTTCGACCAGTTTGCCAACCCACCCAAGATCACCGTGAACTGATCGAGGGTAGGCGAGAGGCCACAAGGTTCTTCCGCATCTATGGCCGTGGCGACGGGTGGCCGCCACGGCCTTTTCGCTTTCTTTCAGAAAAAGACGGCCTAATGTGTAACCTTTGATTGCTTTGCGCGTATCAAAGGGTAGAGAGTGCAAGAAGAGATTCATATCAGCTCAACGAAAGGAGCGCGGATCATGGCAAAACCAGGGAGAATCGCAATCGCGGTGATAGCAAGCGTTCTTGTTCTGGGTGTGTTCGGCGTTGACAGGGCGAGCGCAACCGGGCCGGCGGACTTTCTCAAACTTGCGCCCGCGACCCACGAGGTGTTTTTGTATCTCGATGTTGCGCAGGTGCGAAACTCGAAGCTTTATGCCGATCTCAGGACCCACCTCTTCGACCAAGACACATCGCAAAAGCTGGCCGCCTTCGAGCAGCTTACGGGCATGCGGCTGCCCGACGACATTGATGTTGTGGCCGCCTCGGGCAAGATTGCCCAGGACAACGAGGGTTGTCTTTACCTGCGTGGCCGCTGGGATCGCCAGCGGATTCAGAGCATGTTCGCCACGAATCCCGACTATGCCGAAATAACCAAGCCGGGGGGCAAGATCATCAACTATCGCGATGGGAAAAAAGGAGGGATAAACTCTCTATCGTTCTTGAGCGATAATCTCCTGGCCATCGGTGATAGTGCCGCTGTTGAGGTGGCCTTGGCTGCTTTCGCAGGCCAGGGGCAGACTCTTGCGACGAATCCGATGGTCAAGACACAGATTGCCGAGTGTGGCACGAGTCCAACCGCCTTGCTCTTTGCGCTGAAACCCCAAACGCTTCCACCCGATTTGGCCAACGTGCCCGGAATCCAGAATCTCCAGTCGGTTCTTCTCCTTATGTTGGACGGCTCGGAGGCAATGACCGTCGTTACTCGTCTCGGGGCGGACTCGCAGCAAATGGCCAGCAAGTGGCTCGACATCGTTCGGGGTCTGATCGCAGTGGGCCAAATTCAGAACAGAATCCCGGCGCTGACGCAGATCGCCAATCAGACGACGGCGGTCCAGCGCGGTGCGATCATTGAGGTCTCGACCCAGCTCAAGGTTGCCGACGCCGGCAAAGTCCTCCGCCAGCGAATCGCCGAGGGACGCGCTCGGCGACCCAACCTTGGCGGAGTGCGCATTCGGGGAGGTGGCGGGCAAGGCCAGCCGCAGGGTGAAAAGCCGGCTCCCGCGCAATGGTGAGGATGAGTGACAAGACGAAGGACCTGCGAAAAGGCATGCCTGTGGGTTGCCGGTAGGGCCGAGCGTCTCGGCGAACCGCCGGCGCTCCACTTCGGTCAGATACCGACCGGGAAGATGTGACAGAAGATGGGCGCGTCAGCAGCCCTCGCAAGCGAATCGGACGAACTCCGTGAGCGCCAGTGGGTCGCCGCAGCCCGAAACGGCGACCCCGAGGCGTTTCGGCGAATCGTCGAAATCTACGAGGGTCGCCTCTTCACGTTTCTCCTTCGGATGGTCAAGCACCACGAAGAGGCCGAAGATCTGGCGCAGGAGGCGTTTGTGCGGGTTTGGCGCCATCTTGAAGCCTATGACACGCAAAGGTCTTTTCGAACGTGGCTGTTCAGCATTGCGCGCAACCTGGCACTGGATGTGTTGCGACGTCCGCGCGCCGCGATTGTCAGCATTGAAGGCGGAGACGACGGCGAAGGTCCGAGAGTGATCCTGGCCGCGGCGGACGCATCACCCCTCGAGCAAGCCACTGTTCGCGAGCAAAGGCGGTGTTTGGAGCAAGCGCTCGAAGCTCTCACGCCGCGCGCCGCAATGGTCTTCACACTGTTCTATCAGGAGAATATGAGGATCGCGGAGATCGCCCAGGTGACCGGGATGTCCGCTGGCGCTGTCAAAGTGACACTCCACCGGGCACGTGAAATGCTGAAATGCAAAGTCAGAGAAAACTCGCAACTCGAAACTCGAGACTCAGAACATCGCATTGTCTCGCGTAGGAGATCGGAATCGAGGTGAAAGATAATGGAGTGCCGTGAAGCCAAAATGATGATAGACGATCTCCTCGACGGCGATCTGGATGAACAGGGCCGGCGCTCGCTCGAACAGCACATGGCCGAGTGCCAAGCGTGCGCCAGGCACCTTGAGGATTTCAGCGTAATCGAACAGTGGGCGCGAAAACTAGGACTGGTTTCACCCCGCTCCGGCTTCGCCGAACGTGTCATGGCACACCTTGCCTCCGAGCGGCCCATACCGGAGGTTCTTAGGAAAGGCTTTGGCTTCATCATCGCTGCCATGATCGTGATGTCGGTTATCTCGGCGATACTGGGCGGCAGCGAACTGGCTTATGGCTGGATGGCCATAGCGGCCGGCTCGATCGGCGAGACGTTCAGTGCTATTGCCGCCGACCTCGCCGAAATGGGCAACGAAGCGTTCGCTGGCATTGCGGCGTTCTGGATTTCGGTCGAGCAGTGGCAGGGTCCGTTGTCGCCGCTTTGGATGGCCGTGACTGTGCTCGCAGCGCTTTTGCTCATGGTCATTTTCAACTTTGTTCAAGCCCGTACGTTAAGCCATCGGACGTAGGGGCAATTCGCGAATTGCCCTTGCCAAAATTGTGGTGCGTGGCAGGGGCGTCGCAGATGCCAAAAAAATGCGGAGAGGTGAGAGAACAATGAGAGACAAATCGTGGACTCCTCGAATGTGTGTCTCCCTGCTGTTCCTGGCCATGTGCGGCCATTCAGCATGGGCGGGAGCCGCACAGGGAGCGGCCGGCGAGGCACATCGGGTGTGGACGGTGGTGGGGCTATTCTTTCTCGTCTTGTTGATGCTGCTTGTCAAAGCCGCTATCATCGCGTTCAACCTTTGTGCGGCGGAATTCCAACCGACTCTTTTTCATAGGGGACGCAGTATCTTAGTCGTATCGCCCGTGAAGTCGTTCCTTGTCGGATTGGTCAACGTAAGCGTGCTGCTGATCGTTGGGTGCGTGCTCGCGCAACATAAGTTGACTGCTCTCTTGGGCTTGCTTGTGCTGATTGCCTTGTTGGTGATCGCTATCGTATCCCGCACGCTGGTTTACCAACTGCTTGGCGTGAAGTGGACCGGCGAGATAAATGCGCCCGAAGGTTCGCCGAGTCCGCGTGCTCACTGCTTAGGCGGTGCGGCAGTAGAATTGGCATTCCTGGTTCCCATCGCTGGCCAGCTGACGGAAATTGTGGTGACGATCCTTACTGTTGGTGCGATCGTGTTGGCAGCGATGAGCCGCGAACGTGCAGTGGCATCTTCGAGTCAACGGCCAGCTCCGTGAGAGCCATCATGGCCCGTTGGGCCACCCAGAAAGGGATGAAAAAGGTTCGGTGTTCACGCTTTAGCGTGGTTCCATTTTCCAACCTGATCCGCCTGAGGCGGATGAACACCGAACGCATTTTCGTAGGAGTCCCTCATGGCGCTTTGCGCCACCCGGAAAGTAATGAAAAGGATATCCGCTATGGTAGCACGGGCATCTTGCCCGTGAAGCATTGATTTTACGAATCATGGGCAGGATGCCCATGCTACGATTTTCGTGAGAGAGATTCCGATTTAATATTGACATGAAAGCGTCCGTAAGATTTGCCTTGGGTTGATCCCTTCGGTCGAAACCGACAGTGAACAGGCAAGATGGCAATACCGACGGAGCCCAATTGGCATTACGAACGAAAAGCGCAGAAGCGGGGTTTCGAGTGCATCGCCGGGATTGACGAGGCGGGACGAGGGCCACTGGCTGGGCCCGTGGTTGCCGCCGCGGTGATTTTTCCGCCCGGCTTTCGCATGAACGGACTGGCGGATTCTAAGCAGCTTTCGCCCGAACGCCGAGTCGAACTTGCCCACACGATCCGACAGGCCGTCGTGGCCGTTGGTGTGGGAATGGCTTCGCCCGAAGAGATTGACCGCCTGAACATTTTGGCGGCCACCCACCTCGCGGCTCGACGTGCTGTCGAGACGTTGGCCGTCCCGGCCGATTATCTGATTACGGACTACTTACCTTTGGCGGCGACCAACGTGCCCGTCGAACCATTGATTCGTGGTGATCAGCGATGCGCATCGGTTGCAGCGGCCTCGATCATCGCCAAGGTCGCGCGCGATGAGCGGATGTATATCTACGAGGGCGAGTATCCGGGATACGGCTTTGCGAACCATAAGGGTTATGGGACTGGGGCTCATCTCGAGGCTCTTCGAGCACTGGGTCCGACAACCATTCATCGGCTGACGTTTCGAGGCGTGGCGTGGTTTGATCTTCCATTGCGCCACTCGGCAACGTTCGCTCGCCTGGCCGAGGCGATCGCGGCCATTGACGGTGAACGGACTGCACCCATGGTTCGCATCGCAATCGGCGGATCGGTCGCGCATTTGCCCGAGCGCGAACGCAAGGAGCTGGAAGCGCTTTACGCCTCACGTCTGATTCAAGTTCCAAATCCGAAATCGGAAATCCAAAATTCAAATTCGGAAATTGGTTGCCGCGTGCGATGAGATGGACACTGCGCCGTCGCCAAACCGGACAGACTGGCGAGCAGATCGCCGCACGTCACCTTTTCCGCAAAGGGTTTCGACTGCTCGAACACAACTATCGCTGCGAGAGGGGCGAGATTGATCTGATCGCCGAAGACCACGGCACGCTTGTGTTCGTCGAGGTCAAGACGCGCCGCTCGCTGGCTAGCGGCTCTCCCGAGGAAGCAGTGGATCGCGAGAAGCAGCGCAAAATATGCCGAGCAGCCAATTGGTATCTCCAGCCCTGGCAGCGATGGCCGCTGCCTATCCGATTCGATGTCGTGGCCATTGAACTTGACGAAAGCGATCATGTTGTCGCCATTCGCCACATCCCCGCCGCATTTGGGACGGAGTGAGGAAGAGACAAGCAACAGAGGGAGCGGGGGAGAGGTAACTCCCCTGGTCAGGTTTCCGTGACGGCCAACTCGTTGTTGGCGATAACAACCGTCAAACACCCAATCTATCGGCCTCGTGGTCGAGGCGATAAGGATAAGGGGATTGACCTGGCTTCAAAAAGCGAGCCGTCCTGAGAAAGGGGTGCATCTCAGTTTTGTCCAGGTTTGTTTCTGCCCCGATAGCGAAAGAGCTCTTCCAGAGTCCCGTAGGGACACCCGACAATAGCCCACCGATTCATCGGTGGGACGACGAAGCGCACACCCTCGTCACGTCCCGTAGGGACGTTTGAAGCCTGAACAAATGGGCATGTGGGGCGTCCCTTCAATCGTCCCTCCGGGACTTTGCCCGGTTGGAGGCATGTTTTCCCAGCGATGGAATCGCTGGGCTATTCTCAACCGCCCTTCCAGGGCTAGACAAAAATGAGATGCACTCCTGAGAAAGAATTCACTTCGTCTTGGGCTTGACCGCTCGGAGGAGTTCGAATAGACTCGGAAGTGATTTCTAGGTGACGAGGCTCACACGATTCGGATTTGGGCAAAGGGGGTGTGAACCATGCCAGTTTACGAATATGAACATACGGGTGAGCCGTGCGGTCGCGGCAAACGTTTCGAAATCCATCAGCACATTGAGGATGAGCATTTGAAAGTATGTCCGAACTGCGGCGGGGCTGTCGAGCGTCTCATCCCTCGTATCTATGTCAGCACGCCGGTAACAGACAGTGAACTCAAGAGCAAGGGTTTCGCCAAGCTGGTCCGGCGCGACGAAGGCGTTTATGAGAACGTCACCGCGTTGGACGGCGAAAGCCGGGTGATGGAAGCGGGCAAACCCCATACTCTCCCCGATATCAAGCGGCGCATTTCTGACTGATGGGTTTCCGACATGCGTATTCTCTTTCCATGTTCTTTGTGATCCCTGTGGCAAGTGGTTGTTGGACCATGGGGTCGGCTGGAGCATGGGAGAGCGGCCGAGGCGTGGAGGCGGCGGGAGGAAGTCTATACTCTCCCTGTTGCTTTCATTGACTCTCCCCGCACCGACCCTTGCCGCAGACGCGCAAACCTTTGGAGATTTCTCGGATTGCTTACCCTTGTTTTGGAGGTGTGTTAGATGAACGCACAATCAGCTCGTTTCGTAGCTAGCATTCTGTTTGCAGTGGGGATCATCGCAGTCGGACTATGTCCGACCATTCCCGCAGCAGAGGGAAAGAGCACAAAGGCTTTCCGCGCCGGTGCGGCAAAATCCAACATTACGCCGCCTCTGGGAATCTCCATGCCCGGCGGGATGAGCGATCGCAAAGCAACGCATATTCATGACGAACTGCATGCTCGAAGCCTCGTTCTCGACGACGGGAAAGACAAAATCGCAATTGTCGTTTGTGATGCGGTCGCTCTCGACGGACGCATGATCTCCCGGGCAAAAGAGCTCATCCAGAAGCACACCCGGATCGCGTCCGATCATGTCGTCATCGCGGCCACGCACTCCCACTCGGCCAGCGCGACTGTCTCGGTTTTCCAAAGTGACGCAGACCCTGACTATCTGGATTGGCTTGTGGTGCGAATTTCGGACAGCGTGCGCCGGGCGGTGAACAACCTTCGACCGGCGCGCATTGGATGGGGAGTCGGACAAGAGGACCGCGTGATCTTCAATCGGCGCTATTTCATGAAGCCGGGTACGATGCCGCCGAATCCATGTGGAAAAACAGACGATCAGGTCAAGATGAATCCGGGCGTAGAAAACCCGAATGTGGTCAAGCCCGCAGGTCCGACCGATCCGGCGTTGCCCGTCCTGGCGATCCAGGACCCCGAAGGGACACCCATCGCCATTCTCGCCAATTACACTCTGCATTATGTCGGAGGCGGGCGATCGGGGGAGATTAGTTCCGATTACTTCGGCATCTGGGCCGACATTCTCGAACGAGAGTGGATGGCGCCGGCAGGTGAACCGAAGTCGCCCGCCGTTGCGATTCTGACCAACGGGTGCTCAGGAAACATCAATAACGTGGATGTTCGAAAACGGCGCGAGCAGCCGTATCCCTATCATCAGATGAACCAGGTAGCCCGCACTGTGGCCGACGAAACCCTACGGGTGCTGCGCGAGATCGAATATCACGATTGGGTGCCACTGGCCAGTCGCGCGACAACCGTGGAACTGGGAGTTCGCAAACCATCTCCCGAGGACGTTCAAGAGGCCCAGGGCATTCTCAAAAAAGCCGGGCCAGAATTGAAAGGATTGGCGGAGATCTACGCGCGGGAAACCGTTTTAATGGCAGATCGGCCAGAGAAGGTCAAAGCGCCGATTCAGGCTCTGCGGATTGGAGAGGTCGGGATTGTTACCTTTCCGGGCGAGGCTTTCGTCGAGTTGGGCCTTGAGGTCAAAGAAAAAAGTCCGTTCCCCCTGACCTTCTGCATTGATCTGAGTAACAATTATCTCGGTTACGTTCCCACGGCCGCTGCGCACGAACAAGGCGGCTATGAAACCTGGCGTGCCCGGTCGAGTTTTCTGGAGCGCAATGCAGCGCCGGCTTGGGTTTCCACGGCGCTTGATCTTCTGAAGCAAATCCATTCGTCACCCAAGCAAGACTGAGATTTCAATTCGTCCTCGCGGCCTGTTCCATGAGCGACGTTAAGACCGGCGACAAGGGAACCGTTGAGGCGGCCGCCGAAATCCTGGACGGGCGCACCGGGAAAGGTTGGTTTGCCCGACTTCTGCCTTTTCTTGGACCTGCCTTCGTCGCCAGCGTTGCCTACATGGACCCCGGCAACTTTGCCACCAACATCCAAGGGGGCGCCAGGTTTGGATACAAACTCCTTTGGGTCATCGTCCTCAGCAACCTGATGGCGATGCTCATCCAGACCCTCTCAGCCAAGTTGGGGATTGCCTCGGGTCTCAACCTTGCCGAGCATTGCCGAAACCAATTCCCGCGCCCTCTGGTCATCGCCATTTGGGCATTGATGGAGATCGTTGCGATGGCCACCGACCTGGCGGAGTTTCTCGGCGCGGCGCTGGGATTCAATCTCCTGTTCGGCATTCCACTGTGGGTGGCGGGTATCCTGACGGCCATCGCCACATTTCTGATTCTCGGCCTTTCTCGATACGGATTTCGTCCCCTGGAGGCCGTCATCACAATTCTGATCGGTGTGGTAGCTATAAGCTTTCTCGTTGAAACCGTTCTGGATCGCCCCGCGTGGGGGCAGGTGCTTTTTCATGCCGCCGTTCCCCAGTTCGAAGGCGCCGAGAGCGTGCTTCTGGCGACGGGAATCCTGGGTGCAACTGTGATGCCCCACGTCATTTTTCTCCATTCTTCACTCACCCAGGGCCGCATCATTGTCAGGGACCCGGTGCAACTTCGGCGCTTGTTTCACTTCGAACTGGTGGACGTGCTGGTCGCCATGGGACTTGCCGGGTTAATCAATGCGGCGATGCTGATCATGGCGGCTTCGACCTTCTTTAACAGCGGGATGAGCCACATCGGCACGATCGAGAAAGCCCATCACATGCTCGAACCGCTACTCGGCCGGGCCGCCGGTTGGATCTTTGCGCTTTCGCTTCTTGCCTCAGGTCTGTCGTCGGCATCGGTCGGCACGATGGCCGGTCAGGTGATTATGCAGGGATTCTTGCGCAAGCACATTCCCGTTTGGATTCGCCGCCTGGTGACCATGCTTCCTTCTCTGCTCGTGATCTTCATCGGCCTCGACCCAACGCGGACGCTCGTCATCAGCCAGGTGGTGCTAAGTTTCGGTTTGCCGTTTGCCATCGTTCCGCTGATCCTGTTTACGCGGCGGCGCGATGTGATGGGGGTACTGGTCAATCGCCGTCTCACGACAGTGCTGGTAAGCGTTGTTGCGGCGCTGATCATTGCCCTGAACCTGTTTCTGCTTTATGAGACTTTTTTCGGGCGGTGATATAATGTTTAAGCACGTACTCGTTCCCCTCGACGGCTCGCGCCTGGCAGAAGCCGCACTGCCTGTTGCGGCTCATCTGGCCGAGAAATTGAACTCATCGGTGACTCTGCTTCATGTCATCGAGCGCAAAGCGCCCGAGGAAATCCACGGTCAGCGCCACCTGACCGAACCTTCCGACGCGCGCGCCTATCTGAACGAGGTGCGGGATCGCGCTTTTCCGGCCAGCCTCCATGTAGAGCAGCATGTTCACACCAGCGAGGTGGGCGATGTGGCGCAAAGCATTGTCGAGCACATCGGAGAACTGAAACCCGACTTGATCACGATGTGCACACACGGGCGCGGCGGCGTGCGCGATTTGCTGTTTGGAAACATCGCTCAACAAGTTGTCGCACTCGGCACAATGCCCGTCGTTCTTGTCCGTCCCGGCGACGACAGGATTCCGACCCACTTCTCCTGCCGCTTGCTGCTTGTGCCTCTGGACGGAACCCCTTCGCACGAAGTCGGGCTGCATGTGGCAACGGATTTGGCTCGCGCTTGCAAAGCGGAACTGCACTTGGTTGTGGTCGTTCCCACGATCGGCGACTTGCTGGGAGAACGCGCGGCAGCCCAACGGCTATTGCCGGGAACCACCGCCGCCATGCTGGAGATTAGTCAACAGGCTTGCGAGCAATATCTTCGTCGCCATGTTGACCAGTTGAAAGGCCTGGGACTCGCCGCAACGGGCGAGGTTGCGCGAGGCGACCCCGCCCCGGTCATCGCTACCACGGCCCAGCGAGTCCATGCCAGCCTCATCGTGCTCGGGACACACGGCAAGATCGGCATGGATGCTCTTTGGTCCGGCAGTGTTGCCCCCAGGATTGTCAGCCACACTTGCATCCCATTGCTCTTGGTGCCGTTGCCCGCTTAGGAACGAGAGACCACGTCCCAGCCAACTGCGCAAGGAGACATCGCCGGAAGGTGATTTCTGACCGAGAGCGAAAGCCCTTCGTCTTTCTTTCGGGAACTCCGAAGATCGGACGGCGGGCTTTCATCGGATGAAGCGGTATTTGAGCAACGTCCAGAGCGAAAGAAATCCATCCATCCAATAGATCTTTTTGCCTTCGGCGCGGCCGCGAGGGATGTAGGTGATCGGAATCTCGCGAATTCGATGGCCCGCTTTGATCAGCTTGACCGTCAGCTCAACGGTGAAGGCGAAATCGTTGTTGTAAATTTTCATGCCGGCAATCAGTTCGCGGCGAAAAACCTGGTAGCACGTCTCCACATCGGTCAGGTGCGTTCCGTAAAGCAGATTAACCGCTGCATTGACGATCCGATTGCCCCAGTATTGGGGAAATGTCATGCGCGGTGGCCCGTTCAGAAAGCGCGAACCGAAAACAACGTCGGCTTCACCACGTTCGATTGGTGCAAGCAGCGCCGGATAGTCGTTGGGATCGAGTTCGAGATCGGCATCCTGAAAAATGACAAACTCGCCACGCGCAATCGCTACGCCCTCCTTGATCGCGCTGCCGCGTCCGTTGCGTTGGGGTTGATAGACGACGCGCATATCAGGGAACTTCTCCTGCTCGCGCAGAATCTCAACCGTTCCATCATAGGAGTTGCCGTCCACGACGATGATTTCCTTCTCGATGGGAACGGCCCGCACCTTCTGGAGAAGTAGTTCGATTGTCCGGCGCTCGTTATAGACAGGTACGATGACGGAAAGTTTCACGGTCGCACTCCGGTCCTTTGCAGACGACAGATGTAAGGTGCCGGGAAATACACTCGCTCGGGCACATCCAATGTCGCGATGTCGCGGAGAGCAGGAATCTCGATCATTTCGTCTTGGATTCCCATGTCGCGAAGGATAGCCAGTTCAATCTTAGCCACTTCGGGACCCAGGGGTCCTTCGAATAACGTGGCATACAGGGAACGTCGCTGAAGATTTGGCGCAACGATCTCTTCCACCACTGTCTTCACATATTCCGGTTTGTAAGGCGTTCGCTCGAAAAACTGCGCCGCCACGGGCGGATCATATCGCCCTTCAAAGTATTTGGCATACGCCGGCGTCGCAAGAAAATTGGAGCCCAAGACAACGACGTCGCGGCGGCGATGCTCGATGACCTGCTGATACCACAGCGGCCCAATGTCATAATCGCCCTGTGTCAAAATCATGGCATCGGCAGCCAGACGATCGAGCACCTCGCGACCACAGCGTTCCGCCGCGTCATAACGTGAGTGGTCGCAGTCCGAGCGTCCCTGGAACCATACTGCCGCCGGAAGCGCCAGAAAGAGGGCAGCTAGAACATCGGACCGATGAGCCAGCAGGCGGTTTTCGGTCCACCGGTGCAGACCCGCCAGCGCCACGAACAGACAGATCACCACGATTACGTGCGTCGGGAAAAAGTAGCCTTCGATGTCAGGAATGGTATAGATGGAAACAATGCCAAGGTTTAACACGGCAATGATTGGCAAGACGATGGCCAAAGCTCTGGTGGGAACGCCGATGTTTCGCATCTCAGACAGGCCGACAACCTGCTCGACCCGCCGGCGAGCTATGGTCCGCCACCCGACGCCGGCAACGACTAGTATGAGAACCCCGACAAACGTGCGCAGAGACGTCTGGTCCTTGGGCAACCGGACAACTTGATCGGCGGTCCATGTGAGCCACTCGATGACGCGCTTCCGAAGGAAGAGCGAATACATCTCGCTGTTGAACGGGACGTTGGGCGCTGCTTTGAGCAGGAAGACGTTGCGAAACTCGCCGCCCCGCACGGTCCATAGGAAACCCCGAAGCGTCGAGGGATCGCCCCAATTGAGCGGAGGATTTTTGGCGGCACGCAGCGGCAGGTAAGCGTAAATGCACATGCCCAGAATGCCGAGCAACAATGCGGGTCCGAAAACCTGCACCAGCCGTTTGAAAAAGAGCTTTCGGGTAGGAAAGGCGCGTCGTTTTCGGCGTTCGATTTCTCGCCCAGGTCCGATTGCAAGCGATACTCCGACGACTGCAAGTGGGGGGATCAACAACACCGCCGTCGTGTGATTGCCCACAGCGAGGCCAGTCAAAAGTGCGGCGGCAAAAAACCACTGCCGGCCGGATGGCTGTGACCTCTGAACTGCCAGCACAATGAGTAGGAAAACGCCCGCGAAAATCGCGGCGTTCAGCAAATAGACCTCCGAAAGTCCTGCCTGATACCAGATTGTCTTTGAGAAGGCTACTGTCGAACCTGCTGCCGCCGACATTAGCGCACGGGCGAACGATCGGTCCGGCTCAGTCAGTCCGACCATCGGAAGGAGGTGCCACATCGTCCAGGCGACAAGCGTGGCCAGAGCGGCCGCCACTGTCGCCGACATGAGATTCAACCGGAAACCGATTGCTCCCAGTGGTAGTTGCGCAAACGCTTTGCCCAGAAGCAAAAAGAGTGGATAGCCGGGCGGATGGGCGATGCCCAAAACTGCCGCGACGCTTGTCAGCTCGATCCCATCGCCCCAATAGATTGTCCGACACAACGTCGTCCAATAGGCGCCGAAGGCAACGAGCGCGACCCCTGTGGCCATCCATCTTGCCAGTTGCCGCTCGTTCATTGCGCCGACCTCGGTCCGTCAATCTGGAGGACGACCGTGCGAAACCGTTGCCGATGATAGCGAAAGACCCAAGCGAGCGGGTTCGGATGGGTGCCGGGGATTTCCATGATGTCGGGCAAGAGCGGCACGATACTGGCCTCGAACCACTCGACGTCCTTGCAGTCATAGCGTTTTCGTACCTCAGCGATTTGCTCGTTGAGATCTCCATAAACACTGTGAAGGCACAAATAGTCGCCTTTGGCCAACGGCTCTGATCCCCGGAATCCTTCGACGCGCCGTCCCGACCAGAATGACATTTTGATCGCCGGCATGTCGGGCCTATAGAACTCGTTTGAGAAGATGCGCGCTTGGGGAGGGAGCGTTGCACAATAACGGGCCGCCTGTTTGATGTCGCCGAATGCTTCTCGTTGCAGGATCAGCACGGCAGATGTCCAGGCGAAGCAATAGCAAATAACCAGCACCAGCGCCGTTCGCACTACTGCCAAACGCTTGCCGGCGTTTTTCTCCCAGCGAGCAGCCGCAGCGCCCACGAATACCATCATGAATGGAACCAGCGGCAAAAGGTAGCGCTCCTGGAATGCCCCGAAAACAGACTGGATTGCAAGAATGAGAGCGGCGAAGGCGAGAAAGGACCAACCAAATGTCCGTCTGATTGGATTGGAGCGCCGGGCCACGACTGGTTCCATTTGTTCCACACCCGAAGATGGTGCCGATCCCCAGAATAATCCCAGCCCGACAATGAAAAGCACAAACACGGGGATCGTGAGGAAATAGGGGAGAAAGAGGAGGAAGCTTTCTGCCAGATTCCAATAGCTGACGAGTGTTTCGGCAAGCGACAATCCGGTGCGTTCCACAATTTGTCGCTCGTGAGCAGCGTAGTGTTCCCCAAGCCACGTCAGAGCAAGAAGCCACGGCAGAACTACCATGAGTGTGATGGCGAATTTGTTTTTCGTGCCACGGGCATCTTGCCCGTGAGAGTTCATGGGCAGGATGTCCATGCCACCTCGTCGCGCAAGGAATGCTTTCAGCGCAAGGAACTCAAGCGGCAGAAGTAGAATGCCCTGGTAGCGCGTCAGCGTCGCCAACGGCGCCATCAAGCAAGCAGCCACAAAAGCAGCCCACGGCAAGCGAGCTGGCTTGCGCTCGCCGTCGTTCGTTTCTTGCCCCGGTTTCGATTCCAGAATATGGAGAAACAGCACAGCGGACCAGAAGAACAAGAGCGCAAACAGCGAGTCGCTCATCACGCGGATACTCCACCGGGCGGCAATCGGGTTGGTCATATAGAAAAGCGAGGCGTAGATGGCCGCGGACCGGCCTGCCAGGCGAACAGTCAGCCAGAACAAAGGAACTATCAGGAGAGTGCTCGAGACGATCGAGATCAGTTTGGCGGCCTGTTCGAGGTTGCCTACGAGCAAACCGACTGCCTTTGCGGCGACGGTATAAACCGGCGGCCAGAACGTGAACCCATAATCGAAAGCCGTGATTTGGAGGATGCCGTCGGTATATTCAGCCGAGTTGAGATTGAGACACGCCAGCCGCAAAACCAGGCTAACCGTGACGAATAGCAGAAGAATCTTGCGGTCGGTCGCCGTCATGGACTTTCCCCGTTGCCAACAGTTGCACACCATGTTGTGCCCCTGTCTATGTTATTCAGTCCGTTTCTTTGTCACTTGGCGCGTTTATGGTTATCTGTTAAATGAAGACATCTTGGTCGAAGAAAAGGTCGCAAGTCTTGTGTTATCAGTTGTTTATGCCATTACAGTTCTCCGTTCATCTGTCCCGGCAACACAAATCTCGGGCCCCTGGCCAAACCGTTTTCGCCCGAATGGAAGTCTATAGATCATGGAAGAGTGAAAGTGGCCGCGAAACGTTTCGCGATGCCAATCCCCCACATGCCTGCGTGCATGTGCTCACCCCTCCCACGAAGCGCCGACCTACCCCATCGGGCCGGCGTTTCGCCTTTTCAGCATCCCCGTTCGCGTTCTCAGCGAAACCGAAACAACATTGGGTCGCTGTCCGGATTCTCGCCGAACACGCGAACAAATGGCCCATCTTTGCTTTCCAGCCACGCCAACTCCTTGCTGGATTTCCACATGCCATAGAGCGGACCAACGGCAATCACTCCAACTTCTCTTTCTCGCACAGACTTTATCCACTCGACGAGCGTGTCCGAATTTGCCGGAATATACAATACTTTCTTGCCTAAGTTCTTCCCGTAAAACAGGTAGCTTCGCTTACTCAAAATATATCCTATCGTTTCGTCATTGGTAACATTTTGTTCTATATATTCCATGATGTTGCCATAGACCTTGGGCCGCCGTGCATCTCTTTCTTTTCTTGCTACAAAACTTAGAGTAACAAAGAACACGGCAAATAGGCAAACAAGCATAGTCCAGCCCATAGGACGAAGCGCTACGGTGACTTTCGCCGCGATTCCTGTCCCCATACCAATTGCAACTGCCGCCCAGACCAGAAGGATTATTACTGCGACAAGAAACTCGTTTGCCTTGTCCAATACGAGAACAGAAGCCAAGACAGCAAGGGCAGCAATGACCTCGTCACGGGTTCTCATTCGAGTCGCAACCGAACTTGCCGTAACCGCTAATACAGCGAGAAACGGGATGGCAAACCGCATTTGGCCACCCAGCCAAGGTGTAATCTGTCCATGAAAAGACCCGTTGTCGGCGCTATAGGGTGTCGTCCAATAGAGAAACGCGGTGACGAGCAGCGACAGAAAGAGAAAGACGTGATTTCCATTTCGTGTTCGCTTTCGAGCAGCGAAGAATATAACCGGCAAAAACAGTGCCTGTGCAATCAAAGCCAGAAAACCTACATTCAAATGAATCAGTGCTTGTTTCCCGAAAACTCTCCAATGCAGCAAATTCGTGAAATGAAAGAGCTTCGCCAGCGTTGTGTTGTGAAAATCCGGGACAGTCAGGGGGCCTGGAAACAGCGTCATGCCTGCAAATTCCACTCTGACGTAACCCAAAGGATTACCAAGATGAACAAGATTCTTCACATACCAAAAGCCGCCCAAAAATAGAAAGCACGCGGTCGCCACGGCGGATCCGATCAGAATGTTTAGATTTCTCCGATGAACCAGGCCAGTCTCAACCTGACTGTGCAGCGATGTGCTTTGGATCGCTAACGCGACACAGCTGGCGACAAGGACAATTCCATAAACGATGCCTGAAGTTTTCGTCCCCACGAACATCCCGAGCACCGTAAGAAACATGGCGAGATAGGAAAAGGACCGCGTGCGCGAAAATTGCACAGTCCAATACAGAGCACTCGTGAAGAAAGCTGCAAATGCCAGATCAACATGCATCTCATTTACTTGTTGCATCACAATAGGCACGGTCAGCACAAGAGACGACGCTCCCATGCTTTTGGTTCTCGCCGCTCCCATTTCCCTACCCAATGAGTAAACCGAAATCCCAAGGAGAACCCACGCAATGAGATTTGGCAAAGTTACCAGGAAATCTTCATGAAACGGCATCAGAAATAATGTGCACAATGTCTCCCAGTTGTATGGATATGTGCTTGGATATTCTGGATAATAGAATTGGTCGAGCATGGCAAAGGAGGCCCTTTGATACCAATTGGCCATAGCGGGAAGATGATAGGCCAGTGAGTCATATTCTGTAATTGGCCCAGTCGCAAGCCGCCAACTGAGAGCAAACCCAGCAACGCAAATGCTCGTGATGATCAGCGCCTCGATATAGCTAAGCGGCCGCGTGAATCGTAGCAGGTTGCGAAAAGAGAATAATGGCGCGCGTCGGCGTTGGGATATAAAAACCGCCATTCCCGCAACAAAGGTCATGGATTCTGACAGCAGGACCCCACCGAGAGTCAGATGATGAATCATTCCCAGGAACAGCCCCAGGCAGGTTTCTATCACGCACCATCCAGTGAGAAGAATCAGCGCGCAATGGACGGGGCTGGATTTCTCTTTGCCGTTCTCGCTGGCAAGAATTAGCGACAAGCCGAATGGAATCGGCCCTAGTAGAATCGGCAGGAGAAGAATCAGATTCCACACATGTGAAACCAGGGACATTCACGCGTCTCCGTGCGTCGTAAAGCCCTTGTTATTGGAGAGGCATGATCGAGTTTCACTCTGGACGATGGTTTTCTTGCGTCAAGCCGAATCATCCGGAACGTGCCGGCGCTCTCATATCCTCACCGGCATAAAGCACTGTTTGCAGTATTCCGGCATATCAGGTGTGTTGACTGTTCGGCGAAGCTGACGGTAATTGGGGCCATTCCAGATTTCTCGGAAGGATTGTTCGAGCAAATTCCCGAGGGGCTGGAAAACACAACACGGTCGAACCGAACCGTCCGTCTCGATGTATGTGTTCCACCAGGGAATCGGACATTGTCGGATTTGCCCCTTCGCATCGTAGAGCGTTGGTTGCCAGTGGTGTCGCTCGGGCTCGGGGCGGTCGCGGCAATCGAAGACGATCGGCGGCACGCAAATGCCCAATTCAAGGCCACGTTTATGGGCGCGTTCCCAGTGAGGTATTACCTCTTCGGGTCGGTTCATCAGCGACTCGCGCGCAAACTCGTCGGTCCGCCCGCCCGTCACGAAGCTCGAAAACGCCACGGTCCGCACGCCATAGCGATGAGCCAACTCGACGCAATCGGTCAGTTGCTCCACATTCGATCGGGTGACGACGAAACTGATCTGAAATTCAAATGCGGGATGGGCCGAGCGCGCCATGCTTTCCCTGACTATCTTCATGAACTCGAGCACGTGATCGAGGTTCGTTCCCGGGCGGATGTGTTCCAGGACCGCAGGGGTGGTTCCATCTATGCTGACCATGATCACCGACGGCGCGCGAACCAGGCGTTCGATATAATCGGGCCGGACAATAGTGCCATTGGTGACGACGGTAATACGTTTGCCCGCTTCGAGCAGGTCGTCGAGCATTTCGTAGAAGATTGGCGCCAAGAACGGCTCGCCAGCGCCACTGAGATAGACTTCCTGGAGCGCCGGGAGCAACTCGCGCCTCACGCGCTCATAGACTTCGGGCTTCATGTCTTCGAAATGCGTGCCGAGCAGGTGCAAATAGCAGGTGCGGCATTTGATGTTGCAGCGCGAGGTCGAGGCAATCCAGGCGCGAATGGGCATGGCCGGCGCCCGCGTCCATCCCATGCGCCGCGAGAAGCTGTTCATTTTGCGCCGAATTGTATAGCGATCCCACATCACTGTCAATCCTTGGGCGGGATAATCACCGGTGCGCCGACAAGGCAGGAACAAGCGCCGGTCCGCTCAGAGCCGTTCCTGAATGAAACAGCTTCTGCATACTTCAGGCATCGCGGGCGTGTTGACGATTCGCCGGAGCGCTCGAAACTTCGGACCATTCCAAATCTCTCGCAGCGGCTGTTCGAGAAGATTGCCCAGCGGCCAGTGATATACGCAACACGGCTTGACCGCCCCATTGACTTCGACATAGACACTCCACCATGGAAGCGGACACTGCCGGATTCGCTCTCCATCATACAGGTCGGGTTTGTATTGCCGCCTCTCTTCTTCTGATCGTTCCTTGCAGTCGAACGACATTGGCCACACCGTGATTCCCAGTTCACGGCCTCGGTCGTGAGCGCGTTGCCAGTGGGGCGTGACCTCTTCGGGACAGCCAAACAGCGACTCGCGCATCGCATATTCATCTTTTCGGTCATCAACCACAAAGTTGCCAAAACACATCTCGTGGACACCGTAGCGATGCGCGATTTCGACCGCTTCGGTCATCTGATGCACGTTTGATCGTGTCACAACATAGCTGACTTGAAATAGAAACCTCGGATGTACTCCGCGGTCGGCAAATTCTTTCACCGTTCGAAGGAATTCCAGAATACGATCCAGCTTCACGCCGCGGATCGCCTGGTTTATCTCATTGGTAGTGCCATCGAAACTGACTCGGATCAGTGACGGACTTCGGACCAGTCGTTCGATGGCCTTGCGTCGGATTATGGTTCCGTTGGTCACGACCGTGATGTATCGTCTTCCGTCCGCCATATCGTCGAGCATCTGGTCGAGCAACGGTGTCAGAAACGGCTCTCCACCGCCGCTGAGGTGGATGATTTGAAGTCCGGGCAGCAACTCACGCTTCACCCGTTCATACACTTCGGGTTTCATGTCGGTGAAATAATTGGGATCGGTGCCGTGAACAGGCGCGTGAGCAGGACAGGTTTTGCAGGTCAAGTTGCAGCGCGAGGTCGCCACAATCCAGGCGCGATAGGGTTTCGCCGGCGCCCAGGTCCATCCCATCCGCCGCGAGAAACTGTTCATCTTGCGTCGAATGGTGAAGCTATCCCACATCCGTCGAGTCCTTGCCTTTCGCAGTCCTGGCGCAACAAACCAAAATCCGAAATTAGTCCTCCGGGCCAAGTCGGTCAATTGAAAAACTAAGACCGCCTAACAGAAGGGTGCATGTCCAAATTCCAGAAGAGGTGCCGTTGCGCACATTTGTCGGTTCCCCCGACAGGATAGCCCGTCTTTCTTCCCACGCTCCCCTGAAAGGGGAGGCGAAAATAGCCAGGGGCAACGCCCC
>Ga0315280_10001949_pt1 | contig 34301 bp, 29 predicted proteins | sample YL17G06_40_MG_FD_203697 | JGI IMG/M metagenome (GOLD analysis project Ga0315280, IMG submission 203697) | Sediment microbial communities from Yellowstone Lake, YNP, Wyoming, USA - YL17G06_40 | ecosystem: Environmental > Aquatic > Freshwater > Lake > Sediment | place: USA: Wyoming | collected...
GGGCATGAAACCCCGCCCTGCGACCAAGGGGGCGACTCCCCCTTGGAACCCTCTCGAGCGGTTCCCCGTGGCAAGCCACGGGGCATAGGAACCGCTCGTCAACTTTCTTTATGCACGCCCAGCCGCGATTGCGGCGCTTTTGGAAAGCCGAGAGCTTGGGCATCACGACTATTCTTCTCTCATGGGCATAACCCTGAGTTCTTCGTTCTGTCCTCCGGAGCTCGTCCGGCGCGCCCGCAAAGCCTTTGGCTGTATGGTCTATATTACCTTCGGGACCACAGAGAGCACCGGGTCAACGCTTCGGACAACATCTCAAGACCCCGAGGACGCCCAATCCGAGACGATCGGCCGTCCGCTCCCCGGAGCAGAAATCAAGATTATCGACGAGCAGAGGCATGAAGTTCCGCGGGGAGAAATCGGAGAGCTCGCCCAGCGCTTTCCGGGCACGATGCTGGGCTATTTTAAGGCGCCGGAGCTCACGGCCCAAACAGTCGACGAAGAGGGCTGGCACTACACCGGAGATTTGGCGGCTATGGACGAGCGAGGCTATGTGCGGATCGTCGGCCGCAAGAAAGATATGATCATTCGGGGAGGCCAGAATGTGTATCCCGGGGAGATGGAAAGACACATTCTGGAGCATCCGAATGTCCAAAACGCTGCCGTCGTCGGCGTCCCCCATCCCACGGCCGGAGAGTTCATCTGGGCCTTCATCGTGCCTAAAGAGGGCGCCGTCCCGGCACCGACCGATATTTTTGCGCACTGCCGCGGGGCGCTTGCGCCATTCAAAGTCCCGGACGAGGTCCGGGTCGTCGACCGTCTGCCCCTGAATGCCTTGGGGAAGGTCCAAAAATTTCTTGTGCGGGAAATGGCTCTCCAAGAAAAGGCATGACATGACGGCCCGGGAGCAGACCATGACAGCCGAAGGGTTCCGGCGGTTCGTGTCGGATATCCTGGGAATTGCCGAGGAGGTGCTGACTCCTCGAACTCATCTCGTCCACGACTTGGCCGTCGATTCCCTGAAGCTCGTCGAGTTGATGATCCAGCTGGAAAAGGTCCTCGACAAGAAAATTCCGAGTGACGTCGCCTGGGAGATCCTGACCATGGGAGAGATCTACCAATACTACCTCCGCCACGCCGAAAAAAAGGATGATCGCTGAGCTTCAGGTCCTTCGGTTTCTGACCCCCGCCGCCAGATTCCTTTTCGGCTATCGCATCGAAGGAGGAGACAATCTGCCGGCCCGAGGTCCTTTCATCATCCTCTATGCGGAGTATTCTCCGCTCTGCAACCTCTATAACGCTTTTCAGACGGCCGCTCTTCTTTCAAAAAAAATCGCCAAAGATAAAATCCTCATCTTCTTGGCGGAAGAATTGTTCACCCTTTCCTATTTCCATTCAAAGCATCTTCGGTCGTTCCTCGATGTTTTTCCTTTGCTGCCCCAAGGCGCGGGAAAATACAACTTCAACCTCATGACAGCGCTTGAGCATTTAAAAAGGGACGGCATGATCATCCTGAATCCCGAGGGAGACATGAGCCGGGACGGACGGCCATTGCCCATCCAAGGCGGAGCGGCATGGCTCGGACTGCACGGCGCCGTCCCGATCGTTCCCACCGCCGAGACATATGATGCCTGGCCCCCCTGGCAGTTCTGGCCGAATACGCGGGGACGGGCCATTGTCCGAATCGGAAAACCGTTCCGGGTCACCGAGAAGCCGTTGGATAGGGTCCGGGACGAAGACATGCAAAAGGCCATTGCCAAGATCCGTGCGGAGATGAGTGCTCTCAGGTTCGGGCCGGGCGGCGTCGCGGCATGGACCGGACCGCCGACAAAACAGGGCAGTGTTTTGAGTGGGCCGTTGCCCCTGAGTCCTGATATTCCTCCCAGGCCGATGTTACATCGTTCCTCGATTCCCGCCTGGAGGCAGGGAATTCCCCTCCTCCTTTGGAAATGCCCCATTTGCCGCACGAACGACTCTCTGAGCCAAAGACGGCGTCCATTCAAAGCTAAAACCGTGAGTTGTTCGGCCTGCGGGACGGTTTGGACTGTCACCAGAATACCGGGACATGACTTCCGTCTGCAGGTCATCAAGGGACCGCAGGTCCTGTTCGGCTTGAACTTGTCCCTTTCGGGATGGTATGACGAAATGAAAAAAGATTTCAGGCTCGGCCCAGCGATTGAAGCCGAGAGAGGATATCTGCCCCGGGAAGAAATGCATCTTCAGACAATTGGGGTGAAACTGCTCCTCGACAAGTCCAATTCTCTCTGCAAAAGCTGGGCTGGACGCGAAGCCCCGGACAGAGAATTCCCCGCGCGGGCCGGCGACTGGCTCAGACTCGGCCCCGGCAAATTGACATTAACGAGCCTCCGCCTGATCTGGGACAGTCCGCAGGGCGGCCTCGACTTTTGGTGGCCGCGCGTCAAGACCGTTCATCTGCGTTCCTTCTATCTCTTGAGCATCGGATATGGCGTCACGCCCTATAGGTTTTTGTTCCTGCGTGAAAGCGGCCTCAAATGGTTGACCTGCGCCGGCGAGCTCGCCAGGCAAAATCACCCGCCGGTCAAAATCTCCTCCTATTGATATTTCTTCTTCCGAAGAAGCATTATCAGACCATAAATTATTAATATTAATTCTCCCTTCCCCGGTCTGTACACCAATCAAGGGTGGTTAAATCGCAGGAATGAATAATTAAGATTTAAATGTTATTAAACCCCCTACCCCCTTGACCAATCAAGGGGGGTTAAAAAGGTCGGAGGGGTAGGTGGCGTAAAAGGCCGTTGGAAGGCTGAGCGGGCACGGATTTTCTCCTGAAAGGAGAAAAGAGCGAAGCACCTGGAGACGAGCGAAATTGTCTCGCCGGGACAATTTCGCGTGCCTTTGAGCCACCTATCCTGAGTCCTTTATTTGACACTCCTAACTAATTGTCCTACAATCTTTTAGAAATGGCATCCCTCGGTCAAGAACTCAGGCGGGAAAGAGAACTGCGAGCCATCACGCTCAGGGAGATCGCCAATATCACCAAGATCAGCATCCGGTATCTTCAAGCCCTCGAGGAAGACCGTCTCGACGTCCTGCCGGGAACATTCTTCATCAAGGGAGCGATTCGCGCTTATGCGAAGGCCATCGGTCTGGACGAAGACCATTATATGAATAAATATCACGAGGATGTCCTCCTCCAAACGTACGTTGTGGATAAAGACCGGAAAAGAGCCGAGCCGGGCCAGGGCTGGCCCATAACGAGTCACTCTAGGCTTTATCTGATCATTTTCGTTTCCGTGCTGGCGATTGGGACCTTGGCCTACCTCTTTCTCCTGAAACCTCACACGAGCAAACTGGCTTTATCCGCTCAGTCGCCCGCACCGCCCGCGCAGGTGCCGGTCACCGTTACGCCACCACCCCCGCGCAGCCTGGAATCGGTCATCCCGGCCCAGACGGAGCCGCTGAAGCTCGACCTTTCCTTTACGGCCGATACATGGATCCAGGTCTATGCCGACGGCAAGCTCAAGATCGACGGCATCAAGCGGGCGGGAGAAACGGCCGGCTGCGAGGCGCAGAAAGAATTTCTCATCCATACCGGAAACGCCGGCGGCGTCGCCTTGACCATCAACGGCAAGCCCGGAAAACCGCTGGGGGGCGAAGGGATCGTCCTGACCGATATCAAGATCACTCCGGAAAACTGCGGCGAATTCCTTCGCCCGGCGGAAAAAGCCAAGGAGACCTAGACTGCCCCGATGACGTCCATAGAAAGCCCCCAGACGACAGACAATCTCAAGAAAAAAGGATCGCGCATCATCGGTGCGATCATCGTTGTCCTGATCATTCTGTTCGTCCTGATCGACTTTTTCATCCGGAAAGGCACGGAGTTCTCGCCGACGAGAGTCACAAACATTCTCCTGGTTTCTCTCCAGATCATCGTCCTTCTTCTGGCCCTCATCCTGTTTTTCGTCCTCGGCCGGAACCTGATCAAGCTCTATCTCGAACGGAAACAGAAAGTGGTGGGTTCGCATTTCAAAACGAAGCTCGTCCTCTTTTTCACCGCGCTGTCCTTCATCCCCACCCTGCTGCTCTTCCTGTTCACGAGCGACCTGATCAGCCGCAATATCGAACAATGGTTCAAGATGGACCCGAACAGGATCCTGGAAGACGCCAAGAGCCTGGCCGACGGTTTCGAGGTCAGCACCTCGGAAACGACGCTGCACTTTGCCCAGCAATTGGGGAAAGAGATCAAGCACCAGAACCTGTTCCTGCCGGAAAACAGGTCCAAGCTCGAGGAGTTCATCAAGGGCAAGCTCACGGAATACAAGCTCGACGAGATCGGCATTTTCCTGGAGGAAGAAGAGCTCTTCACCTACCTCAATCCCAACCTGCCCCTGCAGGACTACCAGGACTTGAAGACGGAGATCGTGAAGCGGGCCCACCTGGGCGAGCTCTTCAGCGACATCAAGCCCATGGGCACGGGCGAGCTCATCCGGCGCGGCGTTTCCTTCAACATCCCAAACATCGGGAACGTCCTGGTGACGACCGGGAAGTACCTTCCCCAAAACTATGCCCAGAAGATCAACTCGATCACCACGTACGGCCAGAGATACCAGCAGCGAAAAATCCAGAAGGACCTGGCCAAGACGTTCTACCTTTTGACACTCATCTTCGTCACCCTGCTGATCGTCTTCGCCGCCACCTGGATCGGGTTTCATATCGCCAGGAGCATCACGGTCCCGATCGAGAAGCTGGCCCAGGCCACCAAGGATGTGTCCAAAGGAAACCTCTCCGTCCGGGTGGAGGACCCGGCCTCGGACGAGATCGGCATTCTCATCGACTCCTTCAACCAGATGATCACCGACCTTCGGGAAGGCCAGCAGAACATCGCCCAGAAGACGACCGAGCTGGGCGCCCGAAGACAATACATCGAGACGATCCTCAACGCCATCACAACGGGCGTCATGGCCCTCGATGCCCAGGGCATCATCACCACAATCAACCCGTCCGCCCGGGAAATGCTGGCGCTGCCCGAAAAAAACCTGGCCGGGAAACACTTCAAAGAGGTCCTGCGCGACGAGCGCTACGCAGAGTTCCACAAAAACATCGACTGGGGGATGAAGGCCAGACACCGGCTGACCGATAAAGAGATCCAACTCATGCTCAACGGCCAGCAGACGACCATCGCCCTCACCCTATCGCCGCTCAAACAGCCGGGCAAGGACTTCTCCGGACTGATCATCATCCTCGATGACCTGACCCAGCTTATCAGGGCCCAGAAAATCGCAGCCTGGAAGGAAGTGGCCCAGCGGGTCGCCCACGAAATTAAAAACCCTCTCACGCCCATCCAGCTGAACGCCGAGCGGATCATCAAAAACCTGAAAAAAACCGACGCCGCCGCCGGCGCCGTCATCGAAGAGGGGGCCAAGGCCATCATCCAGGAAGCCCAGACGATCAGCACCCTCGTCGACGAATTCTCGGATTTCGCCCGCCTGCCCAAGATCAACCTCCAGTCGGCCGACATCCACGAGATCATCGAACAGGTCATCACCCTCTTCCGGGGCATCTTTGCCGAGATAGAATTCGAAGTGCTGTTGTCCCCGGACGTGCCCTCCTCGATCCAGATCGACCCGGAGCAGATGAAGCGCGTCTTCATCAACCTGATCGACAACGCTATTGACGCCATGAATAAAAAAGGTAAAATCTTCATCCTGACCTTTTTTGACCGCGAGCCCCAACAAGTGAGGATCGAAGTTTCCGATACAGGACCGGGCATTCCGGTGGAGGACAAGGACAAGCTCTTCCTTCCCCATTTTTCTACAAAAAAGAAAGGCACCGGGCTGGGACTGGCCATCGTCAGCCAGATCGTCAAGGAGCACAACGGCTCGATTGAGGTCCAGAACAACCGGCCCAACGGGGCAAAATTCACGGTCCAGATTCCCGCATGACCAAAGACCGCATTCTCGTCATCGATGATGAAGGCAGCATCCGGGCCAGCCTGCAGGGCATCCTGGAGGACGAAGGCTATGATGTGAAGACCGTCGAAAGCGGCGAAAAAGGCCTGGACCTGATCAAAAAACAAAGCTTCGGATTGATCCTTCTGGATATCTGGCTGCCGGAAATGAGCGGGATGGACGTCCTGAGCCAGGTCAAAAGCATGGAGGAGCACCCCCAGATCGTCGTCATCTCGGGGCACGGCAACGTGGAGATGGCGGTCAAGGCCACCAAGCTCGGCGCCTTCGATTTTCTGGAAAAGCCGCTGTCTTTGGAAAAGGTCGTCCTGACCGTCAACAACGCCCTGCGCCAGCACAAGCTGGAAGAGGAGAATATCCAGCTCCGCGAAAAGATCAGGCCCCGCTATTACCTGGTCGGGAAAAGCGCCCCCATCCAAAAACTGCGGAAGGAAATCAAGAAGGCCGCCCCCACCAACGGCCGGGTCTTGATCAGCGGGGAGAATGGCTCGGGCAAGGAGCTCGCCGCCCGGCTCATCCACCAGCAAAGTCAGAGGAAGGACAAACGGTTCGTCGAGCTGAACTGCGCCGCCATCCCCGATGACCTGATCGAAAGCGAGCTGTTCGGCTTCGTCAAAGGCTACGCGCCTCACGCCGGCAAAGACAAAAAAGGAAAGCTCCTCCAGGCGGACGGCGGGACGCTGTTTCTGGACGAGATCGGCGACATGAGCCCGAAGACACAGGCCAAGTTCGTCAAGGCGATCACGACCCAGAAATTCGAACCCGTGGGGTCGGCCGAGACGGTCTCCTTCGACACAAGACTGATCGCCGCCACGAGCAAAAACCTCAAAGATCTGATCCTGAAGGGCAAATTCAAAGAGGACTTGTTTTTTAAGCTAAATGTCATCCCCATGACGATCCCTCCCCTCCGGGACCGGACGGAAGACATCGCCCTCCTCATCCATTATTTTCTCAGGTATTTCTCGGCGGAGTACGGCAAAAAACCGAAGACCATGAGCCGGGAAGCGATGAAAGCGTTTCTCAACTATGCCTGGCCGGGGAATGTCAGCGAGCTGATGAACGTCATCGAGCGCTTCGTGATCATGGTGGAGGACGAAGAAATCGGCGTGCCCCACCTCAATCTCCTCGTGGAAGCCCGGGAACTGGAATCCATGCCCGGCCTCCATAACCATCCGACGCTCGGCCAGGCCTCCCAGCTTTTTGAAAAAAAATTCATCCACCGGGCGCTGACCAAGAACCACTGGGACCTGGCCAAGACGGCTGCCGAGTTGGACCTCAGGGCGGACGCCTTGAAAGAAAAGATCAAGACTTATAACATCACTCTGTTCGACTGATTCAAGCCTCCATGCCTCTCGACCAAGCCGAAGCCATTGTCCTTCGAACCTGGAACGTCGGCGACCAGGACAAAATCGCCATCTTCCTGACCCGGGACAGAGGGCTCGTCCGCGGCGTGGCCAAGGGCGCCCGGAAATTCGGGAACAGGTTCGGCAGCGCGCTCGAGCCGATGTCGCTGGTCACGATGTTCTTCTACGAAAAAGAACGGAGGGACCTGGTCACGGTCAACGATTGCGACCTCCTCGAATCGTTCTTCGACATCCAGAAAGACCTGAAGACATCGCTTACGCTTACCTATTTTGCCGAGCTCATCGAGGAGTTTTTTCCGGCGCGCGCCCGCGAAGACCTCATCTACCGCCTGTTGTTGTCCGTCCTGCAGGCTCTGAAAGAACGGGGCGACCTCAACCTGCTGACACGCTATTTTGAGGTTTGGTTTCTCCAGATCAACGGCTTCCTGCCGAACGTCCGCCGCTGCAAAAAATGCGGCAAAGCGCCTGCCGAGAGCGGGTGGCTGGCGCCAAAGAAAGACGGCATCTACTGCGCCGGCTGCGCCCCCGTGAAAAAAGAGGAGGTTAAGCCCGAGCTGGCCCCATTCTTGGACTGGGTCCGGAAAAACCCTCCACCTAAAGCCGACCAGCGGCCTTTCTCGGCGGAGGTGCTCAAAGCCATCCAGGGCAGCCTCCAGGCCATGATCATCTATCACATGGAAAAGGAGCCCAAGAGCCTGCGGTATATCAAAGATTAACCTCTTCAGCGGCGGGATTTCTTTTTCAACCAGATCCATAAAATAAAAACGGCGATCCCCACCAGCGGATATCCGATCAGATAGACCGGGCCGATGTTAAGCTGCGAACCGATGACCAGAAAAACAATGATGATGCCCAGGAAAACAACTCCCGGGACCTTTAAAACTCTCGCCGGAATATTTTTGCCTGTCAAAACAAAATCAGAATTTAGGGAATCGGGGTCAAAGCTACTCATTGCGCAAATTTGCACAATGAGTAGCTTTGACCCCATTTTTATTAATATTGCTGAAAGAGTTTGCCCCACTTGGTGCGCAGGAAGGCATTTGTCCGCTGCTTCCCGATGGCCGGGTGCCAAATCCAATCGTGGAAGACGACGGAGGCGATGTAGGACCACGGCGCGAGCACAGTGCGCAGCAAAAACTTCTCCAGCGGCTTGAGCGGCCCCCAGTAGATCATTTTCTGGCCGCGGCTGGCGAATGTGTTCTTCCCCTTCTGGAAGTGAAAATTTACGCCGGAAATGTCTTCGCCCACAATTTCGATCTCTTTGATATCGCCGGACCCAAGCCCGGCTTCGTGGGCAAGGCGGATAAAGTCCAAATCCATCGGCTCGAACCCCATCATTTTCGCGGCCACGGCATCGATGGCCACCTGGTCGGCGCTGGCCAGGATAAAATCCTTGATGAAGGGGACCATGCAGCGCGGGCCCGGCCCATCGCCGACAACGGTCCCGTCCATCACGGCGAAGACGCCCGAATGGATTTCCTTTTGGATGGTGAGCAGGTCGACGAGCGTCTCGTGGATAACGGAGTGCGTCCAGTGCCGCCGCTCATGGAGCAGGCCGCCGAAGGCGTTTTTCATGGCCCCGGTCATTGTCGTAAATACGTGCGTCTTCATTGTCGGCAGGTGGATGATATTCTCGCCGATCATCCGCTTGGGAATTTCGATGCCTTTGGGAAAGATTTCGTTCAGGACCCGGATCTTGCCTTTCGGCTCGTAGCGAACCCATGGTTCGTTCTCATAAAGGTGGATGTTGCGCAGCCCGTACTTCCGGACGACGGGCAGGTGCTTGTTCTCCCGCTCGCCTTTCTTGGCCGAGACAACAACCGTCCGGTTGTGACAGCCATGGATCCGCTCTTTTATGTACCCGTCTTGAAGCAGCGTCTTGATCACGCCCTCCAGCTGCCAGGGCGTCGTCGAGCAGGCCGGATAAAAATAGTGCCAGGAGATGTTGATTTTCAGAGCCGTGTCCCGGTCTTTGCGAATGACCGACTGATACCCCGCGAGATGCATCAATTTTTTGTAGTCCTCAAGCACGGACTGGGGGGATGTCTTCAAAACAACGACTTTCGATTTAGGCATGTTCGATTACCTGGAATAGAGAACAATGACCACCGCGGCGATCCAGAGAACGATGGCCAAAAGAAGCGGCTTGTCTCTAATGATCAATTCCTCCGGGCTTCCACCCTTTCCCTTTTGGTGGACGAGATACAGATAGCGGAAGATCCCATAGAGAACGAACGGGGTCGTAAAAATGAGATTGCTCGTCCCGAACTTTTTCACCGTTTCCTCAGAGACCGTATAGAGACAATAGGCAATGACGGTGGAGGCGGTCACGACCCCGATCATCTGGTCCAAGAGGTAGGCGCTGTATTCTTTGAGGATCGGCCGGTGGGCGGGGGCGTTTCCCTCGAGGAGGACGAGCTCGTGCCTGCGCTTGCTCATTGCCAGAAAGAGGGCCAGGAGCGTCGTGCAGATGAGGAGCCAGGAGGAGAGGGGCACCTGAATCACCAGCCCGCCGGCGACGACGCGGATGACAAAGCCCGCGGCGATGATAAAGACATCCAGAATCACGACATGCTTGAGCTTGAGGGAATAGGCCAGCTGGAGGACGCCATAGATGGCGCAGACGATAAAAAAATTCGTGTTCAAAAGGAAGGCCAGGGCCAGGCTCAGGACGGCCAGAATCACGCCGGCGACGACGGCCTGGGAGGGTGCGACCCTGCCCGAGGCGATCGGCCGCTGCGATTTCTTGGGGTGAAGCTTGTCTTCCTCCACGTCCAAGAGATCATTGACCAGGTAAAGAGCGCTGGAAAAAAAGCAGAAAATCGCGAAGGTCGCCCCTGTCTTGATCCAGAGGTCGAGCTCGAAAAATTCCTTGGCAAACACGAGCGGGGCAAAGATAAAAAAATTCTTGGTCCACTGCGTGGGCCGCAGGGACTGGACGAGATCGCGGAGCTTCAAGTTGAGCCTTTCTTTCGATCCCTCCTATTTTAAAGAAAATGAAACGGGGATTCAAATAGTATCAAGAATTGGGGATCCGTGCCCAAGGTGCATGTCCCCGTTCCCGGCCCCCATTTTCTATTTTTTTATGATACAATGAGTTCTTAGCGATGCCGACGACACCCAACGCCCAACCCTCCGCCGAAGAACAATCCTACAGAAAGCTGACGGCGCGGAATACCCTCTTGACGCTGCTTTTGTTCGTCAGCCCCTTCCTCCTCCTCTATCTGGCCGTGAATTATGAGACATCCTCCCTGATCAAGGACCAGATCTACTACCGCCTGGCCGACACGGTCGAAGAAAATTCCAAGACCATCACCGCCTTTCTCCATGACCGGGAAATGGATCTGAAGTCCTATTCCAAATTGGAGATCGATAACATCAGCGAGATCTCCAAGCTTCAGCCCTTTCTCGAATCCCCCATCCGTGAAAAGAAATGGTTCGATTTCCTGGCCGTCGCCGATCTCGAGGGCAACATCGTCCTGTCCATCAACAGAAAAATCGAGGGCAATATCGCCCAGGGGGAATACTTCAAGATTTCCAAACAGGGAAAACCATTTAACGCCGGCATCTTCCGTTCCGATATCCTGAATCAGCAAGTCATGATTCTCTCCCATCCGATCTTCAACCGGAGAAACCAAATCATCGGTGTCGCGGCGGCCTCACTCGACCTGAATAACTTTTACAGTCTCCTCTTCGATCTGAGGATCGGGACGACCAGCGAACTGTTTATCGTCGATCCGGAGGGCCTCCAGCTGTCCCCGACCAAGCTTGGCGGCGAGCCGTTCGTGACCCACGGCTTCGACCAGAAGGAAGGTAATCCTCATACCGGGAGCCGGGGCGTCGTCGCCCATACCGATTACCGCGGTCATAAGGTCCTGTGCGCGTACAAAAAATATCCCCAGGCCAATTTTTATCTGGTCTCGGAAATCGACCTGGACGAGGCGCTCCTGCCGGTAAGAGAGGTCAATCGGATCATCCTGTTCCTATTCATTCCATTCTGCCTGCTTCTGGTGCTTCTCTCCACCCTTTATTCCCGGCGAACTACCTTTCTCCTGCAAAAGCTGACCCGCAACCTTCAGAACGCCCTGGAAGAGGCGCGGTCCAAGAAGAAAGAGGTGGATCAGATCAACGTCGAGCTCGAGAACAAGGTCAAAGAAAGCGAGCGGCTCACCCAGGAACTCCGGCTTTCCGAAGAATACATCTACAACCTGATCGACAGCCTTTCCCTGGGCGTCATCGGACTGGACACAGCGGGAAAGATCACGCATTACAACAAAGAGATCAAGGGGCTGTTCAGCCTGCAGACGATCGAAAAAGGACAAGACATCTTTCAGGTCCTCCCCTGGCTCAACGACCGCGAAGTGGAAATCACTTTTGAAAACACAATCCTCCAGGGAAAACTCCACCAGCTCGAGCAAAAAAAAATCGACCGGGGCAAGGGCGACGAATACTTCAACCTGTCTTTCTTTCCGATCGAAGATGGGACCGGCAAAATGCTGGGCGTGACGGTGACTATTGAAAACGTCACCGAGCGGGAGCGTCTGCGCAAACAGCTGGCGGAATATGAAAAGCTGTCGGCTTTGAGCCAACTGGCGCTGGGAGCCGCCCATGAGATCAACAACCCTCTGCTCGGCATCTCCTCCTACCTGGAAATTCTCGGGGATGAAGCCCAGGACCCCAAAAACAAGGAGGAAATCGAGGTTGTCCTCGAAAACGTCTACAGAATTTCGGAAACCATTCGCGGCCTGCTCAACTTTGCCCGGCCGACGCCGCCCCAGTTCACCAAAATCAACATCAACCAGCTCATCGAAGATTCGCTGTCCTTCCTCAGCCACCAGCCCATCTTCCGCAAGGCCAGGATTCACAAGGTCCTCCCCCCATCCCTACCGCAGATCACGGCCGACCTGAATCAGATCCGTCAAGTCCTGACCAATATGCTCATCAACGCCGCCCAGTCCATGCCCGGCGGGGGGGACTTGACCGTGGAAACCTCGAAGGTCAAGTTTAAAGAGGAAATCCAGATCGATATCCGGGACACGGGTATCGGCATTTTGCCGGAAAACCTCACAAAAATCTTCGACCCCTTCTATACGACCAAAAAGAGCCAGGGTACGGGCCTCGGCCTCAGCATCAGCCTGAGCTATATCAAAAACCACAGCGGCGACATATTCTGCCGGAGCGAGGTCGGCAAGGGAACGATATTCTCCATCGTCCTGCCGGTCCGGCAAAAAGGTAGGATTCCTCTCAAAGACGAGGAGGTTATCTCGTGAGCACGTATTCCATTCTCATCGTCGATGACGAAATCCTGACCCTCAGCAACCTCAAAAAGATTTTGGAAAAGGAAGATTACGAGGTCCATGTGGCCGATTCAGGAGAGGCGGCCCTGGAAATCATCGAAAAATACAAGCCCCATCTCATCCTCCTCGACCTAATGCTCCCCGGCATTTCGGGGATCGAGGTCCTCAAGCGGGTCAAGGAAATGGAGCGGGAGACCATCGTCATCATGATGACGGCCTACGAGATCTTGGAAAAAGCCGTCGAGGCCATGAAGCGAGGGGCCTATGATTATCTCCTCAAGCCATTCAAAATAAACGAGTTAAAAGCCACGATCCGCCGCGCTCTGGAGACACTTTCGCTCAGGATCAGGGTCCAGGACCATCTGGACTCCGAAAAAGGCCGCTATTACTTTGGGAAGATCGCCGCCGAAAGCCGGAATATGAAGGAGCTCCTGGAAATGGCTCGGCGGGTTGCGGCATCAGACAAGACGACGGTGCTCGTTCAGGGCGAGAGCGGGACGGGAAAGGAGTTGCTGGCCAAGGCCATCCATTATCACAGCCCGCGCGCGGAAAAGCCGATTGTGGAGATTAACTGCGCCGCCATCCCGGAGAATCTGCTGGAAAGCGAATTGTTCGGCTATGAAGCGGGCGCATTCACGGATGCCAAGAAGAGAAAGATCGGGCTCCTTGAAAAAGGCGACGAGGGCACGGTATTTTTCGACGAGATCGGGGACATGTCCTTGAACCTCCAGGCGAAGCTCTTGCGGGTCCTGGAGGAAGGCAGCTTCACCAGGCTCGGCGCCGAAAAGCAGATCCGGGTGAATATCCGGGTCCTCGCGGCGACAAACCAAGACCTGGCCAAGGCCGTAGAAAAGGGAGAATTCCGGTCCGACCTTTTTTACCGGCTGAATGTCGTTCCCATTTTCGTTCCCCCCTTGCGCGACCGGAAGGAGGACATCGTGCCCCTGGCATTGTCCTTCATGGAAGAATTCAACCATGAGCTCAGGCGCACGTATAGAGGCATATCCCAGGAGGCGGCCACGGCCATGATGGAGTATCCCTGGCCCGGAAATGTCCGGGAGCTGAAGAATATCATTGAACGCATCATGGCCCTGTCCGCGGGCGACGAGATTCTACTCTCCCATCTCCCGCTCGAAATCCGGGAATACGAAAAAACCACGGCGAGCCCCGTTCTGGATGAACTGACATTTGAGGGCCCATTTCCGACGCTCGAGGAGATTGAGCAAAAATATATCGAAAAAATCCTGACAGCTACCGGCAACAACAAAACCCAGGCGGCCAAGATCCTCGGCATCCACCCGACTTCGCTCTTCAGAAAGCTAAAGCCCAAGAATTAGCTTTTTTCCTGCCAAGATTTCGGGGACACGAAAATTGATCGGGGTCAAACCTCAACATTCAATAAAATTGCCTTTAAGTCAAAACAGCTGTTGAATGTTGAGGTTTGACCCCATCTATAGCAAAATGCTATATAGCAAAACGCTATAGCTATACCTTTTATAAATTTCAACTCTTTTAAAATCAATAGGTTAGATCATGGCATGAGACTTGCTTTATATGGGGTGTGTTCGTGTGATCGTGACCTTGATTATAAAGGAGGTAAAATGAGCACTTATTCAAAATCATCGACGGCTGTTAAACACAAAGTTCAGGATGAGATGCCTGAACTGGAAGTTGTTGAACCCGGCAAGGCCGCAAAAATCATTCCCTTCCCGGGTGCCAAGGAAGTTTCGTCGCCGGCATACAACACGAAAAAGAGGAGGCTCCGCATCGAGGGAAAATTTCTCTATCATCGCGGGCGCAAAATTCCCATCCTTCATTTCCAGAAGTCCGGCTACGACAAGCTGCTTTTCCTTCTGGTGAAAGAGATCGACGGGAGATAAGCCTATGGCACAGGAAGCAAAGATCAAATACATCAGCCCTATCCCCGCTTATAGGGAAAAGGAATACGATCCGTTTATCGAAGCCACCATGCAGTTCGAACGCGCGGCCGGGTATCTCGACCTCGAGCCGTGGATCTACCAGCGGCTCAAATATCCGCAAAGGGAGTTGACCGTCCACCTTGCCATTACGCTTGACGACGGCCGGGCCGAGACATTCACCGGATTTCGCGTTCAGCACTCCACGGTGCGCGGACCGGCCAAGGGCGGCATCCGTTACTCTCCGGATGCTTCGATCAGCGAATGCAAGGCCCTCGCCTCGTGGATGACCTGGAAGTGCGCCGTTGTCGACGTCCCCTTCGGAGGGGGAAAAGGCGCCATTATCTGCGACCCTCTCAAAATGTCTGAGAACGAACTCAAGAAGCTAACCAAGGAATACACCTACGCCATCAAGGATATCATCGGCCCATACAAGGACATTCCTGCTCCAGATATGTTCACCAACTCCCAGACCATGGCCTGGATCGCGGAAGCCTACAGCCGGGGCAACGGATGTGTCGAGCCCGCCGTGGTCACCGGAAAACCCGTTCACCTCTGGGGCTCTCTCGGGAGAGCTATGGCCACCGGCACCGGCTTATTCTTCGTTCTTGAAGAAGCCTCGAAGTACCTCCACTTAGCGTTGAAGGACAAAAAAGTGGCCATCCTGGGCTTCGGCAACGTCGGCTCCTCGATTGCCAAGCTGGTTCACCAGGCCGGTTGCACGATCGTCGCCGCGACCGATATGTTCGGCGGCATCTATAGCGAAAAAGGGATCAATCCCTTTGGGGTGGAGAAGCAGATCGCCCAGACTGGTTCCCTCGTGAATTTCCCGGGCACAGAATCGATCGACAACGAAAGCCTTATCGCCCTGCCCCTGGACATTCTGATCCCGGCTGCCGTCGAAGGCCAAATCACCAAGGAGAATGCCGGCAAAGTGAAGGCTAAAATCGTCCTCGAAGGAGCCAACGGGCCGACCACCCTGGAAGCCGATGAGATCCTCGCCAAGAATAAAGTCCTGGTCGCGCCCGACATCCTGGCCAATGCAGGCGGCGTCACAGTCTCTTACCTGGAATGGGTCCAAGACCTGCAGCGATACTTTTTCACGGAAGAAGAAGTCCGAGAAAAGACCGAAAAGAAGATGAAAAAAGCCTTCTGGGATGTCGTCAAGATCATGGAAAAGCACAAAGTGACGATGCGGGAGGCCGCCTATATCCTGGCCGTGGGCCGCGTTGCCGACGTCTTGAGGTCGCTGGGCCAGTCGAACTAGGAGGAGGGCAAAAATCGCAACCTCTTCTTCTTAACCTCTCTTAACCCCGGGGGGGAAGGCGTCATGACACCTTCCCCCTTTTCTTTCGGGGTCAAAGCTACTCATTACGCAAAATGTCCCTCAAAGACTTGGACCATGAACAGGTTTGATCCAAAATTGTCAATAGAAACGCCCGACGGGTCCTGTCGCGGTTCACCCCCGGCGCCCCTCGCGGTCTACCGTGTTGATTCTTAAGCAGAAAGTCAGCTGCATCAAACGCTCGGGGCGGCGGGGGGCCCCCGAACCACGCCACCCGTCTGGTATCCGTGCTTTCTTTAAATTTAACGGAGCGCTCTGAGTTTTTGGCGAATTAGCAGCTCCATCGGCAATTTTGGGTTTGACCGCGACCGATGTCAGCCATTATAATTTTAAGTGATTGGCGGATTTTTATTCATTCTGCTATAATGCGGCGTTTCTTCCGAAAATTTTAGATCGTCTATCTGATTTTTTCTGACTCCCGGGTAAGATCAACCAGGATATCGGAAGAAAACGGATATATGCGCGTCTAAATAACGGAATTATGAAAGATAAAGGTTTATCTTTATCAGCTTGCCCTGATAGCCCGGATAGAATTCGGGAAGGAGCCTGCCTGTGAAAAAACGAGCTTCCATCACCTTGGGGGTGTTATCACTGTCTTTCTTCCTGGGCGTTCCCTTCGTCCGCCCGCAAGAAACGGAAAGCCAAAACCTCGATGAGATGAAGAAAACCGCGCCTAAAGTGTTCCTCGATGGCAGCCGCATCGACATCGATTATGTCCGGACGGAGATCACTTTTGTCAATTATGTCAGGGATCGCAAGGAAGCCGATGTGCACGTCCTGATCACCCAGCAGCGCACGGGAGGCGGCGGCCGGGAATACACGCTCGCGTTTATCGGCCTGAACAGCTACGAAGACTTGAAGAACGAGCTAAAATTCTATACGAACCGGACGGAGACCGAAGATGAGATTCGCAAAGGATTGGTCCAGATCCTGAAGCTCGGGCTGGCCCCTTATGCGGCCCGGACGCCGATCTCCAAGATCCTCTCCTTAAGCCTCAACGGGAAAGTGAAGCCCACCTCCGTGGTCGACAAATGGAATTTCTGGGTTTTTAGCTTCAGCGCCCGCGGCCGGCTGAACGGCGAACAATCCCGGAAATACGACTCGCTCAACGGCAACATCTCGATCAACCGGGTGACGCCGGAATCCAGGATCCGCATGGGCGTTTCGGGAAGCCTCGATGAGAGCAAGTTCGATTATGAAGAAGAAGGCTATCGCTATCAGGAAACAAGCTCCGCCAAGTCCAGCGCCTTTGACGGGCTTTTTGTCCAAAGCCTCGGCGAACACTGGTCGGCAGGCGCCTTTGTCAACGTCAATCATTCGACGTACAGCAATATCAATATCGGGTTCACCATCGCTCCCGCCGTTGAATACAATTTTTTCCCCTATTCCATCTCGACCCGGCGCCAACTGCGCGTTCTCTACCGCCTCGGCTTCAATTATGCCAAATACATCGAAGAAACCATCTACGATAAAAAAACCGATCGCCTCTTGAACGAAATTCTCACCATCACTCTTTCTATGTCCGAGCCTTGGGGAAACGCCGAAGTCTCGCTCGAAGGCTCCAACTATTTTAGAGATTTCAGCTATAACAGGCTAAGATTTTCGGCCAATCTGAGCCTGCGCATCTGGAAAGGATTGGCCCTGACCATCGATGGCCGTTATGCCGCTGTTCATGACCAGCTCGCCCTGCGAAAAGAAACGGCCACGATCGAAGAATTGCTCCTGCGGCGGACGGAGCTGGCGACCGAATACAACTATTCCCTGTCCGTCGGCTTCAGCTATACCTTCGGGTCGGTTTACAGCAACGTCGTCAACCCGCGCTTCGGCGGCGGCTTTGGCGGTCCGGGAGGCGGCGGTGGGGGCGGTTTTTAACGTGACTGAAGCTGCTTTGAACTTTGTCTAAAGGGAGAGCGAGCTTAATACTGGACGTCCTGGCCTGTGAAGGTCGAGCTGTTTTTGTTCAGGTAGAGGAGGAGGATTCGAATGGCCACGAAGATGATCCCGCCTGCCAATGCGATCGAATAGAGAGTCAGGAACGCGACATAGAGATACGACTTTTTCCGGGAAAGGTCCTGAGAGAACAAAAGATCGACGACCGTTTTCCCGAAGAGGATGATCATGATGACGACTCCCCCGGCCGCCCTGTAGAAATATTCCAGTGAGCTGCGGAGGTCGACTTTATCCAGGACAATCAAGGGATAAACCAGCCAAGCCGTGAGAGCCCAGATGAGGACGAACACGAAAACTCTCGTTCCCTTTCTGAGAGATGTAGATCTTGCGATTTCCATTTGTTTTTAGCATAACCCCCTCAAAAAGAATAGTCAAACGAATTTGTTTGACTTCGCCGGAAGGCTTGGATTAATAATACCTTGATTTTAAACTATGGAAATTCAGCGAAATTCCATCTCCCGCGCCGCCGGCGGACTGGCCTTGGTCTTTTTCTTCCTCATCCTTATCTTTGATTTCACGGACCAATCGCTGCTCAGCCCGCTTGTCAATCCCCTGCTCCAGGATTTTTTCAGGACAACGTCGAATGTCGTGCCGCTTGGCTGGGTCACCTTCACGTTTACCATTTGCTCGGCGATTTCGATGATCATCGCCGGCATCTATGCCGACCGAAAATCTCGCATTCAAATCTGCCTGGCCGGCTGTCTCGTCTACGGCACGTTCTCCACGCTCACCATCCTTGCCCCGCATGGCAGCGGCGGATACATTTTCTTTCTGATTACCCGCGCTCTGAACGGCATCGGCGTAGGAGTCGTTGTTCCGGCGATTTTTTCTTTGGTTGGCGATCTGGTCGATCCCAAGCGGCGGTCAACGGCCTTCGGCTTTATGTCGCTGGCCATGCTCGCCGGGCGCTTGACAGGGTTTTTGGTGGCAGGCTCTCTCGCCGGCCGTTGGCGTCTGGCTTACTTCATGGTCGGAATCGTCAACCTCGTCTTGGCCGCGGCGCTTCTGCTCGTCCGCGAGCCGGAGCGCGGAGCCCGGGAACAGGAATTGCGCGGGGTCATTCTCGAAGGCGCCGCCTACCGCTTCCGCATTTCCAAGAAAGATGTCAAAACGATCCGGGCGGCGAAAAGCAATTTCTGGCTGATCATAAATTTTATCGATGTCTTCCCCGGGTCGATCGTCCTCTTTCTCATCTTCAAATACATGAAAGACATTCACAACATGGAAGCGCAGGCGGTGAATGTCACGATTTTGGCGGTCTTTATCCTGGGCGGGCTGGGGGCCCTGGCCTTTGGACGGCTGGGCGACTGGGGATTTCAAAAGGACAAACGGGCCAAGGTCTGGGTCGCCCTTTTCTGCAACAGCCTTCCGATCGTCTTCATGATTTTTTTCATCCAATCAAGCGTTTGGATCCCGGACGGCGCAACCCTGTCCCAAGCGCTGGCCCGGCCCGGCATGTGGGCCCTCGTCCTGACCATCGCCGGAGCCATGTTCATCAACCAGGGCGTCAACCCAAACTGGTATAGCTCGCTGGCGGACATCAACCTGCCCGAGCATCGGGCGACAATGGTGTCGCTGGCGTCCGTCATGGATATGATCGGCAACGCCCTCGGCCCGCTGATCGCTTCTTATGTGGCGACTCTCTGCGGCCTGAAGGCGGCGATGTGGTCGGTGCTTGTTTTCTGGATAATCAATCTATTTTTCTGGCTTCCCGTCCTGGCCCATATCCGGAAAGATTTGGAGCATGCCCACCAGGTCTTGAACGAGCGGGCCGCGGAAATGAGAAGGAGCCTGGCGCCTCATGCGAAGTGAAAGAATCTCTATCCTATTCAATCCTTCGGCGGGGATGGGCCGCACTCGAAAAATGCGAGGAGCGCTGGAAGAGCGGCTTCGCCATCATGGGATTCCCTATGATTTAGCGGTCACGGAGAGCGAAGAGAATCTGAGAGAGCTGGCCAGGTCGCATGCCGCAAAATACGGGATCGTCGTCGGCGCCGGCGGAGATTCGACATTTCAGATCATGGTCAATGAGATTATGCGGGTGGGCGCCGATGTGAGTTTCGGCATGATCGCCGTCGGATCTTCGAACGACATCGCCAAGGAATTCGGCGTCGATTCTTTGGAAAAGGCCTGCCTGGCTTTAAAAAGTCAGAAGATAAAGAAAATCGACATCGGATGCATTTATGACCGCGAGAAACCGGCGCGTTACTTTTTGGGCCAGGCCAATATCGGCCTGGGGGTTTTTGTCAACCAGTATGTGGCGGGGCTGGCGCAGCGGAAGTCCCGCTTGGCAAAGCATCAGACTGCCGCCGGTGTTCTGGGGATTATTCGCGCCTATCGGAACAAGCGAATTCCCTTACCCCTGATCGTCGAATCCGAAGCGGGCCGGATGGACGGGGAGTTCGTGGCCTCCGTCATCAGCAATGTCCGCTATTGGGCCTCGGGAAAACTCATCAACCCGAACGCCTTGCCCGATGACGGCCGGCTGGACCTCTGCCTCATTAGGAAATGTTCATTGGCCAGGCTGGCACGAATTTCTTCTCTGGCCAATCGGGGAAAGCATGCACAAGCAAAAGAAGTGAAAATTCTTCAAGCCCCAAGCTTCGAAATTTCCTCTGAAACGCCGTTTGAAATCCAAACAGACGGGGAAATTCTAAAAAGCCTCGATCACCCCACTTCCTATAAAAAAATCACCTTCAAAATTTTTCCCCAATCCCTGAATATCATCCTTTAGGCCGGAGGCCGGGGATTTCGTTGACAGATAAACGCTTGGCTTGATAACATCGTATGCTCATCATGGGGAAAAACATGAATCCATGCAGAAAGAGAGTCTTGAGAATTTTTGGGGCGCTCCTGCTCCTGGCGGCCCTGTTTGTCCCCTATCGCGCGATTCATCTTTCCTACAAGAGAGACTTCAGCACAAACCTGATCTGGCGAACGACCGCAAAACAGAGCGGATACATGTTTTTGCCCCGATTTTTCAAAGCCAGAGCGGTCAAGGTCCCGGCCAAGGATCGGGACCAGAGCGTTTATTCCTTAAATGAAAAAATGCTTCTGGCAGAGATCGGCATTATCCTCTTTTTGGGAACGCTGGATTATTTTCTCTTCTGCGCCTTGTTGCGAAGAACGAGATGACCCTTTCCAAAAATATTTATAAGATTGCAGCATTTGTGGTATAATAGTCTATGGCGATAAAGATTTGAGAATCGTGTTCTCAAGGGCGGGCGTTTTTCGGCTTGCCGTAAGGAGGACGAAATGAAACTTAAATTATCGTGTCTCTTGATTCTTGGTTTATCACTCCTTCCGATTATGCTCCTCGCGCAGAATAAACCCCAGGCTGAAACGAAGGAAACGGCTGTTTATATTAGCGACATGGAAGGGAACGTGTTCTTTCAGAACTTTGAAAAAGCCGATCTCCATATGGTGGTCAAGTCCGGAGACGAATTAAACACAGCCAAAGGCATGGTTGAGGTCGATCTGGGAAAAGGCAACTGGGTCAGACTGAGCCAGCACACCAGAGTCGTTTTTACGGACCTACAAAAAGAATCTGCCACGTTGAGCGTCTGGGAGGGGAGTGTCTATCTTCAGTTAAGAGACCAGTCGGTCAAAGTCCGAAGCCCGCAGGAGGAATACTCTTTCGAAAAAGCGGGGCTCTATAGAGTGGATGTCGAAAAGAACAAGACGCAAGTTTACGAAGATCCCAGAGTCGTCGACAAGTTCGACAGCTGGAGCCGGAAGCGTGAAGAAGAGACGAGTTTCCGAGAATACGAGCCAAGATATGAGGGATATGGGGGAGGATACCCCTATAGCCCCTATGGCGGATGGATGGGCTGGACTTGGTCCCCCTGGTGGCCCAGCTCAGGGCTCAATTGGTATATGAGCTGGTACCCGTTCTGGCATCGCTACAATCCCTTTATGTGGTCCTCCTACTTCTGGCCTACCTCATATTTCGGCTGGAATCCCTATTGGTATTGGAACAGCTGGTATTATGATCCGTATCCTTTTTACTATGGATATGGTTATGGATACGGCTATTACGGCAATTATGGCTACGGCTATCGCAGCCGTTTTGGCGGGAGGGTCGTCCGGAGAGATCAGCTTCAACAGCCCCGTGGAATAGTCAAAAACCCGGATCGAGTGATCCGATCGACCCCATCCACCCTCGCCCCGCGAGGAAAAGTCTATCCTTCGAGAATCGCCCCATCGACGAGGACGCCGTCGTCTTCTTCAAGGGCACGGATTTATTCCTGGCCCTCGGGTTCGTATTCTCCAAGATATACCGCACCGCGTTCATTCTCCAGTCCTTCGATTAGGTCTTTCTCCGGTCCCTCAATTTCCAGATCTTCCAGTGCTCCTCCCTCGGGCCGTTCATCGGGCGGGATCAGAAGAAGATAAGCGAAACAGCGAAGCCGTCAAGTTCCTTGGGGTCAAGCTTTAATTTTTGGGGTCAAAGCTACTCATTACGCACTTTATGCAATAATGCGTAATGAGTAGCTTTGACCCCATTACTGACCCCAATACATTTTATGCCCAGAGGATCAGCCCGGGCAGAAACGGCGTAGTGAGAGCAGGATGGCGGGGAATCACTCGCAACGTATACCCATACAGCCCGCTACCTCGGCATGTGGCGGCGCTTGTCTGATAAAGGTAAGTCCCTTCCCCTTTTTGTTTTATCGACTGCATCGGCGTCGAAACCGCATCCACAATTTCTCCGGCCGCATCGACGTGACCCAGATAGAGCTCGACTGTCACCTCATCGGGCGTGAGGGCGCCCAGAAACACCTCTGCCTGGATGGGGATCTCGCCGCCCACTTGAACATCGCCGGCGGGACCGCCGCCCAATGCTTCGACGCGGACACGAGACCAATTTTTCTGGATACGGACTTTCCATGCCGCAATTTCCTTGGCCCGGGCCATCCCATCGGCCGTGAGCTGCTCATAATGGCCGGCCGCATGAAGGTAATAGCGCTCCGTGTATTCTCCCACCATACGGTGAGTCGTGAAAGTCCTGCATAAGGTCTGGATCGACGCCCTCATCCGGCCGATCCAGCGGCGGGGCAGACCGTCGCTGCCCCGCTCGTAATAAATCGGAACCACTTCCTGCTCCAGCAGGCCGTACAGAGCTTCGGCCTCGACTTGATCCTGGTAGCTGCTGTCGTCGTACTTCTCCCGCCGTCCGATGGCCCAGCCGACTTCGGGCCGGTACGCCTCATCCCACCACCCGTCCAGGATGCTCAAGTTGAGGACGCCGTTGGCGGTCGCCTTCATACCGCTGGTGCCGCTGGCCTCCTGCAACCGAAGCGGGGTATTCAGCCAGACATCAACTCCCTGCACTAAATATCGGGCCACGGCCATATCATAATCTTCAAGGAAGACCAGCCGACGACGAAATTCCTCACGGCGCGATAACTCCACAATCTGCCGGATCAGCCCCTTTCCCGGGTCATCGCGAGGATGGGCCTTGCCGGCATAGATAATCTGGACCGGACGGCCCGGCTTATTAAGGATACGCGCCAGCCGCTCCGGGTCGCGCAGCAATAACGTCGCCCGCTTATAAGTCGCAAACCGGCGAGCAAAGCCGATGGTCAAGGCCTCGGGATCGAGAACCTCGTCGGCCGCTTCAACCGCGGTCTGAGAAGCCCCGCGCCGTTCCAACTGGGAGCGCAGGCGGCGGCGGCTAAAAGCGACCAGCCGCTCCCGACGCCGCTCGTGGGTCCGCCACAGTTCCTCGGCCGCGATGCGGTCCGCTCCTTGCCACACCGTCTGGTCGGCGACTTCTTCCCGCCAGCGCAGTCCCAGGTAGCGGTCGTACAATTCCTTCATCTCGCGGGAAATCCAAGACTGAAACTGAACGCCGTTGGTCACATGACCGATAGGAATCTCGTCCTCGGGCAGCCCCGGCCAAAGCCCCTTCCACATTTTTCGGGTGACCCTGCCGTGCAGCCGGCTCACCCCGTTGCTGTGGGCGGCCAAACGGAGAGCGAGGACCGTCATACAGAACGGTTCACGGTCGTCATCGGGATTCTGCCGCCCCAAGGCCAGGAAGTCGCGTCGAGAGAGACCCAAAGCGCGAATATAATCGGCGAAATAGCGGTCCATGAGCTGCGGGGGGAAATAATCGTGGCCTGCCGCAACCGCCGTGTGGGTGGTGAAAACCAGCCCGGCCGACGCGGCTTCACGCGCTTCCGCGAACGAAAGGCCCTGCTTTTCCATCAGCCGGCGCGTCCTCTCCAGGCCCAGAAAAGCGGAATGGCCCTCGTTCATGTGATAGACAGTCGGTTCCAGGCCCATGGCCTCCAGGGCAAGATATCCGCCAATGCCCAGCAGAATCTCCTGTTTGATGCGCATCTCTTGATCGCCGCCATACAACTGGTCGGTGATGTCGCGATCTTCAGATTGTCGATTGGCCGGGGTGTTGGTGTCCAGCAGGTGGAGTAGCACGCGCCCTACCCGGGCCCACCAAATTTGGGCGATGACTTTCCGGCCCGGCAAAGGCACCTCGACTGTCAGCAGCGATCCATCCGACCGACGTTTCAAGGTCAATGGCAGATTGTGGAAGTCGTTATTTTCATAAACTTCCTGCTGCCAGCCGGCTTCGTTGAGATATTGCCGAAAATAGCCTTGCTGGTAGAGAAGCCCTACGCCGATCAGGGGCACGCCCAAATCACTGGCCGACTTGAGATGATCCCCGGCCAACACCCCCAAGCCGCCGGCAAAAATGGAGAGGCACTCGGTGATGCCGAACTCCGCAGAAAAATAGGCGACAAGGGGCGCTTGGAAAACACCGTGGGCCCGCCGGAACCAGGTAGATTTCGCGGCTATATAGGTATCCAGATCCTGGGCGACACGATCCAGATGCGACAAGAATCCCTCATCGCAGGCTGCGGCTTCAAGCTTCGCCTGGTCGATTGTCCCCAACATGAGGATGGGATTGTGCCCGGTCGTTTCCCACAGGACGCTGTCCAGCCGTCGAAAAAGCTCGATCGTGTCGTGGTTCCAAGCCCAGCGCAAGTTGCGGGCCAGCTCGCGAAGTCGCTCGATCGGAGCCGGCAGCGACGGGACGGCGAGAAATGTTTGGATCGGCTTCATGCGGTTCGTCTTCTCATTTCCTATTCCAGGTTCATTCTCTTCAATAGCTCATGGTATCTCGGGTCGGAACGGATGCTATCCAGGAACGGATCAGCCTTAATCCCATAAATTCCGGGACACCGCTCTGCATAAGCCCTATTCAGCCAGTTAAAGCCTTGATCGGCCTCTCCACTAGAAAAATAAAGCCGGGCTAGCTCATAGGAGTTGATGAGCCCTTTTTTTGATTCCTCAATGAGTTCTTTAATAATTTTTTGAGCTTCCGTTCCCCTCCCCAGTTTGACATAGGTTATGCCTAAATTATATAGGTGACCGGCTTTTTGAAAAATCTCGGCTGCTTGATCATACAAAGACCTAAAATAGTATGCCACTCCTAAATAGGTAGCGGCACTATCCTCCTCAGGAAACTTTTCGATTGTTTTGTTCAGAATGTCAATCGCTTGGTCATACCGGCGGGCGTTGACATACATCAGGCCAACGTTGGCGTTAATTCTGGCTGAGAGAGGATCCAAGTCACGGGCCAGTTCCATTTCTGTAATGGCCTCATTCGGCCGCCCTGTGCTCATGAGAACAAATGAAAGGAAGGCATGGGCAGGCGCATAAGCAGGATTCAGCTCAATGGCTCGTTGGAATTCCATCTCGGCGGATACCCAGCTATATTCAAAGAAGAATTTGACAGAGGCGAGCGAACAATGGGCTTGGGCCAGGGACTCGTCGATCTGCAGCGCCTGCTGCGAGCTTTCCAGGGCCTTTGGGTAGCATTCCTTCGATGGCATCAGCCCGTTGCTGGCCAGGACAAAATACGAGTCCGCCATTCCCGTCAAAGCCAAGGCATAGCGGGGGTCCTCTTTGATGGCCGCATCAAAAAGCTCAATCGCTTTCTTTAAATTTTCTTCGCCCTTCTTGCCCCATAACAGCCGGCCCTGCAGATACAAGGTGTATGCTTTCAGATTGTCCGTCGGCCTCTTGGCCAGGACTTTCTTTTCCCCTCCCAGAAGCTTGACCTTCAAAACTTTGACGATCTTTTGAGCAATATCGTCCTGAACAGCGAAAATGTCTTCCATGTTGCGGTCATATTGATCGGACCAGATTTGGCGGCCGTCTTTGACGTTGATGAGCCTCGGCGAAATGCGAAGTTTCTCTCCGATCACCTGGACGCTTGCCTCAAGGAGGTTGGCCACGCCGAGCTGCCGGCCGATCTCTTGGATGCCCGGGTTTTTTCCTTCCAATGAAAAAGAGGAAGTTCTTGGCGGGACCCAAAGATCCTTGATATTGGACAAAGCATTGATGAGCGAATCCGGAATCCCCTTGCACAGGTATTCATGGTCTTTGGTGGGGCTCAAATCCTCAAAAGGAAGCACAGCGACGGAGTGCTTCCCGGGCTTGATAGGGGGGGCGGCCCCTTTCTGAGGGTTCACGACAGAAATGACGATCAAGGCGATAATCACCACCGCCGCCACGATGAGACCGGGGATGAGCAGTTTCTTCGGCGCGAATTTGACGGTCATCTCCCGCGCAGGGCGAGGCTTCTTCTCCGGTACAATCGTCTCTGTTGTGGGGAGGGCCTTTTCAATCTTCTCCAGCTCTTCGCGGATTTCAATAGCGTTTTGATACCGCCTGGCCTTATCCTTTTCTATGCATTTTAGAATGACGTCGCAGAGGGCATCCGGAATATGCGGATTTAGCCGCTTGGGATTCCTGGGGATGGCCCCTTTGTGCTTCGTGGCGATGATAAACGGCGTATCCCCTTCAAACGGCACGTGGCCCGTGGCCATTTCATACAGGATGATCCCCAGCGAATAGATATCGGACCGATGATCAACGCTTTGCGCTTCCGCCTGTTCCGGCGACATATATTCCGGCGTCCCGATGATCACGCCCACGCCGGTCATCCCTTTTTCCTTGATCGACCCGGCAATCCCGAAATTCATGATCTTGGCATGGCCGCCTTTATCGATCATGATGTTCTGCGGCTTCAAATCCCGGTGAACAATCCCCATGCTGTGGGCCTCGGCCAGCCCATCACACACCTGTTTGCCGACGTTGATCACAGTGCTGATACTCAGCGTCCCCATCATCTGGATCATCGTCTTGAGATTTTCCCCCGAAACATACTCCATCGTGATGAAAGGGTTGCCTTCCGCTTCGGCGATGTCAAACATTGCGCAGACGTTCTTATGCCTGATCTTGCGGGCGAGACGGAGCTCGGTGTTGAACCGCTCGAGTGTTTCGTTGTCGGAGGCGACTTCCGGGGCGATGAGCTTCAGGGCGATTTTCTCGTTAGTTTTGTAATCCAAGACTTTGTAAACCCGCCCCATGCCTCCTCTGCCCACTTCCTCGATGACCTCGAAGCGGTTGGCAAAGGTCGAGCCGGGGGTAAGCTCTTCGAGGGCGGCTTTTATGGCTTCTGTCGGGGCGCCGGTGGTGGGGATTTCTTTTACGGATTGAAACGAAAAATCACAGTTTATGCAAATGCGAGCGCCTTCTGGATTCTCAAAACGACAAAGAGGACATTTCATCGCCCTTCCTCCCTGATGGTCGGTCTGGCAGAAGGATAGCATCAAAGGGGAAGCGAGTCAAACACAGGACCGAGGAAATTGACAAGGTCATGTCATCCAGATAAGATGAAGCGCAGAATCCGCGATGGGTGATTATTGCTTCAAAATCCTGCAAAGAATATTTTCGCTTGTCTGGCGTTGTGAATTGCTGGATAAAAAAAATATTCCGGGGCGAGGCCCAGCGGTGTTCGTCTCCAACCATCACGGCTCGTACGCTCCTATCGTGACGCTGGCCACGTTTCCCATGCGGCTATACCCATGGGTGGAACATCAGACAACGGACTGGAAACTCTGTCCTGATTATCTGCGCAAAGATTTCGTCGAGAAGGAACTGCATCTCAAGCCGCCGCTCAGCAAGATGACGGCCTGGCTTATTTCCAAGGCTTGCGTCATCCTCATGAAGGTCATCCAGGCTATCCCCGTGTATGAGAAAAGCATGAAGCTGGCGACGACATGGAAATGCAGCATGAAGCATTTGAAGCGGAAAGAATCGCTGATTATTTTTCCCGAAAACGACGCCGTTCCCCTCAATGATGTGATCCATAAGTTTGATCAGGGGTTTGTCGGACTGGCTCCCGTCTACTACGAAAAAACCGGCAGGATGCTGGATTTTGTCCCCGTCGCCGTTCATAAAACGGAGAAGGTCATCAAAATCGGGCAGCCGGTATCCTTCAATCCAAAGGAAAAATTTTCGGCCGAACGGGAACGAATCGCAACGGCTCTTCAGAACCGCATCACGGAGATGTACTCGTCGATAAGGTCATCAGGGTCAAAGCTACTCATTACGCAAAATTGACAGGGGAAACTGCGTAAAGAGTAGGTTTGACCCCAAACTGTTTTTCCTTTTTCATGTCGCCTTTTCTTAATAGCCTGGTATAAAATGTCAACATATCCAATATCGCACGGGAGATTCTTAAAGGATACAGACATGAAAAAAATTCCGACACATAAGAGGAAAGGATTGCAGCCTTCGCCCTACGATGCCCCAGAGTTCTATGATCTCCTATTCGAGACTCTCGATTTCGATATCCCCTACTGGCTCAAGGTGGCGCGCGAAGCAGGAGGCCCACTCCTCGAGCTCGGCTGCGGGACCGGGCGCGTGCTTATGCGCCTCCTTGAAGCGGGAGCAGACGCCGACGGGCTCGATGCGAGCGTTCCCATGATCGAACACTTCCGGGCGAAAGCGCAACCGGTGGGCCTGCGTTTATCGACCATCCGTGAGAGAGCGGCGCTAATCCAATAACGACCGGGGTCAAACCTACTCGTTACGCACAATTCTTCAGGGGAGCTTGCGCTCCTGCATGAATCGGGTCATCAAGAAACAAGGCGCCGCTCTTCTCGGCTGCGGCGACCGGGCAGGTTATTTGCCCCTCCGCGAGCACATCGCCGAACGCTTGGAGAACCACGGCATCTCCGCAACATCCGATGAGATCCTCATCACGAACGGTTCACAGCAGGCGATCGACCTCGTGTTTCGCATGATCGCCTCCCCGGGGAAAGTCGTCGCGATCGAATCCCCGAGTTACGGTCCCATGCTTCCCCTGCTGAATTTTTACGGGCTGAAGCCTCTGGAGATTCCGATGCGTCCGGAGGGGATGGACCTCTCGATCCTGGCCAGGGCGATCCGGGAAGAACGGCCGGCGCTGATTTATACGATGCCGAACTTCCATAACCCGACGGGCGTTAGCACCGGTCAGGCCCATCGCGAGCAGCTGCTGTCTCTCTGCGAAACGCACCGCATTCCCCTCCTGGAGGACGGCTACGACGAGGAGATGAAATACTTCGGCCGGGTGGTGCTGCCGATCAAATCGATGGACAAACACCGCCTGGTCATCTACTGCGGAACGTTCTCCAAGATTCTCTTTCCCGGCGTCCGCATCGGCTGGGCAAAGCTTTGCAGCGAGTTTATGCCAGGAGGCAGCCCTGAGCGATCTTTTGCCTTTGAAAGAATATATCATCTACGGTCCGGTCCGCTCCCGGCGTCTGGGCCGCTCTTTGGGGATTAACCTCCTGCCTCCTGGCGAAAAATGGTGCACGTTCGACTGCCTTTACTGTCATTATGGCTTAACGAACGGCGCCCAGAGCGGGGCAGGCGAAAATAAGCGAGCCGTCCCATCCCTAGAAAACGTGGTCCTGGCGGTGGAGGCAGCGCTTGGAGAGCTCGACGAACCCCCCGCCTACCTGACTTTCTCCGGGAACGGCGAGCCGACCTTGCATCCCGATTTTCCCCGCCTTGTGGAGGCCGTGCGTAAATTGAGAGACCGTCTTGTCCCCGATGCAAAAACCGCGCTGCTTTCCAATTCGAGCCGCGCCGGGGATGCGGTTATTCGCGCGGCCATTTCGCGGTTGGACCGCCCCATTCTGAAATTGGATGCGGGAAACGAGACCGTTTTTCGCTCCTTCAGCCGGCCCAGGGCAGGAATTCGTTACGACGATATGATCGCCGGCCTTGAAGCGATGCGGGGCATAACGCTGCAGAGCCTTTTTTGTGCGGGTCCCCGGGGAAATCTCGAAGAGGCCCATATCGCCGATTGGATCGATAAGGTCAAACAGATCCGGCCTCGGGATGTTCAGATCTATACCATAAGCCGGCCGGTTCCCACCAAAGCCCTTGCGCAACCTCCGGCGGCCGCGATGCTCGGCATTCGCGACCGGCTGCAGCGGGGGGGGAATCACGGCCGAGGTTTTCTAAGATACAGGAACCGCCAGGTTTCGAGAGGCACAGCTCAAAATTTAGGGATTGGCCTTAGAGACTTTTTTATAGGCATAAACCATTATGCCGGCTGAATTTCCTCCGCCTGATTCCCCATCCGTGACTGCTTTATTTAAAAAGAATTCCACAACTTCTCTCGCCTCTCGATTGGAATTGGCAATTCGATAAATCCAAGCGCCATTTTTTTTATCGACTTGGTGATCGATAAATAGTCGTTTTTCAGCATCCTGGCCTATCCCCCATACCATTCGCGGAGATATCCATGCCTATTTTTAATGTAAGTCAAAATGTCTTCAATATTTCGGTCTCTCTCCATACGCGTTCCTTTTGAAATTAAATTGCTATCTTTTCGCGTATATATCTTTTACGCTTTCTTCTTCCACCTTGATGTTGATCACCTTACAATAGGATGGCTTTTCCCCCCGGAGAGGCATATAGCTGCGGCTATAAAACCTGCATTGGTAGGCCATGCCCACGCGCTCTGAAAGCAGGCAATCCAGACAATTTTCAGGATGAAACACCATTTTTACATCGTTTTTACCGGTAAGATTGGCCAAATTTCACCTTCTTCATCTAGACAGTCGATAAGTGAAGTTAGAAGAACTCTCGTTCGATATCCTAGCCTCAACTTAATTGGCCGAAGAAGGATCGATGCTGCTTTTTTGCCTTATTCGCAAGAGCGAGGACAAGACCGCACAGCAAGAAAAAAATATCCCTGAAAATTAAAAAAGCAGGGCTTTGGCTCGTTCCCGACGGATGGAGGCTGAAGCAGCCGCAATTTCCAATGGGTCCCGCGATGGATCTGATCATGATGGCGATCATGAAAATCAAAACAAGAAAAGATAGGGATAGCGCTGATTCGCGAACAAAAAAACCCAGGATGACAAAAACTCCTAAGAACAGTTCCAGCCACGGCAGAAAGAATGCGAAATAGATCGCCAGCCTCTCGGGCAGGATATGATATCTCATAACAATCGCTGCGAATTCCTTTGGATAGGCGATTTTATCGATGCTCGCATAGATGAACACCCCGCCTAAAATGAGTCTGGCTGAGAATTGAATGAGCTTATGATTAAAGAAACTCACGAAGCTTTCTTTCATATCGTTTGCTTTAATCGTCAGCAGGAAGCCCACAGAAAGCGGAATCCCCCATTTTCATCAGCGACAACGACAAAGCAATCCCCATCACAGCATTTCGGACATCGGCATTCTTCTACGCTTTCAGTGAGGACGTCGTTAAAGCGGACGACTTTTCGGATGACCCCATAGCATTTGACGAATTTAGTATTCAGCGGAACATAGACAATACCATTGGCGCAAACCTCGATATAGCGACTGGATTCATTGACATAGGAGTTTGCAGCGATGGCGGCGTATAAAAAGGCTGAAGAAACCAGGAAAAATAGCGCGATAAACTTAATTTTTTTTCTCATTTAAAAATATACCTCCATTTATCTTTATTAATATAAACAGCAGAAAGCCCAAATTTTTATCACTTTTTTTTCTAAAAATGAAAAATTTATTAAGATATATCTTATTATTTTCGATTAAAAAGCGTTTGCAAAGATAATTTTAAAAGGAAAGTCCTAATTTGAAGAGGCTCGAAACATTGAATTTGCCAAGAACGGATCCAGCCCGTATAATTTTATCCGCATGGCCCGCAGGCAATTAGTGTTTAATCATGAGAACCTTGAGATTCAAGAACATCTATTTTTTTTATTTACACCTATTATCCTTGCATTTTTTATAATTCCGCTTTTTAGCCGAGAAGCCGACCTCGATTCGCAAACTCAAAATCTTTCTAAAAAACATCCGCTGATTAAGCAGGGGGAAATTCTTCTAAAAGAAGGACAATATCAACAATCCATTGAACAATTCACAAAATATCTAAAGTCTTCTACAGCTGAGGATCAAAATGCGCTCATATGTTATTGGAATTTGGGCATTTTATTTTGGAACATTGATCGCATGGACGAATCCGAAAAATATTTCAGACAGGCAAACAAACTTGGGGTAGCTTTAGACCTTCCAAAAGAGCGCGAAGAATGTGAGACGGCTCTCAAGATTTATAAATCATATACGTTGGCGATAGAATCGCGGAACAAGGGCAATTTGTCGCAGTCCAATCAATACTTCCAAGAAGCTGCTGCTTTGGCAAGGTCCATCAAAAGCGATGCTCATGAGCTTAAAATATTAAGAACCTGGAGCTTCAATTATATAGATGAACTCAGCCATAATAATTTCCTGGATTTGAACAAACAAGCTCTACAATTTGCCAAGTCTCTTAAGCATAAGCCAGAAATTTTGAAAGCTCTTAAAAACATTGGATTATTCTATTCAATGGAAAACGATTATTCTCATGCCTTAAGCTATTATTTTCAAGCTTTGGATTCAGCGCAGCGCAATCGAGACGATAAAGAAATTACATTATGTTTAAATAATATCGCCTCTCTCTATTCAATTCTCGGTGACGATGAGAAATCTATCGCCTATTATTCCGAAGCTTTGAAGATCTTAAAATCTTTAGGCCATCTAACCAATTCTTTAACATGCCTTAATAATTTAGGCCTTTCGTATCAGAGCCTATATCAGACGACAGGAATCGCAGAATATTATGTCCGGGCAATAAAACTCTTTCAGGAGAGTTTAAACTCGGCGCAAAAACTCCATGATGAATTTTTCGAGAATGTTTCCCTTGCCCAAATCGGGAATGCCTATTCTGGTTTGAAAAAATATGATGAAGCCCTGAAATTTCTACAATCGGCCCTGGAAATGGCTCAGAAAAGAAAGGATGCTGCCCTCCTTCCATCGCTTTTGACGAGTATCGGAATGGTCCACGTCAACAAAGAGGATTGCATAAAAGCCGAAAGCTATCTAAATAAAGCTCTAACTGAAGCCAGGAAAGCCCATTCTGATCCACTGATTATGCGATTATTTTACGGCCTCGGGCTATGCAAAGAGAGAAGCGGCGATTATGGGCAGGCTATTTCCAATTACGACGAATGTCTGAGGATCATCGATATAATCGGCTCAAAAATTGTAGATGATATCAACCGAGCCGGATATGCGCAAGACAAAGCGGAAATATATCAAAAGCTGATCAATTTGTATTACAGTCTTTTCCAGAAAACGAAATCGAACGTTTTCGAAAGAGAAATTTTTTCCGCCGCAGAAAGGGCCAAAGCGAGGTCCTTCGTCGAATATTTAGAACGACTGAGCGCGCGCAGCAGCGCTCCCGCTGCAGGGAAATCGAATCCCGAAGAAGAGAAACTTAAAACATCCCGGCTGGACATTTTAAAAAAGCTCTCCGAGAGCGGGCTGGAAATAGAAAAGAAATCACAGCTGGAGATACAGCTCCGGCGGATCGATGACATGGCAAGCATTTTGAATACGAACGAGTTCCTGCAAACTGAAACCGCCGAGATCCCCACAAAACCCGTGGCTCTCGATGCCGTTCAAAAGAAACTGCTTAAGAGCGATACAGCATTGATCGAATACATTCTGGGAAACGAGCGCTCGTTCTTGATTTTCATTTCCAGCGCATCCTATAAAGTCATCGAACTCCCTCCTCAGGACAAAATCACGAATATGCTGACGGGTTTTCTGAGATACCTCGAAAATTCAGGAATGAATCCGACAACGGGAACCGCTGCCGCAAGACGGTTGTATAAAGAGCTCTTTTCTCCGGTTGAAAGCCTCATCCCAAAATCGGTTACAAATTTGATCATTGTTCCGGACGGTATATTGTTCGATCTCCCCTTTGAAACACTGGTTTGTGATCAGGACAAGAAATCACGAATCGATTATCTCATGAACCATTATTTCCTATCTTATGCTCCTTCCGTGAGCGCATACTTTTATCTTTTGAAAAGGCCAAAACCGGCGAGCTACCGAAAAGACCTCCTCGCCTTCGGGGCACCTTCATATTCAACGTCTGTATCTCCAGGGAATAAGAACTCTCGATCTCCGAGCCAAATCCTATTGGAGCTATATGAAAAAAACGGTTTTTCCGTTTCTCCGATTCCCTATGGCGAAAAAGAAGTCACGGAAATCTCAAGATATTTCAAAGCGGATAAAAGAGATGTCTATGTCAAGACAAGGGCCAGCGAACAAGCCCTCAAAAGCAT
>Ga0315280_10001950_pt1 | contig 34290 bp, 42 predicted proteins | sample YL17G06_40_MG_FD_203697 | JGI IMG/M metagenome (GOLD analysis project Ga0315280, IMG submission 203697) | Sediment microbial communities from Yellowstone Lake, YNP, Wyoming, USA - YL17G06_40 | ecosystem: Environmental > Aquatic > Freshwater > Lake > Sediment | place: USA: Wyoming | collected...
TTGCTCTTCTCAAGCTTTATCAGAGTTTCCAGCTCTCGCTCGGAGAGATGCTTCACCACCAAGATGACTCACCTCCTACGCAAAAGACGGAAAAGCATTAGTCTAATAAGTTTTAACGGAAACTATAATTCAACAAACCCAAAACCTCCCAGAAAAACAAATCACCAATCTGCTTATAGAACTAGAGAATGAAAACGTACTCCACTTCAAAAAACCAACAAAAACACCCACCACGCCAAAAGCATACCTCTTCTCCAGCAACGCAATGTGGTACTGGACAACCATCGCACTCGCCATCGCAACCACAATCGCCGTCTTCACAATTCCAGAAGACGTCTACCCCATAGTCTACGCCCGCTCCATCCTCGGCGCCATATTCGTACTATGGCTGCCAGGCTACACCTTCATAAAAGCACTTTTCCCAGTGCATGTGCCAACAAAAACGTCCACAGAAAGCCTAGACCCCATAGAGCGAATCGCCCTAAGCCTCGGCATGAGCATAGCCCTCGTTCCAACAATTGGTTTACTCCTAAACTACACGCCATGGGGCATACGGTTAACTCCAATAGTTCTAAGCCTGCTCGCGCTAACTTTGATTTTCGCTACAACCGCAATAGCAAGAGAACACCAAACCAAGACCAAAATGCACGCTTACCCTATTACAAAATCCTAAACAACAAAATATCAAAGATGGAGCAAGAACCGAGGACAATCAAAAACTTGAAGCGCGCTGGCTTGTCCCTTAAATGGTTAAAAATGATTAAAAGTCGTCTTTTGAGGGTAGGTCTGTGATGAATTGGTTTGATGAATGTGTTTTGACCTTGCTTAGACACGATAAAGTTGGGTGTTTGATAAACTTTTGTTTGTTTAAGCGTCTATATTCCATGCAGGCTTAAAGCGAGAGTCTACTGCAAACAGGCTAAGGAAAGACTGAAAAACTCAAATTTGCCTCTAAATCAAAAACTGACAATTAAGACCATTTTAGACCATTTTCGGGACAAGGCAGCGCGCATGCGTGTTCCTAAATTCCTTTTTCTACATGCGATGGAATTACGGCCTTATAAGAGTGTACGCTCTTTGCTGAATCATATTTGGATCATATACTAGACCCGAGGGGAGGGCTGTCAGAGCACACGCACACCGACAACGCGAGAAATTCTGACGGGCCACCATTTCCTTCTCAACCGCGACAGGAACCACCCCTTCTTAACAGAGGATTGTACGTCAAGCCACGCCTCCATCCACACACGAAGCCAAATAAGAATAAAAACTCACAACACGAACGAATTTAGGAACAACCATGCGCGCTAAAAGCAGCCCTAACCATAGGCCTACTATTCCTATTAACAGTTGCCATCAGAATAATCAACATAATCACCAGCTCCTAAAACACAAAACACGGACGGCTAATCAAAGTGACAAAAAACCTAAGCCAAGCCACAAAAGACCAAATCAAAGACCTCATAGTTGAAACCGTGAAAAAACAAAAACCCGAAACCGCAAAACAACTAATCAGCCTAATCCAACAGACCCAAGGCCTGCCAGAACAAGAAATAACCAAACTTCTGATTGAAGTCGAAAACGAAAACAAAATCCACTTCACCAAAAAAGAAACCCCAACACTCACATCGCCAACAGCCTATATCTTTTCATCCAAAGCAACATGGTACTGGACCACAATAACACTGGCAGTAGCAACGACCATAACCGTTTTCACAATTCCGGAAGACGTCTACCCGATAGTTTATGCCCGCTCCGTCTTGGGCGTAATATTCGTGTTATTTTTGCCCTGCTTCACTTTTATAAAAGCACTGTTTCCTACCAGCGTTCCGATAAAAACGTCTTCAGACAATATGGACACCGTCGAACGCGTGGCATTAAGCCTCGGCATGAGCCTCGCCCTCACACCCATAGTCGGCCTAATCCTAAACTACACACCATGGGGCATAACACTAACCCCCATCACCCTCAGCCTACTTGCACTAACAACAGTCTTCGCAACAGCAGCCATACTCCGCGAACACCAAACAAAAACTGAAACAACCAACTTATCCTAATCAACCACCCAGAAACATGTCAGACTAAGAAATAACATTTTTAATATTTCCTCTCAGAAACCACTAAGCAGAAAGGTGGTGAAAACAAAGAATGAGTAAAGACCAAACAATCGGCGCGCTGATCCTAATCGTTTGCGCAATCGTAATAGTCGGCTACGTTACAGGCCTATTCCTATACTCAACATGCATCCAACCGTGGCTAAACCTAGGCGCCAACGCCAACGTGCAATTCTGGCTAGTCGCCATCCCCGTGCTCATCGGCTTCGTCGGCATCCTCCTGATAGGCGCATGAATCGGCTACACAATGGCCACAACACCCCCACCGAAACCCACAGAAGAAATCACAGCCGAGAACAAAACAGAAGAAACCCAAAAGCTCTAGCAAGGGATATGCCTCATAGAACGAGCCCACACGATTGGCAAGAAGTCTCACGCAGATTGGGCTGGCTAACATGGGAAGACTTCAAAACTGTAAACAATAATTGCTGCCGATGGTTGTAGATCTTGCGTTTGGCAGCTGAGTTCCCGCTCAATAGCTGCTCCAAAACAGGTAAACCTTGGTCTGAAGAAGCATTCCAACGAGCTTGATTAGCTTCGTCATTTTTTCAAGGGTTGCATTCTTGATGCTCGCAACGTAATCAGGCGTTTTGCCGAACCCCTGTCGGGCTATTTGGTCGATTTCTTTTTTGTCTTTTCTCAACCTTCACAGAGCCATGATAACTGCAAATAACTATTTAAGGTAGGAAAGTAAGAACATACACGGTGAGTTCATGGCTCAAAACGAAAAAGTAGACGTCACAGTAGTAAGCGAAAAAGGACAAGTCGTAATACCTCAGACCATAAGGAAGAAACTAGGCATAGGACCAAAGACAAAACTTCTCGTTTACGGTTACCAAGACGCCGTAATCATGAAGAAGCTTGAAGTGCCTGACATAACCAAAGAACTGGAAGCCATGTACAAAAGGATAGATAAAAGAATAGCCAAGCACGGCGAATTGACTAACAAAGAAATAAACGAAGTAATCAGTGACTACAGAAGAAAGAAGAGACTTCCTTGCGAAGGTCGCTAAATGAACGTAGTACTTGACACGAACGTTTTGGTCTCTGCCCTAATCAAGACCGGGAAGCCAAGGGAACTCTTCCTCAAGATAACTGAGGGAAGAATTCAGCTGATTCTGTCTAGAAGCATTTTGAAAGAGTTCAGCGAAGTTGCCGACGACCCAAGGATAAGAAAATACGTTGACCAAGATGACATAATCGCCTTTTTAAGAATTGTCGGAAGCGTTGCCAAAATAGTCAAAGTAAAGTCTAGGTTCAAAGTTGTAAAGGAAGACCCTGACGATGACGCTGTGCTAAGGACAGCCTTTGACGGCAAAGCCGACTGCATAGTATCAGGAAATAACCACCTGCTTTCTCTGGGAGCATTCAGAGGAATAAGAATCTTAACCGTTGATGAACTGTTGACGTCATTGAAAAAAGAAAAGGCACAGAAATAGAGGCACATCCACAGATCACCCATTAACTCAAGCCACAAAGAGAATCTCAGGAACACTTAACCTCAAGACTCTTACTCCAAAACAAGTAAACCTTCGCCTGAAGAAGCATCCCAACAATCTTAACGAGCTTCGCTATTCTCTCTATATTGGCGTTTTTTACGCCTTCAGCGAAGGCTGTTGTGGTGCCATGAGGCATGTGGTGATTAGCCGCGATCTCTTTCCTAAAACGCGGATGATCATTCTTGACGAAAGCCTCTTTTAACTTTTCAAGCTGCTCGGGGCTAAAGTTTTTGAGTTTATCTGAAACGTATTTTTGGCTGCCGAGAAGCTTCAGGTCAAAACCCAAAACTGGAAAGCGCATCTGCAACTCGCAGAGCTTCTTCCGATGGTTGTTGTTCAAAGACTTTTTTCATCCCTGCCTTCTCAGCAAAAGGATTGTACTTCGCCATAACCGCAACCATTTCCACATAAAGCGTGCCCGCCAATGGTAGAGTTTCCCGAATCAGTTTCGCGCCCAAGAAATACTATCAAACGACAAAGACTTTGATGCTGCGCCGATAAAAAGAAACATTTAATATTTCACAAAAACGCAGGAAACAGCGGCCCCTCAGACGTAGGGCTACACAAGTTTCCATGAGGAAAAACAACATTTCCGACCAACGCATTTAACCCAGAAAGAAGAAGACGATAAGAGACTAAGCTTCCTCCATTCGCAAACTTGAGCACCCAAGCCCTAAACTCGAAATCTTTCAGGAAGAGTCTTCTGCGGGTTCAATCTGAACGTCTATTACCGTGCCCGCTAGGCTTTTCTCTTCGTCTTCTTCGTCCCGCAGCATCTCAAGCGTCAACTGCGGTATCGTTATCCGCCCGTCCCTATTCAGTCTCGCGTAAAAGCTTTCCTGTTGACTAAAAGCGTACGCAGGCTTCACAGTAACCTTCAAAACCTGCGTGGTTATGCAAAAAGTTCCCTACAGAATGTTAAGCACGTTGGTAGGCATCACTGTGATAATCTCAAGTTTGCGCATGATGCTTAGATTCTTCAACTTTCTCTAAAAATCCGGAAGGAAAAATTATGGAAAAACACATTTGCTGAATCTTTTTGAAACACATAGAAGCCACATCATTCTCGCCTTAAAAGCGTTAACCATCACAGTAGCAACCCTAATACTTTTCCATCAAGACCTTACCATAATATTCAGCGACGCCTTACAAAGCGAAATCACAAACTACATGCTAGCCATACCAATCATATTCACATACCTAATCTACCGAAAAAGAAAGACGTTAAGAGTAGTTATCACGTTTGAAACGCCTATAAAGCCGAAACAGACAACCAAAATGTAAAAGTTTTAATAAGCCCTTTACAATATTTTAAGTAGGTAAAGAAAATGAGTATTACAAAATTGTCTAGTAAAGGTCAAATAACTATTCCGAAAGATATAAGAGACAAACTGAAATTGGAGCCAGGGGACAAGGTTCTTATGGAAGCGACGGAACATGCCGCTGTCATTAAACCACTAAAAAAGCCCTCTGAAAGCATGAAAGGCGTAGGAAAAGAAACAAAAAGTAAGCTAGGAAACATAAGCGCAACAGAACTATTAAAAAAGATGAGGATGGAGGACCAAGAAGAACTTTGACCCTATGCCTCATCGACACAGGCATCTTTCTATGTCTAGCCTTCGAAGATCCAGGCTATCAACAATGCGGAAAACTTCTTGATAAAGCCTTTAAAGGCGACATAACCCCACTTCTAAGCTCGATACAACTTACTGAACTCTACACACCCTTCCTCAGAGCTAATGACCTCGCAGGGTTACAAGAAATGAAGCTGGAAGTCATCAAGCTAGAACCCAGAATACGCAACGTGGACAAAGAAATAGCTGAGAAAGCAGCGGAATATCGCTCCACCATCCAAACACCACACGGAAAATGGTTAGCACTAGCAGACTCCATAATACTGGCCACATCAACCCTGGAAGCGGCTGAAATCCTCTACACGATCGACACAAACTTCGCCAACGTGGAAGGGATCAAAGTAAAAGCACCTGAAATGGAACTCAAAGAATGGATCAAACAATATGGATCAAAGAAGTGACAAAAGCTACCTAACCATAGAATAATCGTTCAATAAACACAATTTATACCCAGGTTTGTTCCAAATGGCTAAAATTTTCTACGCAGTAAAAACAGAAAACATTCCTTTCCATGCTGAGCAGCTGTTAAATAAGGGTAACCTAGCCTTAAGTTTAAAAATTAACCTTCGCAACAGCCGCCCTAATACGCGAGCACCAAACAAAAAAGAGCGAAGCCAAACAGTTCCTCAAATCACAAAAAGACTAAGCATAAATTTGTTTCTCAACCTAAACATCTTAACATAGGAGGATAGTATTGGAAGCCATCATTTTATGCGGCGGAAGCGGATGGAGGCTCAAGCCTGACATATGGATTCCAAAACCAAAACTCAAAATAAACAATGAAACCCTAATATCCCATCAAATAAACTGGCTTAGAAGACACGGAATAGACAAAATAATACTTGCCACGAACACCCCGAATCTAACCGATGACGCTGACGTAATCCATTCAGTGGAGAAAAAGAAGCTTGGAACCGGCGGAGCAGTCAAAAAGGCCGCAGAACAAGTCAAAGACAACAAGGTATACGTGATGAATGTTGACGACATAGTCTTCTATGACCCGAAAAAGCTTTATGAATACGCAGATAAGGGAGCAACCATACTAATGGCGAAGCCTACTCTGCCTTTTGGAAGGGTTCAAACACAAAACACTTACGTCATAAGGTTTGAACAAAAACCGCAACTCGATTTTTACGCCTCCACGGGACATTACGTCTTCAAAACGTCTGTGATAAGGCAGTTCTTTCCAGACGAGGGAGCCATGGAACTTCAAACCCTTCAAGCCCTCGCAGATAAGAGAATGCTTAGAGGATATACATACAACAGCACATGGCTGACGATAAACACAATGAAAGACCTCTTAAAAGTGAGAGAATATTTTAAACTGCACAAAATAGAAGAGTAACCCTCTGAAACAGACATAACAGCTGGAGGTGAAAACACACTCATGAGCAAAGATCAAGCCATAGGTATGCTGATCTTCTTAGCCTGTGCAGTAATAGCCATTCTATACACTGTTGGACTTTTCCTACCCATCTTCGAAGGCTTCGGCTTCTGGATAGTCGCCATACCAGTATTCATAGGCTTCATAGCCATTCTAGGAATAGGCGCTTGGATAGGGTGGACAATGGCCACAACACCACCACCAAAACCAATAGACGACGTCGCACCCGAAAAAATTGAAGAGACGACAGAAAACAAGTAAAAGTATCTTCCCAAGATCTAAGCCTGTCATGGGCTCGTTTCACAATCAAAAATTGGAGCGCGCCGGTGACCCGCCTGCGCCTCATGCTGAGAGCTAATCTGTCAGCTTTTTAAGCTGCGGCTACTCACAACCCAAATGCAACCCTGAATCAGCTCACAGGACGGAACCCATCAAGGTTATTGCGCGCGCTAGCCTATACTGATTTGTCGAGCACGCGCTTCTCCAGGTTCAAGGCTTCTTCGACTCGCCCACATGACATATGATTCCTTTCTGACTCCATTAAGGTTTTAATAGTAAATCCATCTCAAAACACTTTTCATTGGGGTTGGACATGAAAAAGGAAGACGCGCAGCAATTTGGTCTTAGGGCTTCTTTGGGTTTGTTTGATGCTGTCTCTGTTAGTGTTGGTGCTATTATCGGCGGCGGGATCTTCGTTGTTACAGGCATCGCTGCAGGTTTAGCTGGTTCAGCCCTCATAGTCTCCATGCTCATAGCCGCACTCATATCCCTATTAACAGCGTTAAGCTTCGCCGAACTCACCGCTTGGCAGCCCAAGGAAGGAAGCATATACGAGTACTCTTACCAGCTAGTCTCGCCGTTCGCAGGCTTCCTGGTAGGCTGGATGTGGATACTAAGCAACACCTTCGCCGGAGCAGCCGTCTCGCTAGGCTTCGCCTACTACCTAACCGCACTAGTGCCAAGCCTTAACCCAAACTACGTTGCAGCCATCGTCTGCCTAGCCTTCACCGCAATCAACTATTGCAGCGTCAAACAGTCAGCCCGATTGAACAACATCCTCGTTACGGCGAAACTGCTCATCCTAGCCTTCTTCATCATATACGGCATGCTCTTCATGAACCCAACAAACTTCACGCCGTTCAGACCTCTTGATGTGGGAGTGTTCAGCGGCGCAGTCTTCTTTTTCTTCGCCTACGGAGGCTTCGCAAGAGCAGCCGTAATCGCCGAAGAAGTCAAAGACGCAAAACGCAACGTTCCAAAAGCCATGCTCATAGCACTAGCCATATCAACAATATTCTACATACTCATTGGCACCGTAGCCGTCGGGCTCGTCGGGCCTAACAGGCTTGCAAACTCACACTCGCCACTGGAAGAAGCCATGAAGGCAACAGGAAACTCAGCAGCAACCTTCACCATCGCAGTTGGAGGCATACTCGCAACCGCAAGTGTCCTACTCACATCCGTTCTCGGCGTTTCGCGAATGGCCTACGCAATGGCAAGAAGAAAAGACCTTCCACAAGCCCTAGCCAAACTGGATCCGAAACGAAACACGCCAATTAACTCAACATGGATAGTAGGCTTAATCATGACACTTCTCGTCCTGCTCATCGACCTGTCAAAAGTCGTGGCCATAAGCAGCTTCGCCATGCTCTTCTTCTACACCCTAGCCAACGTGTCAGCCCTACGCCTGAAAACAGAAAAACGAGCCTACCCAAGAATCCTCCCAGCAATCGGAGCCGCCTCCTGTCTTGCGCTATTGGCTTTTGAGCTGTTTGCTTCATTACAATCGTGGATAATCGGCACCGCATGCTTATTAGTCGGAGCAGTTTACTACGTTGCCAAACAAAAACTTCGGAAGCAGTGACAAACCATGCTGGACTGGTGGCTGCTCGTAGTGTTTGGCTTCTTCATCGGCATAATCGCCAGCATGACAGGTGTCGGCGGCGGAATCTTCATCGTCCCCATCCTCACATTCTTCTACGCCTTCGTAGTCAACAGCGCCACAGGAACAAGCCTGACAAGCATAATCTTCACCGCCATAGCCTCAACCCTGAACTACGCCAAACAGAAAAGAATCTACTACAAGACAGGAGCCATCCTAATCATCACGACAGCCCCAGGAGCCTACCTCGGCGCGTGGCTTGCAACCATCATGGAAGAGCGCACGCTCGGACTGGTTTTCGGAGTCTTCCTAATCCTCGTCGCCATCCGCATGATAATCAGTGCACTCCGAACCAAAGCACAAAAACAGGCACAGCCAGTCAGAACAGGCACGGAACTCCTGCACTCTGGAAAAACAGTCATCATAGGCGCTGGCCTGAGCTTCTTCGGCGGCGTGGCTTCAGGACTTCTCGGAATAGGCGGCGGAACACTCGTCGTCCCCATATTGATCGTTGCCATGGGAATGCCCATACACTATGCAACCGCCACCAGCATGTTCACCATGATATTCACAAGCATATCAGGCGTCGCAAAATACGCCCAAGCAGACCTCATAAACTTCCCAGTCGCACTGCTTCTCGCAACGGGCACAATCTTCGGCGCCCAAGTAGGAGCCTACACATCCAAGAAGATCTCAGGCAGAAACCTAGGCCTGATCTTCGGCATAATGCTCGTAGTCGCCGGCATAAACATGATCCTGAAATACATGTAGCCGCGCTTTTCCTAAACCATCAGGCAAGACTGATTTTCTCTACTGCTGCTGCTGTTTCCGCTTCAGCATGTTCTCCAACACAGGCTTCAGCTTCGCATTCTCTGCCTTAATCTTTTCCTTGCCTAAAGCGTTCATCTGGGCGGTCATTTCTCGCACGATTTCCGCAAACTTCACTCCTTCAGCCGCTGAGACATACTCAACTCTGAACCTTTCGGGACTCATTCCAAGCTTCTGCAGCATAGGCGCCAATGCGTCCATTCTTGCCTTCATCTTGTAGTTTCCGCTTATGTAGTGGCAGTCGTACGGCAAGTGGCAAGCGCCAACCATGACCATGCCAGCGCCCAATCTTAAGGCTTCGAGAACAAAGTCCCTGTCGACCCTTCCTGAACACATGACCCTTATCGGCCTCATCGTCGGCGGATACTCAAACCTGCTCGTCCCAGCCAAATCCGCACCAGCATAAGAACACCAGTTGCACAGGAAAGCCAGAATCTTGTCCTCAGGATTCGTCTCCAACGCGCTTCTGATCTGGGCAAGGATTTGAGCATCTGTGAAATGACGTTGAGTGATCGCGTCTGCCGGACATTCTGCAACACATGTTCCGCACCCGTGACACATGACCCGCGTGACCTCGGCTACCTGTCCCTCAGGCGCCTTTATCGCCCCATACGGGCAAGCCTTAGCGCAGACGCCGCATTTGACCTTGGTGTTGCGGCACAGAGCCGGGTTAACCACCGCCACGATGGGCTCAATCTTCCATTTAGGCTTAGACAATATTGTGGCTACTCGAGACGCCGCACCCATTCCTTGGGAGACGCTGTAGGGCACGTCTTTGGGTCCTTGACAGCCGCCCGCTACGAACACGCCGTCCACAGGCGTGTCTATGGGCTTGAGCTTGGGGTGGCTTTCCATGAAGAATCCGTCGGTGCCGCGGCTGATGTTGAAGATTCTCGCCACGTCTGCTGAGCCTTCGGCTTGAACTGCCGCAGTGGCCAATACGGCCATGTCGCTTTTGACTTCCACTGGTTCGCCGCTTTCTTTCTCAGCATAAACCGTCAGACTCTTGGTCGCTAGGTCTTCGGTGATTTTCTTGTTTGCCAGTCTTACGCGGATGAAGTTTATGCCTAAGTCCTGAGCTTTCCTGTAAAGCTCTTCGTCACCCTTCTTGTTGGAACGCATGTCCGTGTACAGAACGTTGATGTTCAGTTTGTCGCCGTACTTCTCTTTCAGAAAAACCGCGCTCTTCAGAGTGAGCATGCAGCAGAAACCTGAACAGTACTCGTACTTGTTAGTGTCTCTGGAACCGACGCATTGAATGTAGGTTATACTACGTGGCTGCATGCCGTCAGATGGCCTTTTGACTTCACCCACAATCTGAGTCCCAGTGTCAATCAAACGCTCAAGCTGCAACGCCGTGACGACGTTCTTGTACTTGCCGAAACCATAGTTCTCCAAATCGTAAGGCTCGTAAATGTCGAAGCCTGTTGCGACAGTTATAGCACCCACTTCGAAGCTCGTTTCTCCAGGTTCCTGGCCAAAATACACTGCTTTCGCCGGACACACTTCTTCACATGTGCTACAGCTCCCGTCCTTGAAGTGGAGGCAGTTTTCTTTGTCAATCACGTAGGTTGACGGCGTGGCGTTCGGAAAAGGCGTATAGATTGCCTTCCGCATCCGTGTACCCGCATCAAACTTGTTAGGAACACTTACTGGACACTTTTCAGCGCAGACGCCGCAGCCCAGGCACTTGTTTTCGTCTACGAAACGCGGTTTCCTGACAACTTTGACTTTGTAGTTGCCGATTACACCTTCGACCTCCTTGACTTCTGAGTAGGTAAGCAAGTCGATGTTCGGATGCACGGCAACAGCGCCTATCCTAGTTGCAACGCAGGAAAATCTTGGACAGTGAATCTGCTGCGGACAGTTCGAGCACTCAAAGACCGGGAAGGTTTTGCCCAGCTGAGCCATGTGTCCGCCTATGGCTTCTGCCCTGTCAACCAAGTAAACGTGATAGCCCATCTCCGCAAGGTCCAAGGCAGCACTTGACCCTGCAACACCTGCACCCACCACTAATGCCTTGTTGGTGACAGGAACCTCAATCACGTCCAAGGGTTCAAGCAGCCGCACCTTCGCAACCGCCATCCTAACGATTTCTTTCGCCTTTTCCGTCGCCTCCTTAGGCGTGCTTGGGTGACACCAAGACGAGAACTCTCGAATGTTCGCCATCTCAAACAAGAAACGGTTCAGACCAGCTTCAGAAACAGTTCTGCGAAACGTTGGTTCATGCATCCTCGGCGAGCATGCAGCCACAACTACGCGGTTCAGCCTATACTCTCTCACACCTTTTCTAATCTCTTCCTGGCCTGGGTCGGCGCACGTGTAGCGGTTGGTCTTCACGTAAACCACGTTTGGCAAAGTACGCGCATAGTTGGCCACATCCTCAACGTCCACAACGCCGCCGATGTTGAGACCGCAGTAACAAATGAAAATACCGATTCGCAGTTCTTCTTGGCTAACTGTTACTTGTTGTGTCATGATTTTTCACCTCTCCCGAGAACTGCTCTGACCTGAGCCACAACCTGAGTGTCTGTATAATTGGGCATCGATATGGCATCCATCGGACAAGCAGAACTGCATACTCCGCATCCGCGACAGAGCCCCTCAGTCACCTTCGCCAGCTCCTTATCGCCCATCTTCTCAACGTTTATAGCGTGATATCCGCAGACAGATTCGCAGACCCTGCATCCGCTGCACAGGTCTTCATTCACATGTGCCACAATAGGCTCGACAGCCCACGATTCCCGACCTAAGACTGAAGCGGCTTGGGCTGCTGCAGCACTTCCTTGCGATACGCTGTAGGGAATGTCCTTCAACCCTCCGCAGGCGCCTGCCAAGAATATTCCTGGTATTTCAGTGTCGGTGGGGCGGATTTTTGGTTGACATTCCTTGAAGAAACCGTCCTTGCCCAAAGGTATGCCGAGCATTTCTGCCAGCTCAGGCGCGGTGTTACGCGGAATCGCAGCGTTTGCCAAGACAACCATGTCAGCTTCTACTTTAACTGGCTTACCGTCTTCAGTCTCACCATAGACTGTAAGGTTCTTGGTTTCAGGGTCTTCGGTTACTCGGCGATTTTCAAGTTTGACTCGCACGAAGTTGATGCCGGCTTTTTGAGCTCGGTTGAAGAATTCCTCGTATCCTTTGAAGCCGCTTCGCATGTCCGTGTAGAGAACGTGGATTTGTATTGCGTCCTTATACTTCTCTTTGAGCATGACAGCGTGCTTCAAGGTGTACATGCAGCAGAAGCCTGAACAGTACTCGTACTTGTTAACATCACGAGAACCCACGCATTGAATAAATGCAACAGAATGCGGCTTTTGCCCGTCTGACGCCCGAATTACCTTTCCGCCTGTGGGTCCAGCTGCCAACAGAAGTCTTTCAAGCTCCAGCGCAGTGAATACGTTGGAGTACTTGCCGTACCCGTAGTTTTCCATGTCCTCTGGGTTGTACATGTCGTAGCCTACGGAAACCACTATAGCGCCAACATTGACCTCAGTCTCTTCAGGTTTCTGGTCGAAGTTTATGGCTTCCCTAGCACCGCAAGCATCCACGCATTTGTAGCATTCAATACAGTAGTCCCTGTTTATCGTGTAAATGAGCGGAACCGCCTGGTCAAAGGGCACGGAAATAGCCTTTCTCACGCCCATGTTCATGTCCGAAGGGTTTGGATACTCGATCGGACAGGCGTCTCGGCATTCGCCGCAGCCGGTGCAGTTCTTGGCGATGACGTAACGTGAGTTCTTTCTGATTTTCACCTTGAAATTGCCCACGTACCCCTCAACGCTCAGAATGTCAGCAAAGGAGATTATCTCGATGTTCGGATGCCTGCCAACATCCACCATTTTCGGGCCTTCGATGCATATGCTGCAGTCAAGAGTCGGGAAAGTTTTATCCAGCAGTGCCATGTAGCCGCCGATGCTTTCAGTCTTCTCCACGACGTAAACTTTGTACCCCATGTCAGCCAAGTCTAACGCTGCGTTTATGCCGGCGATTCCGCCGCCGATGACCATCACTTTTTTTGTTATCGGCAATTCAATGGGCTGTAAGGGTTCGAGAAGCTTCGCCTTAGCTACGGCCATCCTGACAGTTTCTTTGGCCTTTTCAGTTGCTTCCTTAGGCGTGTTTAGGTGACACCAAGACGAGAATTCGCGAATATTCGCCATCTCAAATAGCCACGGGTTCAAGTCTGCCTGAGAAACACACCGCTGAAAAGTCGGCTCGTAAAGCCTAGGTGAACAGCCAGCCACAACCACACGGGTGAGATTCTTCTTCTTTATCGCATCTTTGATTTCTTCTTGGCCTTGGCGACTGCACGGATAGTTCATGTTCTCAGCGTAAACAACGTTCGGCAAGGTCTTCGCGTAGTTCGTCAAGTCTTCAACGTCAATTACGGAAGAGATGTTTGAACCGCATTGACACACGAAAACGCCTATTCGAACCTTCCTAGGTTCTCTCTTCTTCTTTTCTTTCCTCACCATCCTACGTCGCCTTCCATCCCAGCCGTTTCTCTACAGAATCCCTTGCCCGTCGAGAACCTTTGGCCTTCAACTCCTTCGTAACTTCCACTGGCGATGTCAGCCTTTCCAGAGCCTTGTTCCAAGCTCCAGAACGAAGCGGAGTGTGGTTCACACTGGTTCGCTTAAGCTCCAAAGCCTCGTCAACAGGGCAAACAGCCTTGCATGCGCCGCAGTAAACGCAAAACATCTCATTCGGGTAAACTTTCTTAGTATCATCTGAAAGGTACAGAGCCCCCGTTATCGGACAAACGTCCAAACAGTCCGTGCAGCCTTTGGGACACTTTTCTGGGTGAATGAGGATTTTTCCGTTGATGAACTTTCGCACTCGCATGACGCCGTCAGGGCACTTGAACTCGCAGATTCTGCAGCATGGGCAGCGGTCCTTTTCAACGTCAATCTTGACCTTAAGTCCTCTCCTCTCCTCATCAGTCAGTAGATCAATGTCTTCTACAGGTTTCCCGTCAGCCGTCTCCCAGGTCACTTTGATCAGATCCAGCGGACACACTTCTTCGCACTTCGCATTGTCTGGAAGCTTGCCTGCATCTGCTTGGATCTCTCGGACCAGTTGTGTGAAGCTTTCTTTTTCAACGATCGAGAGCGCATGCTTGCCGTTTACCGTTACTTTCACGGCTCCGTATGGGCAGAGCACGTCGCAGATTCCACAGAAATTGCATTTCGCCAAATCCACGTCCACTCCGGCCTTTCTGGCTTTCTCTCCTTCCGCTTTCGGCTGTTTTTCGATCTTAATGGCTTCTTTCGGACAGGCCAAGGTGCAGATTTGGCATCCTACACAGTGATTCTTGTCAAGGGTGAGCTTGTAATTCTTTACATGCAAAACCCATTCTAGCGTTAATGCGTCCTCTTTATCGGTTTTCAGTTTCCTTAAAGGCATTCACTGACCCACCAAGTCACATCTTTGCGATGTGAAACCATGGTCAAAAAGTAGGCTACACTTACTTTCATATATAGTTTGGTTTGAAGTCCATTGTTTTTTAATGAGCAAGTTTAATGCAAATTGCTACATGGCATTGCAAGCCCTCGTCTTCTAACGCAACAATGCTTAGATTTGCAGCCTGTAGCAGTTCTCCAAAATCATTTAGCGTGAAAGACTTCTTCAAACCGGTGACAACTATGACAGCCTCTTTTTTTGCGACTCGATTAAGCTCGTCAAGTGTCGTGGCGGGATTCGGCGTGTTTTGTACGAGCGTAAGGGCAAAGACATTGCTGAATGTGTTTCTCCTTAGAGGCATGTAGTCCGCATCGGCCAAGATCAAGTGCACATTCGAGTAATCTCTGGCGCGTGTTTTGGCTTGCTGCAAGGTCTTCCTAGAAATGTCCAGTCCGATGAGCGCTTTTGTCTTGCCAGCAACATGTTTGAACAGCAGTCCAGTCCCGCAGCCGACATCCAAAGCCATGCCGTTTCTGGCGATTTTCGCAGTTTTCAATGCTGCATCGATTTTTGCAGACTGCTCTTCAGCATATCGCATATCATAGAGGTGCGCCGTCACGTCGTAGCGCCGTATTATCGCACGTTTCTTGCTCCAACCGCTCATGTTGAGCCTTCAGAAATCTTATGTATGCACGTGTCTTCATAAACTATTGGCGAACAACACTGTGCCCGATTCCAAACCTTTGGCGGTTCTAGTCAATCCGAATGTTGCAGAAGCAGAAAAGATGGCTAAAGAGGCTGTTTCTCAACATAAGACGCTGCTTGTCGTCGGCAATTGCTGGGTGCATTATCAGGGCAGGGCAAGGTCGGAACTTGAACCTGGAGAGCGCATCTTGGTAATCAAGCAGGACGGTTCTCTCCTTGTCCATCGTTCAGTAGGCTATGAGCCGGTTAACTGGCAGCCTCCAGGTTGCGTTTTTCACGTGCAGACGCGCGGCAACGTTCTAGAAGTTCATGCTGTGAGGCAGAAGCCAGCTGAATCTGTTAAGGTGTCTTTTGATCGAATCCTGATGGTTTCTGCTCTAAGCCTCCAAGACTCGGGTGAGTTCTCTCTTTATGCGAGTGAGGAGGACATGCAGAAAGCCATTTTGTGCAGGCCTTCACTGTTGGAAGAGGGATTCAAACCTATCAGTTATGAGAAAAGGGTTCAGCCAGGTTTTGTGGACGTCTATGGCGTGGACAAGGATGGGAGACTCGTAGTTGTGGAGATTAAGCGGAAGACAGCTGGAAAAGAAGCGGCGATCCAACTCGCAAAGTACATTGACGCGGTAAAGAGCAGGGCAGACCGTGAAGTGCGAGGAATCCTTGCGGCTCCGAGCATTGCGAAGGAAGTTCAGAGAACATTAGAGACGCTTGGCTTGGAGTTCAGGCCTTTAGACCCGAAGAAATGCGCTGAAATGCTACGTCGATCGGAGACTGCAAAGTTGGCTGAGTTTTTTGTGGAAAAATAAATTGGTAGGTTTGGAGTTGGCTTTGAAGGGTTGAAAAGTATGAATGTTTGGAAGGGCATTCCAGCAGGCGACAAGCCTCCTCAATTGCTGAATGTGGTTATTGAAGTCATAAGCGGTTCGAGAGACAAGTACGAGTTCCATTCCGAATGGGAAGCCTTTGTTTTAGACCGTGTGATTCCTTCTTCCGTGGTTTTTCCAGTCGAGTACGGCTTTGTTCCGCAGACGTGGTTTGACGATGACGACCCACTTGACATAATGGTGATGAGCTACGAACCGCTTGAGGTCGGCTGCATAGTGAAAACCCGAGTCATCGGGGCGCTGATCGTTGAGGACGAGGCTGGGGAAGACGCGAAGATACTGTCCGTGCCGTGAACGATGCAAGATTCGACGGCTACCATGACATGACAGATGTGCACCCGCACAAAATTAAGGAGATAAAAGAGTTTTTTGAAACGTATAAGCGGCTCGAGCCTCACAAGTGGGTTAGATTCAAAGAATGGAAAAACGCTGAGGACGCTTGGAAGATAGTCACCCACTCCATGGGCAAGTACAAAGAATTGGTTAGGCAGAACAAGTAGACCGTGTTTCTTGCGTGCAGTTGCTAGGGCAGCATCTTTGTGAAAGCTTCGTATTCTTCGTCCGAGAACCAGCCTTCAGCCCTAAGTTGTCTCAGTCCGCTCTCAATCTGTTCACGGGCGACACTGACTTTCAACAGGTCAGTCTTTGCGCCTGCCTCGTTTGTCTCTCTTTCAAACATCGCGTTCTTCTCCATTAGGGATAGGAACTTGCTCAGAAAGGAAGCTATAGCGCGCATGCCTGTTCCGAAAATGGTTAAAAATGGTCTTAATTCGCCTTTTGTGATTTGGAGACAGTTTTGAGCTTCGCACTTGCCTTCGGCCTTCTTGCAGCGTCCGCTCTTCTCGAACTGTGAAGGGTTAGGCTGAAGGCGGCGGAGTAAGCTTTGCGGTGATTGCATCGGCTTGATCGCTGACTCCCATGATTCTCCAACCCTCAACACGCCAAGAGTTGCCTATCAGATAAGCTCATATCGGAGGCAAAAAGGCAAAAGAAGAATAAACACCATTTTTGACCAATTTAGGAACACGCATGCGCGCTCGAAACAGCTTTAATAGAGCATACTCACTAACCTTCTGCTTCTCAGGTGCAATGTTTGCCAGTTGGCAGCGTACTGAACAGATCATTCAGGTTTCTTCTTAAGCAGGAAAGAGCGTTCAAAGTCAACCTAGCCAGAAACGTAAGTCAGAACTTTTTCCTCACGGCGACGCAGCAGTATCAGTCGATTTTCATAGTTGCCCTTGGAGCGAAGACAATACAACTCGGCTTCGGAACAGCTATCGGGGGAATCGCCTCAGTAGGGGCTGCGCTCTTCGTGGGTTGGCTTTCAAGTCGCTATAACATCAAATCCATTTTCATGCTGGGAGTAGCACTGATCGCGTTAGGGTCCCTTTTTTTCGCCACGGCTATGGACTGGTGGATGGTGATTCCTGCCTTGGCAGTAATGACGTTTGCGCTGAGGGTAACCTCTACTGTTTGTCCGATGATATGTGGCAGCTGTTTCAGAAGCCACGAAAGAGCAACTGGAATGGCACTTTGTGATGTGGTGTCCGCTCTTCCAAGACTCGCTGCTCCTGTGATCGCTGCTTATCTCGTAACAGTCTTCGGAGGTCTCAACGCTCAAGGAATCCGTCCACTCTACCTTGTCCAATTTGCAGGTCTTTGGCTCACATTTGTGATGATCTGGAGGCTATTCAGAGATCCCCGAGAAATGACTGTAGCAAGAGCAAAGAGGACGGAAGACGCGAGTTTCATACAGAATATGAGGAGGCTCTTCAGCGAAATAGAACATGTGAAAAGCTGGATTGTCTACACAAGTCTTGTCGGAATGCCCATATACTTGAGCGGGATCTATTGGACTCTTTTTGCGGCTCAAGTGAAGGGAGCAGACCAGTACGTGATCGCACAGATGACTATGGCGATGTGGGTGATACCCATAGCTTTCTCCTTTCCGATGGGCAAACTCGCCGACGTGATAGGCAGAAAACGTGCAATATACCTAGTCTTGCCACTGTTACTCGTCTCCATGTTCATGCTCATCTATGCTCGCAGTTCAGCAGAACTCATCATTTCAACCTTCCTACTAGGCACAATCGTGTTGATTTCCGCCTTTCAAACAGCGATGACCATCGAAATGGTGCCACCACAACTTCTGGGCACTTGGCTAAGCGTGCTCGCCATATTTGACGGAGTTGTCGGACTGGTGTTAGCTCCTGCCATCGGAGGACTAGTCTGGGACATATTCTCACCCGTCCTTGTGATCTTTCTAATGATAGCCATAACGATAGCAGCTATTCCCATTTTGCTTTTCGTGCCAGAGACCCTGAGAAAAAGGAGCGAGTAGACAATCAACTGAGACCAGATTTTTTTGTTTCGCGCACCAGCTTGTTGCTAAATTCGGACAAAAATAGATTTTAATTGGTGTCGGCTTTTTCTCGGTACGTATTTAGATGTTCTTGACGGAAAGATGGTTGATGTTCTGACCGAATAAAATCTATTAAAATCTGAATTTAGCAACGCCCTAGCGCGTGCCATGCCATAGAATTGCACACTACAACAGGGCGCGAGATTCTAGTTATTGTAACATCATTTGCGCATTTGATGTCTGCAAAACTGTTTTAAGCATTATTTCATAATGATATTGAGGTCGAAAACATGTTATTCGTAACTTTAATGTCACCTAAAGGAAAAGGGGCTGACGCTGTGAAACATCTTAAGACGCTTAAGGCACGTAAAGGAATAAAGATTCGAGACATATACTTCACCTTCGGCAGATATGACGGCGTAGTAATATTTGAGGCCCCAGACGAGAGGACAGCCATGAATTTTGTGATGGAAACAGGATTTGCAACATCATACACTATGGAAACCCTGATTGCAGTTCCTGCAAAGAATATTTGACACCTAAAAGCCTAAGCAACAATCACCAGAAACCCTCTTTTCTATTGTGCCTCTCCAGTATCGCGCCCGCTACTTTCAGCCTTACCAAGAACTGGCTAGATCAACCAACCCAACCTCTCAACTTTTTCTTTTTCAACCACCGCTCAAAATGAAGAGAATCAACAATCACTTCTTGTCGGAGACAATAGTGCATGAAGAAAGGCGCGTGCTAATCAGGCCCTAGATAGAGCGATGGTTCTGGGTTATTGAGATCATAAAAAGAAGAGAAAAAAGGGTTTAACAGTTTGCTGGTCAGTGAACGGGGCAAATTGGATCTTTCATATGGGAAAATTGGATGTTAGGGTTTCTTGGATTTTAAAGATTCTAATCTCACTTTGTTTAAGACCTTAGAGTTTTTTATTAGGTTGACTGTTGCTTTAGGTGCGAATTGTGAAATTTTCGGTGCGATCTCTTTAGGATCTAAATGAACCCCCTCTATTTTTACAACATCTTTTTTACCTAATTTCTTGCTCTGAACATTCATCAACATGGAAACTGTCTTATCACTTCCAGGTAAATCTAAAGCCTCAATTACCTTAGTTCCCTTCCCAGCAGTTATATGGTCAATCACAGTTCCATACTGAATTTTTCCAGTTCCTATTGCAGACATTCTACCACCAAATACTCACTACGTTTTTGAGTATAAGTAGATTTACATTCCACAGAACAACAATTTACCTGACCTTTGTTGTTTATGACCGATATTCTTTCCTAAACCTATTCTCGTACAGCTCTCACTCAGCGCTTTGAAAGAATAAAGGACAAACCAAAGAACTGGGCCTAACGTTGCCGAAGTCTGTGCTTGTAACCTTAGCCATTTTTCCTCATCTCTCCCTCCAGCTTTTCCCATGTCGCTCCGATTTTCTAGAGCTACAAACTTTGCGCGCGCTCACGGCTAAAATCTATCATTAGAGAACTTGAGAAGACGCCAACTTTCTATGAGATGGACGGTCAGAAAGTGGAGGGTGAGAAATGATAATTGTGTACTGTACTATTGAGAAAGCGTGCTAGTTCTATAGATTAGATTTGTGAAGCGTTTTTTGATTCGGATCATGACCTTGATTTCACACTGCATCGTGCGCGCTGCCGCGACTAGGTTAACTAGCGCCCGCGACACGAGCTTTGAATCTTTGAAACTCTGTGAACATTGTGGCTCTGAAATTGAAACAATGGGCTTGGCAGACTTCCTTCCGACTGCACTTTCATAGTAAGTGTCATGATTATTCATGCAGAAACAGAAAGCCTGCCCTAATGTATGCGCTTCAGTATTCTTCCTTCTTCCAAATGTTGTATGGACACTGCCTCCAACAGTACGTACTCGCCTTGTAAATACAACCCTGGCATTCGAGCCTGTCAAACCGTCTACGCCCGCTCATAAGCAGCTCTCTACATGCTCTTCTGAACTGCCTTCCTCATTAAGTCTTGGATTGCGTCGCTTACTCTGCGCGCGCTGTGTTCTCCATTAAAGCGTTCGACTAGGATTTCATTCAAAGTTTCTGCAATCAATCTTTTTGCATAGTTTTTGAATTCTTCCACTCTTTGTTCTGGTGTTTGATTTCTGTGGCTATGTGTTTTTGATATCTTTCGTTGATTATTACTAGGCCCATGCGTGTTCCTAAATTGGTCTAAAATGGTTTTAATTCTTCTTTCGCCTGTTCACGTCCGATACGGGCTTGTTTTGCAGTCAAGTCTTGGCCGTGCTGAGGATGGAAAATCATGGATTCGGGCATCAAGCCGATCTGATCATCGCGGAGCCTTACACCGCGACCTTCAGCTTAACCCCCCACAGTTCGGAAAAGGCGGACACTGCAAGAAGACTGAAAGCCGACGTGCGGCCTAAAATTGTCCCCAAATCACAAAAGGCGAATTAAAACCATTTTTAACCATTTTCGGAACAGGCATGCGCGCTAATAATCACTTCGCTGCTGCTCGTTTTCTTCTTGGATCCTGGCACCTTGTTCATTGGGGCGCAGCTTTTCCTTTTGGGTCTAGTCGTGTACTATGTCAGAATGGTCGAGCGCAGTCGTATTTGTCAGGCAGTCGGCGGACGAATCTTGGCATCAGTGCTTTTTCGGCGCTCGTTGCGTGGCTGGTCATATCTGGCTCTTTGCCCGCAGCTTTGTCAGAAGGCGTGATGTGGCTGATTTTCGGTTTCGCCGTTGTCGTTGCTGTGGTCTTTCTGATTGCTGGGTTGCTGAATGTCACTTGGAGTTCGGGAGGGTGAGTGTTCATGACGGAAAATGAAGGAGAACGGCTCTTGAAGAAGACAATCAGCGAAGAGCGGCTTCAGGTCTGCAACATGGCCAGACGGCTGGGTTCAAAACTGAGCGGTTTGATGTTCACTTGCGGGATCTTGGTTGCGGCCTTCGGGGCCTACGTGCTGCTTGTGCCGCAGGATCCTGTTCTTTCCGTGCGGCTCAACATAGTATTCACCTGCGCCTTAGGTTTTGTCGGCGTCCTGAATATCCTGTGCGGATTGCTGCTTCTGCTGGGAGAAGACTAGGCTGTCGATTGTCTCCCGAAGAAATCCGTTATCTTCTTCTGGAAAAGCGCACTTTTCAGCAGTTCACTTCTTCTTATCCACTGTTCCAGTGGGATTTGGAATCTGGCTGCAATCCATTTCAATGCCAGTTCCAAAGTGTTGAAGATGTAAGGCTTCTGCCTCATAGCGTTTCTCACGTTCTCCCTCACCTGCCACACTCCGACAGGCATAATGTAGCCTGGGCGAGCCTCACGCAGCACAATCACGGTGGCCTGTCTTCTTTCCTTCACGAGCTGATCACAAACTGCCAAACGCGCGGCATAGTAGCACCCGCCTATTTCTGCGTAGGTTGTTCTTCCATCGTAGCCTTCCCAATCAGAATACATGACGGCTCCGCTGCCTTTGGGGTTCCAGACGGTGCCCGGGTACCACGCTTCCATGGCTTCGTAGCTCCAAGCGCTCGGGATCATCAGAATCTCGAACACGTTGTCCAAGTAGCGGGATTCGTAGACGCGGTACTCGTTTATTTCAGGGAACTGTTTGACTTGAGCCATCAGATTCTTTGAGACTATGTCGTCTACGGCGGTTATGCTCCAGCGTGTTGGCACGAGACGCCTGTTGTCTTCCAGACCGAATGCCCCGACGCTGAAGGCTCTCTGAATTTTCGTAACAGAAACGCCTTCGTCATAAAGTTCAAGCACGGCTGGCACGGCTTTCAGGTCGGTGTCATTGTAGGCTTTCTCCACGTTCTGGTCCCATCTGGTGTTGCTCAGGAGCAAGTCGCGGATTGGTGCTGAAGGCCCGAAGGGTTGAACCTCGTCGTCTAGAAAAATTGAGCCGTGCGGTTTCTTGGTCAACAGCAACTCAACATCTACTGGTTTGACGGCCAGTGCTAGTTCGCGGGTTTTGTCGATTATTTTCCCCGCTTTCTCGAACCTTCTCACGTGCACTCGATGTTTGCCGCGGATGAGCATTGAACGGAAGCTGACGATTTCATCCATGGACCTTCCGAACCACAGCTCAGGCAGGTCGTAGAGGCTTGTGTCTTCGTGCACGGGCGGGACAAGTGGGCCAGCGTAGACGTTTGGGTAGCCGATTCTGCCGATGAAAACGCTCGGTGGCGAGGCCCCGGCTATGTCTTCGCTGCTCATTAAGGGCACGCTTCTAAGGTAGTATTTTACTTTGACCATTATTGGGCAGCGTTCTTTGCCGCACAGAAGTCTTGAGCCTTTGCAGATTACGCATAAGCCGCTTTTCGAGTCTTTGCCCGTGACGGTCAGAACGCCTTCTTGATTGAGGTTCGTGCTTCTTAGAAGATCGTGTGCCCAAGTGCTCGAGTAAGCTTTGCTGACGCGTTTTGGTGAAAAGGTCAACGCTTATCATCCAGAATGATGGTTGAAAGTGGCTCTTATCTTTTCTGGGATCGGTTCACTGTCCTGTCAGTATGTACGTTTTCCGTGTGTTTTATATTGGGTCCCACGTGAGCATTATGGTGTGAGCCGCCATGAGCAAAGACATGCGTTACTACAAGGGAAAGTACAAAGTCAAGGTTCTGTCAGAGAGCAAGGGAAGCTGGATTGTGGAAGCTTTAGAGTCGTTTGAAGATGACATCCAAGGCACAAAGACGAAAGTCAAGGCCGGAGAAAGACGCATTGTAGCTCCGAACCTGCTTTTCAAGAAAGAAGACCTGCCGCCTCCGATAAAGGAGCATGTCTACGAGTTGAAAATGGAGAAGAAGCTCAAACACCTAATTGACAAGGAAGAAAAGAAAGGAGACAAGACTGATTAGCTGATATGGTTGTGGCGCCCTGGCCGGGATTTGGACCCGGGTCCTGCGGGCGACAGCCGCATATACTAGACCGGACTATACTACCAGGGCTTTTAGCTAGGCAGAAATCAATCAAGGCGTTTGTGACAGATAAACTTTGTCAGCTTTGCATCCTTGCCGTGAAGACAGGCGTCTAGTTATATTTATGTGAAAGGTGATTGCTATCTAGTTACTATGATTTCGATAATTGGTGCAGGGAAGGTTGGCAGTTCAGCCGCATTCAACATTCTGGGACGCAGGATAAGTGATGTTGTTCTGATTGATGTTGTTCAAAACCTGGCTCAGGGTGAGGCTTTGGACATGATGCAGGCGGCACCTGCCATCGAGTTTGACGGCAAAATCGAGGGAACAAGCAGCTATAGTGAAATGAAGGGTTCGGAGCTCGTCATCTTGACTGCGGGTTTAGCCAGACAGCCTGGAATGAGCAGGTTGGACCTCATCAACAAGAACGCAGCCATAGTCAAATCCATAGTCAAAGAAGTTGTCCGATACGCGCCTGACTGCAAACTGATGGTGGTAACGAACCCTGTTGATGTCATGACATATGTGGCCTTTAAGGAGTCAGGGTTTGAGAGAAACCGAGTCTTCGGCATGGGCAACATTCTTGACACGTTGCGGTTCAGGTCTTACATCGCGATGAAACTGGGCGTATCAAGAGAGGACATCCGCGCCCTGGTCATCGGAGAACACGGAGATTCCATGGTCCCACTCGTGAACTATGCCTCAGTTTCGGGGATACCGATAACAGACTTGCTCAAGCGGGAACAGATACAGAAGATAGTCAACTTGACCCGGACTTCAGGCTCGGATGTCATAAAGCTCAAAGGAAGCACCGTCTACGCTCCGGCAGCAGTGATTGCAATAATGGCTGACGCGGTTTTGAGAGGCAGAAACCGGGTGATGGGGGTCTCGACCTACCTGCAGGGCGAATATGGATTTTCAGACGTTTCAATCGGAGTGCCATGCGTCCTCGGAAAGAACGGCGTTGAAACAATTCTGGAGCTTGAACTCGATCTTGAAACGAAAAAAGAGTTTGAGAAATCAGCCGCTGTGGTAAAAGACGCAATAGACAAAATGAAAGAGGCATAGTGAAGCACAGCGAACCCATCGTCAGTGCAAGAAAATAATGGCAGCCAGAGGAGCTTGAGATTATTTATCTCTCGGAAAACCGCAGCAGAAAACCGCGGTGTAATGACATTGGCGCCGGGAGTGGGATTTGAACCCACGCGGCCCCGAGAGGCCACAAGCTGTTAGGCACCTAAGTGTCTCCAGGCTTGCTCCATACCTAGCTAGGAGACCCCGGCTCAAACCATATTCAATCATCAAGTTTATTATAGGTTTTCCAGACGCACCAAAGACTTGCCTGCGACTGAAACGCAAATAGGAGATGAGATGCAACGTTTTGGCTCATCCTTTTCTCGAAATCAAGACGCGGTAGCCGCTTCCGCGCGCCAAGACCTCAACATTTCCAAATGCTTTTTCAAAGACAGACTGCAGGCGTTTTCTGCCTATCTTGGATTTCACAACCATCTGCAATGTGCCTCCGCAGGCCAGATGCTCGGGGGCCTCAACGATTATTGCTTCGACAACTTTCATTCCAGCGCTCACGGGCGGGTTCGAAACCACACAGTCGAAAACCAGATCGCAGACAGCTGCATAGAGGTGCCCGTGTCTGACTTCCACGTTCCAAACGCAGTTGAGCTCAACGTTCCGTCGGGCAAGCCTGATTGCTCGCATGTTCACGTCAACTAAGACTACGCGCAAGTTAGGATTGAAAACTCCCGCTGCAATTCCGACAGCGCCGTAGCCGCATCCGAGGTCTAAGACGCAGCCGTTCTCTGGAAGGATCATGCTTTCGACTAGAAGCCGTGTTCCCAGATCGACTCGGTCCTTAGAGAAGACTCCTGAGGCCGTCAGGAACTCGAACGGCTTGTTTCGAAGATAGGTGCGGATCAGGCCGAACCGTGCTTTCGACTTTGGATGCTCGGTGAAATAGTGTTCTGCGCCACTAGGGTTTTTGTTCATCGACTTTCTCGCCGCTTTTCCAACATCTTGGGTAGGTGCCCCTAGGCATAAGGACTCTTTCAACCTTCGCAACCACACCGTGATCCATGCTTAAGATGTGCTCTGAAGATGCTGCTGCCCTGGCCAGAGCAACTGCCTCGCCTTTCAACGAGAAAACCGCCAGTAAGGAGCCTTCCATGATTCCGCTTTCAAGCCGCAGGACGCCTGGCGCTGTGAGATTAGCTCCGTGGCAAACAGCGTCAACAGCAGAATCTCTGATGTAAATCTTGGGAACCGAGGCCAATGCCCGCTCCATCGGCTGAACAAACTTCTTCAAGAACTTCTCGTCTTTTTTCTCTTGCCACTGCATAAACCAGTAAGCCATGTCGTGCAACCTGACACAGTTGTCTTCAACGAAGGGCCCAGCCCTCGTTCTACGAAGTTCCTGCATGTGCGCTCCGCAACCTAGAACTTCGCCCACGTCAAAGCAAAGCTTGCGAATGTACGTTCCGCCTTCACAGCCGACCTTGAAAAGCACGTTGCGTCCGTCCATTTCAAGAAAATCCAAATAGTAGATCCTCCTCGTTCGCAGTTGCCGTTTGACTGACGCCCTCAGGGGCGGTCTCTGGTAGATTGCGTCTTCAAACTCTTTCAGAACTTTCCTGACTTGATCTTCTGCCACGTCTCCGTGAACCTTCATCACGCAGACGTACTCTTTGCCACTGTAGAGCAGGGCTTGAACAACCTTCGTGGATTCCTCTAACGTTACGGGCAGAACGCCTGTCACGTGGGGATTTCTCTGGCTTCTTTGGGGAACTTCTAAGCCTCTAGAGTCCCGCCGTGACCAACGTGTTCAAGTTTCAGGATGCGTTTGACCCAGGCAGCCACTTCGTGACTTGAAGGGCCAGCCGGCTTGTCCAAGTTGATGACGCCGAATTTCATGGACTCCTCTGGCTGTCTCTCTTCAGGCTTGCACCCGAAGCTTGGGTCAGTTCTGTCCTCAGCCCTGATCAATGTTTCTCGTTTGACTTCCCATGGCGCAACAGTTCTGGGCATAATGCTATTGTACTCCTACGGAGAAGAAAAGGGTTTAAGGAGTATAATAGGCTTAAACCGAAGTCAAGGCGGGTTTCACTATCTTCGCCATCTCTTCCTGTTTGCCCGCAACCTTCAAAGCTTCTACGACTTCCTCGTCGGACGCGCCGCGGTTAATGTCTATCTTATCCTGCAACGGCTCAACATGATTAACGTTTGCCCTTCGCCGTTTCACGCCGCTGACGGTTTTGGGACCAGTGACTAACACGAAGCTCTTGTCCACAACGTCAACTATAACGCATTTCCTTCCAGCCTCTCGACCTGACAACTTCACACAAACCCTTCCAATCTCTATCGCTGGCATTCCAAATCCTCCTCAAGAACAAGATAGAGAAAGCACTCAAACGTATTTATAACTTCACTTTCAATTGCTGAGGTTAATCACTGAAGTATAAGCGTGGGCATAAAAGAAAGTAACCCAAGATTCTCTACGTGAAAATGAGCGAGAACGAGGAAGCGCAGCATTTTTTTGTTCATCCCTTATTTCTAGTTCCTTCATTATCGCAAAATAAGGATATAGAAGCTCTTCGTTACCTGTGAAGACATAGGAGTTACCAATTGCAGTAGCCAAATGTACATTGCAAGCGTTCTCATCAGCATGTCGGGAAACAAACCTCTTTGGAACGCATGCCAAGAATTTTTTTAATATGGTTTCTTTCGCTATTTTTTCTCGATTTAAACAAGATATTAAGGCTAAGGCTTTGTTTGCATTTTGGGAAAAGAAGTCGTGACCTCCAGGTCCCACATGATGTGGTTCCTTTTCTATTATTGAAAAAGGATTTTCTATACTAACGATTGTTTTTTTCACAAAAGTTTCAGCATTTCTAAGCCATTTCTTTTGTTTCAGCGATTTTGCTGCCAAGCCTAGACAATACGACATCCAAAAAGGGTCATAGTATTCTCTGCCTTCTGTTGACTTTAGGGCATTAAGATATTTTTCTAAACGGTTTCCAGCTTGTGTAACTAGTTTTTCATACTTATTGTCGTTGAAAACTTTTTCATAGAAGATCCCGCTAAGCAGTACATAGGAACAGTCATACAAGCATTTGTCTTCGCCCTTTTCTTTTCCTATGAATCTTCCCCAATTTTTAACGATGTATTTCCATGCCCAATCTATATTCGGCTCAAAATTTTGTTTATGGGAAACTTTTGTGAAGTATAACCAAACCCATATCGCTTCAAGAGTGTCGTGAAAATCCTCGACTATTGGAAAAGCGCCTTCTTAGGCAGATTCACCGATCTCCCAGGGGCAAATGCAACCGTGCAACGTGCCTTTTTCAACGTAGGGTTCAACAATTTGGCATTTCACTAGGAATTGTGAGGCTTTTTCGAAGTGAATCGGCAAATATCGCCTGTGCACGTTAAGTCTTTTCAGAAGCGACGAACTTCGGATTTCCAATTTCAACGTTCCACGCTCACATCATAAGCTTTTCAACTACATCGCAGAGAACGCTTGTTCCAAATACCAAGTTTTTTATCGAGATTCTTTCATCTATGCCATGTATGGTTTTAAGCATTTCTCCATAAGGCATGTCTGCACGCAACGGCTGAAAACCGTAACACGTACTGCTCATGTTTCTGAAGAATCGAGAATCCGTTCCGCCAGTAAGCAGAATTGGAACTACAGAACAGTTTGGCTCAAACTCCTTCAGAGTGCCTACAATCTGCTCATAAAGCGGCGTGTTTGACGGTGATTCAGAAGGTTCATTAGCTTGAATTGTTTCAAACTCCAGCTTTTCTAGGCCAACATCCTTAAGCAAATTCTTCATCTCATTCAAAGCTCCAGTTGTGGTTTGCCCGGGCAGCATTCTGCAATCAAAGATAGCTTCACATTCCGATGGAATTATATTCTCTTTTACGCCACCATGAATTATTGTGGGTGTGGCAGTCATTCTAAGTCTTGCCCGAATCTCCTCAGCCATGGCTTTGTCTTTCTGAGCTAACATGTCCAAAACTTGATCGCCCATTTCAGGATTTTCAAGCAAAAGCGACACGCCTTGCTGCAAAAGTTTGTTCTCTTTTGCAACTTCGTTCAGGAACTGTTTTACAATTGGCACAAGCGAAATTCTTGAACGGTAGTTTCCAAGCTTTTCAACAACTCGGTTCATGCGCATTATGGCGTTGTCTGCTGCTCCGGGCACGGAGCTATGTCCTGGTCTGCCTTTCGCTTTAACTTTGAACCATAGAATTCCTTTCTCTGCCGTTTGAATTGTGTAAATGTTTTTGCCGTTTACTGGGATTGCTAGGCCTCCGCCCTCGTTTAACACGTAGTCTGCTCGAATTTTTTCGGGATGATTGCGGACCAACCAGCCTGTTCCTGCTTCCCCGCCTTTTTCCTCGTCTGCTGTTGCAGCCAGTATAACGTCACCTTTAAGCTTCATATTGTTCCTTTTCAGAAGCTTCATGACCATAACTTCCATAGCTGTCATTGACTTCATGTCCAATGCGCCACGTCCCCAAACAAACCCGTCCTTGACCACGCCGCCGAACGGGCCTACACTCCACTCTTTCGGGTTTGCAGCCACAACATCCAAATGCGAAAGCAAAAGCAAACTTGGTTTTTCGCCTGTTCCTCGAAGGCGTGTGATTACGTTTCCTCTTCCGGGTGCAGACTCGAATTGCTCACATTTGAATCCGTCTTTTTCCAACGCTCTTGTAGTGTATTTTGTGGCTGGAGTTTCGTTTCCAGGCGGGTTTGTCGTGTTTATGCGGATTAGGCCGCTGAGGAATTCCGTGACCTCTTGTTCAATTTCCTTCAGAAGTTTGGCACACATTTCGGCAATTCACCTGTCGGTCAGAGTATTAGTGCGTTATTGACTTAAGATTTTACCCTTTCAAATTTCCCCATGAAGTCTGGATATTGACTTCTGCGAAGGCTTTCAGATACGTATCTGGAATGTTTATTTAGTCATTGAAAGTTTTAACTTGACAGGTCACAAACAGTGATAATAGAGGGCACTTTGAATGGCTACAGAGCAGTCTCAAGTCTTGCCTAAGCTACGCGAAATGGGATCGACAAAGACCATCGGCCTAATATCAGACACGCACGTGCCCGCTCGAGCCAGAGAAATACCCAAAGAGGTCTTCGTGGTTTTCGAGAGCGTCGACTTCATAGTGCACGCAGGCGACTTGGTGGACCTGTCAGTCATCGATGACTTGGAGCAGCTTGCACCCGTCTTGGCAGTTTATGGGAATATGGACGGGCCGGAGATTCGCGGGAAACTGCCAAAAGTGAATTCGGTCAAGGTTTTTGACTGGAAAATTGGAATCATGCACAACCCCAGCGCACTTTTCGGAACGCGCAAAATGCGGGAAATTGCCCTACAGAACGGTTTTGACGCCCTTGTCTTCGGACACACTCACAGTTCGAGCATTAGGTGGGAAGGAAACAAGCTATTCATAAACCCCGGAAGCCCAACAAACCCTGTTCCTCCCTTCATAACCAAGCCGTCTGTCGCTCTGCTGCGTGTAAGCAAAGAAAGAATAGCCCCTGAGATAGTCCAGATTTAGATGTTGGCTAGTGACTGTAAGGTTTTCACTTTAACCCACCTCTCCGCGGCGGGAGGATGTTGTTTCGCAGAGAGTCTTAAGTGCAGAAACTGCTGAACGGTATTGCTGAAACATGATTGGAGGTTAACATGTATGGAGAGGTGTAAGAATCCTTGGCATAAGGAATGCAAAGGCAGCGATATCGAGGTCTACATTCAGGTCAGAGGAGAGAAGCTTCCCATCTGCAGACGGTGCTGGGGCAGAATAGCGAACAAGGATTTGGAGTGGTGAAAAGATGGACGGGTTCAGCATGAACACAGCCAAATCGTTTCTCGGGAAAAACGTGAACCTTCACCTGAAAGACGGTTCCGTGATAATCAACGTTCAGCTCGCCGAGATTCAAAGAGACGAGTTGAGAAGAGAAACCCTCGTCAGATGCGTTCCATACGGAAACAAGGACACATTCAGAGTTCCCATGAAGAACATAGCATGGGCAGAACTGCTTAACCTCAACCTACTGCTGACCAGCGGATGAAAACAGTAGCGCCACAGCCGTTAACGAAAGCCAAAATAGAGAAGCCTAGATTAGAATACGTTCATGCGCTGCTCACACTGTGGAATCTGCTGCACCAAAACGGAAATGCTGCTTTCCAACGCTGACATTGAGCTTCTGGAAAGAGCAGGCTATGGCAGACGGGAGTTTGTACGCTACGACAAGAATGGGTACGCCAAACTGCGAAACCGCAACGGCTACTGCGTCTTCTACGACTCTGAAAAGCACCGCTGCAAAGCCTACAAGCACCGACCTTCAGGATGCCGCATATACCCAGTGGTCTACAGCGAAGAAGACGGAGTGATTGCGGATGACCTGTGCCCAGAGAAGGACACTGCATCTGCAGACGAATTGAAACGGAAAGGAACGAAAGTCGTCAAGCTTCTAGACAGGATAGACAGCGAATCGGAAACACGCAAGCAGCGGATTTCTCTATGAACATTCCTTTGACATGAAACTATCAAACAATCTTAAATAAAGCTAAGCAAATTCTCTGAACGGTGATAATATGCCTTGCACGGTCATATGTGGAGGTTTTTGGGGAGACGAAGGTAAAGGCAAGATAATCTCTTACCTTGCACTCAAGGACAAGCTGGACTTCTGTGTAAGAACCGGTTCAGTGAACGCTGCACACACTATTTGGTACCAAGGCAAACGTTACGCGTTGCACATGGTTCCAGGCGGATTCGTCCATGAGAAATGCCGATTGCTGATCGGAGCCGGCTCGAACGTTGAGGTTGCGCAGTTCTTTAAGGAAGTTGAAGAAACCAACGTCAAAAACCGCATAGGCATAGACAACCAAGCCTCGATAATTGAAGAGAAACACTCAGCGCAGGACAAAGCCAGTTCGCACCTGAAGGGCTTAGGCACGACAGGCCGCGGTGTGGGACCAGCAATTGAGGAAAGAGTTCGCAGAACAGCCAAGATTGCACGTGACGTTCCCGAGTTGAAACCGTATCTCGCAGACGTAGCGGCTGAAACAAACAGCTCGATAGACGGAGGCAAAAACGTTCTCCTTGAAGGAACTCAGGGATTGATGCTCTCACTTTTCTACGGCACCTACCCCTACGTGACAAGCCGAGACACAAGCGCTTCTGCAATATGCTCTGAAGCAGGCGTAGGCCCGACTAAAGTTGACAATGTCCTCGTAGTGCTGAAGTCCTTCATGACCCGGGTAGGCACAGGCCCGTTACCAGGAGAACTGTCAAAGGAAGAAGCCATGAGACGCGGCTGGTTTGAAACTGCCGCGGGAACGGGCCGTGAGAGACGCTCTGCACCCCTCAACTTTGAACTGGCGAAGAAAGCTGCAGTGGTCAACGGTGCAACGCAAGCCGCCCTTACGAAACTCGACGCCTTGTACCCAGAGTGCAAAGGTTCAAGAGAATATGATAAACTTCCCAATGAAGCGAAGCAATTCATAAACGAAATTGAAAAACAAACAGGAATTCCAGTTGCGCTGATCGGCACTGGACCGGAAGCCTTGGACATAATTGACAGAAGAGAATAACCCTAATACATTAGCGAATTGAGCAATTCTAAAACTAAGGTATTCATCCGTAGAGGCAGAGAGGCGCGCACGGCGTATTGTACAGCATTTCGCCCTTCTATCCTTTCATTGTAGGAAATCGTGCTAGCGCTCTTCATAGCATTATTGGCGACCACAAAATCCTTCAAGAATAGCATGTTTTGAAGAATTCAAAGAAATGCGTTCAGGGTCTTGCGTCTAGTATCAGCTTTTTGTATAAGACAGTGCTGCCCCGAAGAACGTCTAGAGAAATCACGTCGTTTGGGCTCTTGTATCTTTCTATGTAAACGAGTAGGTCTTCAGGTCGGGTCACTGATTGTTCATCCACTTTTGTAATCACATCATTAGCCAGCAAACCTGCTGTGGCAGCAGGGCCCGTAGAGTTAACAGAACTGATTAACAACCCGCCAACATAGTTAGCATCATAGCTAATGCCTAGCCAAGGATGAGTGTAGCTCCCTGTCGCAATTATTGCATTAGCAACTCGTTTCACAAGTACTGATGGTATGGCGTATCCCACGCCCACGAAGGCTCTGACCTCTCCGCCTGTTTCTATGGCAAACGTCACGCCTACTACAAAGCCTAGACTGTCAAGCAATGGACCGCCAGAATTGCCTGGGTTGATGGCAGCATCAATTTGGATCACGTCGGCTATTGCATAGTTTCCCTGTGGTGGGGGCACTCCGAAATCGGACAGTCGGAGGACTCTTCCCATCTGGCTTACAATTCCAGACGTCATTGAACCTCTCAGGCCAAAAGGGTTCCCGATGGCGTAGACGGGTTCGCCAACCAATAGTTGCGTGGAGTTTCCAAGGATTAAGGCATGAGAGTGTTCCGGCAGTGAATCCACCTTTATTACTGCCAAGTCGCTGTAGATGTCACTTCCCGTGAGTTGTGCATGCACGGATGTCCCGTTGTAGAAAGCTACAGTGATGCTGGCAGCTCCTTCCACAACGTGGTTATTGGTGACAATGTGGCCTCCGTCATCATAGACGAAGCCTGAGCCCTCAACGCCGGAACCGTTTGGAAGAGTACATGCAATCAATACTACCGAATACTTCGTTTGATTGTATATCTGAACTGTTGTTAAATTTGCCACTTGATTTTGATGCTGAGACTCAACCAGGTTTTCAAGTTGTTGCATCTGATCCAAGAGGGTTGCATAATCGTCTCTTAAGGCTTCAAGATTGGCTTTCAGGTCTAAGTATATAAAGGCAAAACTTCCGCCGATTACTAAACAGATGAAAACCATCACTATTAGAAATTTTCTGTCAACAGTCATTCCGGGCGCTTTTTGCATTGCTACCGCCTCTTTCATTTTTCCTGTTTTTACTCTACTAAACACTTACATAAATACTTACCAAGTCACATGATGAAGCTGCGCGAATTCATACTCTTCCTTTGGTTTTACCTCTTCTGCTTCTATGATTGGCGCGACGGGAAGATTTATCCTTGTCAGAACTATGAAAGATTCTGTGTTAGGTGCCTCAGCCACGGAAGAGACTCTGCCATCGCTCCACAACAGTAGCATGATTTGATTTTTACGTCGCTGATTCCTTGTTTCTTCAACATTTCGGAAATGCCCTTTGCACATGCTAGTGAATCCATACTTGTAGGCAGGATTTTCGAATTGACAACAAATTCCTTCATGACATCACTCAATTCGTGAAATGAGGAAAAAATATTCAGAATTGCACGACTGCCAAGCCACAGTGACAGACTGATTGACTGCAATTGACCTGGCTGTAACGGTGGACTGACAGAACGGATACGGTTTGGTGGGGCTGCCTGCACCCACACCTAAATGGGTTCAAGTCTAATAGCGGACTCGGGAGCTAATATCCAAAAGTTTCAAGTGCATACATGCAACCTAAAAGCCAGCTTCAGACTGAAGGGGTTCTCCTGAGTATGTGCTTTCGTTCTTTACAGCGTTGGAAGTCTGGTTATCCCTTCTATTTCGTCGAAGTCCTCATCGAACGAGTATATTTCTTTTATGTCGTTTAGCCTCATGATGTCGACGGCTAGGGCGTCGTTGGCTTCA
>Ga0315280_10001951_pt1 | contig 34289 bp, 27 predicted proteins | sample YL17G06_40_MG_FD_203697 | JGI IMG/M metagenome (GOLD analysis project Ga0315280, IMG submission 203697) | Sediment microbial communities from Yellowstone Lake, YNP, Wyoming, USA - YL17G06_40 | ecosystem: Environmental > Aquatic > Freshwater > Lake > Sediment | place: USA: Wyoming | collected...
ATGCAACCTCATCCGCATGATGTAGATGTAAAGGCCCTTTTAAGAATATCAGTGCTCTATAACATTCCCACTGCATGTAATAGATCGACAGCAGATTTCTTGATCTCTTCGAAATTAATGGAAAAAGGATACTCCCCGGTGATAAGAGATTATTCAGAGTACCTGGATAGAAAAGTCAATATCTAAGAAATATCACAACAAGAAGAGTGCCTTCAACCTCGCATAACTTGAGGTTGCGGGCTTCGGGGCCTTGGCAGGGCCCTCCACCCAAATCCAGGGCTATTAGGAAGGAAGTGTAGCAGAAGAATAGTTTCAAGATTGAGCACATGGTGGAAAAGAGAGAGACGGACTCCACTCATCTCTAATTTAAGCCCTTGACGCTATTCGCAAGGTATTTCTAAGGGATCGGGAAATAACCCCAGTCTTTCATAGGAGGTGGAATGATGGATAGAAAAAAATGGTTGATGGTTTTGTTGGTCACCGTGCTAATCTTGGCATTGCAATCGCCCCTATTTGCAATTAATGGTAAATCTAATCGGGCGACGCTTCGAGGTTTGAGTGGGGTTGGAGTGCTGGTAGAACAATTGACCCCTGAGGTTGAAAAAGAAGGACTCATTAAGAACCAACTTCAAATAGAGATGGAACTAAAGCTTAAGCTGTCAGGGATTAAGGTATTGACAAGGGAAGAGTGTCTGAAAGCGCCAGGGGAACCATATCTCTACATAAATGTTAATGTGAACACTGCAAAGACGGAAAGTGACATTTACCCATACAGCATTGATGTTTTGTTCATGCAAAAGGTTTCTCTCGTGCGAGATCCTAAACAGACGACCTACGCAGTGACTTGGTCAACGGGGGGTGTTGGGTCGATTGAAAAATCAATAGTGAGCCAACTTCGAACCAGTGTGGAAGAGATGGTAGATCTCTTTATCAAAACCTACCTGTCTGAAAACCCGAAATAGAAGTTTGAAAAACGTCATACGTTATTGTTAACAAGATGAAGACGATCTATCGGATAAGACCGATTTGGATGATTGGGACATTCTTTGCGCTGACCTTCGCATTTCTTCTGGTCCTTCGCCTTGGCATTTTTCAGAAGGATGAATTGGAGGATAGGGCGGATCGACCCCTCGATGCTCAGACACAAAGGGATCGGGAAACCTGGATGAATATTTATCAGCAGGAACAAAAGATCGGCTATGCCCATCGGGAATTTTTTAGAACTGTTAAAGGGTATAGGATACTGGAATCGGTCTTCATGCAGATCAACACGATGGGCATGTTGCAGGATATCCGGTTCAAGACAGAAGGGAATCTTCGACCTAATCTCACCCTTTCCTCCTTCGATTTCGAGCTCCAATCAAGTCTTTTCCACTTCAAAGCCCGGGGTGTTCTCGACGGCAAAATCCTTACCCTTTCTACTGGCACACCGGGCTCCGAACAGAAGATTGACCTCCCCTTCGAGAAGGAAGTTCATCTTCCTGTGGGAATCGTTGAAGCGCTGAATGCGGAAAATCCAAAATCGGGAGACAGCAGAACTTTTCATGTTTTTGATCCGGCCACCACAGCCGAGCGGTCTGTCAAAGTTGTGGTACTGACTGAAGAAATCATCCCTGTCATGGGCCGTCAGGAAAAGACGAAAAAAGTTTCCGTTGATTTTATGGGTGCTCCTCAGTTTGCCTGGATCGGAAAGGATGGGACGGTTTTAAAAGAAGAGGGGTCTTTAGGGATCAAACTGGAGCAAGTCACAAAAGAAGAAGCCTTGAATAAGTTAACCCTCTCACCAGGTGCGGACTTTACAGAGATTGCTTCGATCCCTGCGAAGAAGGCCATTCAGAATGTCCCTCAGCTTAAAGAACTGAAGCTTAAGTTAGAGGGCATCGATACGGGCGGTCTCTTCCTCAATGGTGGGCGGCAGTCACTCCAGGAAAACGTATTGATGATCCGGAAGGAGTCCGTTTCAAATCTTCCTCCCCGGGGGTCGGGGAAAAATGTTTTTTCAGATGGGAAAACCTACCTGGAATCAACCCCCTTTATCCAGGCCGATCATCCTGAGATCAAAGCGAAGGTGAAGGAAATCGTTTCTCCAGATGACCCGGATATCTTAAAGGCTAAGAAACTGGTGATGTGGGCTAAGAAATCTATTCAAAAAAGACCTGTTCTTTCTGTTCCCAATGCCCTCGAGACTTTGCAGAACCGGGTGGGGGATTGTAATGAACATGCCGTGCTGTTAACAGCGCTGGCCCGCGCGGTCGGTATCCCGGCCGATGTTGAAGCAGGGCTCGTCTATCTGAAGGGACGTTTTTACTATCATGCATGGAATGTCCTTTATCTCGGCACATGGATTACTGCAGACTCCGTGATGGGGCAGCTGCCTGCTGATGTGTCGCACATCCGTTTCGTGCGAGGAACAGAAGGTCAGATCGATCTGATTCGAATCATGGGCAAGTTAAAATTGGAAATCCTGTCTGTCTCTTGACAATAAAAAATATCAAATCATCCATCCGGAAAATGATTGAATTAAAAAATCTAACAAAGCGCTTTGGGGACATCGTGGCCGTCAATCGGCTCAACCTTTCTGTGTCAGAGGGAGAGATATTTGGATTCATCGGTCCCAACGGTGCAGGCAAGACCACTACACTCCGGATGATGGGCGGAGTGCTTGCGCCCACAGAAGGCTCTGTGGCGATTGGCGGGATTAACATGGCGGACGAGCCGGAGAAGGCTAAGAAGAGAATCGGGTTCATACCGGACAGGCCATTCTTATATGAAAAGCTGACGGGGATGGAATTCTTGAGGTTTACGGCGGACCTCTATGGTGTAGGAGATAGCTTGTTTCATAAGAAATCCGAGGAGGTTCTAAAACAGTTCTCCCTGTATCATTGGGCCGACGAGTTGATCGAATCCTATTCCCACGGGATGAAACAGCGATTGATCATATCGGCAGCCATCCTTCACGACCCGAAGGTGATTGTGGTCGATGAACCCATGGTGGGACTTGATCCAGCGGGTACCCGGATGGTCAAGGACCTTTTTCGGGATCTTGCAAAGAGAGGGACAACCATCTTCATGTCAACCCACACTTTAGCTGTCGCAGAAAACGTATGCGACCGCATCGGGATCATTCATAGAGGAGTCCTGATCGCGATGGGGAGCGCGGAAGAACTGAGACTCAAGGCTCGGGTCAGGGAGGGAGACCTGGAGGAGGCATTTATGATTCTCACAGAGGGAGAATCGATTTCATGAAAGAAGTTTTTACACTCTTAAGACCTCGGTTCTGGTCTTTAAAAAACCGGGGCATCTCAAAAAACCTGAAAGGGAGAAAATGGAGAATCTTCATCTTAGGCACGATCGGCCTTGGGTTTTGGGGGTCCACCTTTGCTATCATTTACCGAGTCTTGAGATACTTTCAGAGGTTTGAGAGTTTTGGTGATGTTCTTGCCTATAAACTCTTGTCCATGGCGCTCATCACCTTTTTTTCACTTCTTATTTTCAGCAGCATCCTGACGTCACTGTCTAAACTTTATCTGAGCAGAGACTTGCAGCTGGTTCACTCTTTGCCTGTGTCGAGGGAAAAGGTTTTTCTTGCCCGATGGATTGAATCTACGATTGACAGTTCGTGGATGGTTTTTGTTTACAGTCTTCCCTTATTTCTATCCTACGGGATTGTTTACAAGGCAGGACCTTTTTACTATGCAATGATGGGTGTTAATATTTTGCCCTTTTGCCTGATCGCATCAAGCCTCAGCGCCTTCATCGTGTTGATGGCCGCAGTTCTGCTGCCGGCGGGCCGTATTCGGAGTGTCTTTTTTTTCCTGGGTCTTTTCTTGTTTCTCCTCCTCCTCATTTCTTTTCGTTTGATGAGGCCAGAGAGGTTTGCCAATCCCCAGTCCTTTTCAACGGTCATCCTCTATCTCAAGGGCTTGGAGTCATCCCATTCTCCATGGCTTCCGACGACCTGGTTCTTTGATAGCCTGAGAGCTGCCCTTTCAGGATCGGTGAGAGGGACTTTCTTCCATTCAGCTCTATCCTGGAGTTGTGCCATCACTCTCATCTTTATCACGACTGGGGTTTCAGGGGCTGTTTACTTTAAAGGTTTATCCAAAGCACAGACCGTACCTGGAAGGTTTTTTTTGTCCCTCGGTTTCAGGAGGCCGAGATATGACTTTTTTCTCCATTTTCTTTCCGGCCCTGCCAGGGCCTTCGCCGTAAAGGAGATCAAGACTTTTCTCCGCGACAAGACCCAATGGTCCCAGGTATTCCTTGTGGTGGCCCTCATTGTGATTTACCTCTACAACTTTTCTGTTCTGCCCTTGGAAAGAGGTCCCATGAAGAAAGAATATCTTCAAAATCTCCTCTCCTTTTTGAACATGGGATTGGCCGCTTTTGTTCTGACCGCCGTGTCAGCGCGGTTTGTCTTTCCTGCTGTGAGTATTGAAGGGGATGCCTTCTGGATTGTGAAATCTTCACCGGTATCGGTTCGCACTTTCCTCTGGATTAAGTATTTCGTTTACTTTATACCCCTCCTTCTTCTTTCAGAGGTTTTGATTGTGGTGACGAATATCCTTCTCCAGGTGACACCTTTCATGATGGTCCTTTCCGTTTTGACGATTTTTTTCATGGTTCCAGGGATCGTTTCCATGGGAATCGGCCTTGGCGCCATCTATCCGGATTTTCATTCTGAGAACCCGGCACAATCTGTCACGAGCGTGGGAGGTCTGACTTATATGACCCTCTGCATGGGCTTCATTGGAGCCGTTATTATTCTTGAGGCGGGTCCTGTCTATAACATCTTTATGACAGGTATCCGCAGAGTCGCTCTGACCGGGATCCAGTGGCTATGGCTTGTAGGTTCTTTTTGCTCTGTCCTTGCTATTTGTCTCATGGCGGTGGTGATACCGATGCGCTTGGGAGAAAAAAAGATTTCTGAAGATGAATTGTCTCCGGCCCATGATGACAGCGGATCAGATTCATCGAAGCCCCTCTAAAAACCCGTTGGTATAGGAAGGAGATGTCGATTGGTCTTGCAGATTTGCACAGGTTGTGTTATCTTAATTAAAATTCATTTTGAGGTTCGGAAATGGCAAAAGTTTGTGAGATCTGCGGGAAGGGGCCAGTCTTCGGCCACAATGTAAGTCACGCCAATAATAAAACTCAAAGGGTCTGGTATCCCAACCTCCATAAGGTGAAGGCTATCAAAGAGGGAAGGACGATTCGAATGAAGGTCTGTTCCCGATGCCTTCGTTCAGGGTTAATCACCAAGGCCGTGTAATCAAAATTCAAGTTTCGAAATCCCTCCTGCGGCAGGCATGCAAATGTCAAATGAATGCCAAAGTCTAACCAAAGATATTTGAAATTTCCCCTCGCCCTTCCCCTCTCCCCAGTGGGGAGAGAGAGGGGGTCACAAGTGTTAGAAGGAAATTCTAAGATTTATTGCGTAAGCGGTTAAGTTTAACGAAATTTTGGCATTTGAGCTTTGGATTTAATTTGACATTTGGGTTTTGACATTTGGAATTAGGATTTCAGCGCCTGTGGTTCAATCCTCATCCTTTCCACTCGATAAATTCCTTTAATCTTTTCCAGCCCCTTGATCACCTTTTTGAGATGATTTAAATCTCGGATTTCGACCTCGAAGGTGCCGATCGCCTTTTTATCGTCTGTTGTATCGACCCTGGCATTGGTAATATTGGCCTCATTGGAGGAGATCGAATTACTGATCTCAGCCAGCAACCCCTTTTTATCTTCAGAATAGATGCGGATTCGGACGGGATAGATATATTCTTTCCTCGAATCCCATTCTACTTCGACTCTCCGGTTAGGGTCATCGTCCATTGCATTCTGGCAATCCGCGGTATGAATCGTTACCCCTCGGCCCCGCGTAATAAATCCTACGACTTTGTCCCCCGGCAACGGATTGCAGCACCCCGCATACCGGACCATCACATTATCGATTCCCTTGATGAGGAGGGCGTCTTTGGGGCTACGGGTGATTTTTTTAATGAGGCGTTTCAACCGCCCTTCTTCCTGTTCTTCTCTCTGTTCCAGTCTTTCCTGAGGAAGGAGTTTGCCAATAATCTGGTTTGCGGTCACCTTCCCATAACCCACAGCAGCGATGAGATCGTCCACCGCCTGAAAGCTGAATTCGCCTGCGGCCTTTGCGAGGTCTCCTGACTTGATCAATTTGGCCTGTTGGAGGTCGTATTTTCGAAGTTCCTTCTCCAAGATTTCTTTCCCAAGGATGATCGATTTTTCCCTTTCCTCTGACGTAAACCATTGGCGAATTTTAGTCTTAGCCCGTGAGGTCTTGACAAACTTGAGCCAATCTTTGCTTGGCCTTGCAGCAGGAGAGGTCATGATCTCGACCGTATCCCCGCTTCGGAGTTCATATCTCAGGGGAACAAGCTTGCCATTTACCTTTCCCCCCATACAGTGATTCCCGATATCGGAATGGATACTGTAGGCAAAATCGATGGGAGTCGCTCCAGTGGGAAACTGTTTGACCGATCCCTTCGGGGTGAAGATGTAGACTTCATTCGGGAAAAGATCTACTTTGACACTCTCGATAAATTCTGCGTTATCCTTCAGATCTCGTTGCCATTCTAAGAGCTGTCTCAACCAGGTAAATCGCTTCTGATCGGCCTCTTCGATGATCTTTCCCTCCTTATATTTCCAATGAGCAGCGATGCCTTCCTCCGCAATCCTATGCATCTCATGGGTACGGATCTGGATTTCGATCCGCTCACCATATAGTCCGATCACAGCGGTGTGGAGAGATTGGTACATATTCTCTTTGGGAAGGCCGATATAGTCCTTGAATTTTCCTGGAATGGGTTTCCAAAGAGAATGGATGATCCCGAGCACGTCATAACACTCTTTGATGCTATTGACGACTGCTCGAAATGCAGTGATGTCGTAAACCTGATCAAAATCGATGTTGTGGTCCTTCATTTTCAGGTAAATACTGTAAATCTGCTTTAAACGGCCGGTCACCTCCCCCTCGATATGGTTTTCGTACAGTTTCTTCATTAACATCCGTTTCACTTCGTCAATATAGCGCGCTCTTTCTTTCTCCCTTTTTGCGATCTTACGTTGGATCTCCTGGTAAATATCAGGGTGAAGATATTCAAAGGCGAGATCCTCCAACTCTGACTTGATCCAATCGATCCCGAGTCGGTGGGCCAATGGAGCGTATATATCGAGGGTTTCCTGAGCGATCTCCACTTGTCTTTGTGGAAGATGATATTTGAGGGTTCGCATATTGTGGAGGCGATCGGCTAGCTTCACCAGGATGACCCGGATATCCTTCACCATGGCCAGAATCATTTTTCGGAAATTCTCTGCCTGGTCTTCTTCAGAGGATCGAAGAGCAATCTTGCTGATTTTGGTCACCCCATCGACCAACTGGACGATTTCATCCCCAAAGTTCTCCCGGATCTCCTCGAGGGTGGTGAGTGTGTCCTCCATACTATCGTGGAGAAGTCCGGTTGCCACGGTGGCAACATCGAGTTTGAGTTGAGTCAGGATTCCGGCGACCTCCAGAGGATGAATGAGGTAAGGCTCTCCGGAAAGGCGGACCTGTCCTAAATGAACTTTGGCAGAAAAGACGTAGGCCTTTCTTAAAAGGTCCATGTCTGCATGGGGATTATAGGAGATCAACCTGTCCAGGATATCATTGAATCTTAGCATCTTGATTTCATATTACTATAACTACTGGAAAATTCAAGGGGCTCTTGTTGCAATGTAATGTCTCACTGAAGCGTGGGTGAAATCCCCTGCCTACCGCAGGCAGGGATGATCCGGCAGAAATGTCTCCCTGCCTACCGGCAGGCAGGCGAAAATCTTATAAAGCGGATGGTCTAATTTTTTTATGGCGGGGGTAACATTCACCATCAATAGCGCGGCCCTTGCGCGATTGGGTCATTCTTTTAGTTCAGGGGCAAGCTGATGTTGCCGCTATAAGATTTTCTTCGGCATCCCTGCCGGATCTCGGCAAATTTCCACGGTAGAGTGAGGCATCACGTATGCAATGAGGAAAGCTTTTGACAAGGAGGGAATGGGAATCTATAATGGATATGCTGAAATTCATGGAGCGGGTTCCCATATGAAACGAATTGTCCTTGTCATTTTTATTCTCGCCGTGGTGGGTGGTCTTCTCTTCTATTTTCTCACTCGAAACAAAGGCGCGGAGGATCCTTTTATCAAGGTCTCGGGAAATATCGAAGCCACAGAGGTGGATATTGGATTTAAGATCGCCGGAAGGATTGTCAGCCGTTCCTTTGAAGAAGGGGACTGGAAGGATAAGGGGAAAGTTCTGGCGAAATTGGATGATGAGGATCTCCGTAACCGCCTTGAATTGGCGCGGGCCACCTTGATGTCAGCCCAGGCTCGATTGAGTAAATTGCTTGCAGGGTCGAGGCCGGAGGAAATAAGGGAGGCCGAGGCCGCCCTTCACCAGGCCAAGTTCGATCTGGAGAATAAAGGGGCCCACTATGAACGAATGAAACCCCTCTTTGTGAGAGGGGTCGTCCCCAAGGAGACGATTGATAATGCCGAGGCTGGATTTAAGATCGCAGAAGCAGCTTTCCAGAGGGCTACTGAGAGTTACCTTTTGGTGAAGGAAGGGCCAAGAAAAGAGGATATTGAAGATGCGAGGGCTCAAGTGGATCAAGCCCGGGCCTCTGTGAAGCTGAATGAGACACAGCTCAGCTATACCACCCTCTATTCTCCCATATCCGGCGTTGTTTTGGTGAAATCGGGGGAAATCGGTGAGGTCGTCAATCCGGGGACATCCATTGTCACGATGGCCGGTATCGAAAATGTTTGGCTGAAGGCTTACATCCCCGAGACCGATCTCACTAAGGTGAAGTGGGGTCAGGAGGTGATTGTGACCACTGACCTTCGGCCGAAAAAAGAGTACAGAGGGAGAATCTCCTTCATCTCCTCTCAAGCCGAATTCACACCCAAACAGATCCAGACGGAAAAGGAGAGAGTGACCTTGGTCTACAGGATTAAAGTAGACATACCCAATCCGGATCATGAGTTGAAGCCCGGGATGCCAGCCGATGGCAAGATTCTGCTATCGTCGTTACCTCAAAAGCAATAATTCCAACTGTAGAATGGGGAAAATCGTTGGAACCTTAAATTCCAAATCACAAATTACAAATTCCAAACAAGTTCCAAATCCCAATGTCGAATGACCAAAAGGATTTTGTTTGAGGTTTTGAATTTTGGACATTGGAGCTTATTTGTGATTTGGCGCTTGAGATTTGGTGCTTGCTATCATGTTATCCATCCGAGCCACTAACCTGACAAAGACCTTTGGGTCATTGACCGCTGTCAAAGATCTGAACTTGGAAGTCAATACCGGGGAGATCTTTGGTCTGGTAGGGCCGGATGCATCGGGAAAAACCACCACTCTCCGCATGCTATGCGGAATTCTTCCTCCAGACAGAGGAGAGGCAGTGGTGGCGGGGTGTGATGTTCGGAAAGAGACAGAGCCTTTAAAAGAAAAGGTCGGTTATCTTCCACAGAGGTTTGGACTCTACGGAGATCTCTCCGTTCTTGAAAACATCCATTTCTATGGAGATCTCTATCAAGTTCCGAAGCAAAAGAGAAAGGAACGCATAGAAAGGCTCCTTCGATTCGCCAATCTTGAACCCTTTGGAAAACGAAAAGCTCAGGATCTTTCCGGTGGCATGAAACAGAAGCTTGGGCTAATCTGTGCGCTGATCCACACGCCTCAAATCCTTTTCCTTGATGAGCCGACCACTGGAGTAGATCCTCTCTCTCGACGGGATTTCTGGGTCATCCTCTATGACCTGTTAAAGGAAGGGGTGACCATCCTTTTTTCAACTTCTTATCTGGATGAAGCCGAGCGTTGCAGTCGTGTCGGTCTGATTTACCAGGGAGACCTGCTGATCGTCGATACCCCTTCTGCTGTGAAGGCCCGAATCGGAGGGACGATCCTGGAACTGCGGATGGAAAACCGCCAGAAAGGGATGAGGTTGCTTGAGGGAGGTGAGTTGATTCGGAGCCTGGTCTTATCCGGAGATAAAATCCACGTTCTCGTGGACCATGCTCAAAAGGGCGAAGAGGTGATTCGAGAAGTTTTGAAAGCACAGGGGATGGAGATATTAAGTTTGACACCGGTCAGGCCTTCTCTTGAAGATGCCTTTGTCTCCATTGTCCAAGGAAGGGAAAGAAATAAATTAAGAGTTATGAATTGAGAGTTATGAATGAAATCATAATTCATCACTCATAACTCCGAACTCATCACTATGCCAACTTTTGTCGTCGAAGTGGAAGACATCGTAAAGAAATTTGATAGCTTTGTCGCTGTGGACCATATCCATTTTCAGGTGGAGAGGGGAGAAATCTTCGGATTTCTGGGCCCAAATGGGTCCGGCAAGTCCACCACCATCCGAATGCTCTGCGGACTTTTGCTGCCTACTTCTGGGAAGGGGAAGGTTGCAGGATTCGATCTCATGAGACAGCCGGAGAAGATAAAGCAGGCGATCGGGTATATGTCCCAGAAATTTTCACTCTACGATGACCTTACGGTTGTCGAAAATCTTCATTTTTTTGGAGGAATTTACGGCCTTTTCGGTTCTTCGCAGAGGGAAAGAGAGGGCAACGTGCTTGAGATGATCGGCCTTCGAGACCTACAAGATCGAATCACCCGCACTCTCCCTGTCGGGTGGAAACAGCGCCTTGCGCTGGGCTGTGCCATCCTCCACGAGCCTTCCATCCTTTTTTTGGATGAGCCGACTTCTGGAGTCGATCCGATTTCACGAAGAAATTTTTGGAGTCTTATCCAGCAGATGGGAGAAAGGGGCGTGACCACCTTCGTTACAACCCACTACATGGACGAAGCGGAGTATTGCAATCGGTTGGCCCTCATCTATCAGGGGAGAATCATCGCTCTGGGGACTCCTTCCGAGTTGAAATTGGAGACTCTCTCACAGGGGGTGTTGGAAGTGGAATGCGATCCCCTGGTTCCGGCTTTGGATCTCTTGAAAAAAGAGCCCTGGATCTCAGAATCGGCTGTATTCGGAGATAGCCTTCATGTGATCGGGAAGGAAAATGTCGATTTGGAAAAAGAGATCACTCCGCTCTTTCAGAAGCATGGGATTGCTCTGAAGAAAATGGGTTGGATCAGACCCTCCTTAGAGGATGTCTTTGTCTCGTTGATCGAAAAAGAGGAGAAGCAGTGAGGCTCTCCCGCACCTGGGCTATTACTAAAAAAGAGTTTTTTCATATCTACCGGGACCCAAGGAGTCTGGCACTGGTGATCCTCATGCCTGCTCTCTTGATGCTTCTCTTTGGTTACGCCGTCACCCTCGATGTGAAGAAAGTCTCGATGGCTGTCCTGGACCGTGACAGGAGCCAGGAGAGTTTCAATTTCATCCAACGGTTCAGCGCTTCTCCCTATTTCCATCTTCGCTTTTTGGTTCGAGATGAAAGGGAGATGAAGCGCCTGATCGACCAGGGCGAGGTGAAGATGGGGTTGGTCCTTCCCTGGGATTTTTCAAAAACGATCAAGGCAGAGAAGATCGTTCCTATTCAAGTGTTAATCGACGGAGCCAATGCAAACACCGCCAGTATTATTCTTGGTTATGCTCAGGCGATTGCTCGACAATACACTCAGGAAAAGACCATCCTGAAGGTCACACGGATGGGGGTGCAGAATGTGAACTTGGCCATCGATGCACGGTCAAGAGTCTGGTTCAATGAAGATTTGGAGTCGAAGAATTATTTCGTACCAGGACTGGTCGCGGTGATCATGTCGATCATCGGTGTGCTCCTTACCGGACAGGTGATTGTTCGGGAATGGGAAAAGGGAACGATGGAACTCCTCATCTCCACTCCTGTTCGAAAGGGAGAGTTAATGATGGGAAAGTTATTTCCCTATTTTTTCTTAGGCCTTCTCGATTTATCACTGGCCGTTCTGATGGGCAAATGGGTCTTTCAGGTGCCTTTGAGAGGGAGTATCGCCCTGCTTTTTGCTCTCTCTTGCGTCTACATTTTTGCGGCTCTGGCCCTTGGCCTGACCATCTCCACCGTTGCGAGGACACAGCTTCTGGCCAATCAGATGGCTATGGTCATTGGTTTTCTTCCGACGTTCCTCTTGTCGGGGTTTACCTTCGTCATCGCCAACATGCCTGTCTGGCTCCAGGTCATCACCTACGGGATTGCCCCTCGCTATTATGTGACCATTCTCAAGGAAATCTTTTTAAAGGGAGCAGATTTCTCATTTCTCTGGAGAGAAACCTTGGTATTGATCGGGATTGGGACATTTGGGTTCTGGGTGGCGACAAGAAGTTTTAAAAAGGAATTGAGGTAACTAAGTTAATAAAAGGTTTAGGCTAAGGTTGAGGTTAAGGTTAAGATGCCAGTATTTCAATTTTGGATTTTCGATTGCCGATTTTTGATTTTTCTAAAGCCTAAATTGCAAATCGCAAATCGTAAATCATGAGGGGTTTCCTAACCTTAACTTGAAGACCATTCTCAGCCGGGACAAGAGATGTTTAATCGGGTTCGGTATCTTTTTGTTAAAGAGTTGACTCAGGTTCTGAGAGATAAGAGGATGAGGATGACGCTCATCATTCCGCCTCTTTTTCAACTGATCATCTTTGGATATGCGGCCAATCTGGATGTGGACCATATTCGTACAGGTGTCCGGGATCTGGACCAGAGTGTCGAGTCAAGGGATCTTATCAGAAGATTTGGAAGTTCGAAATACTTTGATATCGTCTTTTTTCCCAATACTCCCGGAGAAGTCAAAGACCTCATCAATCGAGGGGATATCGCCGTCAGCATTGAGATTCCTACTGATTTCTCAAGAAAGTTGAAGAAAGGGGATACGGCCACGGTCCAGATTGTTCTCGACGGGACCGAATCAAATACGGCGTTGATCGCCTTGGGCTATGCGAACCAAATCCTTTCTGAATTCTCGACGCAAGTTCTCGTAAAAAGGTTGAATCGAGCAGGCATGGTCGGCTTTGAGGAGGCGGGTGTAGATTTGCGTCACCGGATTTGGTTCAATCCAAATTTGGAAAGCAGGCTCTTTTATGTCCCAGGAGTCATCGCCTCCATCGCCTTTCTCATTCCGATCATTTTGACCGCTCAGGCAATCGTCAGGGAGAGGGAGATCGGAACCCTTGAGCAGATCATGGTCACGCCGATCCGTTCCTGGGAATTGATGTTAGGGAAGACCCTTCCTTTTGCCCTGGTCGGTCTCCTTGATGTCATCATGATCGCCCTTATCGGAATCTTTTGGTTTGAGGTTCCTCTTCGAGGAAATCCCCTCGTCCTTCTATCGGGTGCCGTGCTTTTCCTGATGAGTTCGGTGGCCATTGGACTCTTTATTTCCACGATCTGCTCCACTCAACAGCAAGCTCAGATTTCCACTTTCTTTTTCACCATGCCTGCTTTTACTTTATCCGGTTTTGCCTTTCCGATAGAAGACATGCCCGAGTGGATCCAGTATCTTACTTATGCCAATCCATTACGATATTTCTTGGTTATCATCCGGGGTGTCTTTTTGAAGGCGAACGGAGTGGATATACTCTGGCCTCAGATGGCAGCCTTGGCGGTTCTGGGCGGGTTCATGATTCTCTTGAGCTCTCTTCGATTCCAAAAGAGGCTTAAATGAAAGAGTTAATGTCAAATGTCAAAGTTCAAAGTCCAAAATGAAGGTTAAGGCTGAGGTTAAGGTTAAAAGAATAAAATTCTCGACCTTAGCCTAAAGCTCAACCTTAGTCTGTATTTTGTTATTGATTTGACATTTGGATTTCGGCATTTGACATTCATGGTGAGTGTCATAAGTACGGTTCACGTCGGTATATGAAGACCATTTTAATGAAAATTTATCGAACGCTTTATAAGGCTTATGGTCCCCGGCACTGGTGGCCTGGGGAAACCCCATTTGAGGTGATGGTGGGAGCGATTCTCACTCAGAATACCTCTTGGGGGAATGTGGAGAAAGCCATTCAGAAGCTGAGAGGCAAGAGAGTATTAAATCCAGAAGGGATCTATTACCTAAAGAAATCACAGCTGGCCTCATTGATTAAATCCTCGGGTTACTATCGAATCAAGGCCGATCGGCTAAAGGCTTTTGTCGATTTCTTATTTTATAAATATGAAGGGGATATACAGAAGATGAGAAGAGAGGAACCGGGAGAGTTGAGGGATAAACTCCTCGGGATCAAGGGAATTGGACCTGAAACCGCTGATAGCATCCTCCTCTATGGCCTGGGAAGGCCTATTTTCGTTGTAGATGCCTACACGAAACGGGTCTTATCGCGACACGGGTTGATTTCAGAAAAGGCCTCCTATGAAGAAGTCCAGAATCTCTTTATGGATCATCTGCCCCACGATGAGAAACTATTTAATGAATACCATGCGCTCTTCGTTCACTTAGGGAAAACGGTGTGCAAAAAGATGCCGAAATGTGATAGCTGCCCCCTAAAAGGCATGTGAATCAGGGGTTAGGGATTGGGTGTTAGGGGTTAGCAAACCCCAAATTCCTAATCCCAAATCCCTCTAATAATTTATGAGCTACTGGGAAAAAGAGATTCGGAGTTTAATAGGGAAGGCAATCCATCGTTATGGATTGATCCAGGACGGAGATCGGGTCTTAGTAGGAGTCTCTGGAGGGAAGGATAGCCTCACCCTTCTCCACCTCCTTCACGAGAGGAGAAAACATGTTCCCATCCGTTACGAACTGATTCCAGTTCACGTTGACCTGGGTTTCGGCCACGAACGGGCAAACACCCTGAAAGATTATTTTGAAGCAAAAGGTCTCTTCTACCACATCGAGTTCACAAACATTGGGCCGAAGGCAAATAGTCCTGAAAATCGAGAGAATCCCTGCTTCCTCTGCTCCTGGGAAAGGAGAAAGCTTATCTTTCATCTGGCCCACCGTTTGAAATGCAATAAGATCGCCCTGGGACATCACAAGGACGACATCATCGAAACGCTTCTCCTCAATATTTTTTATAGTGGTGAGATCAGCACCATGCTTCCCCTTCAAACTCTATTTAAAGGAAAGATCGTCCTCATTCGACCGTTAGCTCTGCTGGAAGAAAAAAAGATTGAGAGGTTTGCTCGGGAGATGGGTTTGCCCTTTGGACCCAGCGGTTGCCCCAGTTCTGGAAAGACAAAAAGAAGAGAGGTGAAGGAACTCATCGAAGCCCTTGGGAAAAAGAACCGCCGTGTGAAAGGGAATATCTTTCGGTCCCTGTCCAACATCAAACTGGATTACACACTCTCGAAATGGAAGAATTGAATAAATCATCCTATGAAATTATTGCACATAGACACATAGACAGAAAGATGTTGACAAAAAATGAATCATATTCGAATATTTTGTTGTTCGAGGAAGGGTTGGACGGATGGATGGTGCAAAGATTCCCTACATATTAAAAAACTCAAAGAAAGGAGGATTTTAAAATGAAAAGGAAGATTAGCCGAAGGGATTTTTTGAAAAATTCACTCATCGGCGGTGTTGCATTGGGAACAGGATTGGGCCATTCCCACTTGGCTTATGGTCAAGCTACCAATTTAAGATTTAGTACCTGGCACGTTCCCGTAGGCTATGAGGTTAAGACGGTTTGGGTGCCTATGCTTGACGAACTGAAAAAGAAGAGTAAAGACAGGATCAATTATACCATGTTTGCCGGAGGTGCTTTAGGGAAAGGACCGGAACATTTTGATATTGTGGCGAAAGGCCTTTCAGATATGGGTTACTTCACCGCCACCTGGCAGCCAGGTAAATTTCCTCTCACAGATGTGCTCTCCCTTGCTGCCTGGGTCGATGGGAAGGATATCGCGACTGATATTGGGAATGCCATGTACAAACGGGTTCTCAATCAAGAATTCCCGGGTGTGAAAATGGTGGAGTTAAATGGGTGCATCCAGGCCTTTATGTGGACAAAAAAGCCCGTGAGAACCCTCGAGGATGTGAAGGGTCTTAAAATAAGGACTCCAGGGGGTCATCAAACGCATTATATTAAGGCACTGGGAGCAGAACCAATATTCATGCCTCTCGGTGATGTCTATATGGCAATGGAGACAGGGACAATAGATGGTATCGTTACTTGTCCACCTTTAGTCCTCTCTTTTAAGTTTCATGAGGTGGCAAAGCATGCGGTCGTCACAACATTCGGCTGTGTCTCCGAAGGTGTCATCATGAACAATGACAGTTGGAAGAAAATTCCTGATGACCTTAAACCAATTCTCGATGATGTCTGTCACAATCCCTTCCATACCACCGGAGGATTAAATAGGGATGTCTATAAGACAATGATGAAAGAGATCACCGATAAAAAGGTGGAACTCTATAACCTTCCAGCCAAGGAAGCGGAAAGGTGGTACGATCGCTTCAGAGATGAGACGAGAAAGTGGGTGGCTGATTTAGAAGGGAAGGGGCTTAAAGCCAAAGAGGTTGTAAGAATGTACAACGAGGAATGCGAGAAGAGGGGCGTTAAGGTCGTGGCCTTCCCACCAGAGTGGAAATAGATGGGAAAAAGCAATGTCAAATATCAAATTTCAAAGTTTGAAATGAAGGTTAAGGGTGAGGTTGAGGTCTTCGCACTTCGTGCAGGTTAAGGTTTAGACTGGGGTTGAGTTTTTTCTCAACCTTAGCCTTACCCTCAACCTTAGATTTTCTTAGCCTTAGCTTGAATTTTGGCATTCATTTGACATTTGCCTGCCTGCCGCAGGCAGGGATTTTGAGATTTAAACTTTTTATTTTGGAGAGATAAGCGATGTGGTGGACTAAAACACAAAAGGTGATACATCGTCTAAACTTTTATGTTGCTGTCGTTGGAATGTCCTTTATCATCCCGCTGATGTTGCTCACCACAGGCGATATCATCGGTAGAAAATTTCTTTCTAAAACAATCCCAGGGACCTTTGAAATATCAGAATATATCTTAGCCACCTTCATCCTGCTGGGTGCAGCTTACACCCAGCAGGTGAAGGGGCACGTAGGGGTCGATTTTCTCACCTCCCGGTTATCTCCCCGTGTTCGAATGGTCTGCGAGATCATTACAACGTTACTCAGTCTATTTATCATTGGTATTGTCATATGGCAAGGTTGGTTAGAAGGTATAAGAGAACGTACTGTTTCGGATATGTTGAGAATCCCTCAATATCCATTCAGACTCCTCGTTGCCGTAGGGGGCTTCCTTCTTTGGATGGAACTTCTGATTGACCTCTTCAACTCAGTAGGAAAACTCAAAGGGAGGGAAGGGTGAGCCCGATTACCGCTGGGATACTGGGCAGTGGACTGCTCGTTTTCTTATTGTTTCTCGGCATGCCTATCGCTTTTGTCATGATGTTCGTGGGGTTTTTGGGGATTAGTTATCTGGCTTCGGTCAATGCCGCATTACCTGTTGTGGCTAAAACGGTCTATGAGACCGCAGCCCATTATCCCTATACCATCATTCCTCTCTTTATCTTGATGGGAGGATTTGCAGGGAATGCTGGGATCACCAGGGAACTCTATGAAACGTTTGATAAATGGTTCAGAAAATTGCCGGGGGGGTTGGGTATTGCGACGATTGCTGCCTGTGCTTTTTTTGCAGCTCTGAGCGGCTCCTCTGTGGCCGCCTCAGCCGCAATGGGGACAGTTGCCATTCCAGAGATGAGACGATTCAATTATGCTCCGAAATTAGCTGTTGGGGTGGTGGCTGCAGGCGGGACGCTCAGTTTTCTCATTCCACCTTCTCTGGGTTTTGTGGTTTATGGAATGCTCACCGAACAATCGATTGGAAAACTTTTGATCTCTGGTATTTTTCCTGGCATCCTTCTTTCCTTGACTTTTATGGTCATCATCGTGGTTGAAGTGAGGATGGATCCAAGTTTGGCTCCGGCGACCCCCGGAGAGGTGAGTTTCAAGGAGAAGCTCTTAGCCTTTTCAGGGGTGTGGGAGACATTGCTCGTATTTTTCATTGTCATGGGTGGAATTTATCTCGGCTTTATCAATCCGACAGAGGCTGGCGCGATCGGTGCGACGGCCCTTTTTGTCATCGCTCTATTAAAGAAGAAATTAACCTTTCGTAATCTTTCTTCCTCTCTTCTGGAAGCGGTTCGGATTTCAGTTTTGGTCCTTTTTCTTGTGGCAGGGGCAAATGTCTTCAGTTATTTTCTTGCCCTTTCGACCATCCCCACAGCTGTATCTTCCTGGATGGCTGGGCTTCAGGTCTCCCGATATGTCATACTTACCATCATCATCATTATTTATTTGATCCTTGGCTGCTTCTTGGATGCGATATCCATGATGGTCCTTACCATGCCTGTCATCTTTCCAGTGATTAAGGCATTGGGCTTTGATCCGATTTGGTTTGGGGTCATCTGTGTGATCATGATGGAGGCAGGACTGATTACGCCACCCGTTGGACTAAACGTCTATACCCTTGCCGGAGTGGTGAAAGATGTCCCCATGCAAACGATTTTCCGTGGAGCTGTACCTTTTCTTATAGCCATGGTAGGAGTCGTCGTCGTCATCACATTTTTTCCAGAGATTTGTCTTTTCCTGCCCTCAATGATGGGACGATAATTAATGAATTCAAGGATTGAGGGATTATTAAATTTGAAGTTTATGGAGTTAATTAGCCAATTCCTCAATTCCTAAATTTTAAAATTATAGTTCTTAGAAAGGATCAGAGATGGAAGTAAGGAAGCTCAAGAATTATATCAATGGGCAATGGGTGGAGTCGAAAACGGGTCGATGGCTGGAAGTGAGAAATCCGGCAAAGGATGAAGTGATTGCCCTTTGCCCTGAGACAACCAAAGAGGAAATCGACTGGACGGTCAAGGCAGCTCAAGAGGCGTTCTGGAGTTGGAGAATAACACCTCCCCCTCGGCGTGCCAAGCTTCTCTTCGATTTTCATGAGAGACTTCAGAAGCATCAGGCTGAGGTGGCTGAATTGATTGTGAATGAAAATGGGAAAACTCTACCGGATGCCATTGGTGAAATAACAAGGGCCATGGAGTATGTTGAGCATGCCTGTGCAGGTCCGGAGCTCATGAAGGGCAGTCATGCAGAGGACGTCGGCACCGGAGTCGATACGATGTACATCCGAGAGCCACTGGGGCCTTTTGTTTTTCTTCCCCCATTCAATTTCCCTGCCATGATTGCCCTTTATTTTGTATGGGGGCTTGCCGCTGGAGATACAGCCATCATCAAATCAAGTCGTCTCTGTCCGATGACGATTACCAGGATCATCGAGGTTGCGGAGGAATGTGGTTTCCCCAAAGGGGTGATCAATCTTCTACACGGGTCGGGGAGTGGTGTGGGAGATGCCCTGATCACCCATCCTGGAACAGTGGGCGTCACCTTTGTAGGTTCTTCGAGGGTAGGAGAGCATGTTTATAAGACGGCCATCAACCATGATAAGAGGGCTCAGTGCCAAGGAGGTGCCAAGAACCATGTCTTGATTGCCGAGGATGCGGTGATCGATGAAGTCATGCAGAATGTAGTGGACTCCTGTTTTGGTCATGTGGGTGAACGGTGCTTCGCTGTATCAAACGTGTTAGCCGTGGAAAAGATTTACGACAAGGTCAAAGAGAGATTCATCGAACTCTCAAAAAAATTGGTGTTGGGTTATGGCATGGATAAGGGGGTGACCTTGGGGGCAGTGGTCTCAAGGGATGCCCTGGATAAGATCCTGAAAGAAGTGGATCGGGGAATTAAGGATGGGGCAAAACTGATTCTCGATGGAAGAAACCCTAAGGTTGAGAGGTATCCTAAAGGTTACTTCCTTGGGCCTACAGTATTAGAGGCCGAACCCGAAATGCGCATCTTTCAGGAAGAGGTCTTTGGGCCTGCTCGGTGCCTTAAGAAAGTAAAGGACCTTGCAGAAGGGGTTGAAGTGATCAATCGGAGTCCTTATGGGCACACTGCAAATCTTTATACAGAAAACGGTGGTTGGGCACGAGAGTTTGCCCGCCTTGTTCACGTCGGTCAGGTGGGAATCAACATCGGCACCCCAGCTCCCATTGCCTATTTCCCTGTAGGAGGGAAAAAGATATCCATGTTTGGAGATATCCGGGGCCGGGCGAATGAGGCGATTGATTTTTATACGGACAAGAAGGTGATCATCAGTCGTTGGCATTCTTCATTTCATGGGGTGGCTAAGAGTCTGGACGATGGTTTTGCCATGAAATATGCCAAAAAATAAGAACTATAAATTCGAAGCACGAAATTCGAAATTCGAAACAATATCGAATGACCAAAATCCTAAGTTTAAACATTTTGAAAATTTGAATTTAGGTATCAGTTTAGCCTTTTGAAAAATGAATTTCAAAAGCCAAACAAATTAGAAGAATCACTATAAAATCCCCCTCTATCCCCCTTTTTCAAAGGGGGAAGCTAATATCTCCTCCCTTTGGAAAAGGGAGGCAGGGAGGGATTTTCAAAGCGCTAAAGTATTACGAATTTAGTATTTGTTTCGGATTTCGATATTCGGATTTGGCGGCACAACTAACAACGTGAGATCGATGGAGATCAAGTTTACGCTAAATGGGAAAGTGATAGTGGTGGAGGTTCCTTCTCATTGGACTTTGCTTCGGTTTCTTCGGGAGAAACTGGGTCTCACCGGCACGAAAGAGGGTTGCGGGATCGGTGAATGCGGAGCCTGTACCGTGCTATTGGATGGGATGCCTGTGAATGCCTGTCTGGTCTTGGCTCCCAAGGTAGAAGGGAGAGAGGTCATGACCGTGGAAGGCATTGGAAGTCGAGAATCTCTTCACCCACTACAAAAATCCTTTATTGACCATGGGGCTATCCAATGTGGTTTTTGCACCCCAGGGATATTGATGTCCTCAAGAGCCCTATTGGAGAAAAATCCCCACCCCACGAGAGAAGAAATCAAGGAGGCGATCTCAGGCCATCTCTGTCGTTGCACAGGTTATCATCAAATCATCGAAGCAATAGAAGCACTTAAAGAATAAAGAATGACAAATGTCAAAGCTCAAAGTTCAAATAAATTTCAAATTTCAAATATTATGACATTTGGGCATTTGTCATTCATTTGGCATTTGCCTGCCTGCGCGAAGCCGCTTCGGCGAAGGCAGGGATTTTGAAATTTGACATTTATTTATGATGATTCCTTCTTTTGACTATAGAATTCCAAAGACCCTTCAAGAAGCCTGCGATCTCCTTTGGCAGGCCGAGGAGAACGCAAAGATCATTGCTGGAGGAACTGATCTGGTGATTGGTCTCCGGAACGGAGATCAGAAGCCTCATTGCCTCATTGACATCACAAAAATAGAAGAACTTCGGAAGATTGAAGAAAAGAATGGAACCGTTTCTGTTGGTGCTGCAGTCACCCATTCTGAAATTGCATCTTCTTCGTTAGTGAAGAAATATGGAAAGGTATTATCGGATGCGACTTCTGAGATCGGTTCTCCACAGATCAGAAACATTGGAACGATCGGAGGGAATATCATCAATGCTTCCCCAGCAGCAGACACGGTTCCCGCTTTGATAGTATTGGATGCCGTAGGGAGGGTGGTGTCAAAGGAAGGGGAGAAGGAGATCCCCCTCGTCCAACTTTTTGAGGGTCCTTACGAGACGAATCTGAAACCTCACGAAATATTGGTCCAAGTCCGATTCAAAAAACTTCCTTCCGGTGTGAGAAGCAGTTTTGTCAGACTTGCCAGGAGGGAGGCGATGGCCATTGCGAGGATGAGCGTGGCCATTATTCTTCAGATGGAGAAAGGAAAAGATCGGATAGAAGATATCCGCGTCTCTGCGGGGTCTATCACCCCAACCCCTCAAAGGATGTCAGATGCAGAGGCTATCTTAAAAGGAAAATCGCCTGATGAAGGATTGCTAAAAATGGCTTCAAGGAAAGTATCTGAAACGATGATTCATCAAAGCGGCATCCGGTCTTCGACCTCCTATAAGAGGCCGGTGGTGGAAGCTTTATTCATAAGAGCCATGAGAAAGGTTTTAGAAGAGTAAGCATGAAACAGGTGGGGATCGCAATTCCAAAGGTTGATTCGCTGGAGAAAGTGCTGGGTGAGGCCAAGTATGGTGCGGATTTACCCTCAACAGAACCTTTGCGCCTCAAGGTTGTCCGGAGTCCAAAGCCTCATGCCAAAATTGTGAGAATAGAAATCAACGATGCCCTTAAAGTTGCAGGGGTAGAGAGAATATTTACAGCAAAGGATATTCCTGGAAGAAATTTGTTCGGTGTCATTAATAAGGATCAACCCATCTTGGCTTCAGAGCGAGTGCGGTATGTAGGTGATCCAGTGGCACTGGTCTCTGCTCAAACAGAAGAGGCTGCAGAAGAGGCCGCCAAAAAAGTCTTGGTCGTGTACGAAGACCTTCCCTTCGTGAACCGTCCGGAAGAGGCCCTCAAACTTGATGCCCCCTTGATTCATGAGAAAGGGAATTTGCTTTATGAATTTCGTGTGATCAAGGGCGATGTCCAGGCAGGATTTAAGGAGGCAGAGATCATCGTTGAAGAAACTTATACGACCACCTGGATTGACCATGCCTATTTAGAGCCGGATGCTGGACTCTCCTATTCCGATGATGAAGGAAGAATTACAGTGGTCTGCCCAACTCAGAATGTCCATTACGATCAGAAAGAAGTAGCTGCTCTTCTTGCTCTGCCATCGGAGAAAGTGAGGATTATCCAGTGTGCGACCGGAGGAGGATTTGGGGGCAGGTTGGATATTACGGTTCAGTGTCTTTTGGCCCTTGCCGCCTTCCATCTAAAGAGGCCGGTAAAGATCGTTTATTCGCGAGAGGAAGTTTTTCAGGGGACCTCGAAACGCCATCCCTTAAGGATTCGATACAAAAGCGGCGCAGGTAAAGACGGAAAGCTCACAGCGGTGGAGGTAGATATTCTCGGCGATACTGGCGCCTATGCTTCATATGGCTCCACGGTGGCCATTCGCTCTGCTATCCATGCTACAGGACCTTACGAGGTTCCACATGTCAAGGTGAGGAGCCGGATGGTCTATACCAATAACCCTTGGGCTGGCGCAATGAGGGGATTTGGAATACCCCAAATGGCCTTTGCCCATGAATCTCAAATGGATTTACTCGCTAAGGAGCTGAAGATCGACCCCATCGAGATTCGACTCAAAAATGCACTCCATGTGGGATCAGAGACGGCGAGCGGTCAAACCCTGATGACAAGCGTTGGGATAGGGGAGACACTGAAAAAAGTGAAGGAATGGAGGGATCAAGGAGGCATCTCCAAAATTGAGTCAAAAAAACCCTTCATCAAGAAAGGGATCGGAGTGGGCTCAATGTGGTACGGGATTGGCAATACAGGAGTCGCCAATCCTTCGACCGCCCAAATGGAGATTGACCTTAATGGTGAGGTACGACTTTTCACAGGGGCGGCTGATATCGGTCAAGGGTCGGATACCGTCCTTCTCCAGATCGCATCCGAATCGTTAGGGGTTCCACTAAAGGAGATCCGGCTGATTCGAGCGGATACAGCAATAACCACTGATGCAGGAGCAACCTCAGCAAGCCGGCAGACCTATATCTCTGGGAATGCGATCCTCAATGCGATTAAAGATCTAAAACAGGAAATCACGAAAGAGACCAGTCGACTTCTTGGGGTCGATAGGCAAGGTCTTTTTTTCATAGATGGAAAGATCAAATCGAAGTCAGATCCAACGGTCTCCCTTTCAGCAAAAGAGATGGCGAAAAGATGTGGAAGGGTGCTGCGGGGAGAGGGGAGCTTCGATCCAGAGACCACCCGACTTGATCCCGAGACCGGGCAAGGAGCTCCCTACGCAACTTATGCATTTGCGACTCATTTAGCAGAAGTGGAGGTGGATACAGAAACGGGTAAAGTAAAGGTCAATCGGGTGATTGCAAGCCACGATGTCGGGAAGGCCATCCACCCAAAGAATGTGATGGGTCAGATTATGGGTGGTGTGGCCATGGGGACGGGTTTTGCTTTGATGGAAGAATTCGTTCCAGATGAGACGACTTCTTTTGTCAATTATCTCATCCCAACATCGAAGGACGTTCCAGAGGTGATTCCAATACTCGTTGAAGATGAGGAGCCTACGGGTCCCTTCGGAGCAAAAGGTATTGGAGAGCCAGCCCTCATCCCTTCTGCCCCTGCGATTTTGAATGCGATTGCCGATGCCATCGGACAGAGAGTTTGTCATCTGCCCGCAAACTTAGAGAGGGTTTTAGAAGCGATACAGAAAAATAGAAGGTAGGCAGTAAGCAGTAGGCAGTGACTTACTAAGGAGTCCATAATTGATTAGACATATTCTTCTGAAAATCTCCCCTAACCCCTCTTTGCCAAAGAGGGGTAATTCCGTCCGGCGCCAGAGTCCCAATGCCCGGCTTGAAGTGAGTAATGCGGCTCTGGACGGCAGCACCTCCCTTTTATAAAGGGAGGGAGGAGGGATTTAGTATACAGCGTCCATACAATTATGGACTGATTAGTAAAATAGGGGGATGTAGTTTGATGTAATATTCTTTCGGACATGGATCACGCCTGCCTGCCGGTAGGCAGGGACACGGTCACGTTATTTCGTAAATAAGGGAGGTTCGAGATGGCCAAACTGATGATCAAGAACATCGGCACCTTGGTTTCTGGAGATATTTCCAATCCTATTTCGAATGCAGATGCCCTCCTGATAGAGGGAGGATTGATTCAAAGTGTTGGCAAAGAGAAAGACCTCGACCTCAGAGGTGTAGATCAGGTGATGGATGTCGGAGGGATGACAGTGACCCCTGGGCTGATCGATTCCCATTGTCACCCTGTCCTTGGAGATTTCACACCTCGGCAGAAGATGTTGGATTTTATCGAATCTTCACTCCACGGAGGGGTGACCACGGTTATCTCAGCAGGGGAGGTTCATCTTCCTGGGAGGCCGAAGGATGTTGCGGGAACGAAGGCATTGGCTATCCTCGCCGCAAAATCGTTTGCCAGTGCCAGGCCTGCAGGAGTGAAGGTGTTGGGTGGAAGCATTATCCTTGAAATAGGCCTCCAAGAGAAGGACTTTGAAGAGTTGGCCAAAGAAGGCGTTAAGGTGGTGGGGGAAATTGGTTTGGGGGGAGTGAAGAGCCCAAGGGAGGCAGCGCCCATGGTCAAATGGGCGAAGAAATATGGGATGGTCGTGATGATGCATACAGGAGGGACTTCAATTCCTGGCAGCACGACCGTTTTAGCTGATGATGTCATTGCTACGGATCCGGATATCGTTTCTCATATTAACGGAGGCCCCACAGCCATCTCGCTGACTGAAGCAGAAAAATTGATTCGAAAAACCTCTCTTACTTTGGAAATCGTTCACTGTGGAAATCCAAAGATGATTGTGGAGGTGATGAGGATTGTGAAGGAAACAAAGGCATACCCCAGAATCATCATTGGAAATGATGCTCCTTCGGGAACGGGTGTGATTCCTCTGGGAATCCTTCGGGTGATCAACTTCTTGGCCTCCATCTGCGATGTGAAAGCAGAGGAGGCGATTGCCATGGCCACTGGTAATACAGCAAAGGTTTACAAGTTGAACAGAGGAGTGGTTGAAGTGGGTAAAGAAGCTGACCTGGTGATCATGGATGCACCCATGGGATCGGTTGGCAAAGATGCTCTCTCTGCAATCGAAGCAGGTGACATCCCGGGAATTGCAGGAGTGATGATTGATGGTCAGATGAAAATCGGGGTGAGTCGGAATACCCCACCACCCAATCGAAAGATAGTGACCAGTAAACAGTAATCAGTAGGCAGGAGGGAAAAGATTATGGTTAAGGAGCACTTCGTTTGAGGAGCGGCCCTTCGGGCCTTGAGGATTTGCATTAAGCCTCAAGCGGAACGATCCTCGAACAGAGTGCTCAGATGGAGACGGACACGAGACACGGACACGCTTGCGTGCCGAAGCACTTCAGCGCGCGGGCACGGTCACGCATTTTGAAGGATTGAACCATGATTGTTGATTGGGAGACCTGTATTGGATGTGGTTTGTGTATAGAGGTATGTCCTCTGGAGGCCATTTCTATGACCCCTGAGAAAAAGGCCTCCATCTCCGAAATCTGCGTGGATTGCAACACCTGCACCAAAGTTTGTCCTAAGGAGGCAATTGGGCTTGCGCCAGAACCGAGAGTGGGAGGCGTTAAATGTCTATCGTGCCCAATCTCCTGCACTATCAAGGTTGACAATACAGGAGCTTGCCAACGATTCGTCAATCAGAATGGAGAACTTGTCCGTAGCATCCCACTCCAACGTTATGAAGATGTCAAAGAGATCATTGGTGAAGATCATGAGGATGTCATTCGGAGACCATTAATCACTGGCATTGGAGCTGGGACCACTTACCCCGACACCAAACCTGCCCCGTATATTGTTCAATCTCGGATGAAAGGGATCGATGTTATCACAGTCGTTACGGAGGCGCCGTTAAGTTACAGTGGTATTAAGGTAAAAGTAGACACAGATCTGCATATGGGCAATGAGGGTGCACCTGTCCTGATAGGAAAAAAGAAGGTAGGACACCTCTGCACAGAGGAATATGGTTCAAAAATTCTTTCCTTGGGAGGGGTCAACCTCTTAACTGGAAAAGATGGCATCGCTGTGGCGAGACTCATCGTGGACATTGCTAATCAAAGAGAGGTCGCCCTCAAAGTGGAAGATGGGGCTGAATTGGCTCTTCAGGTGGGGAAAGCCCCTCTCATCGATGGGGAGATGGGAAAGAGAATGAGAGTAGGCTGCGGAAGCGCATCGATGGGTCTCTTTGGCAGGTATTTTTTGGAAGCTGCAGATGAAGTGATTGTCCTCGACGCACATCTGATCGGACAGTTCACAGAGCATGCAGCAGGTAGAGAATTAGGTGCAAAATACAGCGGCATTCGGTTGAAGGCGAGACGATCAACTCCCGGCCGATATTTCGGTGAACATGGTCGAGGTTGGGGGGGGACGCCCATTGAGGATCCCATCGAGATCATCGAAGGGTTCGATTCAAAGATTGCGAAACGAGGGATGACGGTTCTGATTACCGAGACGACGGCTGAAAGAGCAGCGATGTTTCGACTGGAAAAGAATGGAAAGTTTACCCAGACTGAATTAACCCCGAAAGCGAAAGTGGCAGTAGATATGATTGCCTCCAATTGTGAGCCCTCAAAGGTCTCTGCCATCTTTGTGGGTGGTTCTGGTGGAAGTGCAAGGGCAGGGGTCACGAAAATCCCCGTGAAGCTCAATCGAGCCATCCATGAGGGTCGGGCAAAGTTGACCGTGGGAGGAGCTCCAGCATATATCCTTCCCGGAGGTGGGATTACCTTTTTTGTGGACGTCGAGAAAGTGATGGTCAGGGCCTTCACCTTTGTTCCTACCCCAGCGACCGTTGCTCCCCTCGAATATACAATGAGATTGAAAGAATATCTGGAAATAGGAGGCCATAAAGAGAAGATCCGAAAATTGAAAGATGTATTGAAGGGGATAAAGAGATAAATAACCAACACCCAAGTACCAATAACCAAATAAATTCCAATGACCAGTAAAAGATAATTTTTCATGCTGAACTTGGTTCAGCATCTGGTTTTATTTATAAGTTGAGATCCTGAAATCCTTAGATCCTGAACTAAATTCAGGACCTGGTTCAGGATGACAGATCCAGAAAGTATCAAATATAATTTGGTTCGAATTTGGTAATTGGTGATTATTTGGAGCTTGAAATTTGGTTATTGGAATTTGGTGGGTACGAGGATGCAATTGAGAGAGAGGATATACGGGCATGACCCTATCCAGATTCTTCCAAACGGGACTGTCCTCGTCGATTATGGTCCGATGCATATGTTCATTAGTGCCTCTGAAAATGGAAAACCTCTTGTTAAATTGGCGGAAGAAGGGGCTCATTTCGCCATGAAGGTTCTCGAAGACCTGGCAAGATCTCTCAACGTGATCAAGAAGAAGGCCCAGAAGTTGGAGGTTGAGGAGACATATCCGAATGTGGTTCGGAGGATGATCGAAGCGACAAAGAAGATGAGTGAGCCAGATTTAACTCCTCTTGCTGCTGTTGCAGGAACAGCCTCCGATGTGGTTGCTGATTTTATTTTCAGCCGAGGGGGAACAAAAATCATCGTGGATAATGGAGGAGATATCGCCATCCGGTTAATAGAAGGTGAAGTGGCAAGAGTAGGCGTAAAAACAGACATTGAAGCAAGAGAACCTACCTATCTCATTTCAATCGAATCCACCATGGGGATAGGTGGGGTGGCCACCAGTGGACTCGGGGGAAGGAGTTTTACCAAAGGAATTGCTTCGGCTGCCACCGTCCTTTCTGAGAGTGCTTCGCTCTCCGATGCGGCAGCGAGCGTCATTGGAAACTTCACCAATGTGGAAGATCCCCATATCGTGAGGTCTCTGGCAGAAAGGCTATACCCTGATACCGATATTGCCGGAGAATGGGTCACAACGAAAGTGGGAAGGCTATCTGAGGAAAAGATCGACGAGGCCTTGAAAAATGGTCTATCAAAGGCAAACTCAATCTGTCAGAAGGGATTGGTTAAAGGGGCCCTGGTTGCCTTACAAGGGAGAGTCGCCTGGACCCAGTCCATGGAACCCTGGTTAACCAAAGTATAGTGTTCTGGGATTAGGGGTTAGGGATTTGGGGTTAGTTAAATCTAATCCCTAATCCCCAACCCCATTTAATCAAATGGAGGTGAAAAGATGGAAGTTCGAAAATATTTTACCATCGTGGAAGAAACCGCTATGGAGGGAGGAAAGAAAGTTGATCCACCCACTCGAAAGGCTGCTGCCATCGCAGTGATTAAGAATCCGTTTACTGGGAAGTACGTGGAGAATTTAGATCCACTCATCGATATTGGCGAAGCCTTGGGAGGGATATTGGGGAAAAGGGCTGTGGAGGCGTTGAAGATCCCTCCGGAAAATGCGGAGAGTTATGGGAAAGCAGCCATTGTAGGAGTGAATGGCGAACTGGAGCACGCCGCAGCCATCTTACATCCCAAACTGGGTACACCTTTAAGGGAGGCGGTCGGTGGGGGGAAGGCCATCATCCCTTCAGCAAAAAAGATGGGAGGTCCGGGTACAGAGATCGATGTCCCTCTCCATTATAAGGATGCGGCCTTTGTGCGATCCCATTTTGATGCGATGGCCGTCAGGGTTCCCGATGCGCCTCGGTCCGATGAGATTGTGGTGGCCATCGTTGTCACCGACTCAGGCAGGCCCAGTCCACGCATTGGTGGTTTAAAGAAGGACGAGGCAAAGAAAGAAGACGGCCTGCGGTAATTCTAATCCCCTGGCTCCTCTCTTCTTCCCGCTGAGACTGTGTCGTAATGTCATTGCGAGGGAGTGAAACGACCGAAGCAATCTCATCACACATTGAAAATAAGGAGATTGCCACGCTCCCTTCAATTGCTCACAATGACCACGAGGGATTGTGACACAATCTCGCTGAGGGGAAGGGATGGAGTGAGGGATTTTGTGTCCTGGATGAGATTTGACCTAACAGACATTGTCAAAATAAATCTTGACTGCCGATCTCACCTACAAGTCTGAGATAATGCTGAGGGTCAACGATTACGGGCAGAAAGCAAGCATAATCTACTATACTCATTTCAAATCAGCCCCCCAATCCTCCATCATCATACCAAAGGTTATTTCCCCACTCCGCAACACTCCACCATAACCACCACCGGGATTGCCCCAAGCGCTGGCCAAGTAGAGTCCTTTAATAGGAGTCCGGTTGTCGATCCGATTCATATAGGCATTATTCATTGATTGTTCGAAACCATAGATGGCCCCTTCGGGATTACGTGTAAAGCGCCAGTTTGTTAGGGGTGTGGCCGAATCCTTAACCTCAATCATGGAGGAGAGTCCAGGAACTACTTTTTCCTCTGCCCGACGAATGAGGACGTTGGTCCATCTTTCCTTTTCCTTGTAGTACTCCTTTTTACGCCCGGCCCGATAATCGGCCTCAAATTTACGCCAAGGTTCATAACCGCAAAGAAAAAGAAGCATTAGATTGGAAGTTCCCGGCTTTGAGTAGCCTTCAAAGAGGTTGTCATAGATGGTGACACCGAATGATACCTTATCGACCTCACCCTTTAGGCAAGACTGATAATCGGCTTCCGGTCCCCGACCCGATGGAACAGGAATGCTGTATCCCTTTATCTTTCCCCTCAACGCCTTATTCAGCCCCAACCAGACAATGAATGTGGAGATGCTGGGCCGATAATCCTCAAGTTTCTTTAAGTAATCGGCTGACAAAACCCCCTTGGGCAGCATCTCTTTGAGTGTAGTCAGTGCACTGGTATTGCTGACCACAGCTCGAGCAGGTAAAACCTTTCCGCCCGATATGAGAACACCATTCACGGTTCCATCCTTGACCAGAATTTTTTCTGCAGAGGTTCCATAGAGCATTTTACCACCAGAAGTCTCTACTGTCTGGGCTAAGACATTGCTCAATTCCTGGGAACGAGGTTTAATGTAATAGGAGCCATTCTTAAGGTATTCTCCCACAGCAACGGCATAATAAAACCCCGAGAGTTTGGATGGCGGTAATCCATAATAGCCCCAGTTGAAGGAAAGGACATCCTTTAGGGCGGAATCTTTCACATACTGATTTAATAGATCTGCCAGTGTCTTATTTCTTATTTTCCACATCTTTCGGTATTGAACCGGGAAAATATACTTGAAGAACCTTCCTCTTTTCCGGTGAAGTTTATCAGCCTCTTCAGCGATACCTATCATTTCTTGAATAAACCCCCGGATACCATCCTTTTCTGTTGGAAAATGTTGGGCTAATAGGCGAATAAAGGCTTCCGGATCTCGTTGTGGAACTGAAATATCCAAATTTTTTGTCTTGATGTAGTAAAATTCGGGGAGTTCTAATAGCTGCAACTTTTCAAGGACTCCCAAATCTTTCAGTATGCGTGCAATTGCATTATTATGAATAGAAGTCCCATGGAGGGAGACTTCAAAGCTGAACTTTCCCCGATCAAAAGATGTTGCATAGCCACCTGGAATATAATGCTGCTCGACCACAGTGACTGGTATTCCGAACCTCGAGAGATTCGCGCCGCAACAGAGACCTCCCAATCCTGAGCCGATGATCACAGTCGGGTAGTTGGCTTTTGGCCCCATGCTGGCTGCATAGGCTGCAATTTTTTTCCAGTCCAGGGCAAAGGAAGCTGCAGTCATGGCCGAGATAGTTAGAAATGAGCGTCGCGATATTTTTTTGTTTAGCATGGTGTTACCTCCTTTCAAGCAAACTCCCAGTGGCAACTGCTTGGTTTTTGGTGGGAGGGAGCTCCCGGGTTATTAAATCGGGGTGTTCTCACGTTCGACTTTTCCTCCGAACAGGATACTCAGTGAATTCTTTATCAGATCAATGCCTTTGTCAATACAAAACAACAAGAATTATTTTCTATGCCTCCGCATCCTAGATATATAACTTTATCTTATCGATTACTGCTTGAAATGTTGTATTGAGGGGCGAAATCTAAAAATCACGAGTTCAGGAAGAAGTCCCTATCTTGCCTAAAATCTGCTCCCCGAATGACCAATTTAACGCTTTCACAAAGAGTGAGGATCGGTCCTCAACAAGGATTGTTGATTTCCGAATGAAAGAGAGGATAACATCAGAGCTCAGTCGCATGGCACAGGCTTACCCGATCAAAGCAAGGAGATCCAAGAGAGTGCCATGTCAGCACCAGAGACTTTTAGCTGTTTTTTTATAAATGCCTTTATTTCTTTCTTAGTTCTTTTACAGCCAGGCGCTCTTGTTCGGCCCGTCCCGAAAATGTTTGGAGTGCTGTTACTTCCCAATCGAGGGTTCCCCACATTGGTACCTTTTCCTAAGCTTTGTTCCAGTTTGATATCTGGAAAAGGGCGTCTTAGATATCCTGTCAGTTCTCTTGTGTAGAGTTTCTCGGCTTTTCTGTCCTGTGTTCTAATTTTAGGAGCGACCCTCTTGAATTCGTTTATCTCATCCATTACCGTTTCCAATGTAATTTCTTTAACAGTAAGAATCTTCCTTGAAATTTCTCTCTCCGTCACAATTTTCTCCTTTATGTGTTCTTCCTCAATTTTTCTCTCTTTCTCAGTGACTTTTGTTTTTGATGTACTTCCTACAGGTTTCAACATTGCTGATATTTTCTCTTTTGTGATTTTGGGAGATTCGACAAGAATTCCAACTATGTCCTCTTTTGTAGATGCGGTACTATCCCACAAGAGTCCTTCTTTTACGAGCCTTATTCGGTTCTCTTTAGCGCAATTGTCTGAGTTGTTTTATAGTTAATTCATTAAGAAGTTCTTCTTTGGTTGGTATAAACGACCATTATCATTCTTTGTTTTCAACTTAAAAAATTTGTGCGTTTGGTATTATGATGAACGAGAAACTTGGACGCCGAGAACTCAATGCGTTTGGGTTTGGGTTTGGGACTAAAATTTAATTCTCTCTTCTCTCTTTTTTTCTTGCTTCTCGCCCCGCCTTTTCCAGCTCCCCTGTTCTCCTTTCTTCCCTTTCAGCTTCTTTTCTCTCTTCTCCTCTCGCTTCTTTCCTTTCTTTTGCTGCCAGCTCTTCTCTTTTATCTTGTTTTTTAGCTTCCCTTTTCTCTTCTCTTCCCATCTCTCTTCTCTCTTTTTTTCTTGCTTCTCGCCCCGCCTTTTCCAGCTCCCCTGTTCTCCATTCTTCACTTTCAGCTTCTCTTCTCTCCTCTCTTCTCTCTTCTCTTCTCACGTTTTCTCCCAGTTCCACCAATTTCTCATTGTAGAACTTGGAAGCTACGTTAATTATGTCTTCGGCTCTTTCACTCATAAATTTCTGATTTTCAATTCTTCTCCCAAGGGAAGCAGCCTGGTCGGTGAGTCCTTCCTTCTCTACCTTTTCTTTTTCTTGCTCCGTCGCGTGTATGGTCTTCGACGCGAGGTTTTGAATAACTTTGATGTATCTTTCCCTTTCCCCCGGGTTTTGAGCGGCCTCGAAAATGGCCTTATCCACTGCCGGTCTAAAGTTCCCGCTTTTTCCCGCCTCCTCGGTGAGGATATCGAGATCCTTTTCGGATATGGCCGCTAACGGATTTTCATACATATAATAACTGAGAAAATCATATAATTTTGCATCATCTCCGCACAACTCCTTCAACAAACTTTCCTCTTTCTCCTCTTTCTTCTCCTCTTTCTTTTTCCACATAATTCACTCTCCCTCCTTTGTTGTTCTTACCTGCCTAATCATATGCTGATTGAACTCTAAATTCTTTGGGGAAAATCGTCTTAATTGAACTGTGTTTGGGTTCGGGGTCAAGATTTAAATGAAATGAAAATGAATGATAAAAACTTTCTTTAGGATGAATCGAATATATTCCCTTCGATTCATCTCCTTTGACATAGAGCTTACCTCCTTGTTAGGTATCCCGGAACCTTTTTTGTTGAATACTTTTGGTTGATGAAGCAAGAAATTAAGCATGCCCCCAAAGGAATGCCAAAATCCCTTGGAGGCCTCATATGGGCATCTTTTTGAAACTCCTTCTCATACGACACCGAAGAAGGTTAAAGATTAAGTTGTGAGGTTAATTAGACCAGGTGGAAAATACGATAATTAGAGAATACTCTTATGTGCATATGGAGTCAAGGGGAAAATTCCATCCATAATTTACCCCATATTGTTGATTTTCGTTTGAAATGTTGCATTCTGAAGGAAGATACCAAAACCAACATTACAAGGAAGAAGTCGTCCCTTCTCAGGGGAAATTCGCCCTCCATGCCAAATTTAACGCTTTCACCAAGTCGTCAGTCTGGGGTGACTCTGGGTGTCGACGATTCCAAAAATCGATAGTCTTTGAACGACCTTTGTGCCGTACCAGAATGAAATACTGTCTTTGAATTCTTGTTGACTTCCATATCACAATCTAATATTTAATTCATACTAAATTTTGTATCAACATTTTCTAACTCTAAGATGAGAGTGGGAGAATATAGGTGGAGAAACGAAGGAGAGAAATGATTCCCAAAATCAAGAAAATCCTTTATGCTACAGATCTCAGTAAAAACTCAAATTATGCCTTCTTTTATGCCGTTGATACGGCAAAAAGACATAACGCAAAAATTGTCATTTTACATTCTGTTGCACATGTTCGTTATATGTACTCTGAAGGGGCGTCTGATCGCGTTGGAGAGATATTGCGAGAAGCCAAAAAAGAGGGACTGGTGGAGGATCTTGAAGAAATGAAAAAAAGCCTTCAGGGATTCTGTAAGAGAGCAGAGGCTCACATTGGCGAACCATGCGCTGAACTTGTGTCCAAAATCCTCGTTCCCTTGGGCCATCCAGTA
>Ga0315280_10001952_pt1 | contig 34284 bp, 45 predicted proteins | sample YL17G06_40_MG_FD_203697 | JGI IMG/M metagenome (GOLD analysis project Ga0315280, IMG submission 203697) | Sediment microbial communities from Yellowstone Lake, YNP, Wyoming, USA - YL17G06_40 | ecosystem: Environmental > Aquatic > Freshwater > Lake > Sediment | place: USA: Wyoming | collected...
TGAAAAACACGGTAAACCAAGACAAGTCAAAATTCCAGTTAAACTTGCAGCAATGCTTAACACAATGCCAAAGCAAAGCGAACTAATCTTCAACGGCGTCCTCGACACCACCGTGAGAGGAAACTTCACCAAGCAAAGGCGAAGAATAGCCACTAAACTTGCGAATCCAAGGCTCTCATACATCCACTTTCACACGCTCCGCCATTGGAAAGCTACAATGGAATACGCCAAAACAAAGGACATCCTCCACATTATGCAACTCTTAGGTCACAGAAAAATAGAATCAACCCTCGTCTACACACAACTAATAAGCTTTGAAACTGACGAATACCACTCAGCCACAGCAAAAACCATTGATGAAGCGCAAAAACTAATTGAAGCAGGCTTTGAATATGTCTGCGACTTCAACAATATAAAACTCTTCAGAAAAAGAAAGTAAAGTCATCGAGTTAAAGAAAAAATCCATGCTTTTGGCAAAACTTTATTACTCCCGCAATCTCCCCTTTTTTTCTGTTTTCTATTTTCGAATCCAGAAAAGATAAACTTTTGTCTGTAATAAGAAGCCGCAGACTTTGATTAAACTTGTAAGCCTTTCGAGGCTGGCTTTCTTTATCTTCTCAACATAAACTTTCTTATGTCCAAAAAGTAGATGCGGAAAGAAGTATTTCATGAACCGTGTATGACAATGTTTAATGAACGCTTCCCTTATAATTGCTATTTCTGCGTCGCTTAGAGTTTGGAGCTTATTCAAAACGTATTTTTCGCTTCCCAAAAGCTGAATGTTAAAGCCAAGCCTCTGCAGGATTTCTGCGATGGCTAAGGCTTCTTTTGGCGGTGGCTGCTCGGCTATTTTCCGCATTCCAGCCTTCTCTCCGAACGGGTTATATTTCGCCATGACAGCGGGCATTTCCACGTAAGGCGTTCCAGCCTTAGCCAAGGTTTCTTTTACAAGCTTGACGCCTAAGCTTATGGTGCGGTATTTTGGATGCACAACAACACGGCTTATGATGCTCAGCTTCTCGTTCAGCTCCTTCATTGACATCTTTGGCAGAACAAGTCTTCTTCCGAAGCACGTGGGTGGTGGATAGCAGTAGACTATTACTCCACATAACTCGCCACCACGTTTTAGGCAGAAGATTTTGCGGGGTGCAACTATTTTGTGGCTACGATAGTGGAAGCCTGCAAGCTTACGCCAATCCTCAGCGGAGCCTTCCACGATCTGCATTTCTTTTGTTAGGCTACATTCTTTAGCTGGCTGATTTGTATAGTATACTATACAGATTTCTTTTCCAAACCGCTTGTGGATATGCACTGAAGGATGCAGGTCCTCAAATAGGTCTGTATGGGTTGTTGCTGCCAAAACAGCTTTGCCTTGTTGACGTGCAAGCTTCTGAAGGTTGTAAGCGACTATTTTGGCTGTGTCGCGGTCAAGCGTGGCGCAAGCTTCATCCATTATCCAAAATTGAGCTTTACTCTCCATCATTTTTGCGATTCTGTAACGATACTTCTGCCCATCGCTTAACTGTTCATAAGTGCGAAGGAAAAGGAATGCATCGTTTAATCCTACTTTGCTTAGAAGTTCTAAGCCTTCTTCCAATGTTTTGCCGACTGTTTCGATTAGTGGCTTGTTTGGTTCTGGCTGGATGTCCCCAATGTTGATTGCTGTTAAGCCCATATCCTGCCTAATGTCTCTTTCTAAGGCTTTTAGCAGAACAGACTTGCCTGAGCCACTATCACCGGTGATGAGCGTAATGTCTTTAGGCGATATTTTCAATTCAACATTGTCGTAAATAACGAATTTTTGCCACTGATCTAAGCCTAACCCGAAACCTTCAGCTATACTTACAACACGGTTCGTAGGCTTGGGAGGTGCAGTCTTATAGCTAATATTGACCACAAAGCGTTCCAGTCTTTTATCGTATCTTCGGGCATATTGCGTTATGCGGAAATACTCTCTTCTGCGTCGCATGGTGTCCACTGACAACAATTTTCAGTGCCAAAAATTAGCAAAAAAATCTAACGTGTAACGCCTGTTACTTGGTGTTTCTTCAGCTTCTTGCGCAATTCTTTAAGTTTAACCCTACGTTTTTTGTCCAATGAAGATCCCCATCACAGTTCCGCTTAAACCAGTGATGCAGCTAAAGATTTCGCTGTTCCATTTACCCAAAAAAGCCATGTGCGCTATTTCGAGAGCTGACAAGCAAGCAGTCATGGCTATTGCGAATTTCACGCCTAAAACAAGCTTTTCACTCGGTTCAATGACTATTATTTGCTGTTTTCCCTTGGGTCCTTTACGAGCTATCTTTTTTGTTAAAGCCCGTCTAATCCAACTTGTCATGATTGTTAGCCCTCATCTGGAAAATTCTTCTCCTGCGTCTCCGTGTTCCCGCGCCAGTTAGAACGTTTTGGAGAATCAACGCTGCCTCTTCACCTGTTACAAAAGCCTTATGGAGAATTTTAATTTCTTTGAACCATGGAAATGGAATGGCTGTATAATCCACATCATGCAATTCAGGGTTGTAGGAAAAATCGTTTTGGCAGAGAATTGCATGTTTTGGCTGTCCAGCATAGCCTACGTATATGCCTACGCTTTTAACGGGAACCGGGATTCCTGCTGTGGTGAAGCTGGATCCGATGCTTGCATCACTCCAGAATATGCAGACAAGGTCTCCTGGTTCAAGCTTTTCTTTTTTCTTATTCACTATCTTGTTACACCTTCCACTTGTTTCCGCTTCAGCTTCTCCCTCAGCCTCTTCAGTTTACCCTTGTGAACACTCATTAGGCTGCCACACGCCCTGCATAGCCTACTTTAACCATTTAAATCGCCACCATGATTTCTCCCGTTTTAAGATTTATTGCGATCGTACCTATAACCAAAACCATCTGCATAATTTTTACTTCGCCTGGAATATAACTTGCAAAAGAATCAATGCCGTAACCTGCATCGGAAAAGAATACGGTTTTAAAGACGATTAAAAAGGCGTCTGTTCCATGTCCCACATCTGAGAAACTCATTGCACGATACGGGATTATGAAGACGTCTGCTCCATGTGCGGCATCTGAAAATCCTAACGCTTTAAGAATAGAAAAAACATCAACTCCGTGCGCGACGTCTGAAAATGTTAACATACGCAAAAGAGCGAATATGTCTGTGCCTAAGCCTACATCAGTAAATCTCATTGCTCTGAAAGGATTAATGAACGTATCTGAACCAACACCAGAATCAGAAAACTTCATTGTTTTGAACGGAATTAAGAATGCGTCACTGCCTAACCCTGCATCTGAAAATGCTTTTGAAATTGCGCCCAAGATTTCCTTTGTGAAAGCGTCTGAGCCAAATCCTACGTCTGAAAACGCTAACTCACGCAAAAGAGCAAAAACATCCATTCCGTTGCCTAAGTCGGAAAAGCCCATAGTTCTAAAAGGAGTGTTAAACGCATCTATACCTTGCCCAGCATCGGTGAAAGGCAACGCTTTAAACGGAATGCCGAACACTTCGCTGCCTGCTCCGACTTCAGAAAAGCTTTTGTCAATAACTCCGACCTCGATAATTATTATTTTTGTTCCGTCTTCCAAAAGCCCGTCCATTTTTCGCCTACCAAACTCGTCCAAGTAGGCATTAATCATTACTTCGCCTGTTTCTGTGATGTTAGTCAACCCTTAAGCCTCGCAGGACAATCTGTGTGGGAACATAGCCTCGGTAATAAAAAGGACGATACCCTGTACTTTTCAACACACTGGCTGTGTTAGAGTAATTAATATCTCCAGCATAAATGCGAAATATTCCATACGTTTTTAATTGTAGGCTGTCAAAATTTGTAGCGGCTGAAATTTGAAAGGATAAATCAAGATGCTGAACATACAGATTGCCCGTAGAAGCGTTTGGAGTGCCTAATGTTAAAGCGGGTTGAGCACTCAAAGCCGTGATGTTGCATGGAGCAAGAAGCCGAGGTTTGTTCATCAAAATTAATCGTGTCACCTGAATTTGGTAAGCCTCATAATCCCAGTTACTGTCCGCTACACTTGACCATAATGCAAGCTCTAAAACATCGCCAACCGCAACATCATAGAAAAAGGCAGAAACCGTGTACCAATAGGCTGCATTAATAGCGTAATTTCCATTAGCGACGCTTACACCATTCTTCTTCATTCGCCAGTAAACTGTTCCAGCGGTGACAAACTTTCCACCGCCATAAATTGAGGCAACCCAATTTTTTGCGTAAACTCCCATGTTAAAAGCTGGCAAGTCAGCGTCCGCAACCGTATAGCCAATCTGAGGCGTAGCAGGTTCGGTAGTAGGCAAAGTTTCAGGCGTAGCTAACAGAGTTTCCTGTGGAGTTTGATAGGTAATATTCAAAGTCTTTTTGCTTGTGTAAGACGGACTTAACCTTCCCACTCCTTAATCATCTCCATAAACTCAAACCGCAACTTCTTAACGCAATCAACCTTTGCCTTCCAATCCTCAATTTTCGCCAGCGTTGCATTATCTTCAGCTTCGCCAAAATCTAACGTAAGCTCTCCAGTTAAAGGCGAATAACTCCAACCCTCAAGCTGTGGAATTCTGGTTCGCAGTTTAGAGTCTAACGTAGCCATCTGCTTATCAGTCAAATCCTTCTTGACGCCAGTATCCAACGTCAACCGCATTAAACTTCACTTGCCTAAACATGCGTGACTATGCCATCGTAGCCGATTAGCTTAGCTGCTGTTGCGGTGTTCTTAACTCGGATTCTTCGAGTGGCATTCACGTGGAAAGCGTATTTAGCATAAACACCTGCTCCCGTGTCAGTGTCAAAGATTAAGCTGTTTGTGCCATCGTAAAATTCTATTTGAATGTCACTCTCATGATAGATATTGTGAATCACAGCTTCCACAGTGCCAGTCGGCAGAATGTCCAAGTAGCCCGCAGCTGCTACACTTGAAAGTCCGCTGAAAACGTCACCAACAGCCATGAATTATTTCTCCTTAGCTCCACGTTATAGTGCCTGTTAATCTCCAAGTTTGTCCAGTTGGTTTTGTTCCTAAACTTGTGTTTTGTCTGCAAAGATTCTTGTTCGGCGTTGCACCATTGTCAATAGATTCCTCAAGCCACGCAAACTCCGCTTCACCGCTAATGAAGTCTGACTGAAAAACTATGTCGTGGTCACCGCTTTTCTGCGGATAACCCGTATTCATTGCTTTATAAAGCTGACTTGCACCCAACAATCCTGTTTGCGTATCCGCTGGAGCAGTTCCATCGTTGCCCACGCCGATTCGTGCATTAGCGTTGCTGTAAGCGGTTTCCGTTCCAATTGCACATAACAGTCCTAAAAATGTTGAGATTCCTTCATGCAATAGACAATTATGCGGTTCGCCTTTAATGATTTCGTAAGGCTTTATGTCTTTTTCCTTGATTTCCTTACTGTCTTTAGCAATGAATTTTTCGACTGTCCATTGAATTTCATGTTTCGCTTTTTCTTTTAAACTCATTTCTTTTATTCCTCCATTATTTTGGGTTTCTCGCATAGTGGATTTTAGCCCAACTATGTTCGAGCCACCTGATTTAATGTCCCATCAACATTCCACGTAAACGTAAGCGTGAAAAGCAGCTCCGCGCCGTCATAAGCCTTTAACGTTTCAACCTTTCCATCCGCTGTCCACGTGAAAGCCATTTTAGTTATTTTTTTACCCGTTGGAGCACTTGTCAACTGGCTTAAAATTGCATCATGAATTGCTTCGCCACCCCAAACACTCATGGCTTAATCACCTTTTTCGCATTCTGCTTCATTTTCCGCCATAGGCTTTTCAGCCTCGAACACTGCTGCTTGAGCTTCCCGAAAATCTCAAGGTCTCCATTTTCATCAATGAGCATGATTGCTTTGCCTTTTGGATTCAGAAACACAAGGCCATGCCCCATGTTGATGTTTTCTGCTTCTGTTATGCGAAACTCGTTGTCAAAGAGAATGTCTGCGTGAACCCAGTTTTTACAGTTGACACTCGTATTCACGGTGAGAGTGTTAACGGTTATGCCATTTGCGCTTAATCCACCGTTGAAAGTTATGAGACCTGCGTAAACATTTGGACATCGAGCCTCAGCCAGAACACCACTTGTTATATCGCCCGCAGCGTGGCTGTGGCCTGCTGGAGCGTAACGCCCATTAGGATTAACATACATAGGGTCATAACCTGCGCCTTCAGCTTCAAGCACGTAGCCCGCTGTGCCATCTAAAAGTCTCGCTAATGGGAATCTTCCGCTCCCTATTTTAGAAGCATCTAAATATGGAATGTCTCCAGCAGCAAGAAGTGCATATGCTGGATCAAAACCAGCACCCAGAGCTTTCAAGAAATAACCTGAAGTTCCATCAGGTAACCTTGCAAGTGGAAATCGTCCGCTCGTAATTATATTAGCAGCAGCAGTTACATTCTGCAAAACCCTTGTGTTTGTAATTACCGTGAACCCAGCAACATTCAACCAGCCTAAGTCGCCAACTCCGCTCACATAGAGGTTGCTCCATTTCATTGCACCGCTGCCCAAGTCATAAGTGGCGTTTGCGTTAGGCAGAAAGTGAACTGCTACTCCGCCACCTAAGGCTTTAATGGCGCCTGCAAGGTAGAGGTCTCTCCAACGTTTAGGAGTGGTTGCCTCGCCTAAATCATACGTATTATCTGCGCCTGGAATTAAGTGGCTGCTGAGGTTAATGTTTACTGCGTAAATGTTAGCCCAACGTTTAGGCGTGGCTCCGCCCAAACCGAGACTTCTCACATTGTCTCCATCAGGAATTATGTCTCCGCTGCTTTCAAACTGGTTTGCAGCTATTCGTTTAAGCCAAGTGTCTAAAGCTGAAGCCCCACCGGCTCCGAACTGGAGCATGTTAGCGCTTAACCGTGCCTTAGGATTTGCGTCTCCAACAGTTTTAATCTGCATGTATCCGTCAGTGTATAACACCAAGTAAAGCGTGTGCACTTCTTTCCATTTTGCGGTTTCCGCTCCAAGAATCCCGCATGCATCATCGCTTGGCCGAAACTGATGGTCTAAAACTGCTGAGCCAGCCTTGTTTTTAGTGCGAAAATTAATTATTGCCGGACTATCATTAAATGGACCTATATATGCTGGTTGAATCCAACCCGTTATCTTGTCCCAACCGCCATCATTAGGTGTTGGCCATTGAACGCCTGTGCTGTCACCTGCTTCATGTGCAGAGTGATGTATGCCTAATACTCCGCCGGGTGCTTGGGGAACAGCTCCTTTGCCAAGTTTTGTGCGTGCAAGATTTTCCACTGTGACCGTTTTGGCTCTCAAGCAATACAAATAATCAGCTAATAATGGCGGAACCTTTCCAAGCTCAAGCGTAATTTCTAAGGTTTGAGTTTTAGCGTCGACACGGTACTCAACACTTTCAATTCTAAAGTCGGAATCAACATTTTCATTGGGCAAGGTGACATGAATCTTATCTCCAGCTAAAAGCGGAGTGTTTGCATAATCAAGAACAGTGCTTTTTACAACGAGATATTCTGCTGGGTCTTTATAGTAAGCAAGAAGAGCTTTAGCTCTTAAATAGCATTCGTTGTCGCTTACAAGCTCCTCATCGACTTCAACATACTCTCGGACTCCGTAAGCGGTTTGGCTTGCTGCGTCTTCTTGAGTGGCGACGTATCTGCAACCTTCATAATGTAACCCATCGACTCTAAGGTCAACTGTTCCTGTTGCACCTACATCCACTTTATGGAAGAGGATTCCTTGAATGTTAAGAAATGAAGGTAAACCAACCTTGTGAAGCTTCCCATTTGGATTCGTGCTTGCATTATAAATGTTTCCTTTTGACAATATGATTTCGTTAAGTCCCCATCCTTGTGCAATGTTTGGCACATTTAAGTCAGCCCAGTTAACTTGCCAATAGTTAGACGCATCTGGAGCCAAGATTCTGATGTAACTGTTTGTAGAGTCAACGTCATAAATGTCTCTTGTAAGCCACATTACAAGTTTAGCAGGACTAATTACAACATCATGAGTTTTTTTAAAGTCCAGATCCTGCCCTTCAGAAGATCCATCTTTGTAGCAGTCTACATAGTGAGAGCCTACTTTTGGATTGATATACCCCAATCCTAAATGTCCTTGAGACGTACTCCAACCATCTAAACTACTTTCTGTCCAAGAATCCTTATCTGGTGGAACGCTTTTGTCAGCTAACCCATAAACCATGATTTTGTTGCGGATGCGAAGTATGTCCTTGCGGTACTCGCTGACCTCAATTTCTTCTGAAAGACTTACAGACGATGTTTTACTATTCTTAGGGAAAAACTCGAACTTGCCATCAGGAGCTACACGAAAATCGTAGCCTATAACGCCAAGCTTGTCAGATGATTCCGCAATATATTTCAGAATGTCAAACACGGGAGTGTTTTCATATTCCAAGGTTGTGAAGGTTGTGTCCGTGTTTTCCACAAGTTCCGTGGTATCTCTGACGTGGCTTAAGCCTACATAAGCATCCATTAAATTCTTAACAATGTCCTCTCCTTTCTGACTTACATAATCTTTCGTGACTACTTTGCGGAAAAGCTTCTCTCCCCAACATCTTCCACTAACCCTTATGTAATTTTCAGTCGGTGATGATTCACATCGGACTTCTTCAACACGAAGCGTAATAATCTGCGGAACATTCGTGCCTCTTCCAATGTCAATATGTCCATCCAAGCCCACAGTTATCGGCGAAGTCCCGCCTGGACTATACTTCTTATCCCAGTTCTGAAGCAAAACCTCAAAACTGCTAACTTCTTTAGTGCACCCTAAATGCACTCTGCAGTTGATGATGTCTCCTTGAGGCGGAGTAACAGAACCAAACACAACAGCCATCTTTGGAATTTCAACAGACATTCTTATTCAACACCTCTACGATACATTGCTTCTTCCCCAGCCCTCGTTATGCCCCGTGTTTTTTCCGGCGTTTCACCAGCAGCTACGTTATATTCCTTAACGCTTGAAGTTGCAGCGTTCATCTGACTTGCAAAATAAGTCATGGCTGCTGCTGCAGCAATAATCACACCAATTCCAACACTGGTTAAAGCCAGAAATGTTGCGTGGCTAATGTTTAAGGCGTTTTGAGCCGCAGTTGCTGCCCATGTAATAGCTGTTTTGATGCTGTGGGCTATGCCTGAAGCGGTTACGGCTCCAGTTGTAGCTGTTTCAGTTGCTCCTTCAATGGCAACGGCAGCCGTTTGTCCAGTCGTCATTATCGTGAGAAAATTATACATCCGTGCACATGTGGAGACTAACATTATGACCATCATTATCGTGCGGATGTATTTGCTTGTCTCCTTATCCACGAGTCCGAAATCCGCTGCAAGGACTGTTAATTCTGTGCCCATCATAGCAGTGGTTCTAATGCCTCCGGCAACCGTGCGCAAGCTTACTTCACACGCTCTCGCATGCGCCTCCATGTCGGTGAAGCTGGAGCCTGCAGCCTCAACATTCGTGCCCATTTCCACTGCTGAAATACTCACTTCATTCAAACTGCTTTGGATAGGCGTGGTGTCAAGAGGTGGAAGCGGTGGAACCTCGACTGGTTCAAACGTAATAGTAATAGGTGTGCCTTCAACCTCAGCCTTAACCCTTGCAGCATCTTCAGCAACCCTGTTGATCTCAGGACTTGCAAGATTTTCTGTTTGAAGCACCATGCGTTGACTTGAAACGTCAGAAGCCAAACGTGCCGCATCGCTGCCGATAGCTTCAAACTCAGGTGTAGCCTCATTAACCGCTCTAATTGTAACGCTTATTTCGCCTAAACTACTCATCCCTGTAAACTCCTCTCAGCTTGAATGGCTGCATCCCAAGCCCACGCAAGAACTTGACCGAGTTTTGGCCAGTTCAGTTGAAACGCTTCCGTCAAGAAATAGCGTGGCGGAGTGCGACTGGTTCCAAACTCTACCACATAGGCGTAGGGAGCCCATGCACCTACCTTCAAAATCCAATCATCAACACGGTGGTAAATTGTACTTCGCAAGAAGCCAGTCCTCACAGGGCACATCCTAAAAGCTGCTATATGAATATCTTCGCCCACACGCTCCAGACTACGTTGAACAGCCGTGTGCATCAAAGGGGGCAGCCTATCAAATGCTGCTTGTACTTGTTCAATTCCTTGAACATTCATTCCAAACTCAATGCTCAATGCACCTTCGCCTCACGCTTCGCTTTATCAATCTCCTGTTGCGTTTGCCGGTCCATTTCGCCTAAAATAACAAGAAACTCCTGAATCTTTTTTGCTGGCTGCTTGTTAAGCTCGGTTATTGTCCACCCGAATTCTTTGCAGAGCCTATAAACCGTGAGGGCTGGGTGCGGCTTGTCTCTTCTGATGGCTCGGATAAAAAACGTGTCTCTTCAATGTTGACGGTGTTCAGCTTGTTTGCGATTTTGCTGAATAGTTCGCCTAAGCCTATTGGAACGCCTTCTTCTTCGCTTAACAATTTTTCAATGGTTACTGGTTTGTTTTGTGGCTGTTCTTTAAGCGAAGCCATTATTGTTTCAGCCTGAATCGCCACGTAATCTGTTGTTATGACCAAGCCTGTTTGAGGGTTATAACGTGTGTACTTCTGCAGAATCCTGTTACGCTTAGCCCAGCTGATCTCTTGAAAAACATATTTGCCCCTATATTCTTGACCGTATTCATCTCCGACTTCAATGGTTTCTCTCCTCACTTGAAAGCCTCCGCTTAGCTTATCGCTACGAGTCTGGATACAAATGAAGCTTTAAGAGATATCAAGTCTTCAACTTTACTCGGTGTTTTTACATCTTCCCATTTACAGTTACTGAAAACAGCTTTGCTTGTTCCGCCTAAGCCAAACTCCAGGTCAAACTCGGTATCGCCTATGACATCGTCAAACTCTTCTTTGCTTTCAAACTCAAATGTTACTTCACCTGTTAGGTTTCTATGTTTATGAGGTAGATACTTTAGAAGGTATCCAGTTGTGGTGCGGATCACAGGCACAGCCTTAAGATTGTTTTCTATGTTGAATTTCCAGTCGGTTACTCTGTCAAGCGTGACTGCTCCTTTTTTAACGTAGCTTTCATAGAATGGAACGGCGCCTACATAATCTCCATAAGTTGCTCCTGCGATTTTAGCTGTGCCAACCGTTAAGTCTTGAGTGAGCAGTTCCGCAGTTGCCTTAACAACGTCTTCTATGCTACATTCAACCGATACTTTATGGATTTTGCATCCTGTGTATAACAGTGATATTATATCTGTTGCTGATGCGAAGATTCCCTTGTAATAAAGAACCTGAATGCTTAGAGACTTGTCTAATTCAGCTTTAGCCCATTGAAGAAAGCCTATAGGTGAATCGCTTGGAAGCGGATAAGCGATTTTCAAGCTTGGCGTTCTAAGTCCTTTTTTGATGGCTTGCAGGTCGATTGAACCTACTCCTCTGACTTTTATGTTGCTCGGGTTTATGGCTGGCTCAACGCTTTCAGCTGAAATACCATTCATTGATGGATTTGTGGGTGTTACGCCATAGGAAGCTTCATCAATAAAGTAGACGCGGCTTTCATGTGCTCCATATGTGTCAACCATTTCCTCTTTTCACACTCCTTTTTTGTCATGAAAAACATGACTGTGACGTTTAGAATACTCCTCCAATGTCCTCAAACATCCAGCTTTTCAACTGAAATTCCGTGCGGAAAATGAAGGGTTTAACATCAACACGGTCAGCATCCCGAAAACTACCAATATCCAGATACGTGATTCCATTTACGGTTACGGTGCAGCATACATAATCACAATATATTATGGCTGCTGTTGTGCCATTGCTTGCGTTTGTGGTTCTCGCAAGAAGCCAAACATAACCGCTATCATCAATATAATCGGTAATGCTCGCAGTAAGCGTGATGCTGATTGTTTCGTCTGCTCCACCCGTTCCAACCTGAGCGTTTTGCCATGCTGAAGCAACGTGATTCCAAACCTTTATAGTAACACCGTTGCCCGCTGGAGCTGTGCCGTAGCCCTCAAACGCTAAAATTATCTTCTTGACAGCACTCTCTCTGCTTTCAACCTTGAAGCGCAAAAGCATCAATGCATATTCGAGGTTAACAGAGGTGCTTTTAGAATAGCGTGTGTTATCGCTATACCAGATTCCTTGATATTCAGTATTAGTTAGCTCGGTCCAAGATGCGTTTCCAGGAACAAGCTCCGAAGAGGCTCCTACTTGAAAAGCCTTATGCGGATCTCCAGAGGGATAGCCTAAACCAGCAAAATTGTATTCCAACATGTTAGGCCTATTGCGGTTCTGCCTAACAACACGGTTAACCTCTTCCACCATCTTTTGACGCATAAGCCTTCCAGAGTCCGTTGTCGCTGGCCTATCCGTAGCCCACACGTTAACTCGCAAAGTGCCTAAGCGTCTGCGTATCCTTGCAGACATCTCAATTTTCGTGTCTCTGCTCTCTGCTAAACCGACAGTTATTTGTCCATCATAGTTTTTGAACAGTTCACGGTCATACCATTCTTTACTGACGTAAATGTTTGCGATTGAATTGTCTTCCTTGATTACACGTATGTTTTTGCTGAGAAGCCTTATAGTTGTTGTAACAGAGTCTTCAACTTCACTCATTACCCAATTAATCTCCTACAAACGCTTTTGTAATATTCTGGGTCTCCATTCAAATCAAAACCTTGAACCGTTAAAACTTCATAGTCAACGCCAGCTCGCCTAACCTTATCATGGACACGTATGGGAAGGAAAGTGTAAATTGTAATGTGGTCTTCCAACATGTAGCCTGGTTCAATCATTATTTCGCCCGCCGTGCCCACCGTCACAGTTGCTTTGATGCTTAGGGCTTCACTGTAGGTGACTGTTTCAGCGGCTTCCCGAATTGGATAGAGAAGCAGGTTTTCCCCTTCCAAGTCTAAAATACGTGTGAAGTTTGTCAATGGGTCCGCATAATTGAGGAATAGTTGTGCAAGCCAGCTCGTGTTACCCATGGCTTTCTGGGCTGTGATGGGACTGTAATCCGTGAATAAAGGCCCCCAAGAAACTAAGAACTCCTTTTGATACTTGTTAATGATTTGCATGCTTAAGGCAAGGCTTGGCTTATCATGTACTGCTCTAATCTTCCACAGGATTCCGCTTGTAATCGCATCATAATAGGTGCATGCTGGAAAACGTGTAACCACGTCAATGTAACCAGGCCAGCAGATGGCTGGATTATAAGCTGGATATTGTGCTGAAGCTCGGATTGTCTGTATGAAATTGTACACTCTTTGGCACGTTGGGCTCCACCCTTCATAAGTGTATAAGCCTAAAAGTGCGAAGCTCATTGGGTCATCATAAATCTGAGTCTCGCTTAAGCCTACCCTGTGCCATTTGCCGTCTCCAGAGGGCTTAGGGTCAAACCAGAGATACAAATCTTCAAAGCCCTCTCGAAGAAAGGCTATGGCGTCAGTCATCATTGTTTCGTATGTGGTTTTGTTTACTATGTCATAAGTTTCTGCAAGCATTTTCAAACCGATAAAATCGTAGAGATCCTCAACATTCATTGGCTGAGACCATGCGTCAGCTATTGTCACATACCTTGCGAACCCGCCGTAGTATTTGTCATGCACGCCAAGAATGCTCGGCTGATGCTGCATGTTATAAAGGAAAGTGTAGCCAGCAAGTTTTGCAGCATTCAGATATCCGACCGTGCTGGTTAAAGTGTAAGCTTTCAAAAGCGGAGGGATGCATCTTCCAGCGTCTATGCTCCAATATTCAGTTCCAGCTTCACTGTTTTTGAATCCGCCATAAGCCTTCTTCGCAGGGTCCGTGCACTGCTGCGTCAAAATGAAGTCTGCGAGCTCCACAATTTTGTTTTTAATCTCGGTTTGTTTGCTTGCAAATTGAGAAGCGGAATAAGCCTCATACAAGAAGTCAATGGCGAAGGCTGCTGGAAAGGCTCCTTTCCCATAGGCTGGGTCAGGTCCTTCAACCTTCCCATTTTTGGCAACATAATACGTGTAGGCAAGATTGTTTTGCATAGTTACAACATTACCAGCCACAGAAGCCACCGTGTTCCATTCACTGTGGGCATCATCCTTAATTTCAACCAGATAGCCTGCTTGGAATTTTGAGCCATCCGCAACTGTCACATTTTTCTGGCCTGCAGACGCATCGACAGTCATCAATGTTGGGATAACGTAAAAGTACGGTGCGTAATGCATTATGAAATCATAATAGGCTTGGGGAACAGTGCCCATACTTTCACTTCAACAACTCGTAAATCTCGTCAATCAACTTTTTAATCTCGCAATGACTGCAAACAGAATAGTCAGTAACAGAACACTTCTCACAGACAAGTTTGCTAAGTCTCTTAAGCTTCTCAATGATCACTAAAATTCCCCGCCCTCAGAAAGCCCTAAATCAAGCAAAGCAATGCAACCAAACCAAAGCAAGGAGAAAGGAGAGATTTCACTAAAGCCTTCTGAGTGGTTTCGGGTTTCCGGTTAGGAACTGCATGGTTCAACATCATAGCTTTTGCTTAATTCCTCAATGTTCACGGCGCTTGTGAAAACCGTAACCGCCCCATTAAGCTTCAGTTTTACATAATTTTGTTTGATTTTGAAGAGGTAAACATTATCATCTGTCATCTTTTTTCACTTTCCATTCTTTTGAAACAGAACCCCATAAAGAGACAATGGTAAACGCCAATTGTATCCGTCAGAATTGCATGGCTACAATAGGCTCCCCAGAAACATTCACCTGTTACTTTGCGAATGTTACTCATGGAGACACCAATCCACCTCTGTATGTAGGAACTTCACCTTTGGCTGAAGCTTCAGCAGCCTTAACGGGCAAAGCAAAATTCACCAAGACTCTGAGCAGGTCGTTGCGGAAGCCTTGAACTGCTCCTTCAAACGCAAGCCTACCAATAGAAGCCTTTGTGATGTATAAATCTCCGAGACGGTAGTCAAAGGCGCCAAGCAGCATGCCTCCGCTGGCAGCCACGAGAATACGTAGTGAAGCAAGATTGAAAGTAGCCATCTTAGCCCAATTGTAACGTGGGTCCGTTGTGAGAAGATCCTGGCCCACAATCGAGTTAACATATAAATTTGCATAATCCACATGGGCTTGGAAAGCGGCTTGAGAAACGGGTAAGCTGAAAACCGTGTAGGTTAAGCTTGCAGAGTCATAACTGGCGTTTAGCTGAGCCTGAATATCACTTACCGTAGCGTATTGTACCGTCATACCGTTTTACCTCTAAAAATTTGGAAGTTTCAAAAAATGGGAGCTTAAAAAAGGGGAAATGTGGGTCTTACTTGGTAGGCGTTGAATTGCCTGCTTTTCCTTCTTTGTAATCTTCGTATAATCCTATGCCCACCGGAATAGCAAAGCCTACAAGCCCTAAAAGCGGCCCCACAGTGCCCGGCACAGCTGTGGCAAGGATTCCCAGTTTTTCAGCTATGCCACCGACTACGAACATGATGGCAGCGAGTCCTACGCCTATCAGCGTAGATGGAACCAGTCTTCCACCAAACATTTTGCTTTTCACCTCTTTCTTTTTTATTTTGTTCCGCCTGAAGGACACGCCTTCAAGCATTGAAACAAAAAAGGGAAAATAAAATGGGAAATTTTAGGCTGTTTAACTTGATGCCAAACCTGTAACCTTTACGATGGCTTCTCCATAAGTCACAACAGGCGAATACCTTGTAGTCAAACTTACTTCTACACAGTCAAATTCTTTTTTGATGTCTACATCCGTCAGCAATGGTCGCTTAATCACAAACATGCCCAAGGGGCTGTACGCAGCACTTAGGTTTTGTCCAGTGCTCAAGATGTACGCCGTGCCTGCCGGGATAACTGTGCTTTCGAGCACTTCCATACCGTAGATTTTTCCCAGACTTCCCGTTTGGATTACCGGTTCCCCATATTGCAGGTGTAAGCTGAACTGGGGCAGATACATCACGTCTCTGGTGTTGACTGGGTTCAGAAGTATTGAGTCGGGAATTAAGTTGTAGCCTGCGATTGTGGCTTTTGCTGCTAAAATGTCCTTTGTGCCTAATCCGCCCGTTATGGTGAACTCTGTGCCTGTTGCCCCGAGGCTTTTGCCCGTGCTCGCAATTGAATTTGCAGCTCCAGCGTCAATGACACTTTGGCAGTCCTTGTCAATCGTGTAAGCCATTCGCCTTGCAAGTCGCCTAAGCTGATCCTCGATTACTGGAATGTACAAGTCTTCAATGTTTTCTCGGCTTATGCGTTGGCGTGCTCCTTTTTTGTATGGTGTTACTGTGATGGTTGTGTACGGCGTGTAATCCATCATAATTTCGCTGCCTTCAGCGATTTCACTAAGAGCTGCTGCTCTGCTTCCAGACTGCTTAACAAATGTGGCCGTCTTCCCAGCGACCAATGGAAATTCGGGAAATAGCCTCTTGACCACGAGGTTCGGCATGGTGAGCTCCAAAATTTTCTTATGAAGTGCCGGGTATGCAATTGCGCCAGTGTCCACCCATGAAAGTGTATCTCTAAAAAGACTCATGCTAATTCACCTTTACTATGATACTGGCATAATCATTTGCATAACTGCAACTCTGATGACCGCAGCAGCACCTGCAGCACCTTCGACAGCAACGCCGATAAGGCAGGAGTATGTGCCGAAAGTGCTAACGCCCACAATTTGACCGCCCGTTGTTGCAGCAACATATATGCCAACCGCTATTGCTGCGCTTGCAGTCATGTAAACGATTGGGCAACCCATGAGAACACTTACTTGCTTGCCAACGGTTGCTTGACTTGTCACAGCTACTCCGATAACTTTGTCGGTTACTGCTGTTGCTGGTGAAACCGTCATGTCGCCCGAAATATATACCGGTTGACCTTTGGTTACGGCTGCGCCTACTGCAAAGGATACTATTTGTCCTGGAAGACTGTAGACATTTCCAGCTATACGTGCATCAACAGACATTAAAAATCACCTTACTGGAAACCCACAAGCTTCTTGTGAGCCTTAAGCAAATCCTTGAACCAGTCGTAGTTGCCAAGCATGTCCCTGCTGATCTCGTCAACAGCAACTATGCCCTTGCCAGAAGCCTTTTTCGCTTCAGCCTCAGCTTCTTCGCCACGCTTCTTTCCACGTTTCCCTGCTTCCTCTGCTTCTTCAGCCTCTTCACCTTCCTCGCCTTTCTCTTCCTCTGGCTGTTCAAGCTGTTTAGTCAAGTCGCTGAGTTTCTTACTTAACTCTCGTTTTCGTGCTCTTTTTGCGATTTCCGCCTCTAATTCACCTATCTTTTTGTTTAAAGCGTCGATTTCCGAGTCGCTTGCGCTTGGATGACCTTCCCGTATCTGTTTCTCAAGCTGCTGCAGTTGATTCATAAGGTCTTGATATTCAACTTGTTTCGGCGCTGTTTCTCCCGGAGCCACGTTGACTACGCCTTGTGCCTGATGTGGAGAAGCATCTTTATCCGCTTTAACGGACATATGCTTCACCTCTTTTGCTTTTAATTTTTGCTTTTCAGGTTCTTGCACCTCTCGGTTAGAACCCACATCATCACCTTTATCGAGTGACTGTGAATCAGTTACGGATTTAACAATCGCATCCCATTGAGCATCATTCATAGCAGCGAAAAAGCCGACGGGTTGAAAATCCGTTGTCTTGTAAGCTGGACTTGCAACAATGCTGAGCTCTCGAACTGTTGGTTTGTGAACGATTTCCCAAGCGCCAGGGCAGAGGTGAATAAGCATGCCCTCTTTCCTTGTGGGCCTCTTACACTTACTACATTCAACATCGTCGCTGTCGACCTGAACGCTCACATGGGTAACGTATCCTCGTAGTATTTTCTCAATCAGCTTCTCTTCGCCAACCTCAGCACGGAAAAGCACCTTGTCGCCGTCACGTTTAGCCTCTGCGACTTTACCCATAATCATAAGAGCCGATTCTGCATGATCCACGCGGAGCTGTGCACCAACAAGCGATTGCGTGAGAAAGTCAAGGTCTTCAGCGGGAATTTGCCACTTGTTAGCGTTAATTGAAGTGTCAATAGCGACCCCTTCGATATTTAGCAATTTCTCCTTGAGCGCGTATTCTGCCTTAACGCCTTCTTCAGCCTTAAAAGGCACAAAATAACGCAATTGCATGTTTTTCGCCTTAAACTGTTCACGTAACTATTGGAATCCTTTTTCCATGAGCCTTAAACAAAGCTTCCTGCCAAGCGCGGAATGACTTCCAATCCTCAAGCATGCTCTTCTTCTCTTGCGGATAGTAGCCCTTGCATCCTGGAACGCTGCATGGCGGATGAGTCATGCCAATTTCACGGTAATGCCTTAGAAGATGGTCGTGGGCTTGTTTCTGCTGCTCCTTGCTAAGGTTTGTATGTGTTACACGAGCCATAGCATTGCGAAGATGTGGAAGATCAATATCCCCATTCATTTTGTGGTGTGGCAGATTCCTATTTGTCTTTGGAACCGTTTTTCCTTCTACTTTTTCGCCTTTAACGATATATGCGAATGCGGAATCTGGTAGGTCATTGATGTATTTGGTATCCCACTCTTTTGCTTGAAAACTCATTCTTTTTCACCTGATACCTGTGAAATTTGCAAGTAAGCTTGCAACAGCCTCTTGCGATATTCATTCCATGCTTTAAAATCAAGAAGTGTGTGGATCTCGCTTTTTAAATGTTCATCAAGCCACTTGCGGACTTGTTCACGCTTTTTGAAGCGTTTCTTGTCAAGCATGTAGTTTTGCACTTCCCATCTATCTGTACCCTTAACCCTTCCAAGCGTTATCTTCACGCCCTGTGTGATGTCCTTAACTCTAAACTTGTCAAACCGTGATGGATCAGCGACTCTATATCTGAAGACTGTGGTTCCTTCCTCAAGCCCCGGCACTTTTATTCGCCTCTGCCCATTTTTTTAACAACAGCCTCTGCGACGTCTTCAGGCTTCAGCTCCTTCTTTTTTGGCATAGTTGGTAGGGGCTCCCCTTCTGGATATTCTTCAGGAAAGCCCAATTGCATACGAGCCTCTCTGGGCAAAATGATGCCTTTCTCCACCAAGTCGCCCAGATACTTGGCTTTATCCTCTATCGGAGGCTCCATTATTGGCTTCCACTTGACATGTGGCACCTCGACGCCTTCGCCAAACTGGCTTCGGATAAGCTGTTTGAACAAGTCGGTTTCAAGTTTGTCGGCGATTATTTCCTGCATCATCCTTAGGCGTGTTACATACTCTTGCGTGACCATTTCTAACGTTGCCCTATTCATCTGCTCTGGCTTACCCAAGAAGGCTTTTGGCACGCCTAAGACGGCTTCCCGCTGCGTGTACAGATAATCAAGCCAAAATTGTACATTAACATCCTTCGTAAGCGAAGGCACAACAGTAACTTCAACATCGCCACGGACAAACACGTCAGTCGCAGGTTGACGATCACGAAAAGCTTCCATAAGCGCTTGAAGCTGCGGATCGCTGAAGGGCATCTCAGGCCTTCCCGCTTTGACTACGAGCATGGGCTTAGCATAGCAATGAACAATGATTGCCATGTCATCTTCAAGCTGGTCGAGAAGCGCCTGAATCTTCAAAAGAGGTCTAAGTAAACTGCTACCGTAAGAAAATTCATACCAAAATGATTTAGCGCCCCAACGGAAATGAGCAATATCATTTGCCTCGAAAACTACGGGTGGGAAAGTTAGAAGTTGAATATAGCCGAAAACATTGCCGTAAGCATCACGACGGACCCGTATGTGAACAGGGTCTAATGGCTTAAGCCAAACAATTTTACCTGTGTCTTCATCTCGGCAAAGCTCCAAGTATGCGCTTCCAAACACAAGCATGTCCGTGGCGATTATGCGGAGCATCTGCAGAATGTTGTGTTCATCAACCCAATCGCTAAGCCACTCTCGAACAGCGTCATCTCCGCCTTCAAGCTCAAAACCGTTTGAAATTGCAAGGTTAACGGTTACGTCAATGCTTGCCTTAATATAAGGCGTAAAAGCGTACAAATCCTTGTATTTTGGCAAATCCTCAGTAGGAACGGCACCCCAAATTTTTTCCCAGTATGAAAGATATGGTGGAACCACAAAGCCCGCGCCGCTGCCCTTAAGCATATATTTCGTAACGTAGCCCCATAGCATGTTATCCGCCTTCCACGAAACAGGAATTTCCTCTTCGATTTGCTTTCTGCTTATTTCTGGCGGAACCTTCCGCTGGGCTACGAACCTGTTTGCAACATGTTTTAGGCTGTTGAAGCCTTTACGAATCTTTTCAGCAACAAAACTCATGCATGATCACTTTAATGTGGAAGCATAACGGCGCCCTTTCCAGGTAATGGAGCTTGTCTTGCAGCGTAAACGGCTAAGGTTATTGCCCAAAAACGGTCGTCATGCGTTCCCTCTGGATGCGCATACTTGATTCTCCCAGCTTTTGTCAACTCAAACCGTTCAACATTCAACTCGTTTATGATTTCACGGTCATACGGCATCTGCAACAGCTTCTCCACCATGTTCTGTTTAAGCATAGTTGCAATCTGCTCTTTCATGGGCTCGGTGAACGTTAGGCCTTCAACAGGTGGTAAACCAGCTCTCACCATCTCTTCCACAATTGGGTCTCCCACGCCTGTCTTGTCAACGTAAATGCGACTTATCTCTCTCCACTTGCCCGTTAAGGCTTTTAAGTAGCCGATCACCGTTGCGTATGGTGTCTCCAACGGAAACTGGTAACAGTGAACAAGGTTCAAGACTCCTGTACCTGTTTTTTCAACGGCAGCCACAACTGAGTAGTCTTGATGTTTACCCAAATCAACGCCTACGGCAAAATCGCCGTTAATCTGCTCTTCCATTGGGACAAGCTCAACTTCGCTGTTGACGCATGAAGCGATTAGGCTTTGGCTGAGCCAGTGATCAATATCCTCGCTCCATTCTGCTTCCATCTCGCGAACCCAACGCCAATGGTCGCCTTCATATTGCAGTCGGATTTGGTCCAGCATATTCTGGCTTAATGGGCCGTTGGGTTCTTGCGCTTGCCGCCATGTTATATGCGTTTTAGCATAATGCTTAAACGGAGCCTCATTCCAGATTCGCCAGAAAACGCTATCCGTGTTCCATGGCGTGCTACTGCAGACAAACTTGCCATGCTTTTTGGTGACAAGCGTCCACATAATCGCATCAAACATTTCCTCATCGTTTGGAATAAAGTTCATTTCATCGCAGTACACGATGTCAAGTGTTGGGCCACGTATTGTTTCGGGGTTGTTTGGGAAACATTCTATGCGACTGCCGTTTGAAAGCTCAACCATCGTCATCTTTGGCTTTCTATACCATTTCTGCGGAAGCTTAGCGAGGAAGCCGTTTATACGCCTAACAATAAGTTTTGTTTGTCGCCACGATGGACCTACAACGGCAATGTAACTATTAGGGTTTCTCAGGGCGTAATGCAAAAGCAGAGCGGATATGGTGAAGCTTTTACCGCTTTGTCTACACCATCGCACGGTTACAAACTGGTTTCCAGCAAACTTTTCGGCTAAGTCAAGTTGATAACTGTAAAGGTTGAAGCCTAAAAATTGACTACAAAACTTCGCTACATCAGAAGGCACTTCTATTTCAGTTTGCGCCTGGAGCTGCTTCTCAAGTTCCTGCAGCTTTCGCTTTTGCTTGCTCAATTAAGGTCTCCAGCTTTTTCAGGTTTTCATCGAAGGCCCGCTCATCGAAAGCCTGTGTCAAACTGTTAATCGTTTGCGCAATAAATGCTGCAACCTTGGCCCACTTTTCCCTCTGTGGCAACTCAACCCCTTGAGATTTGGCGTTAGCCTGGGCAAGATTGAATAACTCTTCCAAACGGGTGATGAGCTTAACGCGAATGTTCTGGGTATCAAGCTGAAAGATTGTGCGGGTCTGATTGAGCCTTCGAATGAGCATTGTATTACGGTTAAAACGAGCCAAACAGGACCTACCCCCCTCCCCCTACCCGCTGAAATGTGCCTTGCCCACGAGAATCAACCAACACTTCGCCCTTCTCGATATTGGGCACATCGCTTATCTGAATGGCTTGATTCAAAAAGGCAAGGACGTCTGAGCGGGAAACTTTACTAACTGTTTCGCAGATAAGCCTATCATCATAACTCAGCGAGTAGATTAACGCTCGAATCCGTCTTAACAACAATTTCTTTTCACTTCTTCTATGAACCAAAATACTTCACCGTAATGCCACTCAACGGCGGCGAAATGAAAACACGTGTTTCCTCAATTATGAAGAAAGATTTTGTGAGAAAAAAGCATTATTGTAAGTTAATCTGTAATCAGAATACATAATCTTGATATATCATAGAGTTCATTATTTTTTCTGATTTACTTTGCGACGTGGTTTAAAAGACGCAGCTGCAGAAGTTCTTGAAGAAATAGCTATATCACCAAATCTTGCGATGACACGTATCCTTGGAAAAAGCAGTGTAAACCTTCAATTTCTAAGAGTGATAGTCAAATATGAGTTAATCCAAATACAGAGTGTTGGTAAAAGACGGAAAAAGCTGATTATGACAGAGAAAGGACGCCAATTTCTGCAACATTACCGAATATGCAACACACTATTCCCACAAGAAGCCTAATTGAAGAGATGCTCTAACATGTGGAAAATTCGTCGTCCCAGCGCTTACACATTTCCTTCGAGTCCTTAGAAGCAGAATACGCAAAAAGCATAAGCCTGACAAAGGAAAGAGTCCACAACTAATCATTATTATAAAAGTTAGACCAGGGGAAAATGGCTTGAATGAACAAGTGAATGTTGATGAAAGATTACGTGGTTTGATCTCTCGTATTGAGCGTTGCTTAAGATGTTATGAGAAGTTCAAAAACTATGGAAAGAAGGACAGAATGAGAGTTAGAAATTGGTATAATGAAGATCCGTGGTTTTTTCCTCCCTCTGAAAATGGCAAGGTTAAGGGATTTTTCGGGACAGGCAAAGTATTCTTTGTGTGTCTGAGACCTTCGCTTTCTGGAAAAATTCCCAACTATGCCCTTCTGCGTTTCTACGGATTGATAGAGAAATATGGGTTCGGAGACGCCCATATGACCGATTTAATTAAGTGTAGAGCAAAAGCTGGAGAAATGACAAACAAGGATATAGAGCACGCGTTGAAAAATTGCCTTACTTACCTTAAAGAGGAAATTGAGATTTTGAAACCAAATCTGGTGATCGCTGTTGGCAGCAGCGTTTACGAAAAATTGATTGACTACAGGGAGGCACTTGGATTGACATCTACGACGCGTATAGAAAAGATGACCCACTTTTCGTACAGGTATGCGAAAGGGATGGAAGAGATGCTTGATCGCGAACTTAGAGAAATCAAGGCAAGAAGCCAGAAAAGTTAATACGCACAAGGCAGCCGAGAAAAATCATGAGAAAAAGCCTTCTTCCCTTAAGAGCCAAGATAATCAACCATGATGCGATACGCAAAAAGCATAAGCCTAATCACAAAAATAACCAAACTGAGAAAAGGCAAGCAAAAGGTTACCTTTTATTGATATTATTATTAGAATATTATGAAACTGCATTGATCAGCAAATCAAAATGTATGGTGGCTTAAGATTAAAAAAGCGCAAAATTTAAATTTGCAGAAGAATGCATAGAAGATAATTCCAGAAGAGATATAAGTAGTGAAATGATAAAGGAAGATTGAACCTCCCTAAGAAAAAAAAGCATTTTTGTTGACTCGGTGTTTTCAAGGACGTACAAGGGAGGCAAAAAGAAGAGGTGAGAAAATGAAAAAAATTGATAAATTGCAATTGACCTCAAAAGAGGATGGTGTTATAGAGGAAACGTTGATTATTTCTCGGGAGGATTTGTTAGGTTTTCTTAAGGAGATACTGTGGAAGACGAAGCCTGATGGCACCATCTTAAATGAAAAAGACGAACCAGCCAGATGTATCGCGTGCCAACATGAGATACACGTAGATGATTTCGGAGCTTTTTTCCCCGGTAGTATGAGCGCAGTTCATAACGACTTCGCATGCTTTGCAGGAGGAGTATTTTATAAACACATCGAGAAGCTCAAAAGGGAAGAAGGAAGCTGAAATCTCCCAATGACTTTCCCTTCTTTTTTTGCTAAAGTCAAAGCGTTTTTTGTTTTTATTTGGAACTTAATTAAGAACCAGATAAAAGGTCGCCCAAATATCAACGTAGAGCAGGCAAGAGATGTTATAATCTTTGCTCCAACCGTAAGCGCCGGACATGACGTAAAGGATGTGACAATGCGACTAAAACCTTCTCATTGGCCTGATAAGGTTAAGTCAGCGGCATCCATAGTACCCACTGCTATAACTCTCCCTAAGGTTTCATCGTTAAATGAGCAGGCTATACTCGTATACAAGAGCATAATGAGAAATCTTAAGAAAGCAAGCGAGATTCTCGATCCTGTCGTTGCTCAAGCTTTATATTTATCTTGTACGCACAAGGCCGCAGTTCTGGCCAAGAATAAAGACTTGGCAAAATTTGTAGAAGAAAAGCTGGAAAAAATGTCGACTTTCCGCTCTCAAGACGGCTACATTCCGCCAGATATAGAACGCTGGTACAAGAGATTCATTGAGATCGACTTAAGAGGCAATCTGGTCGGAATGGTTATACCCGTACTTGAGCTTGCTTCAGAGAAGCTGCTAATCCATCCAAGTGAATTTGGGGAACTCAGGAAGGAGTGTAGACGCTTTGTTAGATGGTTGGACACGTCATTGTCGAAACCAGAAGAACAACGTTTCAGCTTCAAAGGAAAATATCTTAATGTTGGCTTGGTGTTTATAGCAGAATTGGATTGGGTCTCTTATTTCACGATCAGCATGAGATTGTTAATTGAGCAAGAGTGCGACCCCTTGATTGTGATGGCTTACGGGTCAGACTATACAATTAAATCTGTAAATATATCCTCTTTCCTTGAGCAACTCAAGGAACGTGAGTTTGGTTTGAGCCGTATAATTCTAACGCCTAAGCTTGAATCTTACGAGGGTGAACATTATCTGGCGTCCTATTTCTTTATACATCCCCACTTTACAGAAAAGAAAAACAAATTAACTAAAGAATGGGGGGCATTGCAACTTAAGTTGCCTCATCGGAGTAGAGTTAAGGTTACAGATGAAGAAATCGGGGTCTCTCAAATATCAAGGCTAATATCGGATGGAAAACCTGTTATGATTGAACATGATTGGAATACCCTGAAGCAATTCCTTGACGTATGTTTTAAGGTCATTATGCAAAAAAAGGCTAAGATAGTTTCTCACAAAATAGAGATGCGAACGGATGGAGGACTAACTCGGGATAAGTATTGGGCTTCTTTATCCCTGATTTTAGCACCTTCCGGAACATAGTGAGTGCTTGCTGCTGTTTCTGCTTCGTCTTTTCGGTCAGTTTTATGTACTTAGTTTATGTGTGTGCGCGTGTGTGCGTGCACGCCTGCGCAGTATAATAGTCTCTCTGTTTCTCTAATAATCACGCTTCTTCTCTAAAAATTCGTCGTTCCAGCGCTTGCAGATTGTCTACATGAGTCTTGGCAGGTTTAAGCCGTCTGGCGGTCTTTTTGGAATGGGTTGCCGTACAAGAACATACTTCTCTCGGACAACGAAGGATTTCACATCAAAATCTTGTTTCTCGCCGAACCTTTGCTCAATCGTTATTAGTCCCAACGTTAGAAGCGGCTTGCGAATCTGACGGTAAAAACTGGTCCGCCTATACCTGAAACCTTTTTCAATTTTTCCAGCTTCCAAATCCCATGCAAACTTACTTAACTCACTTCGGGTGCACGCGCCCCTTTTTTTAAGCCAGTCAAGGAACAGCTTACACGCCCTCTGCTGTTTACGGCGAGTGAAAAGAAGCTTGCAAATGTCCTCTTCACTTGGAATAAGGCTCTTTTTCGTTTTCCGAGTCAAAACCCTTAGCGTCACGTTAAAATCTCCATTCACAGCCAAAAAGGGCATAATAGCGATAATGTTGCAACTTAACAACACTACAACAATTAAACATAAAGAAGCTACATAAACTGTTGAAAAAGGCCGCATTCATTTTTGCTTTTCACCTTCCGCCCTCTGCTCTTCAGTTAAACTCTTAGTGTGTATTTTTTCCAAAGATCTTTTGTGTGTGCTGTCTATAACTTCTTCTTCTTTCTTCTCTCCAGCCTCTAAGCCTAACCGTTCACTCTCCTCAGCCTCTATAGAGTACACACACAAATTATCTATGGAAGCCTGCCTACTACAATAAGCGAAAAGCTCATGGTGAAGAACAAACCTATCCCCTTTCTTCTTGGAGACAAAACCCAAAATTTCAAGCAACCCCTTCTTACATTGCGTAGTTCTCATGTTCTGATATTCAAAATGGGCAACCTTACCGTCCACCCTGTTCAGGCGGACAACTGAAGATCCACCGTAACGGATTGTCCTTGCCGGCGTTCCAAGATACCTGGCTAAAACCCTGGACTCGTTCGTTCCATAACACTGGATAAACTCGTACTCAAGCGTTTCGTAGCTACATTCTTTCAAGCCTTTACTCCAAAGGTGTTCCATGAAAACCTTAGCCTTTTCCAAGCTTACGCTTGTCTTGTTTGGCTTTCGCCTTCCACTTTTAGCCTCAGTTGTGAAGCTTGGCTTTTCAGAAATTGGCTGAATTATACTTTTAACAATATGTTCGGACAGCTTAGTTTGCTTCTCATCCTCTTCACTCATATTTTTCAGCCCACTCCTGCTTCCAACACATCAGCTAAGCTACCTCCTCGATTAGTTCGAGTTTGAAACCGCGTTGAGTGATGGCTAAGAGCCGTTTCTGATAGGCTTCATATTCGCTTCTTGTCATGAGGATGACGTGCTGAGTTTTCCTTTCACTATGCATTAGACGTCCAAAACGTTGACTCTCCTGCATGCGACTGCCAAAAAGAAAAGCCACCTCAACAATGCGCTCCAGCTTCAGATCGCTTAAACCTTCGTCTCCAACTCGGCTCACAACACAAGCCTGGCTGTTACGTATAATGTCTAAGCGTTCTCGTGTTTCTCCATAAACAAAGGGAATCTCTAACCGTTTGCTAATCTCCTCTCCGTAATCCAAACTATCACAGAAAACTATAGTCTTCAATGGCAGTCGCATCAGCTCGTCAAGTTTGCGGTCCTTAGCCCTGCGATCTGGCAAAACGTAAACTCTAAATTGAGGCACATGGATTATGCGAAGTTTAAGCAGGTCAGACCATGACATGCCAATCGGAAAGCCCGTAAGAGCGAAGATGTAGTTTTCTCGGCCATCTTCTCTGAATGGGCTGCCGCTGAAGCCGATACGATACTTAGCCTGAATTGTGCTTAGCTTGATAAAAGTTGGAGCCGGAAGATGCTGACACTCATCAAACAAAACAACAGACCAGGGCTTCCGCACAACCTTATCATAAGCGTGATAGGTCTCTACCGTAACCTCGTTTTTAGCTGAAGGATTGAAAATCGGCAATCTTTCAAGCCACTGTTCTTTCAATGTTAATGTGGGCACGATAACTAAGTGTGGACCCTTAACCGAAGCAATTATCCTATGCCCAAAGAGACTTTTCCCAGTACCGAACGCCCAAAAAATGCCCATTGCACCACGCTGTGTAAACTCTTGCCAAGCCCTATCCTGGATCTCTTGAATATTTTTAGTTTTACAAATCTCAGCATATTTGAGGCTGCCAGAATCCGACCATGGGCGTAGGTCTTCAGGCGCAATAGGCTTGGCCATGAAAGGCAGCGAGCCATCTTCAATAAGCTGAGCGATCAACTTGAACTCGAAACCTTGCTTAATTCGTATGCGATCCTTGCCTTCTCTCCGACTCAGAAAGTGATTATATTTTTGCCAGGCCCGTTCCTGAAGCTGCTCGCCAGTCAAAAGCATGTTATCATAAACTTTCAAGGGCAGCGACTCGGGGAATTTCAGTTTTTCCTCGAGTTCTGAGGGAATCTCGCTGAGCCATTTGACGTATTTGTTTACAATGAAAATATTGTAGCTCTGCGTGCTGTGATCTAAGTAGCCTACCTGAAGTTTCAACCATTTGGGAACGATAACCCACCATTCATTACCATACTTTGGAATCATCACATAAGGCTCTTCCAAAAAAGACTGCAAATATTCAAGGTCAACCTGGCTACTCTGGTCCTTGGTTAGCGCTTCCTTAAAGCGGCTCGCCAGATCATCTCTTCGCTTCTGAAGTGCAATAATGGCTTCCTCAATTTTGGCGTCAGCTTCAGTGACAACTTTCTGCAGCTCTTCAACACTCATGAAGAAGCCTCCATGAGCAAATTGTAAACTGGTCCCAAAACAACCAGTGAAAGTGGAATGCGACGTACACGCTTAGAAGTTTCCAAATGCACGACTTGATTAGCGTTAAACCCTAAAAGCGTCAAATCCTGCTGGCACCATCGACATACCCGCAATAAACGGTCCTCTAAGCCATAGGAAATGGCAAACTCAGCTTCATTATGCGTCACAGGACCACACAATTTACAAAGGCCCATAACGTTACCTCACATGAAGTCTACAAGCTCGGCGTAGGGCATTTTTCCGCCGAAGGGTCTCCCAAGCATGTCATGCGTTGCTTTCTGGCTCCAATGAATTACTTTCTCTATGGCTTCAACCTGCCAATATTTAGGAGCCCAGACAAGTAAGCCTAAATCCCTGTCAAGTCGTGTGGGACCTCTGAAGGCAACAAAAACGCCTATGCCACTTCGAGCATGCACGGCTTCGACAAGTTCTCCTGAAAGTTTAGGCGGGTCGCCAGAGCCGATTTTGCGGTGGATAACCATTTTGTCTGTGTGGAAGAAGCCTGTTATTCTGGGCATGGTGAAAATTGCCCACAACTCTTTTTCAGTTGCTGTTGCGAGATCCATGATGCTTGGGCTGTCACCTGCTTTTTCGTCAAGCGGAACGGCGATGAGCAGGCAACTTGCCCTCAAAAACTATGGAGCCCCTTTTATGGCTCTTGACCAGTTTTTTTCTCCTTTTTCTTGCGTCCGACAGTCACGCCGTTGGTGAAGACCCAATAAAAGTATCCTTGGTGCCACATCGTGCCCTTGTGCTCTTGTAAATCTTTCAGCATAGCCTTAAAGTCAACGTTGCTCACGTCTTCACTTTTCTCGTAGTTTCCCTTGAAGCCCTCCTCTTGAGTCCACTTTATTTTTGCAGAGTCCCAAGCTGCCACGCCTTTCTCTTTCAGAATCTGTTTTGCAGCTGCTATTCCAGATTCGGCTGCGTCTAAGAAAGCGATTAGAGCATCTGTTGCCTTTTCATTACTCAAAGCAAGCCTTCCTCCCGCAAAATCTTCTCTAAGGCTTTTTCCAGTCTTTCTCGGATTCGCAGGTAGTGTCCCCCGCACAGATACAAGTAACGCGGCAGCTTAGCAGCTACCATGTAACGCACCTCTCCATCGTCTTGGCAGACCTCGCATTGTCCAAGCCTCGTCGGAACCTCCGCTGCACGAGCCTTCTTGAGCAGTAACCCTTTGATTCCCCTTTCTCTCAGGGCTATCACTTCCCCTCGTGCGCGCTTCCTTTACCTTGTAGTTGTTCAAGCCTAAGGCGAATAGCCTCTGAGACAAACTCGGCAATGCTGCGGTAGCTTCCGCTTTCCTCAACATACTGGTTAACCAACTCAACAAGCTCCTCTTGAATGCTTATTTTTCGGAATCCCATGATAATCTGCTCCATTTTTGCGGTGATTTCAACTTCTATCAAGATTCAATTATAAAGTTTGCTGTAATAATACTCTAAAATTGGAGAACTTGTTGCGCAGAACCTTTACATAAAAGTTTTATAATTGATGTGCTGTATTTTTACTGCAAGGGTAAAGCACTTGAGTGAATACTCCAAAATAAGCCTTAAAAAAGAGTTCATGAACAAAATAGAACAGTTCATCAGGGAATATCCCGAACACGGCTACAGAAGCCTCGCACAATTCATAGAGGACGCCGTTAGACGCAGAGCAGATGAACTCCGCGTTTCTGAATTTACACCACGCTTCCGTGACCTCAACACATATGAGGACCACGTCACCATAATGGATAAAAAGTTGGGATGGGACGACAAGGAAGGAAAGAGGCAGCCACGCATAATAGACATCTACACACGCCCTGTGGGAGAGAGAGGCTACGACTTCTGGTGTGAATACTGCGACAGCAATAAATGCGAACACGTATACTACGTGCTTTCAATCCCACACATCACAACAGAACCCCTCCGCAGGAAAGGATGGACCTATAAAGGGAAAATCAGCGAATTAGAAGTAGAAAGGCGAAAACAATGAGGACGCATAATAGACATCTACTTCAAACCCCACAACGCTTGGTGCGAGTACTGCGAATCAACAGACTGTCGCCACGTCAAATTCGCCCTAAGCCTACCGCAAGTTCGAAAAATTCTAAAGGAAAAAGGCTGGCCACTGCGCAAAAAAATCAAGGAAGTATGAAATGAAAACGCTTAAAATATCAGACGGCATCCACAGAAAACTCACAGCAAGCCTTGGAACACAACTTTAGACAACAAGGTCTTTTCAACTTGAACATTTTCTGGAATCTCTGAAGTTAGCCTTTGAAACGAGTTGAGAAGGTGTAAGAGGAGAATGGTCAGTTTCTTCAGAATGTTGGAAAGCGAACGGCACGTTGCCTTTTGTCCAATGAATTTTGTTGGGGACACATATATAGGATGTCCTCGTGCTTGCTGATGCTGTTTAGATGAAAAATCTTATATGCACACATTGGTAAATAATCGGATATCAAGGTTTGGTTGAAACCTTCGGAGAGTATGCAAGTGAAGAGGAGTTAGGTATGGGTAAAAAATTAATATTTATTGTAATTATTACTTGTTCACTTTTGATGCTGGCACTTTATTTGCAAGTCCAAGAGCCAAGTACCTTAGTAATTTATGCTCTTGGGACCTCGGATGCTTACGGTAATAGAATAATTGGCTTGGTAGTTTTTCAGTGGAACGGTACATCGGATATGTTGGTGGAAAATAAAGCAATCGTCTGCAATGGCAGCAATATATTCGATGGAGAACCTATAGTTGGAGGAGGTGTAACGCCCGTTGAATATTCTTATCCCTCCGGTTTTTCTTACAGGGTTAAAGAGAATGCTTCGATAATTTTTAATGTGTATGTTGCCTTGAACAAAACGTTAGTTCCCGATGAGGCATCCGCTAAAAACTATACAAGAGCTTTTATCAGCATTTCGGGCATAGTAACAAATTATCCTATGATTTATGCTGCGACACATTCGACAGCGAATTTTTACATTGTAGGTTATAGATGCCGTTGGGGCGATGTATATTCTGGCGAATTTAAAATAATTAAAGGTGATATAGAAGGTTATCCTCAGTTAGGGACCACATACAACGTGGAAATAACATATGAAGCATATTATTAGATTCCCTATTATGCTATTTGTTTTATTAAATTTAGTCGGTCTGAACATTTATGGCGTTGGTAATAAAGATGCAAATAAAATTGCTTCAACTAACTGTGAAATAATCTCCGTTTATTTAAATGAGCCTAAAAGTAGCTCGCCTGCAGTAGTTTATTCTGCATATGGGTGGAGGAAGGTTGAATCGTGGTTCGGCACGGTTAATGGCAAGACTTTCAATTTTATCGAGAAATGGTTTGGAGTGGCTGTCAGCAAGACCTTTAACTTTGTCGAATCATGGATAGCAACAGTTATTGGCAAGAGATTCAATATTGTGGAGTCATGGACAGAAAGTTTTTCAGTAAGCATTGGAGCACAATTTTTAACTTATACCCGTATAGGTTTGTTTTTAACAGGATCTATACTTGTTGCTATTGGCTGTTTAGGTGGAATTAAACGCCATAAAAGTTTAAACTTTATAATACTTTGGGCTATTTTGTCCTTTACAGGTATTGGTCTACTATTAGGAGGAATTTTCATATGAAAAGATGCTTTGTAAAGTCCTTGTCTTTACCAATGATCATACTTATTCTACTCGGGTTTCTTTTACAGGTCTCCTCAGTAAATGCATCTACTCCTGTTACGTTTACAACTGGAGACATGCAAGTGGGACCTGTTTTTTCAGCTCGATTAGATTTGCGAATTTCAGTTTCAACCAGCTTTTCTATGGTCTTCTCGGGCAGTTCTGGAAGTGTTGGCGTAGATGTTTCTGGAGACCCAGCTACAATATCGGTTACCTATGCTGGAAGCACGTACTCTCAAAGCTTTGCAACGCCAATTGGCTCATTAAAGATACCGATATACCAAGTTGTCTTAGGAACTATCTATGCTAAAGTTACTGGAAGTGTGAAAGCCACTCCACAAGTAAAAGGTGATGCTTCTATTTCACCCACCACACTTAGTTGGACTTCAAGTGGTTCACAAAGTATTTCAGTTGCTCATAAAGGTTCAATGTTTTCATTCGACACTATTAGCATTGAGATGCCCTTCCAGTATGTTCTCAGCATTGCAATTGGCATTGAAAGTTTAGGGACCACGCTCTTTGAATACACTAAAAATGTAGGCGCGTTGAATGGCACACCTATAATCGCTCAGGGTCTAAGCACAATATCAATTCCCACGATTGTTACTATGGTCATTATAACTATTAGTGCAATAGGACTCGTTATTCTAAAAAGGAAAAAGCCTTCTCAAAAGCTGTCCACAAAATAGTGCGTGCTAAACTCTCCGTACAACTCAAAAATTACTATGAATCATTTTCCATTGCTCCAAATATATATGACATCATAATACCAAAGTCACGTGAACTCTAATCCTTGAACTCTTTTTTTGTTGAATACGTGGCTAAATATTCGAATAAGAATCCCATTAAGAACGCAATTGTTACTGCTAAAATCAGCTGAGATGAAGTTCCGAAAAGACTCCATATGTGAAAGCCACTCATCGAACCTGTAAATAGAGCAATAGCGATGGAGGTGAATAATAATGGTCTTATGGGAATGACAGTCTTTGGCATACTCTTAGGTATCGTTTTGAAAAGACGTTGAATTAATTCTAAGGAAAATATTACTGTAACTAAGACTATTACTGAATGGGCAAAAGAGAACAATAGAAGGCTTTTTGGCAAACTCAGGGGATCAAGTTGATAAAAGCTTCCGAGAGGGAGATATAAACCGATAAACGGTGAAATTAGGTAAGAAGAGGTTCCAGAAAGCAGGTATATCCACCCTCGTATTCGGTCAGTTAGGTTTTTTCGGATCACTGCGCCAAGGAAGTACCCACTCCAAATAGGCATCATCCATCCGAAAAAGAATAAAGGAAGAATATATGGAATTATCTCTCTACCAAAAGCTGCATTGCCAATTGTAAAAGCAATGCTTGTGATGGAAGATAAAATGATAAGTGCATTATCCAGTTTCCCCAGAGCAAAACTCTCCTCTAAATATTGGATAAGACTTTTAAACTTGTCCTCGTTTTTATCCAAAGTATTCATCCTTACCCAAGCTTAACCCACTTTTGATGATATATTGCTAAATAATAAATTTAATGTTCGTAAGATAATTTTCTCTTTAACATTTAGAGATATCACTACTTAGAATCACAGCTGCCCCATTGCTGTTGAACTGTGGAAAGAGGAGGCATTGCTTAGCTTGAAAGTTGTTATTACTAACGGCTATAGCACCACAACTTCGGGATTAAAAGTTATTATTACTTCATGTGGCAAAAATAATAACTTCTTGATTGGACTTTCCAAAATCTTGCGATTTCTCTTATGAATGCATGCATGTCCACTGTCCAAAATGTGGAGCCGTTATCGACCAATACATGAAAAGCTGAAATAAACCTATTTGGCTTCAAATATAGTTGTTTCGGAGAAAACCTTAATCTAAGCTCCTTTTAAAAAACAGAGCCTTAGCCAGCTTGCTTTTCAAGCAGGTTTATATACCGTCATGGTTTTTTACTTTAAAAATTTTTTGAGTATATAAAATAACATAACTTCTTAACATTTCCATGTGAAATTTAAGCTTACTTTTTTCAACATAGATTTCACGTAAAAACGTTAATAACCCGCTTAATCTCCATGGATTTTCCCAAAGTCAAAAAGCTATATAAAACGGTTGAGGCGAAAATCCCAAGCTTTTAAAAAACTTTGCTTAACGCCCACGTGAAATCAGAGTCTTTTAAGATTAATTTCTCACATTAAACTGTGAAGCCAGGCTTAAGGCAGAAAGTAAAAGAAGCCTTTAAAACAAGCCGTTTTTAAAAATCAAACTGATTTTTAGCCATTTACGTCTTAATTATAATGCCCGCAAAATATAGTTTGATGGCTTTTAGCCCAGCGGTTAAGCGGTATCCAAGACCCTACGGGGCTTAGTGGAAACTTAACTCGTAAGCTAAAGCCAGCGGCGGGTTAGCGGGCCCCAGCGGTGACT
>Ga0315280_10001953_pt1 | contig 34282 bp, 34 predicted proteins | sample YL17G06_40_MG_FD_203697 | JGI IMG/M metagenome (GOLD analysis project Ga0315280, IMG submission 203697) | Sediment microbial communities from Yellowstone Lake, YNP, Wyoming, USA - YL17G06_40 | ecosystem: Environmental > Aquatic > Freshwater > Lake > Sediment | place: USA: Wyoming | collected...
ATTATTTGTAGTACACTTCGGTCAGTGTGACAACGCTCACACCGGCTTCAAGTTCACCAGCTTCAATTAGTGACAATATGTCTCTGACTGCTTCCCAGCCTTGCTCTTCGGCAAAGAGCTTGATTAGGGGTTTTGTGTCTAGCATTATTCTAGGCTTCTTTGACGCGCTTTTCAAAATCCTTGTCCCACTCTTTTCTGATTTTCTCTATTTCCTTTGACGGTTTCCTCTCTTTGAAGATCCCTTTATCTGCACCTGCCAGCTTTGAAAGTTTGGGAATCGGGATGATCTTGAGTGTTTCTCCCTCGCAAACAATCATAAGCTGCTCTCCTTCAGCTATCTCCAGCTTTCTTCGTAAGTCCGCCGGGATCGTGATCTGCCCCTTCGCCGTTACAGTCACCGTCGCCATCGCATTCTTCACCTTACATCTGTCAAGCATTCCTACATTTATAAAGCTGTCGGACAATTGCTCCTCAGTCGGATACTGCTTCAAAATGTAAGATTTGACGGCGCGCGCGCACAGTATTTATGGTTAGGCTTAGGGTGCTGATGAGCCGCCAATGCTTTTGTTGGCAGAATAGCTTTCAGCACGTCGATTAGTCTGTGTGAGCGAGTGTTCGTGTGTTGTGTTCTCTTGCGACTGCAACTGTGGCGGATGTGAGTGTGAATGCTAGCAGGCCTAGTGTAACGGGTGTTAGTCTTATTCCCCACGGTGTGTAGTTTAGGAGTAGTCCTATTATGGGCGTGATGGCCAGGCTCAATCCTATGCTTAGGGCCATTCGCTCAATTGGGTCGAGACTCCTCTGGGATGCTTCAACATGAGGTTCTTCTGGAAAGAGGGCCTTTATGAGAGTGTAGCCTGGAAGCCATAAGACGAACACGGTCCCCAAGGCGTATCTTGCGTATACCCATGGGTAGAGCTCATCCGGGACGGTGGAGACGAGAATCGCGGTCACGATCGTTACCGCGACTGTTAACCAGAACCAAAGAGGCTGGGCAAGCACGCTCGCAGTTTTCAGTTGGCTGGTCAGTTCTGGTGAGGCAAGGGCAGGTTGTTTAGTGAGCTTGATTTTGTGAGTGTTCTGAAGCTTCATGATGGATTCGAGTATTTCTGGCTCCGAGTGTCCGCGCTCTTTCACTAAGCTGATGAGGTTTGCGACTGTTTCTGGTTTCTTTTCTCTCATGATCTCGATTATCGCTTGAGACAGGTCTTTTCTTGCATCGTCTGACAAGTGTTCTCATCCCTGAATAGTTGATCTCTTATCCTGCGTGATCACCAAGCTTGCGTTGACGCAAGAGCATGTCTCCTTCAAGTGTGCTTTTCGCCTGACGATCTGCCGAGGATGCTTCTTGCTTCTATGAGTTCCTTCATCGTGTTTATCGTGAGCCACAGGCCGTTGTATCTGTATCCTCTCAGCAATCGCTTGTCTGCTAGGTTTTGCAGTGTCTGCAGTTCCATGTCGCCAACGTCTGGAAAGTGTTTCTCGATGACTTGCTTCTTGAAGACGTAGTGTCCAGCGCTTACGTAGATGTCTAGGATTGGTTTCTGTTCGAACCTTAGTATGTAAGTGTCCTGTGTGTGGATTCTTCCGAAGGGAAGCTTCGGCTTGGACAGCAGGATAGCTGCGCCTTTGTCTGAGTATTCGTACAGTTCGTTTGGGTCGTAGAAGACTAGGTCGTCAACGTTCATCACGTACACTCTTGATTCCTTGGCCAATTGTGCTGCTTTCTTTACGGCTCCGCCTGTTCCGAGCTTCTTCTTTTCTATGGAATAGACTACTGAAGGATCATTTAAGAGGCCTGATTTGTCAGTCGCGAGTATTATTCTGCTTATTCCGTGTCTCTTGAGCCAGTTTACGTGGTGGGAGATCAGGGTTTCATCGTTTATCTTCAGCTTAGGCTTCGGAACCCATATGTCGGGCTTCAGTCTCCAGCAGCTTCCTCCACAAAGGATTATGGCTTCCAGCATTCATCACCTGTTCTCAAAATGTGATTAGGCCGTCTACTTAAAATGTGATAACGAGTGTGGTTCATTTGGTCTTTCGGCTTCTGCTTAGACGGAAAATCGTAAGCCCAAGTATCATTGCGCTTACTGAGCCGATCGATCCGATCAGGTATTCGGGAACTACCATGAACAGGTAGAATCGGGCGAGGAAGAAGTAGAAGTGGAGCAGGTCTCCGTCGTCGAATTTTCCGTTTTGGTTCACGTCAACCCACACGTCATATTTCCCCGTGTCCAAGGTATGATCCCAAATCTTCGTTATTGGCAGCCGGCCATTGGCGTTGACTTTTTGGCCTACAGGTCCTGCGATTTTGTCTTCTGGTTTGATGTCTTTGATCTTGAGGCCGTTCGGCATAACGTATATTGAAACGTCTTTTCCTACGCGCCGTGGGAACCAGCCGCCTTTTATGTATACGTCGTCAGTGGGCAAAAAGACCCCTTTCTTGTTCCCGTTTATGTCACATGATATGAAGCCATCCCAGCTGTTTACAGACCCAGTGCTTGGATCAGCTTGGACGCGGGTGGCATGTTGAAGAGACGTGGATAGAACTAGTATGGTAAGTGTTAGGAGGATGAATGATGCGCGTTTTGCCGGCTTCATTGTTGTTGCACCATTATGCGACAGTTTTGTCGCATTTAAGGGGTAAGGAATTTTGCGGGTTGTTTTCTATAGGAGGGTTCCATCAGGCAGAAAGGAGTAATGCGCAGACTTGCTGTCTACCACTCTATAATGTGTTACATATGGCGACGAATGTCGCACGCGCTCGCAGTACGTTAGGGGTAGATTATGCCGATTATTCTTATGGCTACTGTAATCATGAACATTGCGGCGAAGGCGAAGGCTGCGTTTTTCAGTCTTCTCCTGTTTATGGTTAGACCTGTTTTCCCGTAGTATGGTGAGGTAAGTTCAGCAGTTACCAGCAGCACTATTGCTGTCACGGCAACCCACATGGCTGCGTCCCAAAAGCTTAGAGGAGTTTGCATCTCGCTTTCCTTCGCCTCGTTTTGTATTTTGTTTCGTAAAGGCGTACCGTGCTAGTCTTCAAGTATGCGATACTGAATGGTCGTTGTTTCGCCTGAGGTTTGCTCTCTATCTATCGTTATTGGTTTGCCAGTGGTTTTTGCGAGGGCACAGGCTATGGCGCTGCACAGTGGGCAGCCTATTGATTCATGTATTCTCTGAAGCTCAGCTGTCTTGTGGCACATGTCGGAGAAGACGTTTTTCCTCAGTTTTACTGTGATTGTGTTGTTTTCTGCTTCTATGGTTAAGCCCTCGGCTATTTCCAGTTGCTCTATGAAGAGTTTCGGAAGCTTGTCCTGCAAGAACTGCAGATCTGCCCTTGTGAATGACGTTCCTAGCGTTCTCTCGAACAGTTGGCTTAGAGAAATGCCTGGCGGCGTCAGGTACAAGCCTTCAGAGTTGTTTTTGAGCAGGTGGTCTTCGTCAGTCTGTGAAGCAGGCAGCTTGAAGGGATTGTGCCTTGGGATGAGGACGATGCTGGATTCGATGTTTTTTAGGCTTTTTGGGGGAAGGTAGACGGCTTTTCCTTGAGTTTTTGATCTCTGTATGAGTGTATCCATGTTTGCTAGGGAGGGAAAGCTGGCTGTTAAGAGTTCGGATTTCACGTATTTGGAGGGTCGAATGTACAGTAGGAGGGCTCCCCAGAATGTTAGGCTGATTCCGACAAAGGCGAACACTGTTGATGCGCCAAACGATGATCCGATGAGCAATATGATGCCTACGAGCAGCATCAAACTGCTAGCGACCTTAGCACTGTTGGTTCTAGCCACCTTTGTGTTCATCTTCTGTAGCATCTTGGCGCCACGCGTCTGCAGGTTATGTCCTTTCACGTAGTCTGCTGCTGGAATGTAAGTCATCATTGGACTCAACAGGACCAAAGCTGAACCAGCAAATGCTAATACAGAATAAGCAAATATTGCGGAAGCTGCGAGTGCAACTGTTCCGAGAGAAAACGTGGTCAAACCGACTATTCTTGCTGGGCCCAGTGCAATTTGTTTGTCAGTTGTCTTGAGGGCGCCCTTATATATAGAGATCGTGAATGAGGCTCTGGTTATGCTAATCTTAACCCTTATTTCGTCATGGGTCTTGCTAGAGTTTGGCAAATAATGTTTCCCTCTTTGCGAATCAGCGTTTGTCACTTGTACCGCACCACCGTTCTCGAGGCCGCTTGCATCAACTGCTATGATTGGTCCCGCATCACTTCAGTACTTCGGACATCCTTCTTTTTTATACACTTGAAGTGAGATTCCTCATTTCACGACCACGCGAAAGTCGCAAGATTGCTTTATTCTCAATCATGTGTCCATGAAATGTCGCTGAGGATCTGTAGTTTGCTGTTATTGGAAGAATCATATATGATGGTGCGCGCGGATAAGAACGATGCTGGATTCGATGTTTTTTAGGTTTTTTTGGGTTCCCCGATTGCTAGGCTGACTCCTAAGGGGGTGGCTTAGAACTGATAACTGGCGATAAAAGTAGGGAAGACGTTTCAGCGAAAGGTTCGTGGTGACGCTTTGTAGGTTGTGCTGTTCTCAGGTTTGCTACTTTTTCAGTTTTCTGTAGCCTGCAAGACCTGCGAAGCATGCTCCGACAGCCATTACCGCTCCCAAGGGCAACTCAGGATACACGAAGAACTCTACTCTGAAACTTGTGTTCCACGTGTATTGTCCTACGTGCATCGTTATCTTGGCGGTGACTGTGTACAGTCCCAACGTGTTTGTGTTGGCTCCTGAAAAATCAGTTGGAAATGTCCAGCTTTGCATGTGAGGCGATGCTGCTCCTGTGTCTATGCTGGCTGTCCAGCTGTTGCCACTCTGAACGCACGTGACATTCAATGTGCCTGTGGCCCGTAGCGGCGTCACAAGGGTTATTTTTGTACTCTGCCCTGGCACCGTTATCGTGCCTGGGTCCACGTAGATGCCCGAGTCCAAAGCTAATGCTGGTGTAGCTAAGTATAACGTGAATGTTGCTATCACAGCAACCAACATTAGTAATGAACGGCATCTGCTCATGTAAACCACTTCTTCAACCAAAAGTGTCAACAGGGCATATTTAAAACAATATGGAAAACACAAAAACGACTTCTATAACAAATGTAAGGTCATAGAAGACGTCCGCGCTGAGAAACGGGTACCAAGCAATGCTAGAAACTAGAGCCGGACATGCCATCTGTGCGATTTTTCAGCATTAGTCTGCCGTTAATGTTGCCTACCTCTTCAGTTTCTTGTAGCCTGCAAGCGCAGCGAAGCATGCTCCGACAGCCATTACCGCTCCCAAGGGCAACTCAGGATACACGAAGAACTCGACCATGAATGTTCCTCCTGATATCCAGTTTATGCTGGTTTTGACCTCGTAGCTTCCAAAATTGTTTGTGTTGGCTCCATCCTCGAAGTCGTCTGGGAAAGTCCAGTGTTGCGATCCGCCGCCGGAGGGTATGTTTATGTCTTTCGAGGGTTTGTTGAACCAAACAGTGGTACCGTCAGGTGCTGTTACGTGGACTGTTCCTGTCGCTGCTTTGTCCGTGGTCACTGTTATTTGTGTGGTACCACCTTGGCTTATTGTGCCTGGACTTGCAGAGACGCCATTCGCTCCTGCGTATGCTGGCGCAGCTATGTAGATGAGGAACAATGCTATTACGGCGACTAACATAGCTGTTGAACTGAGTTTGCTCATGTAAACCACTTCTTCAACCAAAAGTGTCAACAGGGCATATTTAAAACAATATGGAAAACACAAAAACGACTTCTATAGTAAACATCAATCGTGGGTTTGTCCGTTTGGAAGAACGTGAAGTGAGGAGTCTTAACGCTCGTTTCTCTTTTTTGAGGATGAGCCTTTGATTATTCCTGCTTGGCATTTAGAGGAGGAAGTGAGAAGCTCCTGTGTAGTAGATTGGAGAGTGTTCCTTTTGCTTGGCTAGGTTTTCTGAGGTTTGCCTTCCATGCCTGCACCGGCTCGTCTTGTTGGCTGATTGTCTCACTACTGATTAGACCAATCTTTTCGGTTTGGATCAGCTTCTCATACAGTGTTTCGTGATTGATTTTTTCGTGTGTTGTGCCTTCATATGTTGAAGCTATGTTTTGTAGTGTGGGTTTCGTGTTTTTTTCCGTTTTTTGGATTGCATCAATTATTCTTATGTCACCTGTTGATAGTTTGTGGTAAGCGATGAAGTTTCTGTTTTTCACTGATCTCTTCTCGATGGTTTGGATGATTATGGCGGCGAGCAGCATGGTTGTTGTTGCAAGCGCTAGCTTGTCCCCGTTCTTAGAGATAAACAGTGTTACTTGTGCCCAGGTCTTCATCGGTTGCCAGTAATTTGCGATTGCGATTGCGAATTGCAGGAGATTATCTTCTGCCTCTGTTATGTTTTCGAATCTCGTTGAGTATATGACTAGACTTATTTCCACCCGTTTCTGTTGAACTGTGTCGTTCATTGTGAAAAGGGCCGTTTCAAACCAGTATAGGACTATCTGTGTCTGGTTGTATTGTGTGTACTTAAATGCGAAGTAGCGTGCGATCAAAGGAGGATTTTGCAGGAGTTGCACGTCTCTCAAATCCAGTTGAGCTACTTTTGGCTGGTACCCGTGGGTTTGAGGCCATGTTATGAGGCAAGTTTCCCAGCGGTGCAGGGATGTCATGGTTTGGGCCACCTCGACTCCTACATAAACTGATTCTTCACTTTCGTTTTGACTCTTGTACTCGAATACCAGCGAAGCGTCCTGTTTTGCCTCTTGCTCAAAGTCTTTGTCACGGAAAATGAATTGCAATGTACGTTCGGGCATTTTGGGCAGGATCTGAGAGTTTCCTTCTTCACCTGTGGGGGTTTGTATTATGACTTGAGCTGGACCCTTCGTCAGCGCGAATACAGGCGTTTGTACCGACACAAGAATTAGTACTGAGATCGCTATGGCAGCTATTTTCGCTATATCTTGTTTCTTGAGTGTGATCTTGGGGTATCTTAGAAGCCGCCCGCAGCGCGCACAGAAGTTCTCCGTCGGGTTAGCCGGCATAGTGCCACAGTTTTGGCATAGAGTTTGTGTTTGTGGTTTCCCGAATATTCTTGTTTTGAAGAGCTTCTCTGTTATTACTAGGAGTATGAGCGTACCTAGAAATATGAGGATCCACCCGCCTAGTAGGTGAAACACCTGCAGTGCTAGTTCTTCACCATATTGGTAGCCGATTAGAAGGATAGTTGTTATGCGGATTATGTTAAGCAGATAGATCAGTGGGAAGCCTATCACGAAAATGGTGGCCTTTTTCCATGTTTTATCTCGGGTTATGTATGCCATGAATGCGGCGAAGATCAGGAAGCCGATTAGGCTGTATATGCCTGAGCATGCTATGTCGATGGTGAAACCCATCGTTTCTAGGTTGGGTCTCGTTAATATTATCGTGGGGTTTCCGTATTCGCTTGATATTGTTGATCTGATGCGGAGTGTATTCACTATGGTGTTGGCAGCTTCTGAGCCTAGTACAGAAAGGCTTGATCCTAGGCCGTAGAGTGTGTCTGAAGGAGGCGGTGTGAGAAACGCCAGAAAGGCTATTGGGAATGCCGCTTGTCTCAAAGTCTGTGGATTGAATGAGATCAAGACAAGGCCAGCTGCGAAAAGTGGCACTGTTAGAACGTGGTATTCAAGCGGCGTAAACGTGTATGAGCCATACCAATATAGTATCATTGCCGTTGCCGACAAGAGTACGCCACAAAGACTGGCCAAGTAGCCTCCCTGCTTCAGCGAGTCAATTTCCTCGCGTGAAATCGCCGATCTGAGCATTTTCCTTTTACGGTAAAGCAAATATAAGAACAGTATCGGTACAACTAGCACACAGCTTGTGGCCTCGTCCTGCAGAGCATCGTTGAATACTATCGCTAGATCTTGGTAATAGAATGCTAACACTGCAGTTATGATAGTCAGGGTTTTGAGGATTAGAGCCAGATTTCCTGCGTTCTTCAGGCTAGCCAAAGGTGGAATTTCTAGTTTTTGTTCTTTCATTCGTGAGCATCTCAGTTTGTGTATTCTAGTTGAACACGTATACCAGAAGGTTTAAGGTATCGTAAATCGTCAGATACCATATGCGGCTAAACTCTGGAAGTTGAGAAAATGCACGGTACCGAACTGCTCAAGAGGCTCATGGTCGCTTTGGTGTTTGTCGCAGGTATGACTGTGGCATACGCAGTTGTAACTGGCTATGTTTCTCTTCACAACACTGTAACTATCAAAGGCGTAGGAGTGGGCATTTACACGAACAGCAGTTGTACTCAGCGTCTCACTTCGGTTGACTGGGGACTGGCTGAAAACGGAACAGTCAAAAACATGACAGCCTACATCAGAAACGAAGGCAACACGCCTGTAACACTTACTATGCAAACGACAAATTGGAACCCGTCCAACGCAAGCCAGTATATTTCAGTAACATGGAACTATACCGGCCAATCCATAGGCATCAACAACGGTGTATCAGTTGTTCTTTTCCTTTCAATAGCCCCGAACATCCAAGGAATCTCAGTGTTCAGCTTCGACATAACAATCCTTGCGGTCGGATAGGACATATGAATATTCACAAGCGATTAGCAGATCTATGGAAAATGAGACCAGGGCAAAGCTAAGAACCGAGGATGGATTAGTGGATTGGATTGAAAGGAAATGCCCGGTTGACGGCTCTGATATTTTTCAGTAGCATTCTTGCTGAGCAGCTAGTTCTTCAAACCTTCCAAACTCCACTGTCATACGCGGGTAAGGACTTCGAGAATCTTCTGTGTTATGGAACGGTTAATTGCCCGACCCAAGCACTTTCTTGGCTATCTGTGGAAGGAAGACGTATCATAGACCAGAGTGGGCAAGAGATTGTTTTGCATGGTGTGAATCTCGAAGCTTTGAGTGTGCGCACTATTGCTGGTTTTGAAGGAGCATTCAATTGCGACATTAGTGAGATGATAAAGAGGTTGAACTGCCTAGGTGCAAGAGTCATCAGACTATGCTTGGAAGGACAAAAATGGTCTTATCCAGAATACGTTATTCTTGTTGACAAGATAGTTGCCGCCACAGAAGATAATGGTATGTATATCATATTGAGTTTTCATCGATGGGATGAGAATTGGACCGGAGCCATTGGACTTCAGAGTAAAGCTGATCTTATAATGGGGGTCAAGGACCAACAACCTTTTCTGGATTTTTGGACTTCAGTTGCATCTCGCTTCAAAGACAACCCAGCAGTATTGTATTCTCTCCTCAATGAACCGAACGCAGGCAACTACAAACTTGACGATGTAGCATCGGCTTGGTATGATCTTGCATTGAAAACTTCCCGCATCATTCACCGGATAAATCCGAAAGCTTTGATCTTGGTAAGCACACTTTTTGATTGGCCTAGCATGAGATTAGTGTATTTTGACAAACATCCTATTCCGGAACCCAACGTTGCATATGTCTGGCACGATTACTATGCTCATGACCTGATTGCAGGAGTTTTTCAATATGCGATGGACTATTCTGCTGGGAATTTGGCGGAAGCCAAGATTGAATTGGGGCAATTCCTCAATGACACAGTGCTTTTCATGTTGAGCCTAGATCTTCCTATTATAATGGAAGAGTGTGGTGCTTCAGCAGAATTCTACGTTTCAACAACCAAAGAGTACGTCGACATTCCAAACTGGGATGTTGAAATACAACACCGCTATGAGCTCTACAGAAAATCCAATTTGGGTTGGATACAATGGATCTGGAAAAAAACATCCCTTGAATGGGGTGGATTTGGATTGCTTGAAGACGATGCGATAACTCTCACACCGCAAGGCACACTTTTCGCTGAAAATGTAAATCAATACTAGTATGAAGCGCATTCGCGAATACAGCATTGGTACAAACGCTGACCGGACAGAATTCAGTCAGCCAATAGTCTTTCAAAGCTAGGAAACAAATGTCCTTTTGTTAGACAGACTACAATCGTTGCAAAATGAAGCTCTTTAATCTTGGTGGGTTCATATGAAATTTGTCAACGGCGCAAGATCAGCCGAAAACCATCGTTGCTATAAATCTGGTCAAACGATGTGAGGTTATCCACTTTTATTTCACAAAAAGGATTACTCCCAGTGTTGAATATATAGAAATTATCTTGTGCGCGAGACAATATGATATAGTCTGCCTCACCAATAGTTTCTTCAACGACTGAAGATTCAAGCTTCACATTAAAAGGTGGTTTTCCAAGCGTTACAAGCTGGATTTCTTTCAATGGATCGTGATAACGTAGATATGATTCTTCATAGTAAAGTATTCGAGCTCCTTCTGGAAGATACGCCATCGAAAACCCTGTTCCAGAGAGTTCTGTCGATGTTGCCAGCTTAAACGCTTCTGTTCCGTACATGGTTGGTAAGCTTAGAACAACAAGAAGTAAGATTAACGCAAGCAGGATTTTTGGTCTTTTTTTCAGAAGGAGTACGGGCAAAAGGGAGAAGCCAAGAAGCCCAAATGTGAAAGCACGAAATGGAGCCTCTTGACCATATGGCAACATAAGTGACGGAACAATGAGAGCGACTGCAAAACTCACCCAAAACGTTAGTTGGTATCGACCTATTGTCTCGTCTCTATATGTGTGAACAACAGCAATCAACCAAACGAAAATATTAATAAAGATCAATGCTTCTGTGAGAATGTTAGTCCACTGGCGATACATGGATCCGCTTATACGCGACCCTTCTTGATATACTGACAACTCTAGCAGATTCTGCAGTGTGCGATAAATTTCCTGAGTGGCCCATTCAAAGAATTTTGGAGCAAAGAAGATAGCGTGAGAGAAGAAGAAGATCGCACATACACCGACAGTTACTGCTATAGCATGCCGATGCAAATCCTTCCTAAACGCGGGCAAAATCTTGGTAACAAGATAGAAAGTGCCCACAATCAATATCATGAACAACGAAGTCAAGCTATGAGCAAAAACCGTCGCGACGATCATGACAAACATAAGCACCTGTAACCTTCTTGTTTGACTAGGTGCTTGTGATTCTTGGTGAAACAGTATTTTCACGAATAATAGTATAAACGCCAGAAAAAACGTGAAAGCGATACTTTGAGGGCCGAAGTATTGAAGACGAGCCCAAAGCCCGGTCATAAACCATGCAACTCCTATCAGCGCATATTCGAGATTAAGCGATATCTTCAGAATTGAAAGGACAAGTAGCCCCCACAGACCAACGGTGAACAACGGGAAATATTTTGCCAATGACACCAAAGGAATGCCTGTGACCATCATAATTGTTGCACCAAGCACGTTGAAAATGGGCCAACTGTCGTAACTCAGCAATTGCTTAGCAGTATCAGAAGAAATGTGCCCCGTAGCAATCAGAACGTTGGCCTCGGAGGATGGCCATAAAGAACGTGGCGAAAGACCGACAGGCCTCTCGATAAGGAGGGGAGCAAAGTAAAGGATCACGAATATCATTAATGGCAAGAACACGACATTTCGAAAATTGCAAGCATTTCTCAATATAATGTAAAAAACACAAAATACCATCACGGCAAATGCCACCCAGTAGGAAATGGGTAGTTCGCTCAACAAGCCCCAGTCCGTTGAGTTATATTGGAAAATAGGTGCTGCCAAACCAGAATAGACAGCAAGCCCTAAAACTAAGCAAAACAGAATTGGAACCAGCTTCGGATGTAGATTAGTCATCGTAACATTCCTTTGCGTTCGCGTTCTTCAAACAAGTTTTCGCAATATTATTTCAAAGGGAAGTGAAATTCGCACGTCTAGAACACAATGAAGCTCTCAGAAGGCGTTGAATAACCGCGTGATGTATCCCAGAGTTCTTGAATATCTTCGCAGTCGCTCGCTTGAGGAGGAAGCGGCAACTAGGAACGGAAAGAAACCTGATAGGTAATCTATTGGCTCGGGGTTCGGCAATTGTGCTACTATCCTTGGGGGCTCTATTCTTATCATTCTTGCGATCATTAATCGAGCTCTAAGTTTCCTTTTCTTGAATCGAAGCATACCTTTTTGCGACTGTATGACCTTCGCCGACTTGATCCTAACTAGTTCTACTGCTCCCAGCGCTCTAGTCAGACTCAAAAGACGCTCACCCACCACTGATCTTGAAACAACGACCGATGCCCCACGTTCACTTTTCAGTTCCGGCAACCAAGCGTCCCCGAATGACAGATCGGCAAACTCATTCGTTCCATCAGCACAAAACAAGCATCTTCTTGGCGTAAACATTAGCAATCCGAAGAGATTATTCCAATACGATGAGTGTGGATAAAAGATTCGAGAACCATCCTTGAGGTCAACAAGTAGTCCTCCTGGCCATCCTTTAGTTCTATACCGAATCCTGACAACATCATGTTTTTCAACATTCAGCTTCTCTAGCAGGTAATAGAGACCGGCAGAATTCACAGTATGCCCGCAGAAAAGACCGAAGTGAGCAACAATTTTGGCCTTGAGCCTCGCGTCAAATCTTTCAGCATTTCTGAAACCATGAATATGACAAGGAAGACCTACAACTACGAATTTTCCTTCTTGTCGTCTAATATCCTTGATTGCGACATTTGTGGCAACTTGGAGATATTTTGACCCTGCAGCTTCCAATACTTCTTCTCTGGTTCTTGCCAAGAAGGCATCAGCTTGGAAAGGTCGAGCACGATTCATTCTTGTAACAAGAGCTCCGCTGATTTCTTCCGACTCAAGTAGAAATGCAAGTAATGATGTCACAAGACCACCCGAAGAAGAAACCCGACGGATTTCAGGATCTAAAGTCCATCCCAGATAACAGGCAACATGATTTCCAAGCTGTAGATCAATTGGCTGTTTACCAAAGACGGCCTCATTCAAAGATTTGAAATTGAGACTTATTCCAGGACAAACTCGAAGACAAAGACGACACCCAACGCACAGAGAAGAACTCGACAGAGTTGGAACGGCAGTGTCAGAACTTTGACTCATCTCCAGAACACCATGCGGACAGATGCCAACACAGGTTCCACAACCAGTACAGAGACCATAATCCAAAACGTCCTTAACTGATTCGAAATTCAACGAGCTGTCTCGTAAGACCACATGTTTCCCTCTTACCCTATGGCTTCTTTGAACAGAATGAAATTGCGCCAAGCGAGCATGCGCACATTTTTCATCTTCCGCCTCAAATCCTTTCGTACTTTTTCCCTTTTTTGCCAAATCTCATCTATTTTGGATCTGATGCCATCAAAACCAACGATCTTCGGATCCACAACCCAAGAATCTTGGTCCAAAGTTCCCATGATATCATAGAATTTATCCATATAGGATACTGCGATTGATGGAACAGACACGGACGTCGAAGCGATCACGGAATGCATCCGACAACCGATAAACATATCGAAGCAGGAAATCAATCCTCTGATTTCTTCAGAATCATATTCTTTTTCAATCAAATGCACGTTGTTCTTGTCTTGCAATTCATCGAAAATGTCACGTGCGGTTTCTCTGTCATCCCAAGGAAAACCAAACACGTTAGGAACAAATATTACATATGCGCCGACTTTTTCTGTGAGATGACCCACAATGCGGCTCATAAACGACACTAAGTCCTGGTAACCTTGCTTCGCATCAGAGCTTTCTGAACCAATAGAATACTGCAGCCACCTGTTTACAGAGAAACCGACAACAGGTTTTGATCCAACAGGGATACCTTCAGAATACAGTATTTGATCCACCCTATTTTGTGAGGCAGAAGCCAAGAGAAACGCTAAATCGGCTGTGACATAGACAGGGGGGGAATTGACTCCCATTGTTTTTAGCCATGCTAGAGATGTTTCCCCTCTTACAGTTATCAGATCCACCTTGTTTAGAATCATGCCCACGATTTTCATGAACACGATTCTTCGGAAGGGTCCAATCGAGTGTGCCATAAGAATAACGCGTTTGCCTAACGAAAGAGCTACTAATACGACAAAGCACTGACTTGCTAGCGATTTCAGGTCGTATGCGTCATTGAAAAAATCGCCTCCCCGCCCCACCACAACGTCTGCTGCCTCAAACTCGCTAAGTATCTTCCCAGTTCCACGCGAAAAGATTCTGTTCAGGCTGGTGTGCGTATAGCGCTTGAAAAAGGCCCAAGCAATGATTAACAGGGCATAGACCATTTGAGGATATTTGTTGGGAGTATGCCAGAAGTCTCCATAGGTACGCGTGTTAAGAATGATGGAATCATATGTTGGTGTTGATGACAAAACAGTAACTGTAGCCCTTGGAACAACCTCTCTAAAGCCTGCTAACATGACTTTCATGATGGCTTCGTCACCTTTATTATGGGCGCTGACATGGTTCACAACAAGAATCTTTGGACCTGCCCCCGTATACTGCAGGGCGATTTTCGACTTCACAGCGGCCGACACCCATTGAATTGGTTAATGCGTAATTTGATTGGTGATCCTGACTTCGTCTATCCGACCTTGTCATATAGAGTGATTAGGGTTTCAATGGTCTCATTTAGGGCAGGAACCCGAAATATCTTTGGCTGCAAATCCTTTTTCAAGCACTTCAGCATTTTCAGGGCTATTTCTTTTGGGCCTGCTTGAGACGAAACCTCAAAGCAATACCTGTTCTTTGCTAGGTCTTCAAAAACTCTGTTTTGGAGAACAATAACAGGGAGTTCAAAAAACAGGGCCTCTCGTACAACTATGCTATATGACTCCAATTTGCTTAACAAGACGAAAAGACTCGCCTCGCAATATTCTCTACAAAGATCTTCCTCTGTCAGATTAGCTTTGAAAGTCACCTGATCCTGTATCTTGAGACCCATGACCAATTTAGTGAGAGAACCTTTTTGTGACCCATTCCCGATGATTCTGAGAGTCGCTTTCTCATTGAATATCTTCAGAAGTTGTGCGAAGGCTTTTATCAACAGATGGACACCTTTGAAGTTCTCCAGCTGCCCAACATACAGTATTCTGTGTTCCTTCTCCTCCCTCCTAAAGCGATTCTTGAAGATTCTCAATTTGTCCACGTCTAGTCCGAACGGAATAACTGATATCTTCGAGGGGGAAACGCCAAAATCGTTGACGACGAGCGCCTTTTCCCCCTCAGACAGACACCTTATCTTGTCTGCTTTTTCGAAAATCCTTTTTCCCACCAGAGGATTGTAGATTTTCATAACTAGGTTGTTCAACAAGTTGCGACCTGCACCGTGGTAATGAGGTTGAAGGACATATTTGATTTGATCGTTCTTTGCTTTGCAGACTGTAGCAGCAAGCGTCGGAAAGTGCCCATAAGTGGAAGAGTGAATTATTCCATTTCGTTTGTTGCATAAGCAGTTCAGAAGTCTCGGCGATATGTAGTATCGTCCGAAAGATGGAAAACGGTTTATTTCAACATCTTTGTAAAACGTCTGTCTTTCTAGACCTGGTCTGTAGTCCGCAGAAAATATGGCAACATCCACGCCTCTCCTTGACAATTCCTCTGCTGTCTTCATTATCTGGACTTCATCGCCTCCGACATATGGAGGGTATATCCTATGAACTACGAAACTCACATTCATGTTTGTGTCCTACAGTATGTCTTGGACATGAATTGCTTTGCCTATTTTCAGGCTTTGTTTTGCTGCCTCAGACACGGCAGTAACCATCAATGCTTCATCCCCGCTTATCGGCGGCTTTTTGTTTTCTTCAATTGCTCGAACATATTGCCTGATTGTTTGCGAATGATATCGTATACCGCCTTTGAAGAACTCTCCAGTAACGATTCCTTTCAACTTACTGATGGATTTTCGTGTTGCTGAAGCCAACTCTGTGATTGGCGAGTTAACCTGACCGTGTGTTTCGAAATGGTAGTTGTCCTTAATGTCGCAAAATATGCGTCCTGCGGTTCCATGAACATCGATACTAACCGTGAACAGGTCTGTTAGCCATGATATGTCTGCAATTGCGAGGGAAGTATCGTGGAATTGCATGGCTACGTAAATATGGCTTATGAAGCCAAAATTGCCCGTGAAATCTCCTCCGACTGCAGATACTGTTTCCAGTTTTGACGGATTTAGCCATAGCAGAAGATCGATTATATGTGGACCGAAATCGTCGAGTGCGCCTCCATAGTGATATAGCCATGTGCTTCTCGTCCAAGAAACTGGAAATTGCGTATGACTTGTAGCTACCATCGAGACAATTCGACCAATGTTTCCTGATCTGACTCGTTCATGAACCTGCTGAACTGCAGGAACCATCCTGTAGTTGAAAACTACACATAACTGCACATTGCTATGATTGACAGCGTTGAGGACTTCCTTTGCCTCTTTCACGTTCATTGCCAATGGCTTCTCTACAAGAACATGTTTGCCGAGCTTTGCAGCCTGAATAGCGATCTCGGCATGTGTGAAGCTCGGCGTACATATGCTCGCTAATGTGATATCGTCCCTTAATGCCCGTCTGTAATCAGTGTAATATTCTTTGATTCCAAATTCCTTAGATACTTGCTTTGCCAGACTTTCATCAGTATCTACTACGCTGGCAACTTCCACGCCAGGAATTGATTGGAAAACAGGTATGTGCGCTCTTCTTGCTACTGCACCACACCCTATAACGCATACTTTCATGATAATTCCCTTTTTCTCATTTTCCCGCGCTCTCTATCTTGGACACGTTGTGCTAGCCGAAAGAGAGTCGCTTGTAAGCCACTCCACTGAAAATCCTTCTTTACTCGGTTAATCTGCTCTCCAACGATCTCACATCTTGGCGAACCTAAACCGTTCTTGATTGCTAACTGAATATGGCGAATTCGTCTAGGATTAAACCCCATAATCCTTGAACACACACAATCAACGGCAACAGCGTCTTTTCCAGCGATTATAAGGTTCGAGCGTATTGGAACGCCAAACGAAGGCCCCCATATGCCACCTACCCCAACTATGCCGTCTACGATGCAGAAGTCTGGGGTTCCCACAGCAAGGTTCTCAGCAACGATGGCTTCATTTATATTTTGGTGAAACTGCTGCTTGTTCAACATTGGATTGCAACCTCGTTGATTCTTGAGGCAACATGTGATCGTGGTAAGAATGTTTGTCTTCAGCTTGGGCAGGGTGATGAAGAACGAGTTCTCAAATAGCTTCGGAACGGGGAGTCTTCTGATCCTTTTTAGCGGTATGTCTTTCATGACGAATTCTTCTTTGGATAGATTATGCCACTCTGCATTCCATTTGTTTATCACTGCGAGTATCCCAAACCACTTAGCGTAAAGATCGGCGAGAACTACGCGACCATCACTTTCAACCACGAGAATACGAATGTCCCCAAATCTTTCTCTTAGATACCTTAGAACAGCGTCCAAAAACACAGGGTGAGTAATCACTCCAGTATCAGGAGTTCTCGCGTCACAAAGATTCACCTTTATGACTATCTTGTCTCTGCCAGATGGAAGAAATCCACCTGCAAGTGATATGGCCTTGGATAGATTTTCGTATGCTGTCGAATATGAAGACTTGACAATGCTCACTTGATTTGCACTGCTTTCATGTCGCATGATTACCACAATGCAAAATGTGTCATGACGAGGATTGTTCTTGGGTACACATGCACTTGCTAACGATATACCCTATTAGAACCATTGCAGTTGAGAATAGCAATACTGGAATTTGAAGAATGCTGCCTGAATCATGGTTTCCGAAGAGTCTATCAGTAACACTTGCCGAAAGCAGGTTCCTCAAGTAGTTCTTTTCAACGTTCAATGCCTTTCCAGCATTCGCTTCTTGGCTTGAGAAGATTGCTTTTGAGAAACCTTCAGCATAAGATCTTCTCGCAACATACTTGAGATCTGTCCTCGATCGAGGAACTCTGTGGTAAACCTTCGCGCTCGGATCATAAACGATCTTGATTTCCGCAATCTTCCTTGCAGCTCTTACCGAAAACTCGGTGTCCTCATGACCAGAGAGCTTCTTTCCCACTCTTCCCATTCCCTCATGGAAGTAACCAACCTTCTCAAAGACGCTTTTTCTGAAAGACATGTTACAACCTATCAGGTTTCTTACCACAGATTTTTCTTCCGGAAGTCCTTTGTAGGAGCAACCCACGATCCAAAATAGTTCTTCAGGAAACCAGATGGGCTGCTTTCCTTTCCATAGAGGAGTAATTAATCCTCCCACGCCCGAAACGCTTGCATCGTCATAGTTTACAACCAGGTTTTCCAACCACTGCTCGTCAGCGATTGCGTCATCGTCGATAAAAGCAATTACGTCCCCGCTTGCGTTCTTGATACCGGTGTTTCTAGCTCGTGAAAGGCCATATCCGTCCGAAACAACGATCTTAACATAAGCAGGCATCTGATCTTTGTAGAACCTAACTAACGCTTCGTTCCTGTCCAAGGCAAGAATGGTCTCAGCTGGCCGGAGCGTCTGCCTCGTCAAAGAGCCAATGCAATCCATTACATACTTGAGTTTCTGCTTGCTATACGTGGAAACAACTACAGAAACTCGCAAACTGAGTCACCAAAGAGTCAAGAACACACTCTTATGCGAGATGAGTCTATCTCGCGTTAGATCTGCGCCGCGCTATGCCAAATTCACTTCTGGATAGATTCTCGGAAGATAGTCTTTAGGATACGAAGTCCGTCCCCTAAGGCTTTTAGGTTGGATTTCCCGTGATTTCTTCTCAGTTCAACGCTTGGAACTTCAGCGATCTTCAGGCCCAGCTTCTTGGCTTTTATGAATATCTCTGTTTCAATCTCGAAGTTCGTGGATCTTAAAATGGGCGCGATGTCCCTCATTGCTTTCTTTGTAAAGACTCCGAATCCATAACACAAATCAGTGTAGCGCACCCGACAAGAGAGGTTGACCAACATCAAAAATACGGAGTTCCCCATTCTTCGTATGAAACTCATGTCATAGGTGTATCCGCCTTTTCTGAAGCGGGAACCCTTCACCACATCAGCCCCGGTTTTCAAAGCTTCGACAAAGCGAGGTATCTCTTCAGGCATCATCGATCCATCAGCATCCATCAACGCAACTGCATCAACATCAAGGTAACCGTTGTTGAATACTTGACGTACAGCATCTCCTTTGCCGTTTCCGTTTTGGGAAACAACTTTAGCCCCATAGCTCTTTGCAATTGCGACCGTGTTGTCCTTCGAGTTTCCATCAATAATCAGAATTTCAAGATATCCCAGATCCTTCAGTCTGCTGAGAACCGAGGCAACATTGGCCTCTTCGTTCAGGGTGGGAATAACTACTCCGACTCTTAGACCGTTCTCCCCCAGATTCTGCATCACTTAGCAACCGCCGCTGGCGTGCGCGCTCGCTCGCTAAACGAGCACTTGCATTACTCCTGATGAAAAAGGGTGATGCAACTAGTAATATAACTTATGAAAAACCATGGCCCAATTTCTGTAAATCTTCTGACCAAGAAACATAACAACGTTCTAGATGAAGTTCAAAAAGGTGCGCACTCCTTAGCGATTGCTATTGGTTTGTCTTTCAAGGTTTCAGACTGTCACATTAAGCCACAGTCCAACGAACCTATTATCGTACTCGAGGCTCTTGGCTTCAGTATCATACATCCAGAGTTCAAAGAAGACCTGATAGAAGAAACCTTTGCCATCAGAGTCCCAAAGACTAGTAGAGTCCACTTCAAACGTAACTCCATTTACGGACAAATGCCGCAATAGGGTCACGTTGTCATGAACTGAGACGTCTGAAAACGCGAAGGTCAACTTTGACTCCCAAGTCTGGCCTTCTGCAACAACAAACCTGTACTCATACTCAGGGTCAACTGGGCTTGGGACTGCTGCAGAAGCGTTCGGCAGAGGCTCAGTCTGATTCCTAAGCTTCACGTAAACAGCATAATACGCCGATCTGCCCATGTGACAACTCACGCCCACAATCACAGTACATTCTTCTCCAGCCCTCACGTTGAAAGGGTAGTTGTCAGCCATATGATCTGGGCCTAGAATCCACAACTCTGAGAACCTCTCTCCTGAAGGAAGGCTTAGAACGAGACCCAAAGTAGGCGAAGCCACGATCAGCATCAGAACCATTGTTGAACCGATGAACAATGCGTGATACTCATTCAGATTCACGAGCTTGCACTTCCGGCTTCATTCCCATTACTTTGCGAAGGAACCTGCGTTTGAACAGAACCCAACCAAAAAAGCACGAAACCAAAACTGCGGCAACAGCAGATGCTGAGAAAGAGGCTGAAATCAAGATTCGCTGGCTTCCATTCGCGCCAGCCGCTTCCTTCACGATGCTAGCTTCAGCTTCGATTCCACTCAGACTATCAGAACATTGATTGGCCAGGCTGAGCGCCTGATCAAGATTGCCGACTCGATATTGGACTTGAGCCTTCGCAAGCATACTCAGACTATCATTAAGCCTCAGCAGCAAATCTGCAACGTTTGCCCCAGCCGTTTCAGCCTCAACAACTGATCTATAGGCAGATCCAGCGGCAACTTCTGCCTTGCTAAGCGCGGCTTGCACTTCACTGCCACTTGCCGTGCACGTGCAAGGAGCGATCAAGCAGCATAGGATGAGAAACATCAAGGCTACGGGTTTCAACGTTGCCAAATGCAACTCCCTTCAACGTTCAGGTAAATCAGACTGAAGCACTCATCATCTTGTCTTGCTTCAAAAGAGAGCTTTTCGGCCCAGCATCGGCCATTTTTGCCATGTAGTTATCCAACATCGCCTTCTCTCTAGCTAATGCTTTCGACATATCCTCTAACTGCTTGTTACGCAGTGAATACTTATCATATTTCTCAAGGAATTCGCGTCCTCTGATTGTAGCAAGATAAGTACGGGTATTTTCCGACGGCACAGCGATCAACTCAGCTTTCAACGCATAATCCAGATATTTCTCCAACAACCTGAAGCTCAGATTAGCCTGGTACATAATTCTCGTTTTTCTCGCGCCACTCTTAACTGCCACTAGGATTTCAGCAAGAATCTCCACTGAGGTTCTATGTTGACCCAAACGCTGACACTTCCAAAAAAGCTGAAGCTCTCAAATCCCTCCCTGAACGGAAGCAGATTGGAAAGCTCACCACCATGGTTGAACTATCATGGCAACAGCCTTGTCAATAGGCGCCAGCGTTCTTAAGACTTGAGAAAACTCGGCCTATGCCGAAATTCTATATTTTTGCGCCCCTTTTTCTATAAGAAAGCACCAGCAAATGCTGCAGAAACGAAGCAGAATGTCTGTATCACTGCTATGTGACTTCCGTAAAAGCTTATACTCGTTTTATAGGACGAGTTTTCACAAACCCTTTATCTTCAAACCAACAGCAAACTAGCGCTGAAAGCGGGGAATAACAAAAATTGGAACCCATCGATCAGATCCTTGAAGTACTAGCCACAGACAAAGCATGGCACAGCATAGACGAGATCGCCAAAAGAACGAACCGTGGCAGGCAAGAGACTGCAGAGATCATGCGCTTCCTAGCAGCACACCAGTTCATATTGCTAAACAAACGTGGCAAAGAGGCCAAAATCAAAGAAGACATAAGCAGATTTCTGATGGATATCCACAGGGAAGAAGAACTATCAGCGAGTTAAGAACTCCTCGTGCAGCTGATGCTTCAAATCATGGTAAGCCTTAAGGAAGGACAAACCATCTTCCGCGATCTTGTAGACCTCAACTTTCCCGTTCTTTCCACTCGCATTCTTGTTCTCACAGCTCAGCACGGTAACGCTCAGGAAACCTTTCTCTCGCAAGAGCTTCAAGTAGATCTTAAGCTGCCTAAAGCTAAGATTGCACCGGTACATTAGCCGCGTCTTCCTCAACCCGCCAGGAGATGAACGCGTCTCACTCAGGATGTTCGCCATGATCTCGATTCGGCTCCTTATGGGAGCACTTCGAAGCTCAACGAGAGAGCCCGTGCTATTCTCCATCCTTTCTCACCGACTAGAAGGTAAGGCTAATACAGATACAGGCGAGATATTTTAACTTTGCTTTAACTGCTACACGAACCATGCGATATGATGCGCCCATAACGTTTCAGATTGAATCAAATGATGCGTAAGTCAGCCAAGTTGACCGTGGAAACAGTGTAAGCAGCTCTGTTCGCTTAAAAAGAGTCTTGAAAACCTGAATTGTCTGATAAATTTCGCAATTTGAAGAGATAGATCATCAATATAATTCAAGAGAAACTGTTTCCACCGAATATTGATCTGCGCTAAATGTCGGACCGGAATCATGTAAGGCTTTAGAATCGATGTATCCAGCCTCTGCCTCCTTTCTTCTTCTGCTGCATAGGTGCCTTCTCGTCTGCGCATGGAATCTCACGGGCCCTTCGGCTCCTGAAGCGTGGCTGCACCTTCAAAGTCCGGTTAGCGAACTTGGTCCATCCGCCCACGAAGGGGTTGGCACATCCAGCATATTCATCAATTCCTAACAGCCTGCGCTGTCGCTCCACAATCTCAAAAAAATCCGGGGCCCTATACTTCCTCGTAGCAACAACAATCGTTCCGCGTTCAGTAGAGAGCAAAGAATAATCCTGCACAGCAATGCCTTCCGCAGCTACACTGTCATCAAAACGCTCACGCCACATTGTCCTCCACTCACTTTTCAACTCCTTGTATAGATCATCCCACTTCTCACGCAAGCCAGCTTTAGAATCCTTTTCCAACATGACCACTCATAGAAAAACTGCGCAGAAGAACCATATAATACACTATGAAACGCCATTCTATGCTTTAACTCTAGAACCCACACATATGCGCGCGTGTGCTCTGACTACTAAGGGGGTTGTGGCGATTTCTTTCCAGAAACATCCTAGAAGCTCTTCATCTTATCTTGGAACACACCAACATCTACCTAAATGATACCAATCCTGAAGAAAAGCATGTAGGAAATAGGAGATTTTCCGATTCTTCTCTCCGTACATCAAACTACATGAAGAAGAGAAAGCACGAAAGAGATTGCTAGCAACGCCAATGCAACAGTGCCTAGGATGATAACGAAAGGTTTCTCATATCTTTTCAGTTTCCGTTCTTGAACTATCTCAAAGATTTCCTTATCGGTGTCCACAATATCTTCGATGGTCTTATCCAACTCTGCTAGAAGTCCAGTCATATCTCTGTTCCGAAATTTCAGACCTGGATTGTGAGCTTCGATCGGCTTCAGTGACCAATGATGAGGAGTCGCTGGAAAAGAATGCTTTGCACTCTTTATTGAAAGCTCTATTTGGTCAAAGGCTTTTTCAAGCGAGAAGTTCCCTTCTTTTGCGCCTAGTAGTAATCCGATGAAACTGTAGGTCACAGCAAAGCTCTCCTCAAAATCCTTGTCCTTCAAGTCAAGAGCAAGTGCAGCTGCGTGAGCCAACTCGTGCCATACGCTTCCATAGAGCCCGCTAGGATAATTCACGTATCTCTTCGGCAGAAAGATGGTGAATTTCGAGGTATCAAATGCGTCCAGATCACCGCTCTTCAATCCTTCCAGTTTGAGCCAGCTGCTTGTGCTGTCAGCAAGTCTGGCTTCTGTGACTGAGGATTTGTTAGGAGGAAGTTCTCCAACGGATATGCTCAGGGCGTGTGTAATGTTGTCAGAATATCTAACATCAATCTCTGGTAGTCTTATGCCGTGTCGCCTTTCCAACTGCTCTTTTACGCTTTCAATCTCCTTTGGACCCAATGGAGGACGCAATGGAGGTCTCTTGATGCTTGCTCGATATTTCTTAATCCTTCCTCTGACAGAATCTGTAACAACTATGTTGTCCTCAGGCAGATTGACTGCTTTCTTGAGCCAAGAGAACCATATGACGTCCATTGTATATGGCATATAGTGGAAACCACCTACTCTCAACGCATTTCTAGTGTTCATGCCTAGGAACATGTGTTGTTTAGCTGCGAAATCAGGATTGGATTCAATCTCCTTTCGAATTCGGATTTTGTCTTTCTGGGGGATTATGCTGGCTAGAAACGCAATTGCTTCTTCTTCATCGGAAGAGGCACGTTCAAAATCCTTCTCAAGAGGAGAATCACTACTTCGACTCAATATTATCCAAACAATCTTATTAGAGACTAGTTCTTAAAATTGCCCCTAGTATCAAAGCAATCTATCTGAATCATAGCTCATTAGCGTGCGTGCCGGAATAGCCCTATCTCGCAGCGCGCCTAAAACCTATTCCCTGTAGGGAGGTATTTGCTTCAGATAAAGGGGGGGAATTGAGTGGTGAAGCATAATTCAAAGTCTACAGGGGCGAAACAATCGGGCTGTCGTAATCGGGCCAGAAGAATAGGCCTTGGCCAGAAGCGCGCGTGCGCGATTCAGTTGAGCTTGTAGTTTTGTCTTCCGTCCGGTTTAGCCTCTGGTATGTTTATGGTGAATTGTGCTCCTTTGCCATGCGTACCTGTTTCGTTAATTGCCCAGCCATAAACGTCCATCATCCTTCTAATCAGGTAAAGCCCGTAGCCTGAACCTTTGCCAGTAGTGAAACCCTCAGTGAAAAGCTTTGCTTTGTTATCTTTGGGTATGCCTACGCCGTCATCTTCATAGACTATTTTCAGCTGGTTTTCAGATTTTTCGTAGCGGATTCTGATTTGAGTCAGCTTCTCGCCGTACTTTAACGAGTCATCGATCAAATTGTAGAAGAGTTGTCTCAGGAGCGAATCAGTCAACACGTTCAATCCTCCGCACTCGTTCACTATCTTGACGCCTTTCAAGTCTGGAAACATCCCAACAGCCTCGTCAACAGTCTTCTTCACGTCCATGTAAGCCAGTTGATCAACGCCCAGCTTCTCGTATGCTCTGGCAAACTCAAAAAAGGTTTCCACGTTTCTGACTGCGTTTTCCATGTCGGCCAACTGCTCCAGCGCTTCAGGGTTTCCAGCCAGCTTTCGCTTCAACAGATAGGCATTTCCAGTTACCGTGGATAGTTTGTTTCGTACGTCGTGCCTTGTGAGGCTGCCGACAACCCGCAGTTTTTCCTCCAGATTCTTCCTTTCCAAAATGTCGCGGAATACGACGAGATCAGCCGGTTTGCCTTTATAATCGATTTTCGCCGCGTTTATTTCGTACATCAGTTTTCCCCCGTCCTTCTTTAGCACTTCGACCTCGTATGGTTCCACGTTCATTCCCATCATTCTCTTAGCCAGACTCTTTATCATTACTGCTTTGGTCTTCGCCCCAAACATTTCTACTTTCAGCAAGTTCTTTCCGACAAGCTCCTCTTTTTTGAACCCAGTTATTTCCTGCACTTTTTGCGTGACTTCCAAAATTTTTCCTCTTCCATCCACGACAGCCACGGGGTCAGCCATAAGGTCAAACATCATTTGGAAATGTTTTCTCGACTCTTCCGATTCTTCCTGCGCCCTTTTCAACTCTGTGATGTCCTTGTACAAAACGATGTCACCTAAATGCTGGCCTTGGAGCACGATTGGGGCAGAGGACAAGGTCACAGGAATTAGAGAGCCTTCTTTGTTCTTCCTAACAGTCTCATAGTAAACGTGTCCTTCCTTGCCTTTCTGGGCTAACATCAACGCCTCTTTTCTCCTATCCTCTGGCACTACAAAGTCGTCTAGGAATTTTTCCTTGACTTCGTCAAAAGAGTATCCGAAAAGCTCGGTGAAACGCGGATTAACGTTCAAGACTCTTTCGTTTGGGTCTACGTACACTGCAGCCTCGGGATTACTCATGAATAGCTGTTCAAACTTTTGTTGATTCTCTTGAATCAGCTTTTCTGCATTCTTTCGTTCAGAGACATCTCTCATGGTTACTTGAACGCCTGCAGGCTTGCCATCTTCAATCAATAATCCAGGATGCACTTCTGCCCATCGACTTGTTCCATCTTTCCGAACATAAAGGAATTCAACTGGTGAAAGTGGTTCCCCATTCATCAGTGAGCTGAACGTCTCTTGAAACTTCGGAATGTCCTCCACTCGAATAGTCTTCAACTCCGTGAATGGTTTGCCAACGATTCCTTCTTCAGAATCATAGCCTACTAGCCTCAGGAAACTACGGTTGGCCGATGTGACTATGCCTTCTGCGTTCACAGCTACTATGCCGTCGGGAGCCAGCTCAACCAGACTTCTATATTTTTCCTCAGATTCCTTCAACGTTTGTTCTGCTTTCTTGCGTTCAGTGATGTCTCTATGTATGACTTCTATACCGATGACCTTGCCTTTCTGTTTGTACGTGCTAACGCTGAGCTCAAGCGGAATGGATTCTCCTTTCTTGTTCATTCCCCTTATTTCGTATATTAGTGGAAGTTCCTCTTCTGAGTATTTTGTCTGATATTTTTCTAGAACCATGGCGCGATCGTCAGGGTGGACAAAATCCAAGAACACTTTGCCTTTCAGTTCTTCATCAGTATATCCGGATGATTTCTTGAATGCTGTGTTGTAGTCTATCAGATGCCCTTCTTTTCCAACGAAGATACCTACAGGGTCTTGAATGCTTTCGAACAAGCCCCTAAACCTTTCCTCAGACTCTCTTAGCAATTCCTCGGTTTTCTTGCGTTCAGTCACATCTCTTATGTTTATTTGCACTCCAGCAGCATTGTTTTCCTTTATTATGGCACCCGCGTGGTATTCCACAAGAATCTTTCCTGCAGGGGCGGCTAGTTCGACTTCATTTTTGGCAGGCTCTCCCTGAGCTACCTTTGAGAAGTCCCTCATAACTGCTGGCCAGTATTCTTTGGACACAAAATCGAGAATGTTCTTTCCGACCAGATCTTCTTTCTCGTAGCCAAAACGCAATACAGAATTGTTTACTGCGGTAATGCTTCCTTTCAGGTCTAATGTAACTATCGCGTCCATAGCGCTTTCAAACAAGTTCCTGTATTTCTCCTCAGATTCTCTCAAAACCTCTTCTGTTTTCTTGCGTTCTGAGATGTCTTTAACGAAGACAGATAAACCATCCTTGGTGGGGTACGCATCTATTTCAAAGACAGAGTCCTTATCTCCCATCCGATACTTATTTACGAATGTCTGATGCTGGTTTGTTCTCAGAGTGTTTTGGTAGAACTGTTCAACTTCTGTGCCTTCAACATCTGGGAAAACTTCGGTGAGAGATTTTCCAATTGCATCTTTCGCTGAAATACCTGTCAGCCTCTCAGAGGCTTTGTTCCAGTAAGTGTATCTGAAATCTCTATCCATTGCGAAGAAAACATCATTGATGCTTTCAATGAGCGCGTTATATCTCCCCTCACTTTCCCTCAGATCTTCTTCTGTTTTCTTGTGTTCAGTGGTGTCTTCTAGAATGGTCTGTATTCCGACAACTCTGTCGCGGGAGAATATCGGGTTGCTTCTATACTCTGCTATCTTGTCTCCTTTCGGCGTGTGTATTTCAATTCTGCCTTCTGCTGTTTTTCCCAAAGCTATTTGGGCAACGTCTTTGAGCAGTTTCGGCCAATATCTCTTGGAGACGAACTTGAGCATATTCTTTCCAAGCATCCCATTCTTGTTGAAGCCATATTCTTCAGCCCCCTTGTTGGCGGAAGTCACGTTTCCTTTCAGATCAAATAGGACGATAACGTCCTTTGCGTTTTCGAAAAGATTCCTGTACCTTTCTTCAGATAGCCTAAGCAGCTCTTCTGCTTTCTTGGTTTTCGCCAGTTCTGTTATGGTATGGGCCAGTTCCGTGTAAACAGTCTCAGTTTCTCCTGTTTTGTTGAGGTATTGGTTGGCTCCCAGGTTAAGGGCTCTTATCGCGACTTCCTCTCTTCCCTTTCCTGTAAACATGATGAAGGGAACACTGTTTCCATTCTCTCTCAGCTCTTTCAGAAGTTCCAGACCGTCTTTTCCAGGCATCTGATAATCCGAAACGACCGCATCATACCGTTCCTTCTCAAGCTTCGCTAACGCTTCTTCAACAGAGCTTGCAGTGTCCACTCGAAACGGGCCCTGCAACTCCAAACATTGCTTCGCAACCTTCAGCAAAGCAGGCTCATCGTCAACGTGCAAAACCCGAATTAGCTTCTTTTCAGTGGAGCCCACAACTATCTCGGCAGCTGACTGAACAGTAGATTCAACCATGCAAATCGCACTTCATACTAGCCACTACATGCACGTGCAACAATAGCATCGTCTTGAATGTCCTCCTCCTGATTAAACACTTATGAACACAAAATCAATACTCAAAAGCAACCCCTCCAAAGCCACGCCAACACCCAAAGTAAGACCAACATTCAACCATAAAAGACAAGAAAAATGGGGTTTTGCGGAAGACATCTCCACTGTGGTGGGGGTTCAAACCCCATCCCCCGCACCACTAGCGCGCATGTGTGTTCCTAAATTGGCCAAAAATGGTTTTTATTCGCCTTTCAGGATTTAAGAACCGTATTGGCTTCATATCTGTTCTTGACTTTCTTGGGTATCTGTCTTGCTCGAATACAGCAGAAACGTCCAAAACGAAATTAAGACCATTTTTGACCATTTTCGGAACAGGCATGCGCGCTCGCTTTCTTAACCAGAACAAATAGACTTTCGTTTGCATCAAGAAACCGGCAAGCAGAGCAGGAGAAACCAACCAACTGAAGTGAACAAACGTGGATTTCGAAAACAACACAAGCGCGCGCCGGGGATGGGATTCGGACCCCTACCACGGTGGAGACGTCTCCCGCAGCTCCCCTTTTTTCTGTTTTTGTGCGTCATTGTCTAACGGCAATTACAAAGTTCGGTGTGATTTTTCGAGAACTGCCATTGTCATATCCACAGGTGCTAAGATAACATTGTCCTCTGTTCTCAGATCCTCTTTGGTAAGTATCGCACATTCTTTTACCTGAGGGACCTTCCAGATGTCTTTGGATGAAACTTCGCTTTGATATTTGACTTCGATCGCCATGTATCTGCTGTCGATTCTCAGTATGTTGTCTATTTCTTTTCCTCGTGTGTCGTAGTAGAGCCATAGGAAAGTTTTGGGTTCGCGCATTATTGGGATTTCTTGGTTTGTTATCAGATGTGATGAAACGATTCCTTCAACCAGTTTGCTAACGAGTTCTTCGTTTTGCAGTGTTTCTTCAATGGTTTCGTTTACGTCCTTTCCTGTTAGAAAACTTCGGACTGAGTGAAATATGAATGGGTCTTGGAAGAAGATTTTCTTGTCGCCCTTGAATTTTATGTCGTTTTTGTTGAAGTCAAGGGCGTAAAGAATGGTAAGGATGAGTGATTCTTCGAGGGTTTCAAGGTAGTCGATTGTTGTGACGTGTGTTGTTCCTATGTCGCTTGCGAGTTTGGAGAAGCTGTAGCGACTTCCATATTTCTCGCTGATTTCCTTAAGGATTTGTCGAACGAAAGTTTCTTGCTTGCCGAGTCTTGTGATGTCTCCAATTATGTCTCTCATAAGTGCTTCCGAGAGCTTGGGGTTTATTGAGAAGCTCGGCTGTATTTGTTCGCTTTGTAGTTTTTTGAGTAAGTAGTCGTTCACTACGAATGGGTATCCTCCATATCTTATGTATAGATTGAAAAGATAGTCCAGTTCTCGCTTGAAGGGTGCAATATGGTGTAAAGCCTTGAATAGTTGACCGAGCCCGGCTTCGAGACCGCAGCTGGTTTTTTCGAGAATTGATAATAACTTTTTGAGCGAATCACGGAATTCTGCTTCTCCAATCGTTGAAATCACATGGTCCGTAGTTTGGAGAACAAAATCTCTGAAAGACAACGGTTTCATGTGATATTCATTTCCTTCCAGTCCTCTCCCTGGGAGAAGCTCACCTTTTTTTCTCAGAGCTGAAGCGCATGATCCGGTGGCCAGTATTCTCCCCTTTTCTAAAATTCCTGAGTCGGAGATGTATTTCAGTTCGAGGTTCCAATCTTTGATGGAAGTTATTTCGTCTATGAATATGTAGAGGTCAGTTACGTCGATGTTTTTGTTCATAAAGTAGGCTATTGCACTTCTCAGTTCCCTTCTTGAAACAAAGAAATCTGAGGATAGGTACAGAATGTGATTGGGGTCAATTCCTTTGCTGATTAGTTTGCTTATTGAATCCTTTATGTATGTAGTTTTTCCAACTTGCCTTGGTCCCCTGAGAACGTAGATGTTTCCCTTGTTAAGGTCAATTCTTTTCCTTTTGAAGAAGATCGGCTTCTCCTTTGCCTCTTTGAGGTTTTTATCGAAGACAACAAACTTTTCTCCGTGCTTCCACCAAGGATTTTGGTTAACTATTTCACTGATTTTTACCATGTTTTAGATAGTTCACTATCCAAATTAATAACGTTTTAGATAGCATGCTATCCAAAATCAGCCATTCAACATACACTACATTTTTATTGACAGCCTATTAATAAAAAGCCTGCCAGTCAACCTACACGCAGCTTATAGCTTGGAGCAGCACTGAAGTGGCCAAATCTCCCGAACTCCTACTCTGCTAAGGGTGACTTCCAGTATCTATCAATATCTAGGTAACTTATGAACAGTGATAGAATTAAGTTATAGATAAATTCATCAAATATATGCGGAAAATAACATGCGTGCATAGAAGAGAGATCATGGAACGAGTTGAAGAATTAGAGACGAAGCGCGCGCGCTGGCAACGTTCACCGAGCTTAAAGCTCTTTCAAAACCTCTGGCATCTTTTCTCTTCAAAGAGTCATGAATCTTCTCGATTTCAAACTTAACGTAGTCAGAACTCACAATTACTATCTCACCGTGCAGAGCGATGCTGACAAGCGCGCGCCTATACACCCCTATGAGGGGTGTGGGTGAATTCCCAGTTATAGATTCTGGGGGCACACGCCACCGCGCATGCGCTTGAATTTGAGATATCAGCCGGGTTCTAATCAGATTTATGAATGCTGAATCAATACTCAAAAGAAATCAAGTGTGACTACACTCGCGCGCGGCCTGCATTAGGTAGTAACAAATCGAGACTGCAACACGTGAGCTGCCTTTATTTTCACGAACGATCCTTTTTCACCCGGAGAAAGAGCGAATGGCATCCTTGGTGAGAGAAGAACCGCTTAACGCCAACGATGCAAATAGAGCAACTGGAAATGTGGTCAACAAAGTGGTCACTTTTTTCCAGAACACTAAACTAAGGTGTCCAGTCGCATGATAACAAAGGGGGTTAGAAAATGACCTTCCTAGGGACTTTGAGAAAGGAGTTCTCGTTCATAAAAGGTAACTATGCAATATTGGTGGCAAGTTGGATAATTGTAGACTTTGCATCCGAACTCCCAGCCACCTACTTTGGCCTCTACGTACTTGGACTCGGCGCCACAGAAACCATTCTGGGAGTCATAGGTCTCTCGCAGTTCTTGGCCTTGGCTTCGTTCCAGTTTCCAGGGGGGTACTTGGCAGACAAGTACGGAAGAAAATGGCTAATCTCCACGATGACTTTCGGTGTGGCTCTAAGTTACGTGTTTTATGCAGTTGCACCTTCATGGACTTTCATCCTATTAGGGGCGATTCTAATGGGCACATTCAACTCAACTTATCAGCCAGCTTTGAACGCAATGATTTCTGATTCTCTCCCGGCTGAAAGAAGAGGGATGGGCTTCAGCATAGTCATGCTCATAGCCAGCGCTTCCACAACACCAAGCCCAGCTGTGGCTGGTCTGCTTCGCGCTCGCTTCGGTCTGATCGATGGCATGAGAATAGCTTATGGCATCGTTGTCGTACTATTTCTAGTCGCAGCATTTTTCAGATTCTACTTCTTGAAGGAGACCGTTGTGAGCACCTCTAGACCTCGGTTAGGAGAGATAATACAAAGCTATCCAACCGCTCTGAAAGAGAGTTTCGGTGTGTGGAAAAAAGTGCCTAGATCGATGCTCTACCTGTTCCTATCATTTTCTGTGGCGATCTTTGGGTTTTCCGCCATGAACCTTTACACAGTCATTTACGCCACAAGAGTACTTCACATAGAAGAGGTAACGTGGGCCTTCATCGTCGCAATTGTGCCCGCGACCACAATCTTGCTAGCCATACCAGTCGGCAAGTTCGTGGACAAGATCAGAAGGAAGATACCTCTTCTAGCCTCACTGCTCGTCTTCGGATTAGCAATGTGGTTCTTCATTAACGGAGATCTGGCAAAGGTTGCTGTGTCGCTGGTCCTTCTAGGCGCAGGACAAGTGATGCTGAACGCGTCTTTTGGAGCGCTCCAAACCGACTTGACACCGAAAGAGCTGCGGGGAAAAGTGAACGGCTTCATCAACTTCGGAAGTTTCATAGTCATGGCCGCCGGCGCCTCACTGGGTGGATATCTCTATGAGCATGTATCTCCGCAGACACCGTTCATGGTCGCCATTGCAGCAGTCCTCCCTTCCTTCATATTGGCATTGATCCTTGTGAAGGAACCAAAAACAAAAGAAGAATAGCCCGCGTGTTAGTTCTATTCTCCAGTTCTAGAACCAAAGTAGGCCAATAATCCAGCTCATTGGATTTCATCGCCGATCCACGTATTCACTCGACTAGCGCGCGGTTTTCCCCGCAAAAGATTCTGCAAATTCCATCGTCTGTTCAGGATAGTCGAGACAAACTTCGAAATATTCTTTTGTCAGTCCTTCTAAAACTCCTGGGCATGTTGTATGGGTATGAGGCAACGCTCAAGTTTTACTACATATGTTGTATATGCAGGGTAAACGCTTAAAACTACACAAGACGCAAAGAAAGATGGAGACCCAATTGATAAGAGAGCATAAGAGGACCAACATTTTCATAGTAGACGAGAAACTTTGGATTTGGGCCCAGTACAAAGCCAAGGACATCGGCTACAAATCAGTAAGCGAGTACCTCTTCGACCTCATCAAAATCGACAAGGAAAAGGTCCTCCTAAAAGAAAAGACCGCGACATGACAAGCCACAAGCCTGCGGGGCATACATAGATCCGTTGGCGCTAGAAAGCCGAAGTTTCGCCATCCTGAAACAGCACGTGAAAACCGACGTTCTGGATGTTCTGTTTCATCAGCAAAAGCCCATCAATAGCCAGAAAGATCCATGATAGCCAATTTTCTCGCAGGCTCAAAGGTGATGGCCATTGCATAATCGTGGGTCCACAGCCAGGGAGCTGAAGCTATTGGAGAGACTGCAAGAGCTCGTTGAACGCGGCTTCCGCGAAGGCCTCTGCGAAGCAGGCGCATTTGAGCTAGGTGACAGACAGGACCAGACTCTGTCGAATGCGGAACAAATATCGCCAAGCAAGAACCTTCACCAGTGAGTATCGTTATTGGCAGCAACGGTTGTACCAGAAGACAGGCGGCAAGTTCCAGAGCCTCCGACAAGGCTCCCCCCTTCACACCCTACCCGGTCGAATTTTCCGCTGCACGCTACGTGGAGACAGCCTCAACTCTGAAGTTCTCCTTCAATCGCCCCCCAGCTCAACCGGAGACTTGTCGACCTTCACACCCCCCTAAATTGTACTTTTCTGGCGAATTTGTAGTAAGTGTCGTAAATTCCGCTTGCTCTTCCCCCCTCAAAATCGACTTTTTTGTCGAATTCGTCGTATCTGTAGTAAGTCAGCGGGGGCTTGCGGGCGCGCGCTGAAGGCCGGTCTGCCGTGATTATGGCTATTGATTGCAGTTTCATAACTGATTTATTCCCCGTTAGAACCCTCGTGGAACTATTCGATACCCCTGAATTACAGAACCGTGGCAGGTGTTGGAATGAACGAGTGCGTAGTGGAGTCTCCAGCAGAAGTCGTGCTTGATGCAAATGAGAAGATACGCGTGTTGCACGTTGACGATGACTCTGGCTTTCTGAAGCTTATGAAGCAGTGTCTTGAATCAGACGGGCCCTTTCAAGTTGACCAGTGCCTCTCGGCTGACGAGGCCTTGGCAAAACTGGACGAGGAGAAGTATGACGTTATCGTTTCTGATTATCAGATGCCTGGAAAAGACGGTCTACAATTCCTCCGAGAGTTGAGGGAGAAAGGAAGCAGAGTCCCCTTTGTCATGTTCACTGGAAAAGGACGAGAAGAAGTGGCGATAAAGGCGCTCAACCTGGGAGCAAAACAGTACATTAACAAGACAGGAGAAGCTGAAGTCGTCTATGCTGAACTGGCTCACAGCATAACAGAGTTGGCTAACGCTAAGAAAGCTGAAGAGAAAGCTGAGAAGGCATCTGAAGAAGCGCGTGTGCGTTTCAAAAACATCGCAGACATAGCTGGTGACTGGGTATGGGAAGTTGACGGTGATGGAAGGTACACCTACTCGAACCCTTCTGTGGAACAAGTGCTTGGCTACGTGCCCGAAGAGGTTCTCGGAAGGCACTTCTACGATTTCTACCCTGCAGAAGAGCAAGAGAGGCTGAAAGATGCTGACATGAAGATTTTTGCGCGAAAGGAACGGTTCACCACTTTTGTCCACAAGGATGGCCACTTGGTAGTTGTGGAGACAAGAGGTATTCCAGTGGTTACGCCAGATGGGAAAATCCTGGGATACAGA